>Ga0157375_10000011_pt1 | contig 334557 bp, 314 predicted proteins | sample M35metaG_FD_115311 | JGI IMG/M metagenome (GOLD analysis project Ga0157375, IMG submission 115311) | Miscanthus rhizosphere microbial communities from Kellogg Biological Station, Michigan, USA - M3-5 metaG | ecosystem: Host-associated > Plants > Roots > Rhizosphere > Soil | place: USA...
CACTTCCGCCCCGAGTTCTTCCGCGCCGTCCGCCAGCTGTGCGACGAGAACGACATGCTGCTGATCTTCGACGAAGTGCAGTCGGGCGTCGGCATCACCGGCAAGATGTGGTCGTTCCAGCACTACGGCATCGAGCCGGACCTCTTCTGCTTCGGCAAGAAGACGCAGGTGTGCGGCTTCGCATCGAACGAGCGGATCTTCGACATCGGCGAGAACGTCTTCACCATCTCGTCGCGCATCAACTCGACGTGGGGCGGCAACCTCGTCGACATGGTCCGCTCGCAGCGCTACTTCGAGATCATCGACGAAGAGAAGCTGGTCGATAACGCGGCGAACGTCGGCGCGTACTTCATCGGCGAGCTCGATCGCTTCGCGCACGATTTCCCGGGCCTCGTGTCGAACGTGCGCGGACGCGGCCTCATGGCGGCGTTCGATCTCCCCAGCGGCGAAGTCCGCGACAACGCGCTCAAGGCCTTCATGGCCGCCGACGTGATGGTGCTCTCCTCCGGCCATCAGTCCGCGCGCTTCCGTCCGCCTCTGAATCTTTCGATGGACGAGGCGGGCGAAGGAATCCGGCGCATGGAGAAGGCGCTCAAGACCCTCGCGTAATCTGCAACCTCCCCGCGCTTGTCCCGTACAAGCGCGGGGATGCTCACCCTTTCCGGTCTCACCAAAACCTACTCCAACGGTGTCCGCGCGCTGAACGGCGTCGACCTCACGATCGACCGCGGACTCTTCGGCCTCCTCGGGCCGAACGGCGCCGGTAAGTCGACGCTGATGCGGACCATCGCCGCGCTGCAGGAGCCGGACGCAGGCTCGATCACGCTCGACGGCCTCGACATCCGCGCCAACCCGCAGGAGCTGCGCAAACGCCTCGGCTATCTCCCGCAGGACTTCGGCGTCTACCCCGGCGTCTCCGCGGTCGCCTTGCTCGATCACATCGCCGTGCTGAAAGGGATCTCCGACCGCCGCAAGCGCCGCGATGAAGTCAACGAGCTGCTCGAGCTGACGAATCTTCACGACGTCCGGCACAAAGCGGTGAGCACCTACTCCGGCGGGATGCGCCAGCGCTTCGGCATCGCGCAGGCGCTCCTCGGCAAGCCGTCGCTGATCATCGTCGACGAGCCGACCGCGGGACTCGACCCCGAGGAGCGGAATCGCTTTCACAACCTGCTGAGCGAGATCGGCGAGAACGCCGTGGTGCTGCTTTCGACGCACATCGTCGAAGACGTCAGCGACCTCTGTCCGCGCATGGCGATCCTCGCGGGCGGACGCGTGGTGCGCGAGGGCGTGCCGGCGGAGCTGATCGATGAGCTGAACGGAAAGCTCTGGCGGCGCACCGTGCCGAAGAGCAGCGTCGCCGATTACCGCACGAAGTACGACGTCATCGCCACGCGGCTCTTCGCGGGGCAGACGCAAATCCGAGTCGTCGCCGACGCGTGTCCGGAGCACGGATTCGAGCCGGCGTCGCCCGACCTCGAGGATGTGTACTTCATCGCGTGCTGAGAGATCTCGCCGCATTCGAGTGGCGCTATCACACGCGCCAGGCCGCCTTCTTCGCCGCGGCCGGGCTCTTCGTGGTGATGGGCTACGCCCTGGCGGTCCTCGGTTTCGGCGCCGACAACGTCCCGGTGAACTCCCCTTACCTGGTGATGGAGTCGTTCGGATTCCTGTCGCTCTTCGCGCTCTTCGCCGCGGCGATCTTCGCGGCGAACGCCGTGCTGCGCGATGACGACTCGCGCATGCGCGACATCGTCGACTCGACGCCGGTGCCGCGCCTGCAGTTCGTCTTCGCCCGCTTCGCCGGCGCGCTGCTCGCGACGCTCACCGCGGCGTCGTTCTCGATCATCGGCTCGATCGTCGCGCTGGTCTCGCCCTGGATCGATCCGGCGCGCGTTGCACCGTTCGACGTGCGTCCGTATCTGTGGGCGTTCGCGACGATCACCATCCCGAACATCCTCTTCACCGTCGCGCTGATCTTCGCCGTGGCGATGCTGACGCGGAACGCGCTCGCGACGTACGCGGCGTCGGTCGTCGTCTACGTCCTCTACTTCGTCTGCTCCGCGCTGACCAACTCGCCGGTGATGGCGCAGTCGACGGCCGCCGGGACGAGCGGACTGCTCCCCGCGCTGCTCGATCCGTTTGGGCTCGCGGCGTTCTTCGATGTGACGCGGCACTGGACCGCAGCGGTGAAGAGCACGCGGTTTGTGCCGATGAGCGGAACGTTGCTGGTGAATCGGCTGCTGTTGATTGGCGGGGCGGTGGTGTTGTGGGGGATCGCGTGGAAAGGGCGCAGGAAAAAGCCGAGGAAGGCACAGACAAGAGTGTCTGTGCTACACGGGCGCGCCGTGTGTAGCACAGACACTCCTGTCTGTGCCCGCGTCATGATGGAGCTGCGCTCGTTCTTCACGAAACCCGTGCTCCTGCTCTACGTCCTCTGGATCGCGCTCGCCGCGACCGAGCTGCGCTCCGACGTGCTCGACGGCGAATACGTCACCACGCTCTATCCCGCGACCGGCCTCATCGTCGCGGCGCTGCAGCAGCCGCTCTCGATCGTCGGCCTCCTGCTCATCATCTATTACGGCGCGGAGATGTTCTGGCGCGAGCAGCGCACGCGGATGGCGTCGATCATCGACACGACGCCGGTGACCGGCGGGACGATGATCGCGGCGAAGTGGACGGCGATGGTCGTCCTCATCGCCTCGCTGATCGTCTGCGGCATCGGCATCGGCGTCGCCATGCAGCTGTCGCGCGGCTACACCGACTTCCATCCGCTGCTCTACCTCTCGCTCTTCTACACCGCCGGCCTGCCGCTCGCGCTCTACGCCGCGGCGTCGCTGCTGATCCAGGCGGCGAGCCCGAACAAGTATGTCGGGATGCTGCTGACCGTGGCGTTCCTCGTGCTCGTGCGCCGCGCCGACGACCCGCTCCTGCGCTTCGCCTCGGGGCCGTCGCCGCGCTACAGCGACATGATCGGCTTCGGCGACGCGCTGCCGCCGTTCGGCAAGTTCATGCTGCACTGGAGCGTCCTCGCGCTGCTGTTCGCGGCGCTCGCCGCGTCGATGTGGCGCCGCGTTTCCGGCCCTCTGCGCGAGCGCTTCACCCGCCCGAACCGGCTGGCGATCGTCTGCGCACTGATCGCCCTCGTGACCGGCACGTGGCTCTTCGCAACGACCGATCGCGAATCCGACAGCGACCAGAACGACTGGCGCGCGGCCTACGAGCGAAAGTACAAACCGACGGAGCGGATGCCGCAGCCGTCGATCCGCGCGATCGACGCGAACGTCGACTTCGGCAAGGGTGTCCGCGTCGAGGCGCACTACGCGCTGGTCAACAAGACCTCGCGTCCCATCGACCGAGTCTTCGTCACCGTGCGTCGCGACGTGAAGGTGCAACGACTCTCGCTGCCCTCTGTGCGTGACGAACGGTTCAACATCTTCCAATGCGATCTCGCGCGCCCACTCGCGCCCGGCGCGGAGACTTCGCTCGACCTCTCCTTTACCGTGGACCGCGATGACGACTCGCTCCTTCTCAGCTTCGTCTCCTTTCCGACCCTCGGTTATCGCCGCACGTACGAGCTTCGCGATCCGGCGGAACGCCGCAAGCGCGGGCTGCCGGAGATGAAGTTAGCCGAGGGAGGCGACTTCGATGCGTCCGACGCGCCCGATGCGATCGCGTTTCGCGCGGTCGTCTCCGCGCCAGCCGGCCAGACCGCGGTCGCGCCGGGCGAGTTGAAGGAGAGCTGGACGCGCGACGGCCGAAGCTACTTCCGCTATCACGCGGACGCGCCGATCCGAAACCGTTTCGGCTTCGCGTCCGCGCGCTACGACGTGGCGAAGCGGCAGCATGGCGGCATCGCCATCGAGCTCTACTACCACCGCGCGCATGCCATGAACGTCGCGCACATGCTCGACGTCGCCGAGGCCTCGCTCGACGTCATGCAGGCGACCGTCGGGCCGTATCCGATGAAGCAGCTGCGCATCGTCGAAGTGACGTCGAACGCGCCGTTCGCCGGCTACGCGCTCCCCGGCATGATCGCGCTGCGCGAGGACCGCGCGTTCCTCACCGACATGCGCGATCCGAATCGATTCGATCTGATCGCCCGCCGCGTGGCGCACGAGGTCGCGCATCAATGGTTCGGCTATCGCATCGCCGCAGCCGAAGCGCCGGGCGGTCTCGTCATCACCGAATCGCTGGCCAAATACGCCGAGCTGCTCGTGCTGGCGAAACTGCACGGACGCGAACAGGTCACGCAGCAGCTGGCGATGGAGCTCGAGACCTACCTCTCCGGCCGCGCGCGCGAGACGGTCGGCGAAGTGCCGCTCGACCTCGTCGAGCGCCAGTCATACCTCTACTACAGCAAGGGCGCGATCGTCCTCTGGGCGATCCGCGATCTTCTCGGCAGCGACGCGATGGCGAACGCGATTCACGCGGTGGCGACGGAACCGCGTCCCGCCGGCATCAACCTCGCGCGACATCTCAATCACCCGCTTGTCGACGAATGGATGAACGACATCACGCTGTACGACTTCCGCATCGACGACGCGCGCGCCAAGCTCCGCGCGGACGGACGCTGGGACGTGACGCTGCGCGTGAATGCGGCGAAGGTTCGCGCCGATGCGCGCGGCAACGAGACGCCGATCGCGATGCGCGAGACGATCGAGATCGACGTCGACGATCACGCGGAGCGGCGCGAGCTGCACGATGGCGTGAACGAGCTCTCGTTCGTGGTGGAGAAGCGGCCCGCGGTCGCGACCGTCGACCCGTGGATCACGCGGATTGATCGGAATCCGCGGGATAACTCGAAGCCGCTGCAAACGCAGTAGCCGGCGTCCAGTTCGTGTGCGGCTTCTTGTTCAGCACGAGGTAGTGCCACAGCAGCTCGCCGTAGCCGTGCGGCGTCACGCCGCGCTTTTCGTAGAACGGCATCAGCAACCGCTGCAGGCGCGGCAGGTTGTAGAACGGCACGCCGGGAAAGTAGTGATGCTCGAGGTGGTAGTTCGACGCGAGGTAGACGACGTCCCAGAACCACGAGCCTTTGATCAGCGTCGACCACTTCGCCGGATCGGCCGGATCGATGTCGTAGTGCTGCCCGAGACGGTTGAGCGCGAACGCGATCGGGAAGACGAGGAAGACCGGGACGACGTACAACTTCAGCGCGATGATCCAGCCGAAGAAGAACGCAATCGCGAACAGCACGCCGAGCTGGAACGCGATCGTCGCCAGGCGCTCGCGCGCGATCCGCTTGCGCAGCTCCGGCTCGTACGACGCCGTCTCGCGCGCCGCGGCGCGGAAGTAGATCGCGAAGAGCGCCGGCGTGAAGTAGAGCGCCTTCAGCCAGCGCGCGTTGCGCTTCGGCGAGAGGTAGTGGCGCTTCGGATCTTCCGTGTCCGACCCGAGGCCGGCGTGATGATCGAGATGCCAGCGCGTGAACTGCGACGCGGAGATGCCACTCGGGATGGCGTAGAGCAGGCCGAGGATGCGGTACGCGCGGTCGCTCGATTCGGCAAGCACCGCGCGATGCACGACCTCGTGCAGCAGGACGGTGAAGTCGAACACCGCGAAGCCGGCGATGAACGCGAACGGCAGCCAGAAGTACCACTGCTCGAAGTGATAGATCGCGATCGCCGAGCCGATCAGCGCCGCGATATTCGCGATCGCGATCAGCGCATGCAGCAGCGGCCGCTTGCGATGCAGCTCGCGCAGCTCATCCGTCGAAACCTCGGCGGCGAGGTCGCGCTTGAGCTCGATTGCGTGTTCGGGGTAGTAAGCCATTGAGCTGTTGAGCCGTTAAGCTGTTGAGCCGTACATCTCGAGCTCAACGCCTTCACAGCTTAATGGCTAAACAGCTCTTCACGGTCGGACACTCCACCCGCGATCTCGCCGATTTCATCGCCCTGCTCCGCGAGAACGGAGTGCAGCGCCTGGCCGACATCCGCCGCTATCCCGGCTCGCGCCGCTATCCGCATTTCTCGCGCGAAGCGTTGCGGCTTTCGCTGCCGGCCGAGGGGATCGAGTACCTCCACATGCCCGAGCTCGGCGGGCGCCGCAAGCCGCTCCCCGACTCCCCCAACACCGCGTGGCGCAACGAACAGTTCCGCGCGTACGCCGACCACATGGCGACCGAGGAGTTCCGCGACGCGATCGACAAACTGCTCGCGTCGCCGAAGCTCACCGCATACATGTGCGCCGAGGCCGTGCCCTGGCGCTGCCATCGCAACCTCGTGTCGGACGAGCTCACGCGGCGGGGCATCGAGGTGATTCACATCCTCGGCAAGGGGCAGACGCAACGGCATGAAATGAATCCGCACGCGGTGATCGAGGACGGGTATCTCACGTATCCCGGGTAGGGAAACGTCGACTCCCGTCCCTCCTAGGTAAATGACTGAAGAGATTCAGATTCGCCTCGTCCACGTCGAATTCCTCCGCCCCGGACCGCCGCACAACCAGCTGTTGTCGCCGCTCACGCAGTATCTGGCGATCGCGGGTGACCGGGGCGCCGGCGTGGTCACGGTGCCGTATGAGCAGGCGGCGTTCTGGCGGCTCCTCAAAGAGCTCCGCTACGAGACCGGCGACTCCGAGGACCGGCAGACCATGCTCCATGACACCGGCGTCGAGATCGGCAAGATCCTCGGCGCGATCCCGGGGCTGCCCGGCGCGCTGGTCTCCGACCACCTGGGCGCGTTCATCCAGTTGCGCATCACGCTCTCGGCCTCGGAACTGGCCATGCTGCCGTTCGAGCTGGCCAAAGCACCGGTGTCGGCCACCACCACGGCGGAAAGCTGGCTGTCGATCCAGACGCGGCCACCGGTCTGCATCACGAGGAACATCCGCACCGTCTCACCGGAGGGCGTGGTCTGGCCCGTTCAGCCGCGGATTCTCTTCATCTCCGGGAACGAAGAGAACGTCCCGTACGAGAAACACAAGGCGGCTCTCCTAGCCGCCATCAAGCCATTTCAATATCCAGGTGTCGACGAGCTCGTTGCCAACGACCACCGCGAGCAATACGGCAAGCTTCTGACGATTCTCAAGGACCCCACATCGGCCGACGTGCTGCAGGAGTGCCGGAACACTCCGTACACCCACATCCACATCCTGACGCACGGCGACCTGAGTGAGACCTCGCCCGATTCCTATGGGTTGGTGCTGCGAGGTCCGCATGACTCGACAGAAGTCGTCTCGGGCGACCAGTTCGCGAGTGCGCTGATCTCCGTCGGTCCCCAGGGCATCCATCGTCCGACGGTCGTGACGGTGGCCAGTTGCGACAGCGGAAACGTCGGGACCGTGATCATGCCGGGAGCGAGCTTCGCGCACGCACTCCATGAGGCCGGCATCCCGCTCGTCGTCGCGTCGCAGTTTCCGCTCAGCAAAGATGGGTCCGTCCTGCTCGGCGAGATGTACGGCGGACTGCTGTGGGGCGAGAACCCGCTGGTGCTGCTGCAGCAGCTCCGCGCGGGGCTGCATGCGCGATACACGGCGACGTACCACGACTGGGCCAGCCTGGTGGTGTATGAGGCGCTCCCGCAGGCACTCGCCGACCAGTTGGAAACGCTGCGGTACTTCCAGGCCAAGCGCTCGATCAACGCCGTGCTCGAACGGATCGATCAGCTCATCCTCGATGACAAAGCACACCTGACCGACGAGATCCTGAAAAAACTCGATGCAGACATCGAATATGCGGTGAGTCGTCTACCGCTCAAGGGTTCGTACGCTGCGGAGTGCGTGGGCATCCGGGCGAGCTCCCGCAAGCGTCTGGCGCAGGCGGCGTTCAGAGTTTCGGCGCAGGTGAAGACGTGGCACGATCCGTACGATCTCCTCGATCAGGCGCATCACGATTACGAAAACGCGGCGCTGGCGCTGCTGGTCATGGCCGCGGGACCGGCGCAACGCGTAGCCACCCTGCACTGGCTGCTCGTACAGGTCGAATCGATGGCGCTCATTCTCGGCCGGAAAGCCGACGAACGACGCTGGACGACCGCGTGTCTCTCCGCGCAGATGCATCTCGACAACCATCAGACCAGCGAGGAGCGCGCCTGGGCGCACGCCAGCCTCGCCGAGCTCTGGCTCATCCGGCTCGGCGATCCGGACCTGACGCCCGCGCAGCAACAGAAGTTCAGAGATTCGGCCGTCGATCATGTTGAACGGCTGGCGGCGTTGTATCCGCGGCGCGACGAATTTCCGGTGCGGTCGACGCGCAGCCAGTTCGTCCGCTACGTGGAATGGTGGGGCAGCGACGGCTTCGCGAACGGTCTCAAGGTGCGGCGTTTCAACCGGCGCGCACCCTGGGAGGGCGATCTGGGAGTGGTCGCGGTGGCGAGGCAGCTCGTTTCCATCCTCGAGCGCAACAATCTATACCTCGACGAATCGCCGCCCCCTCCTCCTGCCGGCATCACTGGTGACGGCGGAGGTGGAGGAACCCCGCCCGATCCCGCGCCGACGAACGGCGGCGGAAAAACACTGTCGAAACCGCGCGGCTCCAAACAGGCAAAGGCATCCGCGCGAACGGCCCCGTTCTTCGAGATCACAATGCTCCCCGCCGGACACGGCGACTCGTTGTGGATCGAGTACGGTGAAGACGATCGCAACATCCACCGCTGTCTCGTCGACTGCGGAACGCAGCAGACGGCGAAAGAGCTGTTGCGGCGCGTCGATGCGCTGCCCAAACGCGAGCAATTCTTCGAGCTCTTCATCCTGTCGCACATCGACTCCGACCACATCGGCGGCGCATTGCCGTTCTTCAAAGCGATCCAGAACGGCCTGCGCTTCGGCGACCTCTGGTTCAACGGCTGGCGTCATCTTTCCGGACAGCTCGGCGCGCGGCAGGGAGAGATGTTCTCGACCGCCATTCAGGATTTCGAGCTGCCGTGGAACGTGTGGGTGGACGGCCACGCCATCGCGATCGGCGACGATCCGCTGCCGACCTGCACGCTGCCCGGCGGGATGGAGCTGACGCTGCTCTCGCCGACGCCGAGGGAGTTGCAGAAGCTCGCCCCGGTCTGGAGCCGTGAGCTGAAGCGGTACGGCCTCACGCCGGGTGCCCGCGTCGATTACAGCAAGTTCCTCAAAGGCACGCCCTCGACGTCGTCGGATGTCGATGCGCTCGCCGACACGCCGTTCGGCGGCGACAGCGCCGCGCCGAACGGGACGAGCATCGCCGTGCTCGCGGAGTATCGCGGCGCCGCCGCGTTGCTGGCGGCGGACGCGCACGCTCCCGTGCTCATCAAATCGATCCAGAAACTGCTCGCCGCGCGCGGGCAACAGCGGCTGAAGATCGACGCGTTCAAGGTCTCGCATCACGCGAGCAAGAACAACGTCAGCACCGAGCTGGTCTCACTGCTCGACTGCCCGCGCTACCTGATCTCGTCGAACGGCGATCATTTCTATCATCCCGATCGCGAGGCGATCGCGCGCCTCGTCAAGTACGGCAAACCGGCCGCCGGCGCTCCGGAGCTGATCTTCAACTACCGGACGAAATACAACGACGTCTGGGAGCGCGCGGACCTGCAGGAGAAGTACGGCTTCACGGCTCGTTATCCGGACGCGGAGCAGGCGGGATACATGGTGTCGTTGCTGCGGTAGAACGGACGCGCGAGGCTTCCCGCTATAATCGCCGCCACCAGGGTATCGATCCAACATGTCCATAGCCGAGGCTTCCAGCGTCTCAGGAGAGCGGGATCTGGTTCTCGCTGTCGACGACAACGACCAGAATCTGCAGTTGCTCGAGGAGTACCTGTGGGGCTGGGGATATGACGTCGTCGTCGCGCGCGACGGCCGCGAGGCTGTCCAGCTCTACCCGAAGCACAACCCGTCGATCATCGTCCTCGACGTGATGATGCCGGTGATGGACGGCTACGAGGCGTGCACGCTGATCAAGGGCTCGCCCGGCGGCCGCACCATCCCCATCCTGATGCTCACCGCGCTCACCGGCACGGACGACAAGATCCGCGCGCTCGACTGCGGCGCCGACGATTTCCTGAACAAGCCGATCAATCGCGAGGAGCTGCGCACGCGCATCCGCTCGCTGATCAAGATCCGCAACCTGCGCAAAGAGCTCGACTCCAGCGAGAACATCATCATGACGCTTACCAGCGCGCTGGAGAACAAGGACCCGCGCACCGGCGGCCATGTGCATCGCGTCGCGTCGTACGCCGCGCGTCTCGCGGACAAGCTCGGTATGTCCCCCGACGAGCGCGAGACGATCATCAAAGGGGCGATGCTCCACGACCTCGGCAAGATCGGCGTTCCCGATCACCTCCTCGCCAAGCGCGACCTCGACGATGAGGAGCAGGCGGTGGTGCGGCAGCACACGCTGATGGGTGCCTCGATCCTCGAGCCGATGCGGACCTTCCGCTCGTTCCTGCCGATCGTCCGCTGGCATCACGAGCGCTTCGACGGCAAGGGTTATCCCGACGGCATCGCCGGCGATTCGATCCCGCTGGAAGCGCAGGTGGTCGGCATCGCCAACCGCTTCGACACCATTCATCACGAGCACGGCTCGACGGAGCACGAGGCGCTGGCGCAGCTCAACACCGAGGCCGCGCAAGGGGCGTTCGATTCCGAGCTGGTGAAGCTGTTCATCGCCGCGCTCGAGGAAGAGATGCCGCGCGCCTCCACTACGCGCCACATGCGCGCGCGCCACGCCGCGCAGCCGCACGTGCTCTGCGTCGACGACAACCGCCTCAATCGCGACCTGATGACCGCCACGCTCACCGAGGCCGGCTTCGACGTCAGCACGGCGGAGAACGGCTCGCTGGCGATGGAGCTGCTGGAAAAGAAACCGATCGACGTCGTGCTGCTCGACCTGGTGATGCCGGTGCAGGACGGCGCGGCGACGCTGCAGATGCTGCGCGCCGATCCGCGCTGGGAGTTCCTCCCGGTGATCGTGCTGACGTCGCACCGCAATAACCAGATGCGCCAGGACGCGATCGTCGCCGGCGCCGACGACTTCATCAACTATCCGCTCAACCGCCTCGAGCTGCTGACGCGCATCAAGTCGCTGCTCCGGATCAAGGACTATCACTCCGACCTGGAGCAGACGCAGAACGTGATCTGCGCGCTGGCGCTGGCGCTGGAGGCAAAGGACCGTTACACGCGCGGCCACTCGCAGCGCGTCGGCGATCTGGCGCGCACGTTCGCCCTGCACCTCGGACTACCGGTCGAGAACGCGGACCGCATCCGCATCGCCGGGCTGCTGCACGACATCGGCAAGATCGCCGTCCCCGAGGCGCTGCTCAACAAGCAGGGCCCGCTGACACGCGACGAGTTCATGCGCGTCATCGACCATCCGGTCATCGGCGAGGAGATGGTCCGTCCGCTGATGACCCTCACGCAGGTCCTCAGCCTCATCCGCCATCATCACGAGCGCTACGACGGCCGCGGCTACCCCGACGGCCTGCGCGGCGACGCGATCCCGTACGAGGTGCGCCTCCTCTCGATCGTCGACGCCTACGACGCCCTCACGTCGCATCGCTCCTACCGCCCTGCGCCGCTCACCCACGAAGCGGCCATCGCTACGCTGCGGCGCGAAGCATCGGGCGGGAAATGGGATCCGGAGATGGTCGATTCGTTCTCCACCATGCTCGGCGAGGCGGGACCGGACTGGAACGCGATCACGCAGCCGGTGCCGATGTTGAATCTGGTGTGAGGACGGGAGTTGTTAGACTCCGCCCGAACTATCCATGCTCGTCCTCCACGACCCTCTCAAACAAACCGACCTCCCGCGCGGATGCGTCGCTACGATCGGCAACTTCGACGGGATGCACGTCGGGCATCAGGCCATCATCCGCGGCGTGATCGAGCGGGCGCGTGAAGTCGGCAAGCCGTCGGCGGTCATCACGTTTCATCCCCATCCGCTGACCATCGTCGCGCCTGACCGGGTGCCGAAACAGATCCTGACCATCGCGCAGAAGGAAGAGCTGATGCGCGAGATCGGCGTCGATGCGCTGCTGATCGTGCCGTTCACGCACGAGTTCTCGCGCTTGACCGCCGACCGTTTCATCGAGGAGTTTTTGGTCAACGCGCTGCAGGTGACCGAGGTGCGGATCGGACGCGACTTCTGCTTCGGCGCGGGACGCGAAGGGAGCCTCACCAAACTCGCCGCGGCGGGCGAGCGCTTCGGCTTCGCCGTGCACGGCATCGACGACGTGAAGATCCGCGGGATGCGCGTCTCGAGCTCGATCGTCCGCGACGCGATCTCCAAGGGCTGCATGCGCAGCGTGACGATGGCCCTCGGGCGCACCTACTTCATCGACGGCCGCGTCGCCACCGGCCGGCGCCTCGGGCGGAAGATCGGCTTTCCGACCGTGAACGTCGATCCGCAGAACGACCTCTATCCCGGCTCCGGCGTCTACGTCACGACCTCGCGCTTCGAGAGCTTCGACGACCGCTGCTTCGAAAGCGTGACGAACATCGGCGTGCGTCCCACGCTGTACGAGAACTACGCCGTGACCATCGAGAGCCACATCTTCGACTTCGACTCGAACGTCTACGGCGACACGGTCCGCCTCTACTTCCATGAGCTGCTGCGGCGCGAGCAGCAGTTCCGGTCGGCGCTCGAGCTGACGAACCAGATCCGGATGGACATCGAGCGGTCGCGGCGCTACTTCCTCCGGCATCCCATCGACCGTTCATGACCGCGCAAGTTCTCACCCTGATTCTCATCGCCACGTTGTTCGCCGCCGTGGCCGCGGTGCGCTTTTTCCGCACCCTCGACGCGATCTTCTGGCGCGATGCGGCCACGCCGGTGATCGCGGGACTGATCGTGGGAGTGCTGCTCTTCGTTCTGGACAGCGGACAGCAGACAGCGGACAGCGGGCTTGCTTCGCTGTCTGCTGTCCGCTGTCTGCTGTCCGGCGTTCTGCTGACCCTCGCCGCCCTCTACGTCCGGCTCACGGGCCGCGAGAGCGAACCGGGCGACGGCATGCTCCTCGGCGCGCTGACCGGGGCCTCGGCCGCGCTGTTCAATCTCGACCGCTTCAGCGACTGCGTCATCGCCGGCGCGATCGCGGGCTACGGCGTCACGTATGCCGCGTTTTACGTGCGGCAGCGCGGGAAGCAGATCGCCATCGACAGCATCACCGCCATCGCCGCGATCGGCGGCGCCTTGCTGCCGCGCGTCGTGATCGTGCCGAACGTCGACGTCGTCGTCACGATCGCCATCCCGCTCCTCGGCATTCTCGCGCTGCTCAAGCAATGGCGCGACGTCACACGCGAGCTGATGGAAGAAGCGAACCTCGGCTTCATCGACGTGAGCGACGTGCGCGTCGTCTCCCACCCCTTCCGCCGCCTCGGCGCCGCAGGCTGGGCCGATCCGCGCGCGCGGCGCGAGTTCGTCCGCATCGCCAACATGATCGCCCTGCGCAAGCGGCAGCAGCGCGATCGCCCCGAGGACGAGGTGCGGCTGTACCAGGTCGAGATCATCAAGCTGCGGATGCAACTGCAGGAGATGGCGAGCATCGACCAGGAAGTCCGCGCGCACGCAGAGATTTCGTGATCTCGCCACAGCCCCGCCACAATCGGGCGCTATCTCTTGCAGCATGTGGCTGGCAAAGACGGCAATCGCGATCGCGACGACACTCGGCGTCCTGCAGGGAATCCCGGTCGGTGAGGAACAGACCGCGGTTCCGCCCGACGTCGGCCTCCTGATGACCAACGCGAAGCACGATCTGCGCGACCTCGCGCAGGAGGTGCTGAGGTCGCAACCGGGAAACGGTCCGGCGATCGCACCGGCGGTGCGGAACGCGATGATCGCCGCGCTCGAGGCCGAAGGGATCGCGCTCGCCGGCGACTCGACGACGACGGCGCAGTACGGCAACGTCGTCTCGATCGACGTCGTCGCGCCGCCGGGACACAGCGACCTGCTCGCGGTCGTCGTCGAGCTCTCGATCCCGTGCGGCAGCGACTCCGCGCTCTTCCTCTTTCGCCACGACCACGGCTGGCGCCTCGTCTACGAACGCGAGGAAGACGATTACGAATCGATCTCCGGCGCCCTCGGCACCTTCGGCTGGAAAGTCTCGCCGCCCGACGAGCAGGGGCGGTTCCTCGTCGTGACGAGCAGCATCTCGCCGTGGTGCATCTCGGCCTGGCATCAGCTGCGGTATCAGGTCGATCGCATCGAGCCGGGACGCGCTGAAGCGATTCCGATCGACAGCGGCAATTTCACGAGCTACGAGTGGGACGTCGAGCTCGAGGCCGCCGCGGACTCGTACTCGATTCACTTCAACGGCTCGTCGCTCGATCCCGCCATCCTCGTCCGTTCGTACCGGCTGCATTACGTCGTCGACGGCGACCGGCCGGTCCGCGTCGATCCGATCGCCGACTCCCCTCGCGATTTCGTCGAGGAATGGCTCGGGATGTCCGAGGAAACCGCGGCGCGTTGGGGAACGGACAATCCGGAGACACTCGCCGACCAGCGCGGCAGTTTGAGCGAGTTCGGTCCGACGGGGCGCTGCTCGGAAAACGTCTGGCAGGTGCGCCTCGATCGCTACGACGAGAACAACTTCGAGGAGTTCGTCTCGACGTACTTCATCGTCTCGCAGTCGAACGGCGCGTACCGCCTGCGCGAAATCGCTCACGAGCCCCGAGGCGATTGTCCGGCGTCAGATACAATTGCCGGAAGCGAATGACGACGACCGCACTGCGCCGAATCACCATCTGCACCCTCCTCACACTCGTCGCCGCCACCCACCTCCTCGCCCAGGGGAAGAACATGGGGCAGGCGGGGCAGTACTACAAGCAGAACACGAAGTTCAAATTCGTCCCCGGCCCGAAAGACAAGGGGGGCGAAGTGCGCTGGACGGTCGCGCCGCAGGGACGCGTGGAAGTCGAAAAAGACGAATACGCCCTGCTCGAAAACGACGTCCACGTCTTCTACCAGGACATCAAGCTGACCGCCGACAAGGTCACGATCAACCTGAAGACGAAAGACGTTGTGGCCGAGGGGCATGTCATCGTCGATCAAGGGCCGGCGCGCGTCACCGCCGATCACGCCGTCTTCAATCTCGACACGAAGCTCGGCACCTTCTTCAACAGCACCGGCACGTTCGAGTCGCTCTCGTTCGGCGGTGACAAGATCGAGAAGACCGCCGAGAACACCTACCACCTCACCAACGGCATCTTCACCTCGTGCGACCTCGACAAGCCGGCATGGTCGTTCCACGTGCGCGACGCGGTCATCACCGTCGACGACTACGCGCACCTGCGCGACCTCACGTTCCGGGCGCACGACGTCCCGATCATCTGGTCGCCGCGCCTGATCTGGCCGACGAAGAAGGACCGCTCGCAGGGCTTCCTCATCCCCCGCGTCTCGTTCGGCGGCGAGTTCGGACCGCGCTTCGAGGTCGGCTACTTCATCCCCATCGGCCAGAGCGTCGACGCCACGCTCTACGGCGACGTCAACGCGCGCGGCTACAACGGCCTCGGCACGGTGATCCGCTACCTGCCGTCGCAGAACGTGAAGATCGGCGAGCTCGATGCGTACGCCGTGCACGACGCCGGCGCGAAGCGCGAGCAGTGGCGCTACCAGTTCCGCCACGCGCAGGACAACCTGCCGGGCGGATTCCGCGGCGTCGTCGACGTGCAGGACTACTCCGACCTCGACTTCTTCCGCCGCTGGGCGCGCGATCCGCAGCTGCACACGCTGTCGAACATCTATTCGTCGGCCTACCTCACGCGCAACTGGCCCGGCTACTCGCTCAACTTCCTCACCGATCGCCGCGACATCGTCCTCGGACATTCCGATCCGAACGACCCCGACTCGCCGATCCTCAAGCAGCGCTTCCAGCAGCTCCCGGCGCTGCAGTTCCGGATGTATCCGCAGCGCATGCTCGGCACGCCGCTCTACTTCGCGCTCGAGTCGTCCGCTTCGCACCTCGAGACGAGCGGTCTGATCAACGGACCGGCGGCGAGCTACTTCCGGACCGACGTCTTCCCGACGCTTTCGCTGCAGCTGCGCACGCCGCCCTGGTTCTCGGTCCGTCCGCAGATCTCGCTCCGCGACACGTACTACTCGCAGAGCCTCGATCCGACGACGACGAACACGAGCGGCATGCCGCAGGAGACGGTCGACGAGTCGGTGAACCGCCGCTACGCGCAGGGGCAGGTGGAGGTCGTCGGTCCGTCGTTCAACAGGATCTACAACCGCCACCTCGGCAGCTTCACGCGCCTCAAGCACCTCATCGAGCCGCGCATCCGCTACATCTACACGAGCAGCGTGAACGACCAGGACCGCGTGATCCGCTTCGACACCGTCGACTCGCCGTTCCTGCCGATCGTGCGCAATTCGGTCGAGTACTCGCTGACGCAGCGCATCATCGGCAAGGAGCCGGGGCCGAACACGTCGCCGCGCGAGATCCTGTCGTTCTCACTGCGGCAGACGGTGTCGCTGTCGAAGCCGTTCACCAGCACGACGAGCGGCAGCACCGGCTCGTCGGCGGGCGTCGATCTGAATCAGAAGTTCACGCCGCTCGTCGCCAGCCTGCATGTGAATCCGTACCAGTCGATCACGCTCGATGCATCGACGACGTTCGGCAACGTCTCGCACCAGATCGACCAGACGAGCCTCTCCGCGAATCTCGTCGGCACCGGGACGAACGCCGACAAGTACCTCGCCTTCACCTGGTTCGCCACGTTCAAGCAACCGATCGGCGACACGGGCGCTCAGAGCAACTCCTCGAGCCAGATCCGCATCAACACGGGGTCGTCGCTGCTGCGCGATAGAATCCGCGGCGACATCCAGATCAACTACGACGCCAAGACCGGCAAGTTCCTCGAACAACGTTATCTCCTCGGCGGCACCGCATCGTGCTACGGCGTGGCGCTCGAGTACCGCCAGTTTCTGATCTACAGCCCATTCGAGAAACGCGACTGGAGCGTGAGCGTCGCGGTCACTTTGAAGAATGTGGGGACGATCGGAACGCACTGATGCGCCAGCAAACAATGAAGGGCCTCATCCTCTCCGGCGGCAAAGGCACGCGCATGCGTCCTCTGACCTACACCTCCGCCAAGCAGCTCATCCCTGTCGCAAACAAGCCGGTGCTCGTCTACGGCATCGAGGCGATCGTCGCGGCGGGGATTCACGACATCGCGATCATCGTCTCGCCGGAGACCGGCAGCGAGATCCGGGACTGCATCGGCGACGGCTCGCGCTACGGCGCGAACATCCACTACATCGAGCAGGATGCACCGCGCGGACTGGCCCACGCCGTCCTCACCGCCGAGCCGTTCCTTCGCGACTCGCCGTTCGTGATGTACCTCGGCGACAACCTGCTGCAGCACGGCATCACGCCGCTGGTCGAGGAGTACCGCTCCCTCGACTGCAACAGCGAGATCCTGCTGACGCGCGTCCCCAATCCGTCGCAGTTCGGCGTGGCGGAGCTCGACGGCTCGAAGGTCGTGAAGCTGACCGAGAAGCCGCCGGAGCCGAAGTCCGACCTCGCGCTCGTCGGCGTCTACATGTTCGACGAGCGGATCTTCGAGGCGGCGAAAGCGATCAAGCCGTCGAAGCGCGGCGAGCTGGAGATCACCGACGCCATCCAGTGGCTGCTCGACAACGGCTACACCGTCCATCCCCACATCGTGAAGGGCTGGTGGAAGGACACCGGCAAGATCGAGGACATGCTGGAAGCGAACCGCACGGTGCTCGACACGTTCGAGCGCGACATGCGCGGCACGATCACCGGCGAGAGCTCGATCGAGGGGAAGGTCGTGATCGAGCAGGGAGCGCAGATCATCGACTCCGTCGTGCGCGGCCCGTCGATCATCGGCGCCGGCGCGCGCATCGAGCACGCGTACGTCGGCCCCTACACGTCGATCGGCAACCGCTGCGTGGTGGAGCGCTGCGAGATCGAGAACTCGATCGTGCTGGAGAACTCCAGCCTCAGCCACGTCGACGGCCGCATCGAGGCCAGCCTCATCGGCAAGAACGTGAAGATCGGCCGCACGCACCGCAAGCCGGTGGCCTACCGCTTCATGGTGGGCGACAACAGCGAAGTCGGGATCACGTAGATACAGCTATTGAGCGGTTGAGCTATTGAGCGGTTAAGCGCAGCCCTCAACAGCTCAATCGCTGAACAGCTCAACAGCTCTGCATGAACACTCATCCGCGGCTCGAGCGCCGATCGCGCATTCCGCTCGTCATCGCTGTTATCGTCATCGTCATCATGGTGATCAGCACGACCGTCACACTGGCCCAGAAGCGCCGCATGCAGGCGGAAGAGGCCCGCATCCGCGAGATGACCGCGGCGGTGACGTCGCTGCGCACCGCGATCAGCGACTTCCGCAAGCGGCACGGCCGTTATCCGCGCGCACTGAACGAGCTCGGATCGATCCCGCGCGATCCGGTCACCGGCTCGAACGCGACCTGGCAGACGGAGGTCGAGGAGAGCGTGAGCGCCGACGATTTCACGGCGAAGTCGGCGCGGCCCGAGAAGTTCGTCATCAACGTCCGGAGCGGCGCGAAAGGCCGCGACGCGCACGGGAAGGCGTGGGCCGATTACTGATGCCGAACGTCTACACCTTCAAAGATTTCGAGGGAAGCAGCCATCGGATCCTGATCGATCTGATCAATCACTACGCGCGCAAAGGGGGCACGCTGATCGACCTCGGCGCCGCGGGCGGCGAGCTCGGCGCGGCGGTGCGCGGCCAGTTCTCGCGCACCATCGGGTTCGAGTACAACGCCGACTGCATCGCCGACCTCCGCGAGCACTTCGACGCCGCGGTGATCAGCGATCTCGAAAAAGTGAAGCACCTGCCGAACGGCGCCGACGCGATCGTCGCGGCCGACGTCATCGAGCATCTCCGCGACGCGCCGAGGCTGTTGCAACTGATCCGCGGCGCGCTGGCGACGAATGGCAAGCTGTTCCTCTCCGTCCCCAACATCGCGAACATCACCGTGCGTCTCGGACTGCTCTTCGGTGTCTTCGAGTACCGCGACCGCGGCATCCTCGACAACACGCATCTCCGCTTCTACACACTGCGCACGATCCGCCGCGAGATCGAGACCGCCGGCTTCCGCGTCCTGGCGACCCGCGGGTCGTCCGTGCCGCTGCGGCTGATCATCGGCAAGTTCACGCCGGAGCCGATCCTGCGCGTCGGCGAGACGATGCTGTCGATCATCACGCGCGTGTGGCGGTCGCTTTTCGCCTACCAGATAATCCTCGTGGCAGAAGCGAAGTAACGAAGAGCAGCAGTCCCGCCGCGCTCACCCACCACCACCCGCGACCGATCCGCCGTTCGAACACCACCGTGTGCTGCCCCGCCGGGACGCTCACGCCGGCGAAGAGGATGTTGATCGGAACGACCGTCGCGTTCCTGCCGTCGACCATCACGCGCAGCTCCGGCGTCAGCTTCTCAGACGACGCCATGAACCACGGCGTCGATGCGCTGACCGCGAGCTCCTGCCGCGATTCGCCGTACTGCATCCGCTCGATGCGCGCGTCGGTCGCATGCGCCTCGAGCTTTGCATCGGGAGCGACGACCGCCTCCTGCCCGAAATCGAAGTCGCTCCGCGCGAGCATCTCTTCGTCCGACATCGGCCGCAGTCGCGACACCGGATGGAATCGCGGCACCTCGGCGACATTGCGGAAGAGCCGGCCGTCAGGCAGCTCGCAATCGAAGATCAACGGCGTCGTGACGCGCCCGAAGAAGAACGAGCCGTCCGCCGCGCCGAGCATCGTCGCTCGCATGCCGACGACGCGCAGGCGCAGCACAAGCCGCTCCCCCATCCGAGCGTACGGCGAGACCGGGACGTAGATCTTCCCCAGCGCGTTGCAGTCGTCGGGCGTGAAGTTGCGGCGATAGACGATCGCGTTCCCCTTGAACATCGTCACTTCGAGATGCGGACCGGCGCGCACGACCGGCTCCGCGCCGATCGGCAGCTCCAGCGCGTGGAACGGCTGCGCGTCGATGGTGATCACGCGCTGCGCGATCACGCCCGGCGTGATCGCGAAGAGGCCTTTCTCCACCACGCCGGGCTTCGTCGCGCCGAAGATCGACCACTTGATGATGTCGATCGCCTTGTGCTCGATCACGTAGCGCACGCCGAGCATGCTCACCAGCGGATCGGAGAAATTGAACGTGCGGCTGTCGAACTGCAGCACGGTCTGGAAGCCGCCCCATGCGCTCGGATCGATCCGCTGCAGGATCTTCCGGTACTTCTCCTCCGAGCTGAAATGGCTCCGCGTGTCCTCGAGGCGGAAGAGCTCCGTCGAGTTCGGGAACATGTAATTCATCATCGGCGCGATGCGGAACGGCCGCGGCTGCGCCTGCAGGAACGCGATCGTCGGCGTGACCGGCACGTCCGCTTCACTCGGGTCGAGGTACGGATAGAAACGGCCGGCGAAGAGCCCCAGGTCCCACGCGACGGCGGCGGCGATGAGGAACGCGATCACGCGGCGGCGCGAGAGCAAGGACGCGCCCGCGGCGGCGAGATATCCGGCAGGCAGCGGCAGCACGATCGTGAGACGCGTCAGCCACGAGTACTTGATCCCGGGCAGATAGCCGACGAACGGCGCGAGGCCGAACATCGCGGCGAGCAGCACGAGCATCGTCGCCAGCCAGAACCAGCGCGATCGCGCACGCCGCGCCAGGAGTCCGATCAGCAGCAGCGCGATCGTCACCACGCCGAGGTAGAGCGTCGCCTCGTAGTAGTTGTTGAACGCACGCAGCTGCGGATCGCCGAGCCAGTTCTTCAACGCGTTGTTGCCGAGGGCGTCGGGAAAGAGAAAGAGCCGGGCGTGCTTCAGCGGATAGTGAAAGTCGATGCTCACCCGCTCGCGCGTCGGCAGGTAGCCGGTGCGGCGGAGGAGCTGGATGTACGGGACGAGCGACGGCGACGCGATCATCAGCGCGATGACCACCGCGATCGCGCCGCGCGTGATGAGCTGCGTCGCGGCGCGGCGCTCGCGAATGGTCAGGAAGATCACGTACGCCAGCGACACGTACGCGCCGTACGCCATCGCCGCGGGAAAGCCGGCGAGCGCGTACGCGAGCGCGATGACGACCATCCCGGCGATCGAATTCTTCTTCCCGTTGTACCCGCGACGCACGAGCCAGAGCAGCGCGGGATAGAGCGCCGACGCGTTCGTCGATTGCCACAGCCAGCGCACCGTGATCACGCCGGCAGCGGCGACGATCAGCGCGCCGATCGCCGCGCCGCGTTTGCCGAGGCGTTCTTCGCGCAGCCAGAAGTAGGCGAACCAGAACGCGGCGTTGAGCTTGAGAAAGATGATCGCGGTGTAGACCCACGGCAGCGGGACGGAGAGCGTCGGGATGAGGATGAACGGCGAGAGCACCGCCGCGGCGGTCGAGCCCCAGCCGGGGATGCCGCCGGCGATGAACGGGTTCCAGTGGAACGCCGCCGGGTCGTGTTTCGCCAGCGACATCAGCGTGTAGTACGACGTCGGCGGGTCGTTGATCAGCGAGTTCTGCGTCGGCACGTGTCGCGTGAACGACCACGGGTCGTAGTTGCGGAAGACGTCGTTCGGCGAGACGACGCGGCCCATGTAGAGCACGGGAAAGAAGAAGACGAAATGGAAGAGGCCGAGCGCGACGAGCGCCACGGAATGCTTGCGGAGCTTCAAACGCGAGCAGTGTATACACTGCCCGCATGCGTGTCTTCATCGCGGCGGACGTGGAGCCGCGCCTCATCGAACTGCTGCGCGCGGACGAGCGTTTCTCGCTCATCGATGACCTCGCGCAGGCCGAAGTGCTGATCACGCGGACGATCAACAGAGTCGATGCCGCGCTGCTCGATCGCGCGCCGGATCTGCGCGTGATCGCGCAGGGAACGAGCGGGATCGACAACATCGACGTCGACGCGGCGAAAGCGCGAGGCATCGACGTGATCAACCTGCCGGGCGTGAATGCGAACGCCGTCGCCGAGCTTGTGATGGGTCACATCATCGCGCTGACACGCACGGTCCCGCGCTACGTCCGCGAAATGACGAACGGCCAATGGCAGCGCAGCGACTGCGCCTCGCGTCACGAGCTTCGCCACCATCGCCTCGGCATCATTGGCCTCGGCAACGTCGGCTCGCGCGTGGCGCGCATGGCTCGCACGTTCGGCATGCAGGTGAGGGCGTGCGATCCGTATGTCGCCGAGGCGGATGCATCGTTCGAGGACGTGCTGCGCTGCGACGTCATCACGCTGCACGTCCCGCTCACCAACGAAACGCGGAACATGATCGGCGCCAACGAGATCGCCTCGATGCCGCGCGGCGCGATCCTCATCAACGCCGCGCGCGGCGAAGTGCTCGACCTCGACGCCGCGCTCTCGGCCCTGGTGAACAATCACCTCGGCGGCCTCGCGATCGACGTCTTCGATCCCGAGCCGCCGTCGCGCGTGTTTCCGGATGATCCGCGGCTGATCGTCACGCCGCACATCGCGGGATGCACGTTCGAGGCGAAGAATGACGCGGCGGAGCTGCTCTATGCCGCGCTGACGCGCTTGCCGTCGCGCCAAACCTCGCGCACCAGGTTCACCCCGAAGTGATAGACGAGGTGGAGGTACGACGGCGCGTCGAGGAGCACGAAGTCGGCGCGCTTGCCCACTTCGATCGATCCGATCTCATCGGCCATCCGCAGTGACTGCGCGCCGTTGAGCGTCGCGGCGGTGAGCGACTCCTCGACCGTCATCTTCATCTGCAGCGTGGCGAGCTGCATCACGATCTGCATCGACTCGGTCATCGACGAGCCGGGGTTGCAGTCGGTCGAGAGCGAGACGATCGCCCCCTCCTCGATCAGCCGTCGCGCCGGCGCGTAGCGGTCGGACATCAGGAAGAAACTCGTTCCGGGGAGCAGGTTGGCCACCGTGCCGGAGCGCGCGAGGGCGCGAATGCCGTTTTCGCTGATGTGCATCAAATGATCGGCCGATGCGCACCCCAGCTCCGCGGCGAGCGACGCACCGTGCGTGTCGGAGAGCTCGTCGGCGTGGAGGCGCGGGATCATGCCGAGGGCTGCGGCGGCCCGGAGCACGCGATCGCCTTCGTCGCGCGTGAAGACGCCGCGCTCGACGAACGCGTCGCAGAAGACAGCCAATTTTTCGTTCGCCACCGCGGGGAGGATCTCGTTCGCGATCTCGTCGACCCATGTCCGGTCGCCGCGCCGCTCGGGCGGGAACTCGTGCGCCGCGAGGCAGGTCGGCACGAGGCGCACCGGTGACGTCGACGCGGCGGCGCGGATCGCGCGCAACTGCTTCAACTCATCCGCGAGGTTCAGTCCGTAGCCGCTCTTCGCCTCGGAGGTCGTCGTGCCGTGGCGCGCCATCGTCCGTGCGCGATCGAGCACGTTGTTCGCGAGCTGCTCCTCCGACGCCGCGCGCGTCGCGTGCACGCTCGAGGCGATGCCGCCGCCCGACGCCGCGATCTGTTCGTACGTCTCGCCCTGCAGCCGGCGATTGAACTCCGACTCGCGAAACCCGGCGAACGGGATGTGCGTGTGCGAGTCGACGAAGCCGGGGATCGCCGTCGTGCCCTTCGCATCGACGTCCTCGGTGATGTCGAAGCGCGGCAGGTCGCGCTCGCGGCCGGCGTATGCGAAGCGATCGTTGTCGATCACGATCGCCGCGTCGTCGTGGACCTCCAGCGCGCGCATCGCCGCGCCGCGCACGCCGGCGCGGCCGCGGGGCGTGGCGAGCTGTCTGATGTTGCGGACTAACAGCATTCGCTACGTTCGGGACGCGGAGCGCAGCGACGTGATCGGCAGCTCGTTCACTTCCTGCTCGGCGTCGAGCGAGACCATCTGCTGCACGATGTCGAGCGTCGACTGCAGGCGCGAGCGGACCGCCTTCCGTTCCAGCTTCAGGTCCTGGATCGATCGCTCGAGATCGCTCACGCGCGACATCGCCTGCGCGATCAGCCGCTCGGAGAGGAGCTCCGCGTCCTTCACGATCAGCTCCGCTTCCTTGTGCGCGTTCGCCTTCACCTCTTCGGAGACGCGCTGCGCGGAGAGGAGCGTGTCTTTCAGGATGCGCTCGCGCTGCGTGTGCTCGTCGAGGTCCTCGCGGAGGTGGGCGTTCTCGCGCATCAACTCGTCGTTCTGCTTGAGGACGCGTTCGATCTCTTCGGCCACGAGGTAGAGATAACCGCGGACTTCGTCCACGTTGTACCCCTTGAATTTCCGCGAGAATGTGGCCTTCTGGATCTCGAGCGGTGTCAGGTTCTGCATCGACTCCCCCTCCCGGCACGAAGTTATTTAACTTGCAACAGTATAAGGCCCCAGATCCCTTCGATGACCGCGCGGATCAGGTAGATGGCGATCAGCAGGAGGAGCGGCGACCAGTCGATGCCGGCCGTGTCCCAGCGCCGCGTCATCCGCCGGAAGGGGCGGAGCAGCGGGTAGGTCATGCGCGTGAAGATGTCATTGAGCTGCGTCAGGACGTGGAAGAAGCCGCGGTAGCGCCAGCGGAACGACGTCTGCGAGGCGAAGAAGAGGATCCAGGAGAGGATGACCCAGACGAAGACCGTCCAGATGATGATGTCGAAGACGATGAACAGCACGCGCAGGATCGGCCCGAGGACCACGACGACTTCGCGCATCAGCCCCGCTCCCCGAAGATCGCGCGGCCGACGCGGATGATCGTCGCCCCTTCTTCGATCGCCGTCTCGTAGTCTTCACTCATTCCCATCGACAGCTCCGGCAGTCCGAGATCGTCGCGCAGTTTGCGCAGCTGGCGAAAGTATGCACGCGTCTCTTCCGGATCACCGTGCGGCGGAATGGTCATCAGGCCGCGCAGGTCGAGCAGTTTGCCGACCTGTTTCGCCACCGGCGCGACGTCGTCGATCTCGATGCCGCTCTTCTGCGCCTCGCGTCCGATGTTCACCTGCAGCAGGACCTGCGGCCGCTTCTCCCCTGCCGCCTTGGCGATCTTCTCCGCGAGATCGACCGAGTCGATGGTCTGGATCACGTCGAAGAGGCGTACCGCGTCCTTCGCCTTGTTCGACTGCAGATGTCCAATCAGATGCCAGCGCGCGTTCGCCGTCGTCTCCGGCTGCTTGTCGCGCGCTTCCTGCACGCGGTTCTCGCCGACGTCTTTGATTCCCGCGGCAACGGCGTGATCGACGGCGAGCGCGGGAAAGGTCTTGGTCACGGCGACGAGCGTGACGTCCTCGCGTTTGCGACCCGCGCGCGCGCAGGCGGCGGCGATCTTCGCCTCGACCTGCGCGACGTTCGCGCGGATGGCGTCGAGGTCGAGCATCAGGTGCGGCGCCTCTCCAGGCTCCGTCCGTCCGCTCGATCGACCGCCTTGTTCGCGAGGCGATCGGCGTCCTTGTTGCCCGCGCGCAGCGTGTGGCGGATCGAGAACCGGCGGAAGGCGCGGGTCAGCGTCTTCGCCTTCTGGTACAGCGGGACGAGGTTCGGATGCTTCACGCGGTACTTGCCGAGCATCTGCTGCACCAGCAGGAGCGAATCGGAAACGACCTCGAGCTCGGTCGCTCCTTCCGATTGCGCCACGGCGAGCGCCTCGAGGAGGCCGGCGTACTCCGCGACGTTGTTCGTCGTCGTGCCGAGGTAGCCGCAGACCTCGATGATCTCGCCGGCGTCGGTGGTCATGAAGACGCCGTAACCTGCTGGACCGGGATTGCCTCGTGATGCTCCGTCGACGAAGGCCGTGATTTTCAGGATGACTGTTTCTCCAGGTAGAGGATGCGGTGACAGCCTTCGCAGATGACCACTTCGCCGCGCCGCAGACGCTGCGCCAGCGCCGGGCGGACGCGCGTGCGGCATGTCGTGCAGGAGTCGTTGAAGACCTTCGAAACCGCGACGCCGCCGCGCTGTTTGAAGATGCGCTGGAACTCGCGGCGCGCCTGCTCGGGCAACGCGGCCTCGAGCTGATCGGCCTTCTTGCGCAACGCCTCCGCTTCGGCGCGGAGATCGCCGAGCGACGACTGCCACTCCGCGTGCGCGGCGTCGTGGCGCGACTTGAGGTCGTCGAATTGCGACTTGCGCTCGTCGAGCTGCGACTGCACTCCGTCGATCTCGGTCATCGACTTCAGCGCCGATTCCTCGAGCTCTTTCACGTGCTTGCGCGCGGCGTCGATCTCTTTCCACGCCGCGGCGTATTGCTGCTGGTTTTTCACCTGCATGAGCTGCCCCTGGTACTTCTTCAGCAGCTCCTGCTGATCGGAGAGCTCGCCTTCCACTTTGCGGCGCTCCTTGCCGAGCGTCTCGAGCGATTGATTGAGCCGCTCCATCTCTTCGTTGGACGCCTGGTACTCACGATCGACCGCGGCGAAGGCCTCGGGCTTGACGCTCATCGCCTTTTCGCGGTCTGCCAGTTGAGAAAGAACGGTTTGCAACTCCCACAGCTTTTCGACGTCTGCGCTCAACATCTCCTCCGGAGACAAAAAAGGCGTTCCTCGATCGGAACGCCTGTGCGGAACGGTGTGGCCGCGATGCGCGGGTGGTGCTTGAGCAGAATGTGGTGAATGATCAATACCTTCATCATCGCGTCTGGTGGGTCCACCAGGATTCGAACCTGGGACCTGCCGGTTATGAGCCGGTAGCTCTAACCGCTGAGCTATGGACCCCGAGCGGGGGATTGTATTACACCGCGTCAGGTCATTTCGCTTCGATGCGGTCCCCCGGGACCATCGCTCTCCGCATCGCCATGATCTTGGCGGTGGCGGTGTGGGACTCGGTGGTGAGAACGGCGAGCTCGCCGAGAACCTGGCGCGGCTGACCGGCGACCGGGCTCTCGCGCCAGATGGTGAAGAAGTCGCCGGGCTGGACCTGATCGTCGCGCCCGAGGTCGATCATCACGAGGTTGCCCTCGCCGAGCGCCCCTTCCCAGCCGAACGACGAGACAATGTAGCCGCCGGTCTTGCCGTTCGGGTTGTCGCAGAAACCGGGGAGCTCGGGGATGCGGGCGAGAGGAATCGGGAGCTGCGGCCACGGCTTCAGCTTCGCGCCGGCATGGATCTCCTTGCAGGCGTCGGTGACGATGGCGCGCGCGGTGTGGTCGTCGGCGCAGAGGATGCGGATCTGTCCGCGGAAGTCGTAGTAACGCCCGAGGAGCGCATTCGTGTGCGGGTGGTAAACCAGCTCCCCCGGCTGGACGACGAGGTAGATGTCGCCGGGAGTGATGCCGGTGGCAATGCCGCCCTCGACGTAGATCAGATCGCCCTTCGTGACGCCGTTCGTCTGTTCTTCGGCGCCGGGCTGGTAGAGGACTTCGACGTCTTCGAACGACGAGACGAAGTTCGGCATCGCCTCGTGCGGGTCGCCGATGTAGCCGTAGCAGTAGACGTCAGCCTCGGAGCCGAGCGCGACCGGAGGTCCGATCACCGGCGAGACTTCGGCCGTGGTCGCCGGAACCTGACTCTGCTGCTGACTCGCGGATGCATCGGTCTGCGTCGTCGTCGCGGCCGTGCCGGTTTCGACCGACGCGGATGACGTCGCTTCCCCTTCGACCAGCAGGACGTCGCCGGGATAGATCCAGTGCGCGTCGGTGATCCAGGTGTTCGCTTCCCAGAGCTGCGGCCAGAGGTAGGCGTTGCCGTAGAACTGGTTGCCGAGCGCCCAGAGCGTGTCGCCGGCCTTGATCGTGTAGGTCTTCGCGCCAGCCGGATAGGTGGACGGATCGGGTGGGTTATACGCGGTGTAGTGATCGCCGACGCGATGAAGCTCACGCGGTGGATGTGACGACTGCTTCGCCGCGGCGAAGACCGGAATCGCCATCACAAGCAGGAGTACGGGAGCCGCCCGACGCACACTGACCATTGTCCCCTCCCAGAGTTTCGAGACAAATTGACCCGAAAACGTTAGCGCAGAAAGGGATAGGAGTCAAAGTTGAGGGAGAGTTCAGGTCTACGCTGGGACCCGAACACGCTCGTAGAGGAACTCCGGAGCGATGTCGGCACCGTTCGGCCAGGCGATGGTTCCGTATTCGGCGACCGCAACGGTACGGAAGTACTCCGGCTGCTTCACCGGCTCGAATATCGGACCCCAGAGCTCCGAGGAGAGATCAATTTCCCCTTCCGTTCCGTCCTCGAACTTCACCCACAGAACGTAGTCGTGAACGTGCTTTGCTGCGATGACGTTGTAGTACATGCGTTACTCCAAGGGTTCGATTTGCAGAAGCTGTTCCCCCGCACGCGCGCGTTGCCAGTTGTCCTGGAGTTCGCCGCGATGCAAATGCCACCACTCGAGCAGAAGCGAAACGACGCGTCGAGGTAGATCACCTTGGACCGAGCCGTCGAGAAGGCTGACGGTGCCTTCGCGCCCTGAATACCATGCGTGGAAATGTGGTGGATCGTGCTCACGATAGTTCATCGTGACCAGGATGCCGAAGAACCTGCTGATGATTGGCACTCGACCATTCTAACGACCGCTTGCCGCTTCTTTTACGCAGGCCAGGCCAACCACCAACTCACCGAACGGTGAGCACGCCGTCGAGCTGCGGCTCCGCCGCTCCGGCGCCGTGCTGCGCGTCGTATTGGCGGATCTGCTGCTGGCGCTTTTTGTAGCGCGTCATCACGCGCGACACGTACTGGCGCGTCTCGCGGAAGGGGGGAACGCCGCCGTAGCGCTTCACGTTTCCCTCGCCGGCGTTGTAGGCGGCGATGATCTTTTTCTGATCGCCGTTGAAGCGCTTGGAGAGGTACTGGAGGTACTTCGCTCCCGCTTCGACGTTCTGCTCCGGGTCGTAGAGGTTGTCCGCCCCCATCCACCGCCCGGTCCGCGGCATGAGCTGCATCAGCCCGCGCGCGCCGACTTCGGAGCGTGCACCGGCGCGGAAACGCGATTCCGTCTCCACGACCGCGGCGACGAGCGCCGGATCGAGGTCGTACTTCTCGGCCTTGTCGTGGATCAGCGTGCCGAACGGGACGGCGGAGGCGAAGAAGTCGCGCTTGATCGCGGTGTTGATGCGCGCCATTTCCTCGTGAAAGAGGTCGCGCGACCGCTGCTGCGGCCCGGTCTGATGCTCGGGCAGCCAGCCGTCGCTGAAGAGCGCGTTCTGGCGGGTGACGAAGCGATCGGGCAGCGCGCGCGAAAGCTTGAAGACTGAGTTGCCGGTGAAGGCGTTGTCGATGTCCGCGACGACGCTCGCCTTGCGTCCCTGCTGCTTCACGACCTTGACCGAGTCGAGGTCCTTCTGCACGAGGAAGTGGACGCCGTCGAACGCCTGGGTGATGCCGCCCGCGGAGAGCATGCCCGCGAGGGCGAGTGTTGCCGCGCCGCGCCCGCCGAGGAAGCGGAGGAACGGGCGCTTGTGCGCCGCGCGACGAAGTCTGGCGAAACGGGCCGCGATGGAATCGTTGAGGTTATTTGCCAAAGCGCGCAGTAAAACGGGAGCGCCGGAGCGGAATATTGCCGGATGAGCCTGCAGCGGACTCTAACTACTTATTCACCAAATACTTCCGCTTCAAACTTTTCGATCCGGCATGCGGCCTTTTGCCACGTATCGGGGGGCAATCCGGCCTTGATACAGGTGTGGCGAAGGAACTCCTCGCGCGTCCAGCTGTACTCGATCGCGACTTGCGGCAGGAGGAGGCCGGCGTTGCGGCCGTGCGTGATGATCAGACCATCGCGGCCGACCACGATGTCGTCCGTCGCGCACGGGACGATCGGTCCCATGACCGAGATCTCCATCACGATCAGCTCGAATTCGTGCTTCTGCAGCGGCTGGAAGCGCGGGTCGCGAAAGGCCGCGTTGACGGCGCTGATCGAGACCGCCTGGAAGAGCGGCGCGATCGGATGGATCGATCCGATGCACCCGCGCAGATCCTCGGATTTCGTCTTGAGTGTGACGAACGCGCCGGACGGCTTCCTCAGCGTTTCGTCGATCGCGCTTTCATCGAGCTGCGGCGGGCGTCCGTCGAGGACGGCGGCGATGGAGCTACGGGCGATCTGCAGGAGGAGGAGGCGCTGGGTCTGGTTCAGCATGGCGATGGATGAGCATCAGGTTGCGGACATAGATGACGATGCCGGATGCCTGTCCCACGATGAACACCGGATCGCGGCGATGGATTGCGTAGACGGTGGTGATCGCGGCGCCGGCGAGCGAGAGGTACCAGAACTGGACCGGCACGTGGCTGCGGCGCTCGCGCTCCGAGGCGATCCACTGCACGATGAAGCGCGCGCCGAAGATGAACTGCCCGGCGAAGCCGACGATGAGCCAGAGATCCCAGATCATTCTTCGCTCACCTTGTAGTCGAGCATCCGCTTCGACATCCACCGCACCGCCAGACAATCCGCCAGCCCGCGGAACGCGCGGTTCATCGCGCCGTACTTCGACACGCCGAACTGCCGCGCGCGGTGGTTCACCGGCATCTCGATGACCTTGTAGCCGCGCAGGCGGACGAGCGTCGGAAGGAAGCGGTGCATGCCGGTGTAGAGCGTCACGCGATCGATCGCCTCGCGCCGCACGAGCTTGAGCGAGCAGCCGGTGTCGGTGATGTTGTCCTTCGTGATCCAGTTGCGGACGCTGTTGCCGATCTTCGACTGCATGCGCCGCGACCAGGTGTCGTTGCGGTTCACGCGCACGCCGATGACCATGTCCGCGCCGCTCGCCTCGAGGCTCGTCATCATCTTCGGGATATCGGCCGGATCGTTCTGCAGATCGGCGTCGAGCGAGACGACGAAGCGTCCGCGCGCGGCGCGCCACGCCGCATCGAGCGCGGCGGTCTGACCGCTGTTCTTCTCCAGCGCCAGCACCCGCAGCGTCGGATGCTTCGCCCGCTGTTCGCGCAGGACCGCGAGGCTGCGGTCGCGCGAGCCGTCGTCGACGGCGACGATCTCGTACGTCCACCCTTTGCCGTCGAGCGCTTTCGCGATCTCGTCGAGCAGGAGCGGGACGTTCTCTTCCTCGTTGTAGACGGGGAAGACGACGGAGAGGTCGGGCTGCGATGGCATCAGTCGCAGTTTATCCCGAGCGCAGCGAGGGATCAGCGGTGGCGCCGCGACGATGGCGCGATGGACCCGGCGCCGCCGTTGATCCCTCGCTGCGCTCGGGATGAACTACCGAAGCGTAACCGAGAAGGCGGCCTCGAAATTGGCGGTGGTCCGCGCCGCGACCTCCTCCAGCGGAACGCCCCACAGCGTCGCCAGCAGCTCGGCGATCTTCACCACGTACGCCGGCTCGTTATCGCGTCCGCGGAACGGCACCGGCGCGAGGTACGGCGTGTCGGTCTCGATCAGCACGCGGTCGTGCGGCAGCGCGCGCGCCACCTCGCGCAACGACTCCGCGCTGCGGAACGTGACGATGCCGGAGAACGAGATGAACCACCCCAGGTCGACGAGGCGGCGCGCGACGTCGAGCGACTCGGTGTAGGAGTGGAGGATGCCGCGCGCGCCGCTGCGCGCGAGGATGTCGACCATGTCGTCGGTCGACTCGCGGTTGTGCACGATGACCGGAAAATCCATCCGCTTCGCCAGCTCGATGTGCCGCTCGAACACCGCGATCTGCGTCTCGCGGGGCGAGTGCATGTAGTGGTAGTCGAGCCCGCACTCCCCGATCGCCACGACCCGCTCGCTCTTCGCCAGCCGCTCGATCTCCGCGAACGCCGCGTCATCGCAATCCTTCGCGTCATGCGGATGAAACCCCACCGCCGCCCACACCCCCTCGTTCGCCTGCGCGATGGCGATCGCCTGCGGCGAGTCGTCGAGCTTCGTCGCCGGGACGACGAAGCCCTGCACGCCTCCCTCGCGAGCCCGCGTGAGCGCGGCCGCGGCGTCGGCCATGGTGAGGTGACAGTGGGAGTCTGTGAAAGTCAGCATCGTTCGACGAGCATCGACAGCCCCATCCCTCCCGAGATGCACAGCGTCGCCAGTCCCAGCTTCTTCTCGCGCGTCTGCAGTGCGTGCAGCAGCGTGGTCGTGATCCGCGCACCGGTGCAGCCGATCGGGTGGCCGAGGGAGATCGCGCCGCCGTGGACGTTGAGCTTCGCGTGATCGAAATGCAGCTCGCGGTCGCACGCGAGCACCTGCGCGGCGAAGGCCTCGTTCAGTTCGATGAGGTCGATGTCGTCGAGCGACACGCCGGTCTCGTCGAGCAGCTTGCGCGTCGCGGGGACGGGGCCGATGCCCATCACCTTCGGATCGACGCCCGCCTGCGCGTAGCCGACGATGCGCGCCATCGGCTTCAAACCGAGGCGCTCGACTGCTACGCCGCCCGCGACGAGCATCGACGACGCGCCGTCGGTGACGCCGCTCGAGTTCCCCGCGTGCACGCTGCCGTTCTTGCGGAAGACCGGCGGGAGCTTGGCCATCGATCCGAGGTCGGCGTCGAAGCGCGGATGTTCATCAACCTTCAGCTTTTCGAGCGGGACGATCTCGTCGGCGAAGCGATTCTCCTCGTACGCGCGCGCCGCCTTCGTCTGCGACTCGACGGCGAAGCGGTCCTGTTCCTCGCGTGAGATCTGGTACTGCTCGGCGAGCGTCTCGGCGGTCGAGCCCATCATTTCGTCGGCGAGCGGACACAGAAAACCGTCGCGGTACATGCCGTCGAGCAGCTCGCCGTGTCCCATCCGCGTGCCGAAGCGGACGCGCGTCAGCAGGTACGGCGTGTTCGACATCGACTCCGTGCCGCCCGCGAGGACGACGTTCGCCGCGCCGAGCCGAATCTGATCGGCGGCGTTCATGATCGCGCGCAGTCCCGAGCCGCACGCCTGATTGACGGTATACGCCGGCACCTCGTGGCGCAGTCCGCTTTTGATCGCGATCTGCCGCGCGGCATTCGGTCCGACGCCCGCCTGTCGCGCGTTGCCGAAGATGACTTCGTCGACGTCATTCGGATCGATGCCGCTGCGCGCGAGCGTCGCTTTGGCCGACTCGGTCCCGAGTTGCGGCGCGGTGACGGATGCGAGTGCGCCGCCGAACTTTCCGATCGGTGTGCGGACGGCGGCGATGAGATAGATGTCTTCGTTCAGTTTGACCATGGTTGCTGAGTTGCTGGGTTGCTGAGTTGCTGGGTGTGGCGACCTAGCGACCCAGCAACCTAGCAACCGTCTCGTAGTACGTATCCACCGCCGCCAACAAATCCGCCTTCCGGATCTTTTCATTCACGCCATGCGCATCCAATATCGACCCCGGCCCATACAGCAGCGGCTTTCCGAGCGCGCCGAGGTGCGGGACGTCGGTGTTGAACGCGACGATGGTCGAGTCGGCGCCGTCGGGGACGATCATGTGCTGCGGCGGATTGCCGTGCGTCCAGGTGATCTTCCCGTCGTGTTGTCCGATGATCGTTTCGAGCTTCGCCCGCACATCCTCCGGCGTGGTCACCAGCCGGAACATGCACTGACACTCCGCCTCGGCGGCGATGATGTTCGGCTTCACGCCTCCCTTCACCACGCCGATGTTCACCGTCGCCTTGCCGAGGATCTCGTCGTGTCCCCAGTCGGCGCGATTGATCTCGGCGATCGCGGCGACCATCTTGTTGATTGCCGAATCACCGAGGTGCGGATAAGCCGAATGCGCGGCGATGCCTTCGAAGCCGACGAAGGCCGTGAGCGCGCCCTTCGAGGCGCGCGCGAACTTCGATTCCGTCGGCTCGCCGACCAGCACGTAGTCGGAGCCGAGGTCTTTGAACGCGACGTTCGCCGACTTCGCGCCGATCGAGTCGGTCTCTTCGCCGATCACGAGGAGGAGTGCGAAGGTGTCGATGCGATCGGTGCGCAGCCGCTCCGCCGCCGCGATCATCGCCGCGATGATCCCCTTCGTGTCGCACGCGCCGCGGCCGTAGATGAACTCGTCGTCGTCGTACGACGCGAACCAGGGCGGCACGGTGTCGATGTGCGTGTTGAGGACGACGCGCGGATGTCCTCCCGCGGATGCGAGCAGGTTGAAGCGATTGGGCGCCGCTTCCTGCTTCCGGCAGGTGAAGCCGAGGCGCGTCAGTTCGTCGAAGAGGTGATTGCCGACCGCGAGCTCTTCGCCGGTCGGCGACGGGATGTCGATGAGTTGTCGGGCAAGTGCGAGTGGATCGATCGGCATGCTATGGACGTCCAAGGCGGCGGCGGAAGGGGCGCGGCGGCGGCTCCTTGATGAACTCGCGGCGGATGCGCTCGAGATCAGGATCGCCCGGATAGAGGCGGTGAATCTCGCGGCCCAGCTCCGCCGCGCGGAGACGCTCGCCGTTCGCGATGGCGAGGCCGAGCTCCGCGAGGCGGCGCTCGCGATCATCGAGCTCGCCGGCGTGATCGAGCGCGATCTGAAGCTCGCGCGCGGCGTGACCGAAGTCGTGATTGAGGAGCGCCTCCTCGCCGAATTGAAAGTGTGTGTGGGCGTCGGGCGGAGGTTCGGGGCGAGGCGGCGGCAGGCGTTCCGGTGGCGGTTGCGGCTTCTCTTCGATGACTGGCGGCGTCACAACGACCGCCGTCTCGGCGGGCACAGGCGCAGCTGTCACGACGGTTACCGGCTTCGCCGCGACCGTCTCAGGCTTGCGCATCCGCAACAACGCCGCCGCCGCAAGAGCCAGGACCACCGCCCCCACCACCCACAGCCACGCCCGGCTCCGTCGCACCGGCGTGATCGCGGGCAACGGCTTCACCATCGTCGGCGCGGTGAAGATCTCCGTCGCCAGTTGCTGCTCCAGCGCGGCCGACAATTCCGCGGCGTTCGCGAATCGCTCCTCGCGTTTCTTGCGCAGGCAGCGCTCGATGATCGCGTTGAAGCCGTGTGAGATCGTCGGATTGAGCTGCGCCGCGGCGGCCGGCTCGTCGCGCACGATCTGCGTGATCGTCTCGGTGATCGTCTCGCCGGCGAACGGCTGGCGGCCGGTGATCGCCTCGTACATCACCACGCCGAGGGAAAAGATGTCGCTGCGCGCGTCGAGCGGCTTGCCGAGCGCCTGCTCCGGCGACATGTAGAACACCGTCCCGACGATCATCCCCTGCTGCGTGACGAATGCGGTCGGCGCATCGTCGCTGACCACCGGCTCGAATCCGACGCGCTTGGCGACGCCGAAGTCGAGGACCTTCACCCGCTGCCCGTTGACGATGATGTTGTCCGGCTTGATGTCCCGATGCACGATCCCCTTCTCGTGCGCCTCGGCCAGCGCGTCGGCCACGCCGCGCGCCATGCGGCAGACCTCGAGCTCGGTCATCCGCCGCTCGTGCATCACCTTCTTCAGCGGATCGCCCGGCACGTACTCCATGACGATGAAGTGGCGTCCTTCGTCCTCTTCGATCGAATGAATCGTGGCGATGTTCGGGTGGTAGAGCTGCGCGGCGGTGCGCGCCTCCCGTTGCAGGCGCGGGATGGCGTCGCGGTCCGCGGCGATCTTCGGCGAGAGGATCTTGATCGCGACCGTGCGCCCGAGGCGCGGGTCTTCCGCTTTCCAGACCTCGCCCATGCCGCCGGCGCCCAGCCGATCGATCAACTGATAGGCGCCGAGTTTCTGACCGGGACCCAACACGATCGGCCGAGTATAGCCGCGTCAGATGGTAGGACTTTCGAGCGACGCGACACTCCTTAGAAAAAGGAGAATCCCATGCCCTCGAAACCGACAGGTCTCTCTCTCCACATCGGACTCAACAGTGTCGATCCCAAGGGCTACGGCGGCTGGTCGGGACCGCTCAACGCGTGTGAAAACGATGCGCAGGACATGGCGAAGATCGCCGCCGCGCGCGGCTTCAAATCGAAGATTCTCCTCACGAAGGACGCGACCGCGGCGGCGGTCATCACCTACCTCAAGAACGCGGCGAAGAATCTGAAGAAAGGTGACGAGCTCTTCATCAGCTACTCCGGTCACGGCGGCCAGGTCCCCGATCTGAACGGCGATGAAAAAGGAGCGGCGAACAGCGACGACAACGTCGATGAGACCTGGTGCCTCTACGATCGCCAGCTCGTCGACGACGAGCTCTGGGGACTCTGGAGCCGCTTCGCCGCCGGCGTGCGGATCGTCATGCTCTCCGACAGCTGCCACAGCGGCACCGTGGCGAAGGACATCTCGGCGGTGCTCCGCGGCGGACCGCAGATCCCGATCAAAAACGAAGCGACGATCGACTTCAGCGCATTCCGCGTGAAGGCCATCCCGGCCGACGAGCTCCGGCCCGCCTACAACGCGCAGAAGAAAAAGTACGACAAGATCCAGAAGGACAACGCCACGACGTCGAAGGCGAAGATCGGCGCGAGTGTCGTGCTCATCTCCGGCTGCCAGGACAACCAGGTCTCGCTCGACGGCCAGAAGAACGGCCTCTTCACCGAGAAGCTGCTGCAGGTTTACAAGGGCGGCGCGTTCAAAGGCTCGCTCAAATCGTTCCACTCGGCCATCCTCAACCTGATGCCGTTCACGCAGTCGCCGAACTACTTCGTGGTCGGCGCGAAGAACGCGAAATTCGAGGCGGGCGCGCCGTTCGCGCTGTAAGGATCATCATGATTCTCGGCTTATCGACGTCGACGTACACCCTCATCCACGTCCTCATCAGCCTCGCCGGAATCGTGTCCGGATTCGCGGTCGTCTTCGGGATGCTCGCCGGCAGATGGCTCAACGGGACGAACGTCGTGTTCCTCGTGACGACCATCGCCACGAGCGTCACCGGCTTCGGCTTTCCCATTCACGAGATCGGCCCGCCGCACATCCTCGGCGGCCTCTCGCTGATCGTCCTCGCGATCGCACTCGTCGCGCGCTACCGCCATCGCCTCGCGGGACGCGCCCGCAAGGTGTACGCGATCTCGGCGATCGTCGCGCTCTACTTCAACGTCTTCGTCCTCGTGGTGCAGGCGTTCCAGAAAGTCGCCTCACTGCACGCGCTCGCTCCGACGCAAAAGGAGCCACCGTTCGCCATCGCCCAGGGCGCCGTGCTCCTGCTCTTCATCATCCTCGGCGTAATGTCGACGAAGCGTTTCCGGACACTCGAAATCGCATAGCCCTCGCAATCCGTTTCCAATTTCCGTGAGACGGATTGCGATCGTCATCCTCTATCTATTGCTTGCCGCGACGGCCGCGGCGCGCGTCACGTTCGTCTCGCCGCTGAGCGGCTCGCAGGCGATCGGTCCGCTCGCGCTCGAGATCACCACCGACGCGCCGCACGTCGACCGCGTGGAGTTCCTCGTCGACGGCACGCTCGCGGGCGTCGCGCGCAAGGCGCCGTGGCGGATCGCGCACGACTTCGGCACGGCGGTCGATGCGCACACGATCTCCGCCGTCGTCTGGTCGAACGGCTACAGAACGAGCGAGCGGGCGGAGGTGCGGACCGCCGCGATCGTCGCCGCCGATTCGCTGACTATCGACCTCGTCGAAGTCCCGCTGCGCGTCCGCACAGCGAAGACGTTGCGCATCGGCGACCTGCGCATCCGCGAGAACGGCGTCGAGCAGACGCTGCGCGATCTTCGTGCGGATCGCGGCGCCGCGACGTTCGTCTTCGTCATCGATCGCTCGCTCAGCATGGGCGACGGCAAGCTCGCCGCGGCCCTCCGCGCGATCGATGCGGCAGCGAACATGCTTCGTCCCGATGACGAGGTGAGCGTGATCGTCTTCAATCACAACGTCGCGAAGCCGCGGACCGTCGCGCGCGGCGAGTCGGTGGCACGGCTCTTCGGCGGCCTCACGCCGTCGGGCGGCACGTCGATGCGCGACGCGATCGCCTCGATCCCGCGCGGACAACGGACGTACGCGTTCGTGATCACCGACGGCGGCGATCGCAACAGCCAGCTCGATGAAGAGACGGCGCTCCGCCGCATCAGCAACACGCGCACGGTGATCGATTCGCTGATCCTCGGCAGCTCGCACAGCCGCTTCCTCGACCGCGCCGCAAAGAACACCGGCGGCGCGGTGGTCGACACCTCGCGCAACGCGCTCGCCGCCGCGCTGAAGGACCTCATCGCCGACATCAACAGCCGCTACACCGCCGTCTACCAGAGCCACGGCACGCAGAAGGGCTGGCGCACGATCGCCATCACGCCGCGCCGCGGGATCACGATCGTGAACGCGCGGAAGGGATATTTCGCGGAATGATCGCCGCGCTCGTCCTCGCGTTGCTGTTCCAGACCCGCATCGCCTCCGACTTCGAGATCGAGCAGATGCAGAAGCAGCTCGCGAGCTCGCACGACTTCCTCTCCCAACTCTCCGCGCGTCTCAACCTCGGCGATCTCCGCGCGACGCGCAACGAGAACGCGCTGTCGCGCGCGGAGTACGCGAAGGCGTTCGAGCTCGCGTCGAAGCAGCGCGTCGAGGCGCGGCGCGCGTCGAACCTCTCGCAGTACGCGACGGCCACGGCCTACGCCGGTCTTGCCAAGGCGAAGCTCGGCGACGGGGCGCAAGCGTTCGCGCTGATGGAGGAGGCGACGCGTTACGCGAGCGACGACGCGAAGACGTGGAACCTCTTCTCCACCGCGATGTCGCTGGTGGGACGCCCGTCGAAGGCGACGAGCGCGGCGCGCAACGCGGTGGCCCTCGCCGACAACCAGCTCGATCTCAACATCTATCGATACACGCTCGCGTCGACGCTCGGCGACACGGCGGAGTCGGAGCGGCTGCTGGTCCGCGTCGTCGACGAATTGCAATCGCCGGCGTTCGCATCGCTGCGGCGCGAGATCGCGCGGAAGGAGTCGTTCGAGATCTATTCGACGGCGCGCGGCGAGGAGGCGGCGTATCTCTCGCTGCTCAATCGCGCGCGGCTGCGGCTGGCGTCGATGCACGAAAAGCGCGGCGATGCGGCGAAGGCGAGGGCGACGTACGAGTCGGTGCTGAAGGACCGCAACGACGAGCCGGTGGCGCTCGCGGGGATCGCGCGGCTGTCGCGCAGCGAACGTGATTACGCCGAGGCGTTCGAGGCGAATCCGTTCTCGCTGGAGCTCATTCGCGATTACCAGCGGCGGCTTCCGAATGACGACAAGGTCGAAGGCGACACCCTCGGCGCGCAGGTGCGGCGGGCGTTGCGCGGCGACGCACGCGCGGCGCTCGCGCTGCAGAAGAAGTATCCCGACAACGACGCGATCCGCTCGATCGTCGCGACGAAGACCGACGTCGCGTGGCTGCGCGGCGAGGTCGATACCGCCACCCCCACGCCCGCGGAGCTGCGCGCACTGCTCACGCATCAGCTCACGGCCGAGGAGCGGCGCGCGCTCGATCGACTCACGCTGACCGCGAACGCGAGTTTCGATCCTGCCTCGATCGCGTCGCAACAGCAGACGATCTTCGAGACCGGCAAGATCGGCGACGTGAAGATCCGCTTCTCCGAGCCGACCGCCTTCACCGGTACGTTCGCTCCGAACACGCCGCTGCGGCTCACCTTCCGCATCCTCGGCGCCGCCGATGACGCGCTGCTCATCGAACCGCTGAAGCTGGAGGCGGCGCGATGATCGGATTTCTCCTCGCCGCCGCGATTGCAGTGACACCGCGGGGAACGATCGTCGCGCACGACCGCTCGATCGAGCTCCACGACGACACGCGCGTCGTCTGGCGCGCGAACGGCGTGGCCAATCCATCGCTCGTCGTCGCGAACGATCAGCAGGCCGCGGCCATCGATCCGCTGACGAACGAAGTCGCGATCACCGACCTCGCCGATGGCCGCACCGCGATCGCGAAGACCGGCGAGACGCCGGTCGACGCGCTTTTCCTCGGACGCGACCTCTACATCCTCAATCGCGACTCCCGCACACTGCAGCGCGGCAACGCGACCATCGCCCTCGCCGCCGATCCCGCGTTTCTCCGCGAATCGCGCGGCACGCTCTACGTCTACTCGCGGCTCGAAGGCGTGCTGCAGGAGATCGGCGCGAGGCCGTTCGCCATCAGACGCACGCTGAAGCTCGCGCCGTTCGCATCCGACCTGCAGCTCAGCGCGAGCTTCGCCTACCTCACCTATCCGCGCGCCGGGAAACTCGTCATCGTCGACCTGGCGAAGATGAGACCGTACGGCGAGCAGAAGGTCGGCGCGGTGCCAATCAGCGTCGCCGTCGTCGCGCGCAAGCTCGCCATCGCCGATCCCTCGGCGAAGCGCGTCTGGATCATCGAAGGAGCGCAGACATTCGGCCAGGCGGTCGCGCGCGGCTTCCTGCGCGGACTCATCGGGCTCGGACTGAATCGCAATCGCACGTCGCAGTTTCCCTCGGGCGTCGATCGCGTCATTGCGCGCGGATCGTCCTGGATCGCGTACGACTCGTCCACCGGCACGATCTACCGCGGCGGGAAGGCGATTGCGCAAGCGGTTGGACCACGCGCATTTGCCCTGACGCGAGAGGGCGTCGTCTGGTGGGATGACACGGCACTGCGGTTGCACAAATCGACCGCGGTGCAACATGACTGACCAGAAACGCTGTGTCCGCTGCGAACGGGCCATCGATGCCTTCGCCAAACTCTGCCCGTTCTGCAACTGGGATCAGGCCGAAACGCCGCCGCCCGTCGTGGCGCAGCCCGGGCCGGCCGTCGACTACGTGCCGCCCGAAGAACAGAAGAAGCGCCGCATGATCATCGGCGCCGTCGGAGGCTTCGTCCTCCTCATCACCGCCTTCGCCCTCGGCTCGCTGATCCACGGCGGCAATCCGGAAGACACCGCGGCGAAGACCGGCGGCTCGCTCGTCTCGCAGACCGCGGGTCCGGGTCCGCAGAAAGCGAACCTCGGCGGACCGCAGGCCAACGTCGCGCTCGAGCCGGTCGGCATCAACCAGCCGGTCGTCGAGCAGCCGATCACCAGCGCTCCGGCGCCGATGTCGCCGAACGGCATCCCCGACGCGTATCAGCGCAGCGACGCCACCGCCGTCTCATCCGCCGAATACCAGCAGCTCGCCGCGCGCGCCAAAGCGGAGAAGCAGAGCGCACTGATGGATCCGCGACTCCTCACCGCGCCGGTCTACACGAAGCCGCGTCCGCGTCCGCAGCCCGAGCCGGAACAACAGCAGGCCGAAGCCACTCAGGCGCAGGCGCAGCAACGCATCTCGGTCCGCACGCCGCCGCGCGCGGAGTACATCCCCTTCCCGGAGATTCACGTCGATCGCGAGACGACGATCCACCTCACGCTGCTCGTCGGCGCCGACGGCCGCGTGCATTCGGTCGGCATCGACGGTGTGCTGCCGGGTCAGACCGCGAAGCTCATCGCGGCCATTCATTCGTGGAGATTCCGTCCGGCGACGGAGAACGGCGTGCCGGTCTCGGCGCCATTTTCGACGGCGGTATCATTCCATGCGAATGAGTAAGGCCGTCTGCGCGGCATGCCAGCGCAAGATCGATGCATCGGCGAAACTCTGCCCCTACTGCGGCGCGAATCCGGTCACCGGCGAGCGCGTCGACACGCAGGCGATCCTCGAGGAAGTCTTCCATCCGCGCCAGATCAGCACCACCGAGAGCGTCATCGAATACGCGCGGCAGCGGCAGGGAATCGTCATCGCCATCAGCAGCTTCGTGGCGCTCGTCATCCTCGCCGCACTGCATCAGTTCGTGACCGCGCGCAACAGCACGCAGACCACCGCCAGCCCTGCCGTGTCGCTCAGCGAGATCGCCGACATGGCGAATGAGCCGCGCGAGACGCCGAAGAAAATGCCCGAGATGCAGTTCCAGTTCGACGGACGTCCGGAGACGATGCGCACGTACCTCGCGGAGCCGGGCGCGATCGCGCCGGGTGTGGGACAGGCGCCCTCGCCTGTCGCGGGGCAGCCTGTCGGACAGGCGGGGGCGCCTGTCCCACACAGATGATCGGTCTCGCCGTACTCGTCGCCTCGCTCATCGTGATCGGATGGCTGGTGATGTACATGCGCGCGCAGAAACCGGTCAGCGCGATGCATCCGCTGAATCAGGCGGAGTCGCTCAAGCTCGCCGGCAAATACGAGGAAGCGATCGCGATGTATCGCCGCACCGACGATCCGGCGGCGAAGGAAGGGATCGCGCTCTGCCTCGCGCACCTCGGGCGCGATCTCGACGAAGCGCAGCGGCTGATGGAATGGATGATCGCCAATCATCCCCAGATCCAGGAGTTCCAGGCCCTCGGCCTCGCCTACATCCTGCTGCGCAAGGGCGACCGCGACGCCGCGCTGCGCCTGTACGAGGACAACCTCGTGCTCCTCGAGACGCGCTTCCGCGACGACTACACCGATCCCGATCCGCAGCTCGTCGAGACGTTGACGATGTACGCCGCGCTGGCCGAGGCGAGCGGAGATATCGTGAAGTCGACGGCATTACGGCGACAGGCGGCGGAGTGGGCGGCGTATCATTGATGCGCCTCCCGTGACCAACGACATCGATGAGCTCCGCCGCGAGAATCGTGCGCTGACCGTGCTCCACGAGATGACGGCGGCGCTCATGCAGAGCCTCGACTCCGCCGAGCTGCTGCAGCGGATCGTCGACCGCGCCACCGAGCTCCTCGCGACGTCGTACGGCTTCATCGGTCTCCTTCATCGAGACGGCAATCGCGACGGCAGCGTCATCGTCATCCGCCACACCACCGGCGGCCTGCACCCGACCGTCGGCATCCGCATCGGACGCGGCCAGGGCATCGCGGGCCGCGTGTGGGAGTCGGGCGCGCCGATCATCATCAACGACCTCCGCGGATGGGACGGCCAGGTGCTGACCGGCCTGTTCGGCTATCGCGCGGTCGCCGAAGTGCCGCTGCGGCTCGAAGAGCGATTCCTCGGCGTCCTCGGCGTCGCTGCAACGGAGGATCGTCCGCCGTTCAACGCGGGCGACGTCGAGACGCTGGAGCGCTTCGCCGCCGTCGTCTCCATCGCCATCCGCAACGCCGAGCTGTTCGAGGCGGAGCGCGAGACGCGCAATCACGCCGAGCGCCTCCTCGAAGCGGCGAAGGCCGTCACCTCATCGCTCGAGCTGCCGAACGTCCTGCAGACCATCCTCCAGCAACTGCAGCGCGTCGTGCCGTACGACAGCGCGACCGTGCAGGAGCTGCGCGGCGATCGTTCCGTCATCGTCGCCGGCGTCGGCTTCCCCGAGCCGAGTCCCATCGTCGATCTATCGTTCGATCTGAACAACGCGGACATCCCGAACGGTCTGATCGTCACGCGCCGCGAGGCGCTGATCCTCGGCGACGTCGCGTCGTTCAGCGCGTTCAAGGACGCGCCGACCGCGACGCACATCCGCGGCTGGATGGGCGTCCCGCTCCTCCTCGGCGACGACGTCGTCGGCATCCTCACGCTCGACAAACGGGAGCCCGACTTCTACACGCCGGAGCACGCGCGCGTCGCACTCGCCTTCGCGGCGCAGGCGGCGATCGCGTTGCAGAACGCGCGACTCTACGCCGCCGCGAACGACGAGCTCACGCAGCGCTCCGCGGTGGAGAAACGGCTGCACGCCGCGCAGGTCGAGTACCGCACGCTCGTCGAGCAGCTGCCGGCGACGATCATCTACCGCTACTCGATCCCCGAGCAGAAGACGCTCTACATCAGCCCGCAGGTCGAGACGCTCCTCGGCTACACGCCGGCCGAATGGATCGCCGATCAGGACCTGTGGTGGAAAGTCATCCATCCCGAGGATCGCGAGGCGACGAAACAGCTGCTCAAGATCAAGGACGAGACGGGCGAGGACATCAACATCGCGCACCGACTCATCGCGCGCGACGGCCGCATCCTCTGGTTTCAGAACCAGTCGCGCACCATCACCGACGGCGGCAGGCCGCACGAGACACACGGCGTGATGCTCGACGTCTCCGACGTGAAGCGCGCGGAGCAGGAGCTCCGCTACGCCAACTACAACCTCGCGGCGCTCAACCGCATCACCGTCGCGCTGACGAACGTCATCGACATCAACCACGCCCTCGACGCGGTATCGCGCGAGGTCACGGAGCTCCTCGGCGCGAAGGACTGCAGGGTCACGCTCCTTCCCGATCGCAGCGACTCGCCGATGCAGGCCGCGCTGATCGTGCGCGGCGAGACGATCGGCTCGATCAGCGTCGAGACCGATCGCCATCAGCAGAACGTCGATCAGATCGATCTGCGGCTGCTGGAAACGATCGCCGGCCAGGTGGCGAACGCGATCGAGAACGCGCGCCTGTTCGAAGAAGAGTCGCAATCGCGCGAGCTCGCCGAGCGGCTGCAGGCGAGCGCGCAGGTGTTGAACGAGAGCCTCGAGCTGGCGGTCGTGTTGCCGGCGATCCTCGACGGCATCAGCAGCGTGATCGACTACGACAGCGCCAGCGTGCAGCTCGTGGATGGCGATTCGATGCGCGTCATCGCGGTGCGCGGGTTGCCCGACGTCGAGATCGGACGCGTGCGTGAGCTGCGGTCGCACGAGTACAACCGGCGGCTGGCGACGAACCCGTCGCCGTTCATCTACAACGTCGTGCACGGCGATACGACGTGGCCGGGCGACACGCACGACCTCGACGCCGTGCGCTCGAACATCGGTATTCCGCTCGTCGTGCGCGACCGGATCATCGGCGCGCTGACGCTCGACAGCACGAAACAGCACGCGTACGACGAGCGTCACCTCGACATCGCCACCGCGTTCGGACGGCAGGCCGCGATCGCCATCGAGAACGCGCGCCTCTACACCGCCGCGCAGCACGCGAAGGAAGCGGCCGACGCGGCGAACCAGGCCAAGAGCGCGTTCCTGGCGACGATGAGCCACGAGCTGCGCACGCCGCTCAACGCCATCATCGGCTTCTCGTCCGTGCTCGACTCGTCGGTCGGCGACAAGCTGAGCGAGCGGCAGCAGCGCTTCCTGCGCAACATCAACAGCTCCGGCGAATACCTCCTCGGCATCATCAACGACATCCTCGACCTCTCGAAGATCGAGGCCGGCAAGATGACGCTGGAGGCCGAGGACGTGAGCGTCCCGGAGATGATCGAAGGGATCTGCCGCGTGCTGCGCGGCGTCACGCTGCCGCGCAAGATTCAACTCGTGGTCGACATTCACGACGACGTGTCGGTGGTGGAAGCCGATCCGATCAAGCTGAAGCAGATCCTCTACAACCTGATCTCGAACGCCGTGAAGTTCTCGCCCGACGCCGCCAACATCCGCATCGCCGCGCGCTCGCTCAACAGCGCCGAGTCCCCGATCCGCCGCGACGCGATCCAGGTGTCGGTCACCGACGAGGGCATCGGCATCGACCCGAAGGACCACGAGATGATCTTCGAGGAGTTCCGCCAGGTGCAGGGCTCCACCAAACGCCCCCAGGGCACCGGCCTCGGCCTGACGCTGGTGAAGAAATACCTGCAACTGCACGGCGGCACGATCAGCGTGCAGAGCGAGCCAGGCCGCGGCAGCGACTTCACCTTCGTCCTGCCGCGGAAGTTGGAGTTGGGGGTCAGGTCTGGAAACTTAACTTAACGCGGCGTTAAGTTAAGTTTCCAGACCTGACCCCCAACTGAACTCGGCGCGGATGCGCTTCATCCCGATCGGCGCCGCGCACGGGTGCACGCGATTCGTGAGCAGGACGAAGATGCGCTTCCGTTTGGGATCGATCTCGACCGACGTGCCGGTGAAACCGGTGTGGCCATATCCATTCGCGCCGATCAGCCAGCCGAGGCCGCGACTCTCGTTCAGGCCCGCGGTGTAATTGCGTGCCGCGAGCTCGCCCCACTCGCTGCGCACGAATGCACTCGCGATGCGGAACACGCCGCGCGCGGTGGCGAAGAGTCCCGCGTTGCCGGACGTGCCGCCGCCGAGGTGATGTGAGTTGCCGTCGTGCGTCTCGCCCCAGATCAAGCCGTGGCGCAGGTTGGGGATATTGCCCATCTTCGATTCGAAATACTGCCCCCACTCCGTCGCCGCGATGCGCGGACGGAGCAGCGCCGGCGGCCGGAACATCGCGTCGTCGCCGAGGCCGAGCTGCTCGTGCGCGAGGTCGACGTACTTCTCGCGGCCGAGCATCATCCAGAGGAGGATGAAGTTCAGGTCGGAGTACACGACGCGCGTCCCCGGCTCGTACTCCGGACCTTCGTCGAGGATCGCGCGCAGCGGATCGTCGTACGCGTAGAGCGGCATCCACGCGCGCAGTCCCGAGGTGTGCGTCAGCAGTCGCCGCACCGGAAAGCCGTGGAACGTTTCCTCGAGCAGCCCGAGACGAAGCACGAGTTGTGCGGTGATCAGCGGCTTCGTGATCGACGCGCAGTCGTAGAGCGTGTCGAGCGTCGCCGGGATGCGCAGCGGAACCGCGACCGCATGACCGAGCGCATTCTCGCGCTCGATCGCGTCGTAAGAACCGATCGCGTAGGCGGCGCTCGGGAAGCTGCCGAGGTCGATCTCGCGGCGGAGGAAGTCGTCGATGCGCACGCGAAGTGGAGTGTACGATGCGCTCGTGAAGCGAGTCGCCGTTCTTGCGATCGTCCTCGCGGCCTGCGCCTCCACGCCTTCCGCGCCGATCACCATCACCGTCCTGCAGAGTGGCATAGCCCCGATCGACAGCGTGCCGCGCAATTACGATGTCTCTGCCGGCACTCTTCCAGTGCGAGTCAAGGGTCAGCGCGAAGTAACGATCGTGCACGAAACATCAACTGTCCCCGCGCAACTTGGTACGGCATTCGGGTTCACCTATGTTGCGCACCACGGGGAAGACACCGGTCCGACTCCCCTCTTGATGCGCATCCATCACCCGCGAATCGTCAACGCTGTCAGCGGGAGATCATCCGACCTCTCGCAGAGTGCCGTAACAGTGAAGCTCGGCGAGAGCACCGCCGCGGTCTTTGCGTTCGATTTTCCGTGGGAGCTTCAGCCCGGCAAATGGCGGATCGAGATCCTGTCCGACGGTCGCGTTCTCGCCGCCCGCGACTTCGACGTCGTGGCGGCGCCGGTGCACTAGAACCGCTGCGCCGCTCCGCTGTCAATCGCGAATTTCCCTTCCCCATCAATGGTTTACGCTCACCAGAAACACCTGCTGGCACCCTCGCAAAAGCTGCTAGTATCCGGCGTTTACTACTGAATCGGTCAGGTACATGTTTCGACTCGAAAAGCTCGAAATCAACGGCTTCAAATCGTTCTACGACCCCGCCAAGCTCGACTTCCCCGCCGCGATGACCGCGGTCGTCGGCCCGAACGGTTGCGGCAAATCGAACATCTGCGACGCCATCATCTGGGTCCTCGGTGAAAACCGCGCCTCGCATATCCGCGGCGAGACGATGGACGACGTCATCTTCCAGGGCTCGTCGCGCCGCCGCCCGCTATCCATGGGCGAAGTCACGCTCACCCTCGGCACCGCCAACGGCGACAGCAACCATCCGATGGCCGACGACGGCCGCATCGTCATCCACCGCCGCGTCTTCCGCACCGGCGAGTCCGAGTTCCGCCTCAACGGCAAGCGCGTCCGGATGAAGGACATCTCCGACATCCTGATGGACACGGGCCTCGGCATCCGCAACTACTCCGTGATGGAGCAAGGAAAGATCGACCTGATCCTCTCCAACAAGCCGCAGGACCGCCGCAAGCTGATCGAAGAAGCGGCCGGCATCACGAAATACAAGACCAAGCGCCGCGCCGCGGAGCTGAAGCTCGAAGAGACGCAGGCGAACCTGCTGCGCATCGACGACACGCTCTCCGAGGTCACGCGCAATCTCAATTCGCTCAAGCGCCAGGCGGGCAAAGCGCGCCGCCACAAGGAACTGAGCGAACAGCTCTCCACCGCGAAGCGCGCGCTGTACAAGGGACGCATCCTCTTCGCGCAGGATGAGCAGGCAGCGTCCGAGGCCGCGGTCGCCGACGCGCAGTCGCGCGAAGCGGAGCTCGCGGCGCAGCTCTCGACCGACGAGGCGGAGCTCGCTGAAACGCGGACGAATCACGGCGGTCGCGCGACGCGCGCCTCCGCGGTGCGTGAAGAGATCGCCGGTCTTTCGGCGGACGTCGAGCGCCTGCGCTCGTTCCTGCAGCAATCGGAAACGAACGTCGGCGATCTCGTGCAGCGCATCGACAACGCCCGCTCGCAGATCGCATCGCTCGAAGCCGAGGCGACGGAGCAGCAGGCGCTGCTCGAAGAGAAATCGCAGCAGCTCGACGCGGCGCGCGAGGAGCGCAATCGCATCCGCGAGATCGCCGATCAGCTCGAGCGCGACCGGCAGGAAAAGTCGGACGAAGTGCGGCGCTTCGAGAAGTCGCTCGCCGATTCGCGCGAGTCGTTGATGCGCACCATCGCCCGCATCTCCGAGGCCCGAAATCAGGTGCATCAGATCGAGATCGCCGTCGAGAAATGCGAGTTCTATCTGTCGAAGCTCGACGAGACCGCGCGCCGCGCGCTCGAGAGCCGCGACGGCGCCCGCTCGGTGATGAACGAGTGGCAGCAGCGCGTGGTCGACGCCGAGCAGGCGCTGATCGAAGCGCAGCAGACCGCGCGCGATGCGGTGGCTCGTCGCGACGAGCTGTCGTCGCGACGTGATGCATTGCGTGAATCGCTCGCCTCGACGCGCGATCGCGTGTCGCAGACGACGTACAAGATCGATTCGCTGCGCACGCTGCTCACATCGCTCGAATCGCAGGACGAAGCGGTCCGCGCGGCGGTGCTGGAGCTGATCCCGAATGCGACAGCGGCCGCCGAGGCCGTGCGCGCCGCGGAAGGATTCGAGTCGGCGCTCGACACGCTGCTGCGCGAAGTCTCGAAAGCGGTCGTGGTCGACAACGCGGACACGGCGATCGAAGCGATTCGCCGCCTGCGCGAGCGCGGCGCGGGACGCGGCGCATTCATCGCCACCGACTTCGTACCGACCGGCGAAGGATCGCGTCGCGGCAACGCGGCGTACTCGGTCGTCGGCGAAGGTGCGGTCGCTGATGCGGTCAGGCACGCGATCCCCGAGGCGTACATCGTCGGCAATCTGCGCGAGGCGATCGATCGCTCGAAGGAACGTCCGCACGCGACGTTCGTCACGCTCGAAGGCGACATCGTGCGCGGGCCGCTGGTCATCGGCGGCAAAACCGAGGGCGCAACGCCGGGCGTCTTCTCGCTGAAGCGCGAGCTGTCGGACCTCGAGGCGCTGGTCGGCGCGGAAGAGACGCGCGCCAGCGGCATCGCGGCCGAATTGCAGTCGCTGGAAGAAGAGCTTCGCGGCGCCGACGACGCGCGCATCCTCGCGGATGAGCGGGCGCGGACGGCGGACCAGGAGCTGCGCGATCTGAGAAATCAGCGCGATCGCGCCGCCTCCGAATTGCAGCGTCTCGAAAAGGACCTCGCCGTCGCCTCGGAAGAGCAGATGCTGTACGCCGAGGAGAAGGACGGGCTGCTGTCGCGCAAGAGCTCGGCGCTCGAAGAGCTGCAGAGGCTCGAGCAGAGCGAGACCGAAACGCAGGCGCAGATCCGCGGCTTCGAGGAGCAGCTCGTCGTGGCCCGGTCGGCGTTCGAGGAAGTGACGGAAATCGCCTCGAGGTCGCGCGTCGATCTCGAAGCGGCGTCGGGCAACGTGAACGCGATCGGTCGCGAGCACGAGAACCTCTCGCGCATCGTCGTCTCCCTCGGCTCGCGCGCCACGCAGCTGCATCAGGAGATCGAGACCCTCACCCACAAGCAGACCGACACCTCGGCCGCGGCCGAGAGCGCGCGCGGTCAGCTCGATGAATCGCTGACCAAGCTGCACGAGCTCTCCGAGATGCGCGTCGCGCTCGAGGCGGAAGTGGCGGACCTCGAGGTGCGCGTCAACGAGCTGTCGTCGCGCGCCGTGAATTCGCGCGAGCAATGGAACACGGCGAAGGACACGCTCTTCGAGTCGCAGCGCCGGCTCGATCATGCGAAGTCGGCGTTCGATCTCCTGCGCGAGCAGATCTCGCTCGACCTTCACGCCGGCATCGACGCACTGGCCGACGTCGAGCCGCCGCAGTCCGACCAGGCGCGCGCGGAGCTGGAGACGGAAGTCAACAAGTTGACCGATGGAATCGAGAAGATCGGCCCGGTCAACGTGCTGGCCATCGACGAGCATCAGGAGCTGGAGGGGCGCGAGTCGTTCCTCCGCACGCAGCGCGACGACCTCGTGCAGGCGATCGAGTCGCTGCGCCAGACCATCCGCAAGATCAACCTCACCTCGCGCGAGCTGTTCCGCGAGGCGTTCACCGCCGTCAATACCAGCTTCGGCGAGATCTTCACCAACCTCTTCGGCGGCGGCACCGCGAAGATGCAGCTGCTCGATGAAGAGGATGTGCTCGAGTCAGGCATCGAGCTCGTCGCCCAGCCGCCCGGCAAGAAGAACCAGTCGATCGCGTTGCTATCGGGTGGCGAACGCGCTCTCACCGCGCTCGCGCTCCTCTTCGCGATCTTCCGCTACAAGCCCTCTCCGTTCTGCATCCTCGACGAGGTCGACGCGCCGCTCGACGAGGTGAACAACGAGCGCTTCGTGCGCCTCGTGCGCGACATGTCGCGCGACACGCAGTTCATCGTGATCACGCACTCGCGGCGGACGATGGAGGCGGCGGATGTGCTGTATGGCGTGACGATGGAAGAGGCGGGGTGCTCGCGGCTGGTGAGCGTGAGTTTTGCGGAGATGGAGAGCTGACGGATCACTTCGGAAGCCACAGCAGCGCGAGGTCGAGCTCGACGGCATCGAAGGGCTCGTTCTCAACCCGCGGGCCTCGTCATGAGGGAGCGTCCTTTCGACGAGGCGATGTCGCAAATAGATCGCGCAATTGCACCGGCTCGATCGCACGTCCCGCTTCGCGAAGGTAGAGCGCGCATTCCCACTGCAACAGCCACCCGTCGAGCCACTTGCGGATCCGGTCCAGATTGGAATCGATCGTCCGTTTGCGCTGCTCGTCCGGAAGGATGTCATTCGAAACTTTCGCCATGCCGGTGCGGAAGCCGCGGAACATCACGGCCGCCTGACCAGGAAAGCCGACGAGCAGTCCGCACCCGAAACTGCCGAGGTTGTCCCGACCGGCATAGAGACGTCCCGGGGTGTTGAAGAGCCGGCCTGCGATGATTTCGTGACTGAACAGCGAGGCCATCACTTCCACCGCGGCTTCAAGGACCTTCGTCCGATCCTTCGTGAAGGGACCGCGGGCGAGTATGGTGCGCGCGAAGGTCGGAAAGACGATGCCGCAGAAGTCGGCGAGCGAGATGTTGCGGTATTGAATCCAGTGGTCAGGGAGCTCGCTCCGATCCTCCGTAGCGTCGTCGAAGAATCTGTGCAGCACGTCGTCGATGCGATCGGCGTTCTTCTCGATCCCATGATCGACGAATGCCTGAAGGACCGCGGCGGCATAGTGCATCGCGTGCTCGTCGCTGGGAGAGCGGCTGGATATGTCGTTTTGACCGCGGTAGCGATAGTCCGAACCCGATTTCGAGGCCAGCCAGTCGACGAGTGCGTCGGCCCGATCGTTCTGGTCCAGCGCCAGACAGGACGCGGCGACGGCGGAGCAGAGTCCGCACGCCATGTCGATGGTCAGACCGTTCTCTTTCTCTTTCCAGATCACGCTTTCGTCCAGCTCCGCCTCGATCCGCTGAATCCGTTGTGAGATCGCGGCCCCGTGCCAGCGACGGGGATAGCCGACGCGCTCGAGCAAGAGGCATATCTGCAGACTGGTCAGGCCGATGGGGTCGCTGACCGGGCGGCGCGCAAGGATGTCCAGCTGCTCAATGCAGAACTCCATTTCGAACAGCAACTCCCACGCGCCGGGTGAGTCATAGTTCTGGAAAAATCCCCGGGTTCTGTACTTCTGCAACATCTTCCGGCGGTCGTCGTCGTCGCCGGTCTCGAACAGCGACTCCGGGATCTCAATCGCGAGCTGCCTCCACAGGGAGTAGAACTCGTACATCGTGCGGTAGTAATAGCGATGCCTCTGGTCGACTCGGTCCAGAAGTTCGATTGCATGACCGAACTCCCTGATCGCGAATTCACGCTCCTTCGCGCCGAAATAGAGTGCCCCCAAGCGATAGGCGAGATGCGCAGCCTGCATCACGTCCACATCCGCCATGGCCTCGATCTCTTTGGCCAGGGCCTCCTGTTTCGTCGGCATGTGGACGTAGACTTTTCGGGTCGTCTGTTCCGAGACTTCGATGCGTCGAAATAGGCTTTGATGCCTTTCGTCGAGCTCGGTCCATAGCTCATGAGTGATGGAGATCGACGTCCGCTCGCCTGGGACCCTGAGCTTTGCGACAAAGTTTAGCGCGGCGCCGCGGCGGAGTTGCGGTTCGTGATAGCGGAAACCTTCGCCCAGATCGAGCACGATTCGCAGCTCGATCGGCTCGATGGGGTTGACGTCGCGATTGAACGCCGGAAGCCCGGCCACGATCTTCTGCGCGACGAGAAACATCTTGTCTTCGACATAAAGAGTCGTTTTTCGCGTCGGGTAAGCGTAAATGCCGCCGTCACCCGCCCAGTCCCATTCCAGGTCGATCGCGTCGTTCCACGGCTTCTGAAAGCACTCCCGAACGTATGTGCGAAGATTCAAAAGGAGATTGTGCCGCTCGAGCAACTGATCCGTCTTCATCTTGTCTTCGAACAGCTTCGAGTGTCCGATCACATCGACTGAAAGGAACACATACGGTTCTTTCGACGGATGCTTCTCCTTGGGCAGCTCCTCCCACAACAGGTCGAGAATTTCCTGATCGGGCGGGATCATCCGGTCACTCCTTTACCGCTCTCGCCGCAACCGTCCGGAACTCTTCAGTGGACCCTCGTCCGTCGAGGATCTCGCGGTAGATGAGCTGATCGAACGACGTTTCGATCGAGAATCCGATCTCCTGCATCAGGCGCAGAACCGCGTCGGCATCGGGATAGCGTTCCCAGAGCCCGGGCTCGGTCCAGTTCAGGGGGTCCGTGAAAATCAGCGTTCCGCCCCGTTTGAGCACCCGATGGCACTCGCGGAACGCGAGGTCGGGACCGCCGGGAAGTCGATCGATGATGTTAACGCTCAGCACGATATCCGCCGCTTCGTCCGCCAGCGGCAGGTGCTCCACGTCCGCGCGCGCGAAGACGGGACGGTCGAGTCCGTAAGGCGCGATCGTCAGGCGCGGAAAGCCATAGCCCGGCAGCTCGACCTCGATCGGCTCTTTGCCCAGCACCACACGTCGTGCAAACGCGAGCATCGGCGGCGACGCATCGAGCGAGAGGACATCTGCCCGCGGCGCCAGGCGGGCGCAATCACCCGTCAAGCGGCCCACGCCGCATCCCGCGTCGACGATCAGCGCTTCCACTGGACATGCCGGCAGCGCTTCGGCCACGAACGAGGAGACGGTGCGATACAGACCTTCGTCGAGCCCACTGTGCAATGTCGCGTAGCCGAATGCCCACAGAGCCGCATAGCGCGAGGCGTAGCCTGCTTCGTACTTGCCGATGTTCGGACGGGCGAAAACGAGAGTGTCGTCCTCCACCTCGAGCTCATGGCGGCCGGCGCTCGAGCACACCATCCGATCCGCCTCGACATCGAGAGACGCGTCGCAGTTCGGACAGCGCAGCACGCGAACGATTCCCGGCGGAAGACGCACCCTCAACTCCCGCCGCCGCAAAGCGCGCCGTTGGCAATGAGCTCGCGCACGCTCCGGATGTCCTCGTCCAGCGGACGGTCGATCATCACGGGCGGGACGGCCTCCCGTACCCTGCAGTAAGCCCGCTGCAACGCCGGCGCGATCGATCCGGCAATGCTGGCGGCCTTCCCGTCGACGCGCGCTCGGAAGTCCTTCGCCTGCTCGTCCGCTGTCGCGACGTCGGCGGGACGATAGCGCTTCAACTCCTCTTCGCTGAGCCGCCCCGCCGGGATCTCGAAGGCGATGCGCCATTCGAGGGCCTGCGAAGCCGCAAGGATCTCGATCGCGATGACCGACTGCGCGTTGCCGAGCACCGTCCGCATCTTCCGCGCCGCATACGTCGACATCGACACGTGGTCCTCGGTGTTCGACGATGTCGGAATGGAGTCGACTGAGGCCGGGTGCGCGAGGACCTTGTTCTCTGAGACCAGGCTGGCAGCGGTGTACTGCGCGATCATGAAGCCGGAGTTCACCCCCGGCCGCGTCGTGAGGTTCTCCGGCAGGTTGCGGTTGTGATGGCCGTCCAGGAGCAGTTGCGTGCGACGCTCGGAAATGTTCGCCAGCTCCGCGATGGCGATGGTGAGGAAGTCCGCCGCGAGCGCGATGGGCTGTCCGTGAAAATTGCCGGCCGAGTAGGCCTGCCGCTTCGATCCGTCGTAGCCTTCCTGCCAGTTCTCCCGGAATTGAAGGTCCCAGGGCTCGCCGCCCGGAAAGAACAGCGGATTGTCGGTGGCCGCGTTAATCTCGCGCGATGCCACATCAGCGACGTAGTCGATCGCGTCGCGGCTCGCACCGTGGACCTGAGGCGCGCAACGCAGCGAGTAAACGTCCTGCACGGCACCAGCGCGCTCGAGCAGGCGGCTATCCGCCAGAAGCTCCCGTACGCGTTCAGCGGTCGCGATCTGGCCCGGATGCTTCCGCGCCGCATGCACCTTCGGATCGAACGCGCGTGCGCTGCCGCCCATCGCCTCGAGCGTCATCGACAGCGCCACGTTCGAAGCCTCGGCCAGGACCAGCGCATCGTGGACGCCGAGGGCAAGCATCGCCGAGGAGAAGTTCGCACCGTTGATCAGCGCGAGCCCTTCCTTGAACGTTGGCTGCATCGCGTCACGCGTCAGACCCGGGATCTCCTCGCGGAGAACGTCGAGCAGCTGCGATGCTGGAACGATCTCCGGTCGCGTCTCCTTCATGCTCGCCCCGTCTTCGACGCGATAGAACGACCCCCGCTCCAGCAGCGTCACGAAAAGGTGCGATAGCGGACAGAGGTCGCCGCTTGCGCCGACGGAACCGCGCAACGGGACGAGGGGAATCACGCCGCGGTTGAGCATCGCCTGCACCACGTCGACGAGTTCCACCCGGATGCCGGAATGCCCTTTGAGAAATGCATTGAACCGCGTGGCCAGCGCCGCCCGCACGACCTCTGGAGGGTAGTAGTTGGCAAGGTCCTGCCGATTCGTGTTCTCGCCGACCCCGACCGAGTGACTGAGCAGCAGGTTTCGCTGCAGCTCCTCGAGCTCGTCCGGGGGGATCGGTTTGTCCTTGAACTCGCCGAAGCCGGTAGTCACCCCGTACTCGAGAGGCAGGTTCGCGAGAGGCAGGTTCCGTTGGCGCGTCCACGCGTCCTTGTAGGCCGCGGCGACTGCCGCAACGAGGTCCGCGGACTTGCGGATGCGGGCTTCGGAATCGGCTGATCGCTCCACGCGGATGGCTGGATTGCGCGCGATGCGGACGAGATCGGCGATGCTCATTTTCTCGCCGTCGAGGGTGATCCTCTCGCGCTCACTCATGACCGGTCTCGATTTCATGCAGCAATCGTTGGACTACCGCCAGAAGATCAGCGCGCGGCGCCGAGATCTGGCCCGGCCGCGCGGCGAGCCAGGCGTTGCGGTCCCCCAGGCCTGCCGCTTTTGCGCGTCCGGCCGCCATGTTCTTGATGGTCACCGAACCCAGCTGCTTCTCGTCCGAGCCGTAGAGAATCGCCAGAGGGATATCGTACTGATCGCCATACTTCAACTGCTTGCCGATGCTTCTTTCTGTGCCGAGGTAAAGTTCCGTCGGGATATCGGCGCGGCGCAATTGCCACGTCATTTCGAGGTACTCGGAGATGAGCGACTCGTCGATGTTCGTGACCAGTACGTGAGCCGTCGCTTTCTGTTTGCCAACGCTGCCGAGATGCGTCAGCGCGGCGAGGAGACGATCGACTCCGATCGAGGCACCGGTCGCGGGGATGCGTTTCCCCAAGAACCGCTCGACCAGATCGTCGTAACGACCGCCGCCGAAGACAGAGCCGAATTGTGGCGCGTCGAGCGCGACCGCCTCGAAGACCGGTCCCGTGTAATAGGCAAGACCGCGCGCGATGGACAGATCGAGCGACACGCGATCATTGCCGTACCCAAGGGCGGCGAGGTGGCGTGAGATGCGGTCCAGTGTGTCGATCTCGTGCTTCGCCCCGCTGACGTGCGCGAACAGCTGGCGAAGTTGCGCCGCAACCTCCGCACGATCGTCGCTCTTGATAGCGAGAAATGCCTCGATGCGTGCGACCTGTTCGGCCGTGAGGCCGACGCCGGTGATCGCCGCGTGCGATTCCTCGTCCTCATAGCCGCCCATCAGCTCGAGCCGCACCTTTTCGATGCCGATCTTGTCCAGTTTGTCGAGCACTCGAAATACTTCGGTGCTCCGCTCGTGCCCGATCTGAGCGAAGTCGAGCAGCAGGTTCAGAATGGCCCGGCTCGAGAATCGGACTACGTAGCGATCGACCTTCAGCGCTGAGAGTGTGTCGCACATCCCGGCGATGATTTCCGTATCCGCAACCTCGGACTCTACGCCAACGGAATCGAGATCGAACTGCGCGAACTCGCGATATCGCCCCGGGTCGGGCTTGTCGAAACGCCAGACCGGCGAGATCTGGTAGCGCCGGAACGGCCGTGGCAGATCGGGATACTGTGCCACCACCCGGGCCAGAGGCACGGTCAGATCGAAGCGCAGGCCGAGTTGGTCGTCTTCGGGGGTTGTGACCCGGAAGATCGACTTGTTGGCCTCCACTCCGCCGCTGCCGTAAAGAACGTCGAGGTACTCGATCGCTGGCGTATTGAGTGGCACGAAGCCGTACCGCTCGTAAACCCGGCGGATCGCGTCGATCATGTTCTGTCGCGCGAGCATCTGGTCGGGAAGCAGGTCGCGGAGTCCGCGTAACAATCGGGGTTCGACGTTTGGCATGTCGTTCGATCCTCTTCAGGTGGCGATGAGCAGGTTCTCGCCGAACCAGCCGCGGCGATCGGTCCATTGGCGCGCCAGCGTGAACTGTGAGTCGTGCGCGAGTGCCTCAATAGCCTCGCGCGTGAACTTATAGGAGCTCTCGGTATGGATCGACTCTCCCGCGTCGAATTCGATCTCGATCCCAGCAGCGCGAACTGTTGCACGCTGCCGGGCAGTACTGACGAGATGCATCTCGATCCGTTGTCTCTCGTGGTCGTAACGAATTTCATGACGGAATGCGGCGACATCGAACGTGCCGTCGAGCTCGCGATTGATACGGACCAGAAGGTTCTTGTTGAACGCGGCGGTGACTCCAAGGACGTCATCGTAGGCAGGAATGAGAATGTCTTTGCTCTTGACCGCATCGGCGCCGAGAAGCAGCACATCTCCGCTGCGAAGTACCGCGCGGATGGCGCGCAGGATCTCTCGCTGCTCATGAGAGTTGAGATTGCCAATCGTGGAGCCGGCGAAGAGCACAAGCGTAGGTTGCGGTGTTTCAGCGAGGCGCCCCGCGAGGTCGCGGAGACCGTCTTCGAATGACGCCGCAATGCCGATGATGCGAAGCCTCGGGTATTCGGAGACTAGCGCTTCGGCGGTCGCGGAGAGCGTCGCGGCATCGATGTCGATTGGGAAGTACGCCAACCCGGACTGCCGCCGCAGTGCCGCCTCGATCAGAAAACGGGTCTTCATTGCCGTACCAGGCCCCAACTCGACGAGACGAATTGAACGGGAGAGCCCGGAGATGATCTCGTCACCGGATTCACGCAGGATCTCCGCTTCGGCGCGTGCCACGTAATACTCGGGCAACAGGCAGATCGCTTCGAACAAAGTCGATCCTAGCTCGTCATAGAAGTAGCGCGGCCTGAGCGTTTTCGGCCTCGACTTCAGACCAACACGGACATCAGCCGCGAAGTCGTCGTGACCGCGCGTGAGATCGATGATCTCCACCGCGGCGTCGCGCCGAACGGTTGTCGTCTCGCGCTTTGAAGTCATCGCTCGAAGAGGTTTCAGACCGTGGAGCCATTGTAGGAGTGACGGATTGCGGTCTTTCCCTACCCTTGACACCGCTAAAATTACTAATTTGGTGTCAGTTCGCGTGTTGGCGCTGTTTCGTGGGTAGGGAAAGACCCAGCGAACGTCCCTCCTCCAACAGGACCCAGCTTGTTCGACCCGTTTAGGCGTCTGTGGTGAGAGCGAAATGATGGCGAGGAAGAACGAGTGGCCCCCGCTTCCGTCGGCAAAGAGCCGGCACGATTTCATTTTTTTCGTCGTTGACGTCATCGACTCCTCGCGACTGTTCGCGCGACGTCAGCAGCTCGACGAGCCTGAGTTGAAACAACATGACGAAGCATTGAACCGGGTTCACGACCACGTGCTTCGCTCGTTCCGACTCAAACCAGGCTCGCCGTATCTGTGGCACTGGGCCGGAGACGGCGGCATGCTGGCATTCCCCACGAGTATCGTAGGAACCATCGACAAGGTATTAGCGTGCGCGAAGAAGGTCGCCACGCTCCATTCTGGCGGATGCACACACTGCGAGCGTCACTTCGATCTGCAGGTGCGCATGGTTCTGGATCGGGGAGAGGCCTACTATCATCCGAAGAAAGGGCTCACCCGGAGTGGCGCATTGAATTTCGCTTCCAAGGTTCGACTGCCAAGCCCCCGCACGTCGCTGGTCATTACGGAGGTGGTCTACAAGAACCTAAATACCCGGACGGCCCGCGAGTTCAAGCCCATCGCTCTACGCGATGAGAGCGGGAACCCGATGTACGGTCACGTTCCCTTGATGGTCAAGGCGTTCACGAAGGAAATTGTCAGACTATCGACCGTCGATCCTGCACAGGCCGCGCACTTGTCTTACAGGCTTGGTGTGCTCCAGTTCTCAGAGGGCAACCGTGGAGCGGCGATCACGGCGTTTCAGGAATCCATGGATCTTCTCGAGAGAATCGTGGCCAGGCATCGGCATCGGTATTTCTATCGGGCTCTTCGCGAGTTCTATCGTCTGTGGCACAGGCTGGCCGAGGACGCGACGGACGAGTTACTCCACCATCAAGATCAATTAGCGATGCTGCAGTCTGACGAGTTCAAAAATTTCCGCCCCGTTCATGAGTTGGGAGATGAATGGAAACTTCTGATCAGTATGGAACTGATCATCGCGCAACTCGATGTTCTCGCAGGTAATCCAGTGAACAACCCGATCGGTCTCACAACTTTGGAGATTTGTCTGCTGCTGGAGCGGGTCGGCTATCCGCGCCGGTGGTTCGGGCAGGCGGTTCACAATCGACTCGAACGAATCAAAGTGGACATGGACACGGATGAGGAGGGCACCGTGGACGAGGGGTGCTCCCTCTGCTCGGCCGCGGCTGCCTCGTGTCTCATCCTGAACAATGATGAGAAGGGAGCCGAAAAGCTCTTGATGTGGCTGCGTGAACACCCCAATGAGAACTATTGCTGGCGACGCATCGATCGGTTCGCCCGTGTACCAGAGGACAACCATGCCTTCAACTACGCCGCCAGTGTCCTGCAGGCGTTCATCGACAACGGTCTGGACAAGGACGACTCGCATGTCAAGACGCTGCTCGACCTGTTTCTTGCCGAAGCACCTCGCAAACCTGGCCAATTTCCCGAACGTTGGACACAACACCTGACTCAAACGATCTATGACTTCTCGACTTACATATTCCCTGCACTCGCCCGGTATCGGCTCGCGGGTGGCGAATTTGACACCGAGGATTCCGGCGCCGTGCGCGAAGGTGTAGTCAAGGAAGCTCTCCGCGCGCTCGCCGACAGGTTGCGACACGATGCGCTCGAGGCACGCTTGGAGGACCAGGTAGGTCGAACGTACGCCGCGCGCGAGAATGTGGGCAGCTTGGCTCTTGGCCAGCTGCTCGAGGACTTCCCGGACGCGGATGAGATCATCGCCTACAACCTCCGGCGGGTAGCGGAATACGTACGACCGGACGTTCTGTCGACGATCCGTACCCGCACTATCGATTCGAGCCTTGACCGAATGCGCAAGATGTTGGATGGCTGGCTACTGCAGATCGAAGCGGCCTTGTATCGCCGCCAGCAAGGCTGGAGCATCCCCGCCTTCGTGAGCGAGACGCTCGGCATCAAGGCGGAACCCCCGCAACCGGTCACGCAGCCATGAACGACTATGTCTACGGGTATGACCTGAAGGAATTTCGGCGTCTCGCCGAACAGCATCGACTCTGGTGGCCTCGCACCCTCGAGCACCTGAACGCGGGGCACGTTCGACGCGGCGACGTGGTCCTTGATCTCGGTTGCGGTCCCGGCTTCGTCAGTACGGAGTTGGCTGCCATGAACGTCCGCGTCCTGGCTGCTGATCGGGATCAGCAGTCACTCGATGCTCTCATCAACCGCTGCCGGGAAAAGGGCATGACGGGTATTCAGCCTTACCCCGCGTGTGACGCGCTGAACCTCCCGCACTTCGAAGTGAAGCCGACGGTTGTCTACATGCGCTGGCTACTGTGTTATCTAGGCGCCTCGAAGACAGAAGAACTCCTTCGCAAGTTGCCTCTCGACGCAGGAAGCAGACTTCTTGTCCACGACTACATCAACTATCGATCGGCCCGGCTCGAGCCCCCTTCCGGCGCGGTGCAAGCCGTGATCGATACGTTCTTTCAAAAAATGGCCGACGCCGACATCGGATTCGTATTGCCCGCCATTCTCGAGCGCTGTGGCTTCAAGATCGCATGGAAGCGCGTCGTTGCGCTCGCAATTGCCCCGAACGATCCGGAATGGGCTTGGCCGGATCAGTTCTTCGAGGGGCACGTTCTGCCTCTGGGAAATGCCGAAGCATTTTTCCGGGACTGGGAAGAGGCTGCACAGAACGCAGGTGCTCTTTTTTATAGCTGGCCTGTATTGCAACTCATCGCAGTGAAGCAGTAGTCAATCCCGGTCGTAGATGATTGCAGCGCGGCGGCGCCTGCATGAGACGGAGGCCTACGCCGATTTCGCGATCATCGGCACCACCGTCACCTCGCCATTCGGCTGCGTGACGAGGCGCCACACCGCGCTGTCGCTCATATCGGCGAGCTTCCCTTCCGCGCCGCAGTGGCGGCAGCGGCCGGCGGCGGGGACGGCGCCGATGGGGACGAAGTGGAAGTGCTCGCGGCGGCAGCTTTCGCAGAGCTCGCGGAGCAGGTCGTAGTTGATCAGCGACAGGCGTTTTGCGGACATGACGGGGCCGAATACTAGTCGGCGGGCTCGTCCGCTCTTGTGACCCGGGTCACGCCGGCTGTGACGAACCAGGAAACGAGCAGCCCCGCGGCGGCGGAGGCGAAGACGTCCGACGCCCAGTGCCGGAAGGCGAAGATGCGGGAGATGCCGATGGCCGCGGCGAGCGCGATGGCGACGATGCGCAGCGGCCAGGAGCGCGATCCGAAGAGCAGCACGCCGGCGAGCGCGAACGCGCCGACGGTATGTCCGCTGGGGAACGAGCTCGCCGACGAGCGCGCGTGCTGGAACGGTCCGAGCCAGAGCTCCGGACGTCCGCGCTGCGTCAGCAGCTTCACTGCCTGCGCGAGCAGTCCGGCGCCGAGACCCGACAGCGCCATCGCGATCGCGTAGCCGATCCAGATGCGATGGCGGTACGCGAGTCCCGCCAGCAGAAAGAAGAGAACGACCAGCCCCGGATTCATCCCGCCGCCGAGGCGATTGAGGATGCGCACGAAGTCCTCGGTGCGCTCCGATTGCAGCCCCTCGGCCCACGCCGTGACGTGCGCGTCGACGAGACGCGCGATGCCGAACGTCATCGCCAGCGCGGTCAGCGCGACGCCGGGCAGCGCGGGCGGGAGGGTGAGACGCGTCGCGCGAAAGATGCGCAGGTCATCGAGCCGCGGATCTCCCGAATGCACGATGGCGAGGGCGAAGAGACCCGCGATGCACCAGAAGATCGCGTCCCACGCCGGCGCCTCGCGCCCGAGAAACGAGAGCTCGTCGACCGGCAGCGAGGCGTCGCAACAGAGGCGGTTCACCGACACGACCGGCGAAGGCCAGAAGACGGAGAGGATCAGTAGCGCGACGAAGGCAAACGCCGCGAGACGGCGCTTAGCGTCGATAGACATCGAATGGCTTTCCGATCATCTGCACTGTGTCGACGACGCGATAGCCGTTCAGCGCCGGCGCGATGTCCTTCGCGTTCTTGCGCGCCACCGCGATCACCAGCGGGTGGATCTGCGCGAAATCCTCCGGCGCCACGTAGCGCACGCGCTCCAGCTCGCGCGGCATGTCGCGGGCCCACAACTGGGGACAGGAGTAGAGCGCGATCTCCTGCGCCGGGACGTGCTGTTTCGACAGCGCAGCGATCAGCGGACGCGTCGTTGCGAGCTCGTTCGCCATCGGCATCAGCGCGACAGCGGCATCGATGTAGATCGCGAGCACGGCAAGACCAACTGCCTCGCGCGTGCCGAAGAACAGTCCGACCACGCCGGCAATGATGAACATGATCGCCACGCCGAAAGCATCGACGCTGCGGAAGTACTGCGGCGCCGCGAACGGCGCTGTGAAACCGATGCACACCAGCAACGCGAGCGCGATCCGATTGGCGATCGTGACCCAGCGTCCTTCGGCTCCCGCGATGAGGATCGCCACCGGCGGGATCATCGCCATCATGTAGACATCGAGCTTGCTCGACATCAGCGAGTACGGCATCAGCACGGCGATGATCCAGCTGATGCAGAAGCGATCGAGTGGATCGTTCCGCTTCCACGCGATGACGATCGCGGCGACGGCAGCGAAGAACCAGGGGAAAAGATCGGCCGGCGCGTGCAGCAGGTAGTACCAGGGTGGCGCCTTGTGCACCCAGGTCGAGAACGCGCGGCCGACGGTCTGCTTGACGATCACGTCGTGCGCGTACGAGTCGCCGCCGAGGACGAGCGCGGGGATCAGCCAGAGGAGCGGGATGACGATCATCGCGGCGAGCACGGGGAAGTAGTTCGCGCGCGGCACGCGATGGCGGCGCCAGCATTCCAGGCCGAAGAGGATGAGGGCGATGACGGGGGCCATGGGGCCTTTGATCAAGGTGGCGATGGCGATGGCGACGCCGGACCACATCAGCGCACGCCGATCGTCTGATTCGAAGAATCGAAAGAGCAGCCAGCATCCCAGCGTGAGAAACGCCGTGAATCCCACGTCCATCCTTGCCGTCTGCGCCGAGCCCCACACCATCAGCGACGTTCCGCAGACGAACGCGGCGAGCCAGTCGCGCATCCGGGTGAGGAGCCAGAGAAGAAAGGCGAACGCGAGCAGCGACGGAAGAACGAACGCCCAGGTCGAGTACGTGCCGAGGGGAAAGGTCAGGAGATCGACGAGCCAGAAATGGAGCGGCGGCTTGTGTGTGAACGGCGTCCCGTTGAGCGTCGGCAGAAAAAACGCTCCGCTGGTCCGCATTTCGCGTACGACCTGGCCGTACTTCGTCTCGTCGCCGACGAAAAGATCGCGCCGCGAGGGGGTGAAAAGGACGGAAACGAAGAGCAGAACGAGGAGAGTGCGGCGCCACATACCTAACTGGCTCAGCAGCTTAACAGGTTGATACCGGTCATGTACGCCGGTGGTAAAATTTGTGCGAAGGCATCACTTCGAAGGAGGAAAATCGATGTCGAATACCGCTGACATTCAACGGCTTCTCAGCACGGAAGATCCTCAGTTCCGCGAGTGGATTGAAGAGCATCACCGTTGCGAGAGCCGCCTCAACGAACTGTGCTCCAAGAAGGAAGTCTCAGTCGATGAGGAGGTCGAAGAGAAGACGTTGAAGAAGCGAAAACTCCTCCTCAAGGATCAGATGGCGGAACGTATTCGCAGCTACGAAAACTCGCACGTCGCGTAATCACACGCGACCATTCGTCGAAAGGGGAGCCGCTCGGCTCCCTTTTTGTTTTTGAGGGGCCCAGCTAGCAACGAGCAACTGTTTTGCATACGATCCCGGCACAATGCCGAGACTGCGATTTGCCCCTGAGGGTTGGATTTTTCTCGTCCCGGTCGTCATCCTTTTCGCCATCGCCCTGATCGCCGGCTTCTACGTCGCCGCGATCATCCTCGGCTTCCTCGTCCTCTTCCTCATCAACTTCTTCCGCGACCCGCATCGCACCGGCTCGGACCGCCACGTCGACGTCCTCTCCCCCGCCGACGGCACGGTCGTGCAGATCAAGGACGTTCCCGACGGCGCGATCTGGCCCGGACTCACCCGCCAGGTCTCGATCTTCATGTCGGTCTTCGACGTGCACGTCAACCGCGCGCCGATCACCGGCAAGATCATCCATTACCGCTACAACCCGGGAAAGAAACTGGCGGCGATGGTGGAGAAATCGTCGACGGAGAACGAACAGAACCTGATCGTCATGCAGGACGCGCGCGGCGGAACGCTCGCCTTCAAGCAGATCGCCGGACTGCTCGCGCGGCGCATCGTCTTCGACAAAAAGGAAGGGGACGAAGTGGGACGCGGCGAGCGCGTCGGCATGATCAAGTTCGGCTCGCGCGTCGACATCTTCTTCCCCGCCAACGCGGTCATCAAGGTCGGCATCCGCGACAAGGTGAAGGTCGCGCTGACGGTCATCGCGGAGCTGCCGGAATGAAGCGTCCCGATCTGCGGAAGGGACTCCGGCGCGGCATCTACGTCATCCCGACGTCGTTCACCATCCTCAATCTCTTCTTCGGCTTCCGCTCGATCATCAACTCCACGCTGGCCATCGAGAAGATGGCGCTGGGACGCATCGACCTCGCGGTGCCGCTCTTCGAGCACGCCTGCTGGGCGCTCTTCATCGCCGCGGTGTTCGACACGTTCGACGGACTGGTCGCGCGCCAGCTCGGCGCGACGAGCGAGTTCGGCAAGGAGTACGACTCGCTGGCCGACGTCGTGACGTTCGGCGCCGCGCCCGCCGTGCTGATCTACGCCTGGGGCCTGCACATCCTCGGGCCGCTCGGCGCCGGCATCGCGTTCCTCTTCCTGGTCGCCGTCTCGCTCCGCCTGGCGCGCTTCAACGTGATGACCGGCAAGACCGATTACCGCTACTTCGTCGGACTGCCGAGCCCCGCCGGCGCGCTGACCATCGCCTCGATCGTCAACTACGCGCCGGCGCCGGTGACCGACCAGCGCTTCGCGTACGTGATGCTCGCCGTCACGATCTTCGTCTCCTTCTCCATGGTCTCGCCGATCCGCTATCGCTCGCAGAAGGGCCTCGCGGTGCAGAAGGAGCGCTCGCTCGTCTACTTCCTCGCGTTCGCGCTGATCCTGGCGGTGGCGATGAAGTGGCCGAAGGAGTTCTTCTTCATCGGCGCGATTCTCTATCTGCTCTCCGGACCGTTCGCGCGGCTCTGGTCGATCGCCTTCCCGCCGCGGCATGTCGACGAGCCGGCGCCCGTGGAACCGGTGGAACACGCGCCGTGAAATCGCCCAGCGGCTATCGCCTCGGCATCATCAATCCGCTCACGCTCGTCGGGAACGAGATCAAGACGATCCTCCGCGATCGCGCGTTTCCGTTCGACCGCATCGCACTGCTCGACTCGGCCGGAGAGGCCGCAGGCGCGCTGACCGACATCGGCGACGAGCCGGCGGTCGTCGCGCCGATCACCGACATCGAGCTCGAAGACCTCGACCTCGTCTTCTTCTGCGGTCCGCCGGCGACGAACCGTCCGTGGATCGAGCGGCAGCGCGCCGACGACTTCGTGGTCATCGACGTCTCGCAGCCGACGTCGATCGAGGAAGGGAAGCTCGCCGTCGCCGGCATCAACCTGGAGAGTATCGACGCGACGGACAAGTTGATCGTCTCGCCGCATCCGGTGACCATTCCGCTCGCGCTGATCCTTCATCAGATCGCGACCGTCTCCCCCGTCGAGATCTGCACCGCGACCGTGGTGCAGCCGGCGTCGGAGTTCGAGCAGGCGGGTGTGGAGGAGCTGGCGAAACAGACGATCAGCGTCCTCAACATCCAGAGCGTGCCGCAGGAGGTCTTCGATCGCCAGCTGGCGTTCAACCTCTATCCGGCGGCGGAGCACAACGAGGAGTTCATCGTCGCGCAGGTCAAGGCGCTGACCGATCCGCGCACGCAGCTCGCGCTGCTGGTGACGCAGGGGACGATCTTCCACAGCCACACCTTCTCGCTCTTCGTGAAGACGCAGAGCGAGCTGACGCGGGAGCAGGTGCTCGATGCGCTGCGCACGTCGCCGGCGATCGCGCTGCCGGAAGGAGATCAGGCCTTCGGCACGATCGACGCGGCCGGGAAAGACGAAGTGCTGATCGCCGAAGTGCGTCCCGACCCGTCGATCCGCGGCGGATTCTGGGTCTGGGCCGTCTGCGATAATCTGCGCCGCAGCTCGGCGCTGAATGCGGTGCTGGTGGCCGAGAAAGTTCTATTTGGGAGCGGGGTAACCAATTAATGCAGGACTTCTACGAACCGAAGGTCGGCGACGTCGCACCCGACTTCAAACTTCCCTCCACCCGCGGCAAGGACGTCTCGCTGAAAGAGTTTCGCGGCAAGGACGTGATCCTTTACTTCTATCCGAAGGACGACACGCCCGGCTGCACGAAGGAAGCGTGCTCGTTCCGCGATCACGAGTCCGACATGTCGAAGCGCCACGCCGTGGTGTTCGGCGTCTCGACCGATTCGCTCGCCTCGCATGAGAAGTTCAAGTCGAAGTACGACCTCAACTTCCCCCTCCTCTCCGACGAGACCTCCGACGTGGCGAAGATGTACGGCGTGTGGAAAGAGAAGAACCTCTACGGCCGCCGCTCGTGGGGCGTGGCGCGCACGACGTTCTGGATCGGCGCCGACGGAAAGATCAAGAAGATCTGGAAGAAGGTCGACACCGAGCGGCACGCCGAGGATGTGATGGCGGAGCTCGACGCGAAAACGTAGGACGGGTCCTCTGACCCGTCCATGGTCGGGTTAGAGAACCCGACCCACGTGCTCAAACGCGCGCACGCGGCGGCACGCCTCTTCCAGCGCATCGAAGTCCTTCGCGAAGCAGAAGCGCAGCAGCTTCTTCCCTCGATCCGAGGCGTAGAACGCCGATCCCGGCACTGAGGCCACCTGCGATCCCTCGAGCAGCGCGGTCGCGGCTTCCTTGTCGTCGCCGAGCTCCGGCGGAACTTCGGCGAGCATGTAGTACGCGCCCTGCGGCACGTACGGCGTGAAGCCGGCCTCGCGCAGCGCGTCGGCGAGCATGTCGCGCTTCTTCTCGTAATCGGCGGCGAGCTTCGCGTAGTACTCCTCGCCGATCTCCAGCGCGCGGGCGATGCCCCACTGCAGCGGCGTCGGCGCACAGACGTAGAAGAGATCGTTGACCAGGCCGATCGGTCCGGCGACCTGCTTCGGCGCGGCGACGTAGCCGATGCGCCAGCCGGTCACGGAGAACGTCTTCGAGAATCCGGAGATCGTGATGGCGACGTCGCGGCACGACTCGATCGAGGCGATCGACACGTGATGGCGTCCGTCGTAGACGATGTATTCGTAGATCTCGTCGGTGTAGACCCACGCGTCGTGCTCGCGCGCGAGGGCGCCGATTTTCTCCAGCTCCTCGCGCGTGAAGACCTTGCCGCACGGATTCGACGGCGTGCAGACGACGATGCCGCGCGTCTTCGGCGTGAACGCGGCGCGCAGCGCATCGAAATCGATCGCCCAGTCGGGCGGATTGAGCGGGACGAACTTCGTCTCCACGCCGAGGATGCGGAGCGTGTTGAGGTGGTAGCCGTAGTAGGGCTCGAAGAGGATCACTTCGTCGCCGGCATTCAGCGTCGCCATCGCCGCAGTGGCGAAGCCGCCGGTCGAGCCGACGGTCACGACGAGCTGTGATGCGGGATCGACGCTGAAGCCGTTGAAGCGCTCGCACTTTTGCGCGATCCGCTCGCGCAGGAGGTCGATCCCTTCGAACTTCGAGTAGGTCGCCTTCGACGACGCGATCGCCTCGCACGCTCCCTCGACCAGCTCGGGGATGGTCGGGAGGTCGCAGATCCCCTGACCGAGGTTGATGCCGCCGACGCGCTCGCATTCGCGCGACATGCGGCGGATGTCGGACTGGACGACGTTTCGGACGCGATCGCTGATCTGATTCATGGACGTAGTGTAGCGTGCAGCGGACGGCGAAATGGCTCGCCCGCGCCCCTCCCTCTCACAGTCCACCTCGGCACCTCCCTCGCACTATCGCGTGCCGCCGGACCCGAAAGGAATTTCACGTGATCAACCGCAACCGCCTCCTCGCCGCGCTCCTCTTCAGCTTCGCACTGCCGCTCGCCGCACAGGTCAACGACACGTACGTCGTGCCGGCGGCGGCGAATGTTCCGGGGGCCTTCGGGACGCGCTGGCAGACGCGCCTCAGCATCTTCAACCCGCAGCTCGACTATCCGCTCCGCGTCAGCGTGACGTACCTGCCGACCGGCGGCGGTCAGGGCGACGAAGTGCTGGTCGACGTCCCGCGCAACTCCGTCGCGCTGTGGGACAACGTCATCGGCACGGTCTTCCACAGCCAGACTACCGGCGCGCTGCTCGTCGCCACGTTCCCCGAGGACAACCCGGGCGTGCCCGATCAGGTGCTCGACCGCTCGTTCCTCGTGCATTCGGAGACATTCAACAACGTCGCCGGCGGCACGTACGGTCAGACCATCCCCGGCATCTGGACCGGCCTCATGGACATCAACTTCGACGGCATCAGCGCGGTGGCGCACGGCATCCGCAACATCGCGAGCCAGGGCTGGCGCACGAATATCGGCGCCGTGAACCTCGGGCGCACGCAGGTCACCGTCAAGGTGACGGTGTACGACTACGACGGCAACACCGTGCAGAGCAACATCCCCTTCGTCGTCCCGCCGCTCAGCCACTTCCAGGATCGCCTGCCGGTCGAGGTCGACCGCGGCTCGATCGAGTTCGTGGTCAGCGATCCGACGCAGCAGGCGGTGGTCTTCCCGTACACCTCGACCATCGATCAGCTGTCCGGCGACCCGACGTACCAGTCGCCCGTGCTGCTGGCGAGCGCGAAGGCGCTGTACGGCAAGAAGGGGATGTCGAGCGACGCGCTCCTTTCACCGGGACGGAAGATCGACGTGAACTTCGCGCGAGGCGTGCGCGAATCGGCGAGGCATCTGGGTGTGATCGTGGCGCCGGCGCCGGCGGCGCAATAGGCCCTCACCCGGCCTTCGGCCACCCTCTCCCGCTGCGGCGGGAGAGGGAGTCTCATACAATCCGCCCCTCATGAACACCGCGATCAACGAGACCACGCTCCCCCTCCCGCTCGCCCGCCGTGGAAAAGTGCGCGACGTTTACGACCTCGGCGACCGCTTCCTCTTCGTCGCCACCGATCGCATCTCCGCGTTCGACGTCGTCCTCTCGCCCGGCATCCCCGACAAGGGGAAAGTGCTGACGCAGATCTCGACGTACTGGTTCCGCAAGTTCGACGACGTAGAAAACCATCTGCTGGAGACCGACTTCGAGCGCTTCCCCGACGACATCCGCAAACACGAAGAGCTGCGCGGCCGCAGCGTGCTGGTGAAGAAGTGCGACGTCGTGCCGGTGGAGTGCGTGGCGCGCGGCTATCTCGTCGGCTCGGGACTCAAGGAGTACAAAGAATCAGGGAAGGTCTGCGGCATCGAGCTCGAGCCGGGACTGACCACCGCCAGCAAACTGAGCACGCCGATCTTCACGCCGGCGACGAAGGAAGAGACGGGGCACGACATCAACATCTCGTTCGAGCGGATGGCGGAGATCGTCGGCGGCGGGCTCGCGTCGAAGCTGCGCGAGCTCACGCTCTCGCTCTACTCGCGCGCGGCCGACTTCGCGCAGTCGCGCGGCATCATCATCGCCGACACGAAGTTCGAGTTCGGCCTGATCCGTACTTCAGCAGGGGATCAGGTGATCTGGATCGACGAAGCGCTGACCCCCGACTCATCGCGCTTCTGGCCGGCGGACTCATACGCGGTCGGCAAAAACCCTCCGTCGTACGACAAGCAGTTCGTGCGCGACTGGCTGGAGACGACCGGCTGGGACAAGAACCCACCAGCTCCGGAATTACCGCACGAGGTCGTCGAGAAAACGCGCGAGAAATACCTCGAAGCGTACAAAGTACTGACAGGGGAACGTTTGCAGGTTTGAATCAGGCGATCCGTGAAGATCTGCGAGGGGAGAGCCTTGCGACCCTCTTGAACCCTTCTTTTAACCTTACCGAGAGGCGCAAGAATAGCACTCAACCGTTTGAGTGCAAGCAATTTCTGCTGAATGACCATTCAGTCCAACATCCGCCGCTTCGTCGTGTTTTTGCTTGCCATCAGCGTAGTAGCAGCAGCACTACTGCTGTGGCGGGCACGTAACTTCGCTACGACGATAGCGAAACCGGCCGAGACGATCATCGATCTCGGCGCGGTGACGACTCGCATCCGCAATCTCAATCGGCTCGAGACCGCGTCGATGCACGTGGTGCACGTGAGCACGATCAAGCAGGAGTACAAGCTGATCCCGAACTCGATCGGCGGCGATGAGCTGACGCTCTTCGCCGGCGGCGACGTGATCGCCGGCGTCGATCTCGCGCAGCTGAAAAACGGCGACCTCTCGCGCGCGCCGGACGGCACGGTGATCGTCCGCCTGCCGCCGCCCGTGATCCTGCTCACGCGCATCGACAATCGCGAGACGCGCGTGGTGTCGCGCAAGACCGGCCTTCTCCGCCGCGCCGATCCGGGACTGGAAGGACGCGCACGGCTCTACGCCGAGGGAGGCGTGCGCAGCGAAGCGGTGCGGAAGGGGATCCTGCCGCTGGCGAAGAACAACGCGCAGCTGCGGATCGCGGAGCTGCTGCACGCCGTCGGCATCACGCGCGTGACGTTTGTCGAATCGTCGCTCGCGCCATCGCGATCGCCTTCCTGAGCGCCGCCGACTTGTTCAGTGTCTCCTCGTACTCCTTCGCCGGATCGGAGTCGTAGACGATCCCCGCCCCCGCCTGCACGTATGCGCGGTCGTTCGCCAGGACGATCGTCCTGATCGTGATGCACGAGTCGAGATTGCCGGAGAAGCCGATGTACGCGACGGCTCCCGCGTACGGACCGCGACGCGTCGGCTCGAAGCCGTCGATCAGCTCCATGGCGCGGATCTTCGGCGCTCCGCTGACCGTGCCTGCTGGAAACGCCGACAGAAATGCGTCGACCGGCGTCCGCTCCGCGTGCAGCTTCCCCTTCACGTTCGTCACCATGTGGATGACGTGGCTGTAACGCTCGATGTGCGCGAACTCGCTGACCTCGACCGTACCGCTGGCGCAGACGCGCCCGAGGTCGTTGCGCCCGAGGTCGACGAGCATGAGGTGCTCGGCGCGTTCCTTCGGATCGGCGAGCAGCGATGCCTCGAGCTCCGCATCCTCCTCCCGCGTCGCTCCCCTCTTTCGCGTCCCGGCGATCGGCCGCACCTCGGCCACATCGTGAGTTACCCGCACGAGCATCTCCGGCGACGCGCCGACGAGCGTGCAGTCGCTGGTGCGCAGCAGGAACATGTACGGCGACGGATTGACGGAGCGAAGCGTGCGGTAGAGCGTCAGCGCGTCGCTCGTCGGGAACTCCGTCTCCCAGCGCTGCGAGACGACGATCTGGAAGATCTCGCCGGCGACGATCTCTTCCTTCGCCGCGCGCACCATCGACTCGAACTGCTCCCGCGTCATGTTGGTCTGCATCGGCTCGTCGTCGACGCGCGCAGGAAATTCGAGCAGGTCGACCCGCGCGCCGCGCAGCCGCTCCAGCGCCCGGTCGATCCGCGCATTCGCCGATTCGATCGTCGCGTGCGGATCGGCAGTGAAGATGTTCGCGATGACGTACAGCCGCTGCTTGACGTGATCGAAGACGACGACGTTGTCGAAGAAGAGGAGCTTCGCGTCCGGAAGCGTGTCCGATTTCGTGTCGGGGATGCGCTCCGTCCAGCCGCCGACGCCGTAGCCGAAGTAACCGACCGCGCCGCCGAAGAACGGCGGGAGCTTGTCTTCGTCCTTCACCCGCAGTGGCCTTAGCTCCTCGTTGAGCAACGCGACCGGATCCTCGGTCGTGCGATCGAAGCGCAGGCTGCGGCGCGGATCGAATCCGACGAACGAATAGCGTCCGACGTTCTCTCCCCGCTCCACGCTCTCGAAGAGAAACGCCTCGCTGCCGTCGGGCGAGAGCGCGGCGAATGCGGCGAGCGGCGTGAGCGCGTCGGCGCTCAGCTCGCGGACAACCGGGATGACGTCGTAGTCACGATTCATTTCAGGGCCTCGCGGAAGATTTCATTCTGGCGGATGGCCTGCGCCTGCAGCAGCGCTTCGCCTCCGCCGGGATAACGGGCGGTGATCGTGGGGATGTCGGGCAATTCGATCGCGACAGGAAGCGTATCGATGATCAGATCGCCGTCGAATGTTGTGAGCTTCTCCAGCGGCTCGCTCGCGAGCTCGCGCTGACTGCGATTGAACACGCGCACGTTCGCGCCGGCGCGACGGCAGGCGACGAGCGCCGCCCTCGCCGTGCCTCCTGCGCCGACGATCGCAACGTGTGGCGCAGACACTCCTGTCTGCGCGATCAACGCGAGGAATCCATCGACATCCGTGTTGTCCCCAAACGTGCTCCCGTCGCTCATGCGAACCAGCGTGTTGAGCGCCCCCGCCTCGCGAGCGTTCTCGCCGAGGCGATCGGCGTACTGCATCGCCACTTCCTTGAACGGCGCGGTGACGCTCAGACCGCGGATGCTCGTCTCCTTCACGATCTCCTCGAACGTCTCGAACGAGGCGATCGTGTACGCCGCATCGACGCCATGCTTGCGGAACAACGGGTTGTGAATCGTCGGCGAGAGGCTGTGTCCCGCCGGGTTGCCGGCGATGGCGAAGACGTGCTTCGCGTGGAGTCTCTCGCGATCGGGACCGTAGATCGCGAGCGCGCGATCGAGCGTCAATTGTCCCGGTGCCGCGCTCTTCGTCGCCGCGACGAACGTCAGCTCGGACCCGAGGAACGGCGCGAGGATGCGCGAGTAAAGGCCGCGCTCCCCCATGCCGATGACGGTGACGCCGTTCGCGTGCTCCAGCAATCGAACGTTCTCCTCGAGCGTCTTCGGCGTCACCGCGAGCTTCGTGTACGCGCAACCGAACGCGCGCATCTCCGCGAGCGGCGCGAGGTCCATCGCTTCGTAATCGTGATGGGAGAGGACGACGCGCTCGCGCGGCAGATCGAGCCGCAGATGCGGCTTCCATTCGACGTCGACAAAATCGATCCCACCTCGGAGTGCGTCGGCCATGCCGACGCCCTCGACTCCTCGATACGTGAGGATGATCGGCTTCGACGTCGCCGCACGCAGCGCGCGAAAATCGATCGCGCCGAGCTGCTCCGCGCGGAGCTCGACCATGTCGCACTCCGCGGGGATCGACGCCAGCGCGGCGTCGAACGTCTCTTCGAAGATCGTGGCGACGATTTTCATGGTTGCAATAGCGCGATCCGCTCCGCCGCCGCCTTCGCCTTCCGCCCATCCCCCGCCCGCTCCCACATGCTCTCCAGGTTCGCCAGCACGCGCACGAGCGTCTGGCGCGCGCTCCAGGAGCGGAGGTGCTCGGCGGAGAGCCGGATCTGACCCGCGCTGATCTGCCCGAGGAGGTCGCCGATCTCGCCCATCGTCAGCGTCGCGCCGCCGTGGAACGGATCGACATAGACCTCGTTCAGTTCGAAGCGCACCTTCACGATGTAGTGGCCTGGCAATCCGACGCCCGACGCATTGAGTCCGATGCGATTGGCGACGTGCAGAAAGACGATCGACAGCGTGATCGGGATGCCGATCTTCCGGTCGATCACTTCGTTGAGATACGCGTTGCGCGGGTCGTAGTAGTTGGTCTCGTCGCCGCGGTATTGATCGCGATCGAAGAGCTCCGCGTGCAGGTGCCCGAGGCGGAAGATCGCCGGCTCGCCCGCGACGCAGCGGCGCTCGACGCGCTCGGCGAGATCATCGAGCCGCGCGATGTACGCGTCGACGTCGAGCTGCCGGTAATCCTCGAGCGCGATCAGCAACGCGCCGCGCGCGAGCTCGTCGTTCCCGAAGTCGCTGTCCGCGAGCTCCTTGAACTGCCGCCGGGCCTCGGCGGGATGGATGTAGGGCATCATGGATTCGTGAAGCCTGAGCGCACTGAGGCGATCATCCTACAAACCTTTCCGGCGCGTGAGCGTGACAAGATGGTGGTCTTCCTCACCCCCGATCACGGCAAGCGCAAAGGGTGGGCGTACGGCGCGCGCAGCATGCGCTCGCGTTTCGGCGCGGCGCTCGAGCCGCTGGCGAAAGTGCGCATCGGCTACATCGAAAAAGAGTCGGACGAGATCGTGCGCATCGAGTCGATCGACCTCGTCCGCTCGCTCTTTCCGGCGCAACAGGATCTGCTGCGCAGCGTCTCCGCGACGTTCATCGCGGAGCTGATCGACACCTTCGCGCCGGCGAACGATCCCGCGGAGCTGCTGTATCGCCTGCTCGACCGGACCACCGAGGCGCTGCTCGAGGGGGCGCCGGCAATGGCGGTCGTCGCGTACGCGGAGATCTGGATCCTGCGCATCGCCGGCATCTTTCCGCCGACGCGCAACTGCTTCGAGTGCCACGAGCCGATCGTCCGCCCGCTGCGCTTCGATCCGCGCGTGCAAGGCTTCGTCTGCGCCAATTGCGCGGGACGCGACGCGTTCATCGTGCCGAACGACGTGGCCGACGCGCTCGACGCGATCGGCAAGCTCCCGGTGGCCGAGCTCGCGGCACGCGGCCTGCCGCTCGACACGCTCTTCGAAGTGCGCTCGCTCGCCGGCACGCTCCGCCGCAACTTCCTCGGGTACGAACTGAAGTCGTTCGAAGTGCTGACCAGCGTCACCGGAGGACGCGGATGAGTCGCACGCGCATCGCGCTCATCACGCTCGGCGCATCGACGCTCCTCGCGTTGCTCTTCGCCATGCAGCTGCGGATGGACGCCTCGTACTCCGGACATCCGATCACGGTCGGCCAGGCGCTGGTCCTCGCCTTCGCCGGATGGTACGGCTGGGCGCTGCTCACGCCGCTCATCGCCAACATCGCGCGGCGAGTGCCGCTCTCGGGACGCGGCATCGCGCTTCACGCCGTGCTGTCGATCGTCGTCACGATGCTCAAGATCGTCGTCACGAGCGAGCTGCTGCGGCGCTCCGGCTTCACGCCGCGCAGCGTGTCGCTGCTGGTGAACGTCCCGATCAGCATCGCGACGTACTGGGCGATCGCCGGCGTGACGCGTGCCGTCGAGACGTACCGCGCACGGCGCAAAGCAGAGGTCGAGCTGCTGCGCGCGCAGATCCAGCCGCACTTCCTCTTCAACGCGCTGCACGGCATCTCCGAGCTGATGCACGAGGACGTCGACGCCGCCGATCGCGCGCTGACCCGCGTGAGCGAGCTGCTGCGCGCGACGCTCGACACGTCGGGGCGTCCGGAGATCACCGTGCGCGAGGAGATCGGCATGGTGGAGCGCTACGTCGACATCCAGCGCGTCCGCTTCGGCGATCGGCTGCAGGTCGCATTCGACGTCGATCCGGCAGCGCTCGACCGCCTGGTGCCGAACTTCATCCTGCAACCGCTGGTGGAGAACGCGGTGCGGCACGGAGGCGGGACGATCGTCATTCGGGCACAAGATGGAATGCTCGAGGTCGAGGACAACGGCCGCGGCTTCGATCCCGCGACGGCACGCGAAGGGATGGGACTCTCGAACGTCCGCGCGCGTCTCGAAGCGACCGGCGCGCGGCTGGAGATCACGCGCGGCACGCTCGGCGGTGCGCTGGTGCGGATCGTGGTGCCATCATGAGGGTGCTGATCGTCGACGATGAGCGCCTCGCGCGGACGCGGCTGCGGCGGCTGCTCGCGGAGCGCAACGACATCGAGGTGATCGGCGCAGCGGAGGACGGCGACGAAGCGGTCTCGATGATCGATCAGCTGCGCCCCGACCTGCTGTTCCTCGACATCCAGATGCCCGGCCTCAGCGGCTTCGACGTCCTCGCCGCGATTCGCGACGATCCGCCGTTCATCATCTTCACCACGGCCTTCGATCAGTACGCGGTGCGCGCGTTCGAGGTGCACGCGCTCGACTACCTGCTCAAACCGTTCGACGGCGAGCGCCTGCATCCGGCGGTCGATCGCGCCATCGCCTTGATTCGCGGCGCTCGCTCGACCTCGAACGAACGCTTCCTGGAAGAGCTCGCGCCGAAGTCGATCGAGCGCTTCGTGGTCCGCCACGCCGGCCGCATCGTCTTCGTCGCCGTGGAGCAGATCGACTGGCTCGAAGCGGCCGACAACTACGTCTACCTGCACGCCGGCAGCGAGTCGCACCTGATCCGCGGGGCGCTCAAGACCATCGAGTCGCGCCTCGGGCCCGGCTTCGTGCGCATCCATCGATCGGCGATCGTGAACGCGTCGCGCATCCGGTCGCTCAAGCCGCTCTCGCACGGCGATTACGACGTCGAGCTGCTCGACGGCTCGCATCTCAGCGCCACGCGCACGTTCGCCGCACGGCTGCGCGAGTCCGTCTCGCCCCGCTGACGCTCCGCGTCGTCCCAAAGTCGCGGCACATGCTCGCGGCGCGCGTACGGTCGGCGCATGAAAATCGCAAAGACCGTGGCCGCCTGGATTCTCGCCATCCTGCTCTTCGTGATGTTCGCGCACGCCGGCTGGATGAAGTTCGATCCGAACGGCGGCTGGACGCGCGCGTTCCGCAACTGGGGCTATCCCGACTGGTTCCGCGTCGCCGTCGGCGCAGCCGAGGTCGCGGCGGCGCTGCTGCTGCTCATCCCGAGGACCGCGAAGTACGGCGCCGCGCTGATCATCGCGCTCATGATCGGAGGCGTCGGCACGAACCTGCTGCACGGCGGAATGCGGAACACTGTGGGCTCGCTGGTCCCGCTGGTCCTCGCCTCGGTGCTCTTCGCGCTGCGCTACACCGCGACGCCGCCGCTCGCCTCGGCGAGCAGCTCGCGCGAGTGAAAGAGGAGCTCGTTGTTGGCGTCGAGGGCAAGGGTGCGGCGCTCGATCCGCTCTTCGCCGGCGCGCGTGTAGAGCGTCACGTAGAGCAGCGCTGTGCCGTCGTCGCGCCACTCGACCGCGGGGAGGAGCACGCCGGGCAACACGCGCACCAGCTGCGGCTGCCGCATGCGGCGCAGCGCGTCGTCGTACTCGCCCGGCACCGCAATCACTTTCGTCATCGCCCACGCGGACGACGCGAGGATCTCGGAGATGATCAGCCAGTACTCGAACAGCGCGGCCGCGGTGCGGCGGATGATGAAGTGCGGGAAGAGCGGCTGCCCTTCGACGACGTACGGCGTGATGGTGCGGTCCTCGAGCACGCGATAGCGGATCCGTTCGCCGTCGCGCAGCCGCACCCCCTCGGCGGTCTCGAGCAGAGCCGTCGCCTGGATCTCGAGGTGCACGCGCCAGCGGTCGTTCGTCGCGACGTCGACCTGCCGGTCGAACGCCTCGTGAAAGCGGCCGGCAGCGAGCGCATGCGCGCGCGCCACGCTGGCGCGAATCCGTTTTACGTCATCGGCGGAAAGGGTCTGCATACAATCGTCCGCATGCGAATGACTCTGCTTGCGTCGTGCCTCCTGGCGGTCTCGTGTGCGACGGCCAACCTACAACAGGACACCGCATCCGTAAACCGCGTCGTCGACGACTGGCACAAAGCCGCATCCGACGCCGATGAGCAACGCTACTTCGGTGCCATGGCCCCCGAATTCGTCTTCCTCGGCACCGACGCCACCGAGCGCTGGGATCTCGAATCGTTCCGCGCGTTTGCTCATCCGTACTTCGCGAAAGGAAAAGCGTGGACGTTCACGCCCCGCCATCGCAACGTGATCGTGCACAACGACACGGCCTGGTTCGACGAATCGCTCGACTCCGCCAGCTACGGCGAATGCCGCGGCACCGGCGTGCTGCGAAGGATTGGAGGAGAGTGGAAGGTCGCACACTACAACCTGACGATCCCGATTCCGAATGAGTTGGCGAAGGAGGTGGTGGCCTCCATCAAGAGTCGATCCAATCCCCAATCAACGCCGCCACCTCCCCCTCCCGCCCACTGAATCCGTGATCCGCCCCCTCCATGATCGCCAGCTCGAAGTTCGGCTTCGGGCCGAGGGCGTCGGCGAGGATCGAGACGCAACGCGAGACGTCGCCGTAGCAGTACTCGTCGTGCTCGCCGTACACGACGAGCGTCTTCTTGCGGATCGCGCGCACGTAGCGGAAGAGCGGGCGGCGGGAGATGCGGCGTCGGCGGATGACTTCGCCGAAGGGGAAGACGTTGTAGTCGCCGTCGGGGTTGTTCATGTCGTACCAGGAGCGCCAGCTCATCGGCAGCGGTGAGAGCGCGGGTGGCACGAGCGACTCGTCATTTTTTCGAGCGCGGGCGCGCGCTAGTGCGGCGCGGAAGCGGCGGTCGCCGAGTTGCTCGCGGGTGAGGCCCGTGTCGTCGCCGCCGGCGAGGAGGACGTAGCGCTTGACGGTGTTGCGCGGCTTGCGGTGATCGTAGACGGCGATCTTGTTCGCGCCGGTGGAGTGTCCGACGAGTGTGACGTCGCGATAACCGCGACGCCGCAGCTCGCGCAGCGCGCCGTCGATGTCGGGCACGCAGTCGCGGATCCGCTCGTAGGCCATGCCGCCGTTGCGGCGCATCAGGTGCGCGCCGCGGTTGTTGAACGGGAAAAAGGCGAAGCCGCGGCGCGTGAATTCGGCGGCGAGGAGGTTCGTGCGGCGCGAGTCGAAGATCGACGCGCCGCCGGTGCCGTGCAGCCAGACGATCACGCGTTGCGTGCGGCGTCGCGGCTCGTACAACAAGCCGGACAGGGCGTAGTCGTCGATCGCAGCAAAACGAACGAGGCGACAAAGAGGTTCGGTCGTTGCTTTCATCAGGGCCGATATCGTAGCCCCGCCCACCAGCGCGACTTCCCTTCCACGCGCGCGGCGCCGATGGTCAGGTCGAATGCGGGCGTCTTGATCCAGGTGATCGGCGGCGATTGCATCGTGATCTCGATACCGGGATAGCCGAGGCGCTGACCGTCGATGCGGTGCTGCTGATAGAACGCGGTGACCATCCCGCTGCCGATCTCGACGCGGCCGCCGTTATAGCGATCGCCGGTGAGTGGTGACAACGCGAGCGCCGGATCGGTGATGCGTTGCGCGATAAGCGATTGCGGCATGACCGTCGTGGCAATGCCGCCGAGGGGCAGCGTCTGATCGTCGGAGATGGCGTGCTCCCATTGCGCGGCGAGGCGATAACCGGCGACGCGCATCGATACCCGCCCCAGTCCGCGCTGCACGTGCGATTGCACGGTCACGCGCAGCTCCTCGCTCATCTTCATCCGCTCCTGACGCACGCGCCAGCGCGCCTCGGTGAACGCCGCATGGTTTGAGCGATCGCTGAGATAGCCGCCGTCGAGCGCGAGCGACTGCGTCGGCCACAGCGCGCGCCAGCTTGCGCGGAGCTCGCCGCCACGATGGCGGGTGCCGTCGTCAAACGAAAAGAGATGCGCGCCGATGCCGATGGGCCAGCCGCGCCACATGGTCGCGAGGGCGCCGCCGCGGATGTCGCCGAGGGAAGCGACGGCGATTGTGTCGAGCTTGCCGACGATGTCGCCGAAGCGCACGCCGGCTTCGGTTGCATGCATCGAGGAGGTGTAGGCGCCGCCGAAGATCGTCGCGAATTCTTGGTGTCCGAGGCCGTAGTCCTTTGGTTTGCTGATCTCTCTTGATTCGAGCATTACGGGCGTTGAGTGAGTGATCGAGGGATCGGCGACGGGGGGCACAGACAGGAGTGTCTGTGCCACAGGGAGCACGCGGACGACGTAGCCGTCGGGGTCGAGGGACATGAAGAAGATGCGGCCGTCGGGCGACGGGGCGGGTTGAAACGCGCCGCCGGGGGCGCGGGTGAGCTGCTCGTCGGTTCCGTTCGTAAAGCGATGGAGCTCGGCGAAGCCGTTGGCGAACACGGTGGCGACGAGCGCATCGCCGCTCCACTCGGGCGACACGACGTGTGCTGTCGTCAGCGGCGGATGCAGCCGCCACCCTCCACCCGGGCGGTGCACGACGTACGCGTCGCCGCGCGGATGGCTGTAGACCTCGTCGAGCGACGGCTCGTTGACCGCCGTCGCCGCACCGGTCAACAGGTTGACCATCACCAGTTGCGAGTATCCGAAACGGCTGCGGACGGCGATCGCCGACTTGCCGTCGGGCAGCGGATCGGCGTCGCTCACATCGGCGAGATGCGTAACGCGCTCGTTCTGGCCCGACTCGGGGGTCCAGCGGAAAAGGTCGTGATGCAGGAAGCCCTGGCGATCGGGCTGGCGATGCGAATAGAGGATCGACTTGCCGTCCGGCATCCAGCGCGGGGTCGAGAAGTCGCCGCCGTCGGGCGCGACGAACGAATGCAGCGGTTTGCGCGGCAGCGGCTTCGTGCGCAGCGGCGCGAAATCCTCCGGATCGCGCTTGATGATCTTCGCGATGCGCTCCTCGAATTTCTTCTCCTCCTCGGTTGCCGGGCCGGTCGACCAGACGACGAGACGCGACGGCTTCGACCGCGCGCGCAGGACGATCACCATCGACTTGCCGTCGGGCGAGACGTCGGGGTCGCCGGAGTTGCGCGGCGTCACCTGCCACAACTCGCCGTCGACCGCGGGGCTCTGCTGCTCGATGGTCAGCGCGCGCTGGGTCAGTTCGGCGGTGAAGAGGCCGTAGAGCCGCTCGGGCGAATCGCCGAAGACGCCGATGAACGCCTCGTCGAACGAACGACGCTGCAGCGCGGTCATCCGCGCCCAGAGCTTGCGCAGGCTCCCCTCGCCGCTCCGCTGCTCGAGCCATTCGAAATACGCGGAGCCCATGAGGTAGGCCATCGACATGCCGAGGAATTTGTTGTTCGCGGCGAGCTGAGGGTAGGTCGGGAGATTTCCGGTTGCGGCCCAACGGCGAAGGATCAGCGCGCGCAGCGTGCTGCCCGGACGTCCGGCGCCGGTGATGCGTCCTTCGACCACCGTCGCGTAGCCTTCGTGCACCCAGCGCGGCGCGTTGAGCGTGATCGGATTGAGCGGAAGGAACCGCTCGGCGAGACGCTGGAGCGGATTGCGCGACGGGCGCGTGAGGTGCAGCAGGTGCGTGACCTCGTGCACGGTCAGCAGATCGACCCAGTCGCTGTATTCGCCGATCTGTTCGCTCGGGTCGGGCGCTTCCGTGAAGAGGATGATGCGCGGCGTGTCGAGCAACGGCAGCGTGATGCCGTTCGCGTCGGCGATCGGGTTCTCGATCAGCACGTCGGTGACCGTCTCGGGCGCGAAGCCGACCTCGTTCGCCACCGCATCGCGGATCGATTCGAGGCGCGCCGCGGCGCGCAGGCTCCACGCCTCGTACGGCACCGGATAGTGGACGCGGAAGTGCTTCGTGGTCACGGTGCGCCACTGCAATTCGGGGCCTTGCGCAAAAACGGCGGGGCAGAAAAGGAGGAGGGACAGCGCGAGAGAAAGGCGCATCGGGCGCATGGTAGTTTAGACAGATGATGAAACGCCTCCTTGCATTCTTCATCCTGTCGTGGACGCTCGCCGCGAATGCCGCGCCGAAAGTCATGCTGGTCATGCACGGCGGCGCGGGGACGATCACCCGCGCGTCGATGACGCCGGAAAAAGAGAAGGCCTACCGCGATGCGCTGGAGCTGGCGCTGCGCACCGGCCAGGCGGTGCTGATGAAGGGGGGCTCGAGCGTCGACGCGGTCGAGGCGGCGATCCACGTCCTCGAGGACTCGCCGCTCTTCAACGCCGGCAAAGGGGCGGTCTTCACCCACGAGGGCCGGAACGAGATGGACTCGTCGATCATGCGCGGCCGCGACAAGGCGGCGGGCGCGGTGGCCGGCGTGACGATCATCAAGAACCCGATCTCCGCGGCGCGCGCGGTGATGGAGAAATCGCCGCACGTGATGATGGTCGGCCATGGCGCCGAGCTCTTCGCCACGAAGATGGGACTCGAGATCGTCGACCCGTCGTACTTCTGGACCGAGCCGCGCTGGAAGGCGCTGCAGCAGGAGCTGATGAAGGAGAAGCAAAGCTCCTCCGCCGACGAGAATCCCGACAAGAAGTTCGGGACGGTCGGCGCCGTGGCACTCGACAAGAACGGCGACCTCGCGGCCGGCACGTCGACCGGCGGCATGACCAACAAGATGTATGGCCGCGTCGGCGACTCGCCGGTCATCGGCGCCGGCACGTACGCGGAGAACGCGACGTGCGCGGTCTCGGGCACCGGCCATGGCGAGTACTTCATCCGCTGGACCGTCGCCTCCGACATCGCCGCGCTGATGCGCTACAAGGGGATGTCGGTCGCCGACGCGGCGAACGAGGTGGTCATGCACAAGCTCGTCGAGGTGAAGGGCGAAGGAGGCGTGATCGCGCTCGACGCGAAGGGGAACTTCGCCATGCCGTTCAATTCCGAGGGGATGTATCGGGGGTGGATTGGGGAGGATGGGGTTCCCCACGTGGCGATTTACAAAGAGTGAGCACGCCCCCCGCCCGATACGGGTAGCAGATAGCGGATAGCAAAAAGCTGTTGAGGCGTTGAGCGGTTGAGCCTTGCTATCTGCGATCCGCTATCTGTTTTGGGCGGGCGGCTGGCAAGAAACGAACGTTCGTGCTATTCTCCCACCAGTGAGGAGGTACGAACCAATGATCCGTGACCCGTTCAACCCCAAATTCGTCTTCACCGCCCCGGTCATCAACGACGATCCGACTCTGCCGCTCGATCGCAAGCGCTTCGTCGGCTACGTCGAGCGCGCGATCGTCGCGTGGAACCTCGAGAACGGGATCGACACGAACGGCGTGCCGGTGATCCGCGACGCGGCGGTCGAGCTGCTCGAGCCGTGCCTCGGCGAAACGATGCGCGTCGACCTCTGGGTCGAGAATCTCGACTCCACCTCCTGCGTCTACGGCTTCCTCTGCTCCAGCGAGAACGGCGTGGTGCCGTTCGCGCGCGGCGAGGAGACGATCACCAAGATCGATCCGCAGTCGCAGCGCCCCGCCGCCTGGAGCCCTGCTTTCCGGCATACTCATGAGATGCTGATGAAGGACCTCCCGGCTTTCGCATGAAAGGTGAACGAACGCGGCAGAGCATCCTCGATCGGGCGGTCGATCTCGCCTCGATCGAGGGCCTCGGGGGGCTGACCATCGGCCGCCTGGCGGAGGAGCTCGGGATGTCGAAGAGCGGCCTCTTCGCCCACTTCGGCTCGAAGGAAGAGCTGCAGCTCGCCACGATCGAATCGGCGCGCGAGCGCTTCATCGAGCATGCGTTCCGCCCCGCGCTCAAGGCGGAGCGCGGCTATCCGCGACTGATGGCCATCGCCCGCGCGTGGCTGGCGTACGTCAAGCGCGAGGTCTTCCCCGGCGGCTGCTTCTTCGCCGCGGCGTCGTTCGAGTTCGACGGCCGTCCCGGCCTGGTGCGCGACGCGATCGCCAGCATGATGAATTCGTGGATCGAGTCGATCGAGAAGTCGGTGAAGATGGCGCAGGACGAAGGCCATCTCGATCCCGACATCGAGCCGGCGCAGCTGGCGTTCGAGATCAACGCGATCTTCTTCGGCGCGAACTTCTCGTATCAGCTGCGCGGCGACAAGAAGGCGCTGGAGCGCGCGATGGAGGCGATCGAGGCGCGCCTCGAGTCGCTGCGCGGCCGTCTCGGCCGCAGCCGTCGCGCGTCCCGCGCGGCGGCCGGATAGGCGATCGAGCGAGACGCTCGATCGCTGCGGGCGAGGACGCCCGCGCTCCTGTCACACCGTCTCGGCCGGTTCGCTGTCGACATCGGGAAACGTCTCGCGCGCCGCATCGCGCGACTCCGCATCCGCGAACGCGCCGACGATGGTCGAGCCGGAGCCGGTCATCCCCGCCCATTGCGCACCCGCGTAGTAGAGCCGGCGCTTCAACTCGCGCAGGTTCGGCAGAGCGTCGAACAACGCGTCTTCGAAGTCGTTGATCAACAGCTCGCGATCGCGCAGCGGATCGAAGTCACGCAGGCGCTCGATGCCGAGCGGCGGCGAGTACTTGCGGATCATGCGAAAGGCCTCGCTGGTCAGCACGCGCTCCTCGGGGAAGAGCAACAGCAGCGCGACGCCGGCGCGGTTCCGCAACGGCGTCAGCACCTCGCCGCGACCGGTGGCGTACGCGGTGCCACCGAGGAGGAAGAACGGGACGTCGGAGCCGAGGGCGAGCGCGAGGTCGGGACGCGGCGCGCCGAGGGCGGTGAGCGTTGCCGCGGCATCGGATGAGCCGCCGCCCAGCCCGCCCCCGTGCGGGATGCGTTTCTGCAGATGGATCGCGACCGGCTTCGCATCGATGGCGCGCGCGGCGCGGAGCACGAGGTTCGTGTCGTCGACCGGGATGGTCGGATCGTCGCAGGTGAGCGTGAGGCGATCGGACTCGGTGAACGTCAGCGTGTCGTGCAGCGAGATCGTCTGGAAGATCGTTTCGAGATCGTGGAAGCCGTCGTCGCGGCGGCCGGTGACGCGGAGGGTCCAGTTGATTTTGGCGTAGGCGCGGATGTTCATACGCGAGGCACGCCGCCCTGCTGGTAATCGCGCGGAATCTTCGGCGCCTTCAGCGGCTCATCGGTCGCGATGACCTCGAGCTGCTCGAACTCGATGTGCTGCGCGCCGTGATCGATCGCGATGCGCTTCGCCGGTAACGACGGCGGATCGAACGTCGCGGTAATCGATCCGAGCGTCGCGTGCGCGAGACCGGTGGGTGTCGCGTCGTACGTGCCGGTCGCGGCGGGATAGCCGAGGATGAGCATCGCGAGATCGGCGGGCTTCGTGGCGAAGACGCCGAGGGAGCCGGCGAGCTGCGAGGCGCTCCCCTGCCATTGCGTCAGGTCGACGTTATTGAGGAATGTCACGCGATCGCCATCGGCGTAGAGCGTCGCGGCCGTCGTATTCAACGGCGTGTACACCGTCAGCTGCATCCGCTCGCCCTGCACGCGCAGTTGCGCCTTGAACGATTGCTTGCCGGCGCGCACGCGCATGAACGAGCGCGCGCCGGGGAGCTCCGCGCGGCGCGCGGCGAGTTGCTGCAAGGCGTCGGCGGCGGACGCCGCGGTCAACGGCACGATCGGCGATTCAGTCGCCGGTCGCGTCGTCGCACATGCGGCGAGGATGAGGAGACAGAGCGCGTACCGCTTCACCGTTCGCTCTGACTCACCTGCGTCTGACGCTCGAGCTCCGCGATCTTCATCTTGATCTGCGCCTCGTCCTTCTGCTCGGGCTCGAGTGTGAGGGCGTGACGATAGGTCGTCAGCGCGCGCATCAGATCGCCGCGCTTGGCGAAGACGTCGCCGAGGTGCTCCTGGACCGTCGGGTCGCGCGGGAGGAGATGCGTCGCGTCGAGCAGGTACTTCTCCGCGAGATCGAGTTTGCCCTGGCGGAAATAGACCCAGCCGAGCGAGTCGATGTAGGCGCCGTTGCGCGGCTCCTGGCTCACCGCCTTGTTCAGCATCTCGGCGGCGCGGTCGAGGTTCACGCCGCTCTCCGCCCACATGTAGCCGAGGTAATTGAGCGCGGCCGCGTTTTCGGGATGCTTCTGCAGGATGGTGGCGAACGTCTTCTCCGCGTTCGCGCGATCGCCGGAGCGCTCGTAAACGCTGCCGAGCTCGAACGCCAGGTCGGCGTCATCGGGCTTGGCCTCGGCCTGCTGCTTGAGCAGCGCAAGGGCCGACGGATAGTCCTGCAGCGACACATACGCTTCCGCCGCCGAGATGACGTTCTTCGCACCGAACTTCGCCTGCGTCGCCGCTGCTTCCGCGGCGCGCTGCTTATCGCCGGCGCGCGAGAGCATTTCGATGTAGCGCGCATTGAGATACGGATCGGAGCCGAAGCGATCGACGAGCGGCTGCAGCAGGACGATGGCCTCCGTGTATTTCTTTTCTTTCCTCAAGGCATCGAGGCCGATGCCGATGGCCTGGCTGTTCGGCTTGTCATGGAAGATCAGGACCGGACGCACGTCCGCGACGGCCTGCGCGTAATCACCCTTCTGTAAGGCGATGAACGCGAGCTGAGTTTTCGCCAGCACCTGCAGGTTGTCCGGTACGTCCTTTTGTGCGAGCAGCGCATTGAAGGTCTTGATCGCCTCGGGATACTTCTTCTGTGCGGTCTGCGACAGCGCGAAGCTGGTCAGCAGCTCCGCATCATTCGGAGTTTTCTCCAGCAGCACGCGATAAATCTTTTCCGCTTCCTCGTATTGTTCGAGGTCGCTCAATGCCTCGGCGAGATAGAACTGCGAGCGCGTGTCTTTCGGATCGGCGGCCACGAGCGACTTGAAGCTCGCGCGCGCCTTCTCCGGCGCGCCGCCGCGCAGATAGAAGAACGCCTGCTGGCGCTGCAGATCAAGATTCATCGGATCGTCGGCGATCAGCGGCTGCAGGATCTCGGCGGCCTTCTGCCACTCGTTTTCCTTCTGATAGATGTCGATCAGCTGCAGCACGGCGGGACCGAACGTCGGATCACGGTCGAGCGCGCGCTCGAGGTACTTACGCGACTCATTGCCGCGCCCGAGCTTGGTCAGGACCTGGGCGTAGGTGTAATTGACGGCGCGCTGGTCGGGCGCGCGCTCGAGCAGCGTGGCGAGGACGCGCTCGGCCTCGGCCGTGCGTCCGGTGGAGACGAGCAACTGGGCCATGGTGATGCCGCTCGACAGGTCGTCGCCATTGAGCTTGAACGCCGCCTTCAGATGCTCGAGCGCTTCATCGACGCGCTTGCGGTCGCCATTGGAGCGGTCGAGGAGCAGGCGTCCGAGGACGCGTTGCGCGTCGTAGAAATCGGGACTGATCTCCGCGACGCGGCGCAGCTCGCTTTCGGCACGATCGATGCGCGAGGCATCTCGTGAGGCACCTGAGGCGTCGATGAGGATCATCGCGTGCTCGTACAGCAGCACGGGGTTGTCCGGATTTTTCTCGATCACCTTGTCGAGCAGGGACAACGCTTCGTCATAGCGTCCGTCCTCGGCGGCGAGTTTGGCGGTGATGAATTCGTACGGTTCGGGGGGAAACTCCTGCGCTCCCGCGGCGACCGAAACTGCAGCCAGAAGCAGAGCGCTCAACAGCGTTTTCATCGTTTTCATCGTAACTCTCATCGGGCACTCACACCCGTCACAACAGTGTAAGACGGGCCATGCCGCCCGTTTGGTTCGGAAGGAGCCCGTTCCGTGCCATCTTGGCGTGATTCGTGTTAAAAGCAGACGCGACGGGGGGAACGGCGTGAGCCTGGAGCGGATCGAAATCACACCGTTCGCGGTGATCGTCGGAGACATCCTTCAGCATCGGCTGACCGGGAATCTCACGATCATCCGTCCGCCGGTCCGGAAGGTGCTCTACTGGTCGCAGGGAGAGCTGGTTCTCATCACTTCCGCCGCCCCTGAAGACTCGCTCGGCGAGTTCCTCGTGCGCCGCGGCGCGATCACTGCCGACCGCGCGTTTTCGATGCTGACCGAGGACCCGACGGACGTCGTGGCGAAGTTCCACGAGGCCGGATTACTGGACCTTTCGCAGCGCCAGACGCTGTTGCGCGAATGGACGGCGACGCAATTCCTGCCGCTCTTTTCGCTCGACGAAGGGACGTCGGCCTTCAACGACGACGAGGCGCTGGAGCCGGAGAAACGGGTCTTCCTGCAATCGACCGCCGCGCTGGTCATCGAGGGCGTCCGCTTCATCACGAACGGTCTCGTATTGCGCCGCTCACTGGGCGATCTGAAACGCGAGATTCAGCACGCGCGCGAGAGCCGCTTCGATCTCGACACCATCCCGCTCAACGACACCGAGCGCCGCATCGCCGACGCGCTGCGCAAGCCCGAAACGATCGAAGCATTTCTCAAACATTTCTCGACCGAATCGGTGACGGCGGCGCGCGTGGTGATCTCGATGATCGCCCTCGGCATCTTCGAGTTCGTCGATTACTCGAAACGGGAGCAGGAAACGGCGGGGAGTTTCGACGACATGCAGCGCGACCTCGAGCTGCTGGCGGCGATCGGCTCGAACGATCATCGCTCGCTGCGCGCCGTCGCGATCTCGCGGCAATTGCATGCGCTCGATCACTATCAATTGCTCGACATCCCGCGCGCCGCGCCGCGGCAGCTGATCATCAGCGCCGCGGACGACATGAAGAAGAAGTACGACCCGGCGACCTATCCGCCGATCGTGCGCGAAGCGGTGCAGGCGATCCACCGGCGCGTCGACGAGGCGCTGTCACTGCTGAAGGATCAGGCCAAACGCAGCACCTACGACAAGATGCTCTCGCAGCACGGCGCCCGCGACGTGGAGAACACGCTGCAACAGCGCATCACGCAGCGCTCCATCGCCGAACAGAATTTCACGCGCGCCCGGCAGCTGGCGTCGGACAACGATTTCTACGGCGCGATCGTCCTGCTCAAACAGGCCGTGCAGTTCGCCCCCGACAATGCCCAGGCCTGGTATCTCCTCGGCTCCTGCCAGGAGCGCAATCCGAAATGGCGCCGCGACGCCGCGGAGAGTTTTCAGAAGGCGCTGTCGATCGACCCGGAGAATGTCGACGTCCTGATCTCACTCGGCGATCTGTACAAGATCGAAGGGATGATCTCGCGCGCACAGACGTGCTACGAGGATGTCCTCCGCGTGATACCGGATCACGCGGAGGCGAGAAGTCGGTTGGCGAATCTGAAGAAGAAGTAGCGCGGGAGCGCTACATCAACTCCTTCATGATCTTATCAAGCGCTTCCTTCGGAGGACGCGTTCGTTCGATCGGCAGGCCGTTCAGCGGCTCGTCGACCACGTTCAGCAGATCGATGAAGCTCTTCTTCTCCGGCTGCAGGTAGACGAGGCCGGTCAGCATCTGGCCGGCGGTGTTGGCGCGGTGGAGGCGCTGCAGGGCGTCGACGGCGCTGGTCGGGTCGTAATCCTCTTCCAGCTTCTTGAGAATGATGCGCGAGCCGTCGTGCAGGGTCACTTCCTTCACCGTTCCCGGCTCGTACTCCACCTCGATCTGCTCGTACGACTGCACGAAGCCGATCTGGTGCAGCAGCTCGTCGTGCTCCTTCGCGTACGGGTAGCTCTTCGTCGAGCCGTCGTGATTGTTGAACGTCACGCACGGCGAGACGACGTCGATGACCGACGTGCCGTTGTGCGCGATGGCGCCCTTGAGGATGTTCACCATCTGCTTCGGATCGCCGGCGAAGCCGCGCGCGACGTAGCCGCATCCGAGCTCCACGGCGAGCGCGCAGAGGTCCATCGGCGGCAGGTCGTTGATCACGCCGGTCTTCAGCTTCGAGCCTTCGTCGGCGGTCGCGGAGAACTGGCCCTTGGTCAGTCCGTACACGCCGTTGTTCTCGATGATGTAGATCACCGGCATGTTGCGCCGGACCATGTGCATGAACTGCCCGAGGCCGATCGACGCGGTGTCGCCGTCGCCGGAGACGCCGATGGCCAGGATCTTGTGGTTCGCCAGGATCGCGCCGGTGGCGACGGCCGGCATGCGGCCGTGCACCGCGTTGAAGCCGTGCGAGCGGGAGAGGAAGTAGGCCGGCGTCTTCGAGGAGCAGCCGATGCCGGAGAACTTCGCGACCTTCTCCGGTTTGACGCTCATCTCGTAGAACGCGCGGATGATCTGGTTGCTGATCGCGTCGTGTCCGCAGCCGGCGCAGAGCGTCGACTTGCCGCCGCCGTAATCGGCAGCCTTCAGTCCGAGGCGGTTCTCTTTCGGAACTTCGGTGGTGCTGGTTTTCAGTGTGCTGTCGGCCATGGGATTAGTCCTCCGCCCCGCGCGCGATGGTCTGTGGGGTGCTGGTCGTGACCCGCTTCTTCGGCGGCTCGGCGCGTACCAGCAGCAGCGTCTCCGGATACTCCGCCGACGCCTCCATCTTGATCACCGCCTCCGTGATCGAGCGCGCGTCGCACGGCAGACCGGTGTAGTGCAGGATTTTGCGCAGCTTGCGCTGATCCTCGCCGACGTGCAGGCGGATGATGTCCGCCATCTGTCCGTCGCGATTCTGCTCCACGACGTAGACGCGGTCGTGACTGGCGACGAACTGCGCGACCTCCTCGGTCAGCGGCAACGCGCGCAGGCGGAGGTAGCTCGTCTCGATGCCGCTCTCGCTGCTGAGCTGATGCCGCGACTCCTCGAGCGGGAAGTCGGTCGTGCCGTAGGCGATGAAGCCGATCTTCGCCCCGGCGCGCATGTCGACGACCGGCTTCGGCACGTACTGCTTCGCCGTCTCGAACTTGTGCGCGATGCGGTCGAGGTTGTTCTTGTAGTCGTCGGCGCGCTCGCTGTAGCGGGCGAACGCGTCGTGGCCCGAGCCACGCGTGAAGTACGCCGCGTCGGGATGATCGGTGCCGGGGAGCGTGCGATACGGGATGCCGTCGCCGTCGATGTCGTTGTAGCGGCCCCACTTCCCGCCGAGCTGGTCGAGCTGTTCCTTGCTCAGCACCTTGCCGCGGCGGATCGCCTTGTCCGGATACTCGAACGGATCGGACATCCAGTTGTTCATGCCGAGGTCGAGATCGGAGAGGCAGAAGACCGGGGTCTGGAAAATCTCCGCGAGGTCGAGCGCCTCGCTGGCGAACTCGAAGCATTCCTTCACGCTCGACGGGATGAGCACGATGTGCTGCGTGTCGCCGTGCGAGAGGTAGGCGACCTGGTTCACGTCACCCTGCGCGGTGCGCGTGGGGAGTCCGGTCGACGGGCCGACGCGCTGGATGTCCCAGATCACGCCCGGCAGCTCGGCGTAGTAGCCGAGGCCGATGAACTCGGCCATCAGCGAGACGCCCGGTCCGGCGGTGGAAGTCATCGAGCGCGCACCCGCCCAGCCGGCGCCGAGGACCATGCCGACTGCCGCCAGCTCATCCTCGGCCTGAACAATTGCAAAATTGGCACGGCCGTCTTCTTCGATGCGGAAGCGGCGGCAGTAGTCGATCAGCGACTCGCAGAGCGACGACGACGGCGTGATCGGATACCAGGTCACGACCGTGACGCCGCCGAACATCGCGCCGATCGCCGCGGCGGCGTTGCCGTCGATGATGATCTTGCCGGCGGTCTTGTTCATCCGCTCGATGCGCCAGCGGTTCTGGCCCGGGAGATTCGCTTTCGCGTACTCGATCCCTTTGTCGATGGCGGCGACGTTCGGATCGATCGCCTTCTGCTTCCCTTTGAACTGCTTCGTGATCGCGGCGAGGATCTCGTCGCGCTCGATGCCGATCAGCTGGGCGACGATGCCGACGTAGATCATGTTCGTCAGCAGCTTGCGCATGCGGGAGTCGGTGCTCAGCTCCGCGGCGATCTTGGCGAACGGCACTTCGAAGAAGTTGATGTCGTCGCGCCACGACTTGCAGCCGAGCGGCGCGTCGTAGATGCAGAGGGCGCCGGGGAGCAGGCCGTCGACGTCGTCGCGTGCGGTCTGCGCGTTCATGCAGACCATGAGGTCGACTTCTTTTTTGCGCGCGATCCAGCCGTCTTTGTTCGCCCGGATCGTGAACCAGGTCGGCAGTCCGGCGATGTTCGACGGGAACATGTTCTTCCCGCTGACCGGCACGCCCATCTGGAAAATCGACCGCATGAGGACGTTGTTGGACGACTGAGATCCGGAGCCGTTCACGGTCGCCACGTGAATCGTCAGGTCATTGACGAGCGGCTCGGAAGCGGCCCCGGGCTCATCGAGCACGGCAGTCGCAGTGAGGGTATCGGACACGGCGCTCTCCTTTTTTGGTGGGGTAATGGTTTGCGGATTTTACAGCAGCGGGGAGGGAGGAGTTATTTCGAATTCAGACAGCGGACAACGGACAGCGGACAGCAGCCTGGTCGTTTTTTGCTGTCCGCTGTCTGCTGTCCGCTGTCTCGTCTGCTATCTTCCCCGCAATGCTTCGCACCCTCTGGGCCGCCTTCGTCGCGCTCGTCGTTTCGGCCTCCGCCGGCTTCGCCGTCATGGTGGTGTCGCTCTTTTCCGACGCGTCGCCGCTGATCGACACGATCAATCGCTGGTGGGCGCGCTCGCTGCTGCGCGCGGCTGGCGTCGACCTGCACACCGAGGGGATGGAGAAGATCGATCCGCGGAAGCGCTACGTCCTGGTGTCGAATCACTACTCGTACTTCGACATCCCCTGCATCCTGGCCACGGTGCCGCAGCCGATCCGCTTCATGGCCAAAGCGAGTCTCTTCAAGATCCCGATCTTCGGCTGGGCCCTCGGGCGCGCCGGCTTCATCCCGGTCGACCGCAAGAACCGTCGCAACGCCGTGAAGTCGTTCGACCTCGCCGCCGAGCGCATCCGCCGCGGCAACACCATCGTCATCTTCCCCGAGGAGGGACGCTCCCGCGAACGCCAGATGCGCCCCTTCCAGCGCGGCGCATTCCTGCTCGCGATCAAAGCGCAGATGCCGATGATGCCGATCGCCGTCGACGGGACGTACGACGTCTTCCGCGTCGGCGCCAAGCGCATCACCCCGGCGAAGGTGACGGTGAAGATCGGCGAGATGATCGACTGCGAGGGCACCATGCTCCGCGACAAGGAGCGCCTGGCCACCGAGTCGCGCGCGCAGATCGAGCAGATGATCGGCGTGTTCGGGACGAGCGAGAGCCGGCGGGCGGAGCTGGAAGCGAAGGGGTAGATGCGAGTGCGAGCCGCGACGTATGAATGTCGATGCTCGCCGCCGCGCTCCTCGCCGCATCGCTGATCGCCGGACCTGAGCTACCGGTCCCCGCCGCGATCGACGAGCCGGTCAAAGTCGATCCGTGGGGACCGCGGAAAATCGATGTCGCGCGCGCGGGCAACGACTTCGCGCTGGCCTGGTACGCCGGTCATGCCGTCTGGTCGCAGCGGATCGACGGGACGAGCGGCGCGCCGCTCTCGCGCACCGCGGAGCGCGAGGCGATCGTCGATGAGGTGGTCTATCCGCGCGTTGCATCGAACGGCCTGACGACCAGGGTGATCTGGAAAGATGAGCCGCCCGCGATCACGGCCGTCGGCGATGCGTTTCTCGAGGTCTGGAACGAGGGCGGCGGAACGGTCGGCGAATTCATCGGCGGCCCCCGCTTCACCATCGACACGGTTCCACACGCGCAGCTCGCCGCGGCGTCGAATGGCATCGATGCCCTTGTGATCGCGGGCGGACGTGTGCATCGCGTCACGCGCGGCGGCACCGTCACATCAACGACGAGCCTCGGATTCATCGACGACCCGCAACTCGTCTGGGACGGCAGCGCCTACCTCGCCGCGTACAACAGCGCGACGAAGTTCTATCTCGCGGCGTTCGACGCCAACGGCGCGCTCCTGCGTCCACCGCTCGCGATCGCCAACTCCGCGGCGGACGATTTCGCGATCGCGTCGAATGGCAACGGCTCGATCATCTTCACGAACGGCTTCGACGCGATCATCCGCATCGCGCCGGGCGGAGCGGCTATCGAATCGCGCGACCGGCAGCCTTATCCGTTCTACGAGCTCTTCGGCGCCGCCTCGAACGGCGTTGGCTATCTGATCGCCACTTCGTTCTACGACGAGATCGACGTGTCGTACGACTTCGCCCCGCCGCTATCGGCGGCGCTCGAGCACACGAATCAGCTGAGCGCGGACATCGTCGCCGCCGGCCACGGGTTCTTCATCGGCACCGAGGAGCGCGAGCGCGATGTGGTCATGAGCTTCGACGGCCAGACCTTTCACGACCCGCGGTCACTCCCCCGCGGCACCATCATCCTCGGCGGCGACGGCGACCGCGCAGCGGCGCTCATCGTCGGCGACGCGGTATACGGCACGGTGCTCGGCGAAGACGCACCGCCGATCCGCCTCGGCTCGGTCAGCACCGGCCCGTCATTCACCATGGCCAACGCGGTCACGCCCGTCGCCGACACCTTCCTGGCCTTCTGGACCATCAACTCCCCCACCCAACCCGGCGCCCTCGAACGCGTCTCGACGATCTACGTCACGCCGTTCGATTCGGAGCCGCGACCGTTCGCGAGAGGGACCGTCGTGTCCGTAGTCCCGCACGGCGACTTTGCCACGGTCGTCTACATCGACGACGGTGTCGCACGCTCCGTCAACGTCGATCGCACCGGCCGCATGATCTCGCCGGCAATGATGCTCGATGACGACGACGCGATGACGAGGAGCGATGTGCGCATCGCGACCGGCAGCGCCGGCACCGCCATCGTTTACACGCGCGAAGCGCCGGAACTCGGCGACGCGGGAACTCGCGCGTTCGTGCAGTTCGTCGACGCGGCGTTGAGACGACGGGGATTGCGGTGAAAAAGGTGGGGCTCGTTGAATTCTCCAACGATCGTAGAATCCGGAACGATCTCCGATCGAACTGCTACGATCCTCGACAGCCGTGGCGAAGCATCAACACGAGATCCGGGACCCGATTCATAACTTCGTCCGCGTTACAGCCGACGAAGTTGCGGCCATCAACTCACGTCCATTTCAGCGGCTTCGCCACATCCATCAGCTCGCACTGACCTACCTCGTCTATCCCGGAGCGACGCATCGCCGTTTCGAGCATTCCCTCGGCGTCATGGAACTGGCCGGCCGGGTCTTCGACGTCATCACCCACGAACGCAGCCGCCATCCGGATGTCGAGCTCTTTCCCGACAGCGAGACGCTCGTCGCGTGGCGGAAGGTCGTTCGGCTTGCGGCTTTGTTCCACGACCTCGGCCATCTGCCGTTTTCGCATGCCGCCGAGGAACAACTTCTTCCCGAAGGCCGGCATCACGAATGGCTCACGGTGGAGGTGCTGCGGTCGGAGGAGATGCGTCAGGTATTGAAGGCGATGATGCCCTCGCCGGACCCCGACCTCGTGGCGAAGATTGCCATCGGTCCGGAGAAGTGGGGCAAGTGGTTCGGTAAAGCGACCGATTTCAATGAGTGGGATCTGCTCATGACGGAGATCGTCACCGGCGATGCCTTTGGCGTTGATCGGATCGACTACCTGCTTCGCGACTCCCACCACGCCGGCGTCGCGTACGGCCGGTTCGACCACTATCGGCTGATCGACACTCTTCGCATCCTTCCTCATCCGACGCTGGAACGGCCGATGATCGGCATCGAGAAGGGTGGAATTCACGCGGCCGAAGCGCTCCAGCTCGCTCGTCAGTTCATGTTCCTCCAGCTCTACTACCATCACGTGCGGCTTGCGTACGATATTCACCTCAGCGAGTTCATGGTGCAGTGGCTGCAGACCTACCCGACAGATGTCGAAGGGCATCTGCGCATGACGGACAACGAGATCCTCTCGGAGATCGCAGCCTCGGCTCGGGACAAAGATCGTCCGGGGCACGACTCGGCCCGCCGCATTGCACGGCGCGGACACTTCAGGAAGATCTATGAGCAGAATGCGCTCGACCAGCGAATCGACCCGAATGCCGTCGGACGCATCGCTGCGGCGCTCCGCAAGGAGCTCGGTGATGCCGCCGTACGCGAGAAGGCAATCCCGCCGAAACAGCAGAACATCGAATTTCCTATTCTTCTCGATGGCGGCGAGATCAGCACATCGCGGGCTGAGTCGACGATCTACGCCGAGCTCAAACCGGCCGCGATCGGCGTTGTACTGATCGATCCGGACAAGAAGAAAGACGCGAAGAAGTGGCTTTTGGATAATAAGAAGAAGGTCCTGTCGGATCAGATGGAGCTGGGCGTATGAACATAAATGACCTGCAGCGTTCTGCGATCGTCGCGATGCTCGTCAAGGAGTGTCGCGCGCGCGATGCTTTCTGCGGCGAAACGATGGTCCAGAAATCCGTCTTCTTCCTGCAGAAGCTGTTGAACGTGCCGCTGGAGTTCGACTTTCAGCTGTATATCTACGGCCCATTCTCGTTCGAGCTGCAGCAGCACCTCTGGTCAATGATGGCTGACGATATGCTCACCGTCCGGCCGCTGGAGTACGGATCGACCTTCGAGCCCGGCGAGCAAGTGACCTACCTCGAGAAGCACACCGCCAGCACGATCGCCGAACACCGCGACGCCGTCGATTTCGTGATCGAGCACCTTGCAGGCCGCGGCGTCAAACATCTCGAGCGCCTGGCCACAGCGCTCTACTTCACCGTGACCACCGACGACACGTCCATCGAAGGCCGCTCCGCGAAGATCCGCGAGGTGAAGCCGCACATCAGCGATGACGAAGCGCGGAAAGCGGTGGAGGAAGTGGACGAGTGGCGGAAGGAGCTCGCGGCGTAATACGGGAATTACCGATAGGAGTTCTTCGTGGCTCGCCAAGCACTAGTAAGCGATAGGCAACCGGGCTCGCGCAACAGCCGCCCCCACAAATATTCGACGGTCGTGTCCTAAGTATCGATACCGCCTGCGGACCGTAGTCCGTTCGACCACGGTCCGAAAAAAATGGCGCACGGCGGAGCCCGTGTCAACCTGTCTATGTTCGAACACTCGCCGCTCGGATATCCAAAGCGACGTGTTCATGCTCAGACAGCAACCGCCGTATCGGTTACACTCTTTGGCACCGAACAGGAGATATGTTGCCAGAACAGATGCCGCTACAGCCGGCGGATGATCGCGCAGGCGCCCGGACTCAGTCTCGCTACACATACCAGGCAAACTGGGCGCTTTGGACAATCCTTGACCGACTGAGAACATCTGGCGATTTCGCGTTTGTCTTCGAGCATCAGGATGACGTCCTAGTCTTTGACTCTCCTTTGGTCCCTCACACCGTCGATGCTTTCCAAGTAAAGACCTCCGCGAAGAACCGGCCGACATGGACCATCCTGCTAGGACGCAAGAAGCTCAAGGATGGCACCGGCCAAGCTCTATCCATTCTTGGAAAACTTTTCCGTACACGCCTCAAGTACAAATCCATGTCTCGCAAACTGTCTGTCGTGTCAAATCTTCCCTTCAATGTGGCATTACAGGATCACAAAAGCAACCCTGAGCACATGGAGGAGATCCCGTTTGAAGATCTCGCAGAAGCTGACCGCAAGGCGATCAGCGTCCAACTCAAAGAGGAACACGGACTTGATGACGAACCGAACCTCGATGGGTGCATCGTGTTGATGCGAGGCCGCCTGACGCTAACAAACCATCGGAACGACGCACTCGCCAAACTCGTCGAGATTGTTGAAGAGAAGTATCCCACGACGAAGTTCCGCCCGTCACCGCTCTATGCGACGCTAATGGAAGAAATCCGCCGAAAGAGTGAAGACGAAACTGATTACAAGCTGCCGCAGGACCTGATCAAGAACAAGGGGCTTGCCCGCGCAGATGTCGAGCTACGCTTGCACCACGCCTTGTTATCTCAGGACGTCGACTTCGCGACAATCCGCCAGACGCTCGCCGTTGAAGGTATGCCAGCAACAAGAATCCAGCGCCTCGCCGTGGTGTGGGCCCGGTATGAACTGGACCGCACAGACCGCACCAATTTCGTTCGAGAGACACTTCGGCGGCGCGTTGGGGACGAACTCCAGAAGTTAAAGAATGAGGATCTTACCCTCACAGAACTGGTAAAACGCGTCGGTAACGAGCTCGTGCGCACCGAAACCATCCCGGTTGAGGTAAACAACGAATATTTAGCAACTATGATTCTGAGAGAGTTCTATGAAACAGGACCACTACCGCCGACTAGTCCGGAATCTGCGGAAGAAAACGCATGAGAAGCTGTCGATTCCTCGAGCTATCCCTTCTCTCGGAACGCGAAGCGACCGCGAGGCGCGTACGGTTCGACCCAACGATGACGGTGATCGTCGGGCCAAATGACAGCGGCAAATCCGCGCTCGTGAAGAGCCTTTACTATGCATTAGGAGCGGAGCCGAAGCAAGAAACATCATGGCGCCGCGCTCGTGTCGTGTCAGGGTGCCGCTTTGCGGTCGATGAAGCCGAGTTCACAATAGTACGCGATCAGAGCGTCTTTGGCGTCTTCAACGCTTCGAACGAACTGGTTGACGCTTTCGAGAGCGTAACAAACGGTCTGGCCCCGTTCCTATCAGAGCTCTTTGATTTCAAGCTTCGCCTTAGAAATCAACAGAACGAGCATACGCCAGCGACTCCAGCATTTCTTTATCTTCCTTACTACGTGGATCAGGATCTCGGCTGGACGGACAACTGGTCATCCTTCGTGCGGCTCGGGCAGTTTCGAGATTGGCGAAAAGACGTAGCCGAATACCACGCGGGAGTCCGTACAAACGATTGGTACGACACACGACACCGCATTGATCAGATCAAACGTAGCAACACGGATCTTGCACACGAAGCCGACGTTCTCCGCGCCGCGCTGAAGACCGTTCGTGACAAGCTGACAACGCAAGCATTTGATCTGGACCTCGCGGCGTTCGGGGAAGATCTCGATCGGTTGATCGCCGAAGCACAGCAAATCAATGAGCGCGAACAGAAGCATAAAGCTCGCCTTGTCGCTTTGCGGGAGCAGGAGGAGATGCTACGAAAGCAAGCTGAGTTAGCCGAGGCGGCGATCCGTGAACTCGCGGCGGACTTCCGCTTCGCTACGAACAAAGCCGCCGATCCGATCGATTGCCCGACGTGCGGCGCATCGTACGAGAACTCGTTCGTTGAACAGTTCGATATCGCACGTGACGAAGATCGGCTGCGTGAGTTCTCGCTTCATATCGAACGCGAGATGTACGACCTGCAAACTAAGATCAGCACGACAGAAGACGTATGGCAACACGACATAGTGGACCAGCAACGCATTCACGAGTTGCTCGGTGCCAGCCGAGGCACGATCAGCTTGCGTGATGTGCTTGACTCCGAGAGCCGCAAAATCGTCGATCGCGAGATGGCCGCTCACTTGGAATCCTACCTCCTTAGTATCGGCCGCGGAGAAGAGGAACTGCGCAAACTGGAACAACACATCCTCGGTCTAGACGACCGTGACCACCGTGTTCGGGTGTACCGGCTTTTCGCTGAAACTCTTGGTCGCTTTAGACGAGCGTTGGACGTTGTCGCACTTCCGGATGACAGCACCGCAAAGGTCCTGTATTCGCGGCCGACTGAGCAGGGTAGCCACCTGAAACGCGCTCTCGTCGCGTTCTACTTTGCGCTGTGGAAGCTCATTTCGTCTGAGGCGCCAACGACTGTTTTTCCGATCGTTATCGACTCGCCGCTCGAAGGCGCACAAGATGTCAGCAACGAGAAGAGAATTCTTGAATTCGTGTTTTCGGAACAACCGCGAAGTATGCAGATGATCCTCGCGGTGGAGGAATTGCACGGCATCTCTCCCGGTCGCGGTTCTCTTGTTGTGCTCGAGGAGAAGCGGAAGTTACTCACGGAGAACGAATACGAAACGATTCATGGAGAGCTCGAGCCGAAGCTGCGAGCCATTTACGCACGGCTCACGGAACGAAAGACGGGCCAGCCCTCGTTCGGCTTCTGAGAACCAACACTCGGTCGACTTCGCGACGGTGCGCGCTCAAGGGTGATCTTTCGCACTTGCCGCACCAAATGCTTTCCCGTGTCAGACATCTTGATACGGAGCGCAGTTCGGAACGCTCACGACCGGTTCGGTTGATTTAGCGCAGCGGGACCGTCGACGAAATCGTCACTCAGTAATCCTCTCGTGCCCTCCTCGCACGGGTTTCGACGTGGGATGAGGTGTGCGAGGCGTTCCCGCGCGCCGCTCGGTCTGTGCAACCCAAGCGGCTTCAAGGGGCGCCCGCCCGCCCGCCCGTCACGCCCGCACCCCGCCCACCCGCCACCGCCCGGTGTAGCGCGAGAGATCGTATCGACGTCCACCCGCCCCTCCGCGTTCGTACATCAGCAGTCCGAAGCGGCCGATGTTGACGGCGGTGACGTTGTCGCGCGAGGAAAGGGTCTGCCACGCGCGCCACATGCCTTCATAAAGATAGATGTCGTCGAGGATCATCAGCGCGGTGGGGGTGAGGTGAGGCTCGATCGCGCCGACGTAATGCAGCGTGGCCGCTTCCTCGTGATGTCCGTCGACGAAGACGACCTGCAGCTGTTCATCGTGGAGACGATCGAGGATGCGCGGCAGCGACTCTTCGAACGCGCCGACCACGACCTCGCCGCGATCCGACACCGCGGCCAGCGACTGCTCCGCCAGCCGCGCGAGCGGCCAAGAGCCCTCCAGCGTGATGAGGTGCGGATGAGAAGGAATGGACGCGAGGTATGCGCTGGAGATGCCGACGCACGCGCCCATCTCGAGGATGCTGTTCGCCTCGAATGCCTCGGCGCAGAGGTGCAGAAACATGCCCCACCGTCTGGGGACGCTGACCGAATGCGCCAGCCGGTGCGCCGTCATCGCGCCGTCGTTCGTTTCCATTCGTTCCGCCAGTTTCACCGGTCCGAGAGCGCTGTCGACGTACGCGAAGCGATAGCTCTCCTGCCGCGCGCCGATCTCCGCGCGCCGGCGCTCGATCGCGCGCGCGGCCCCTACCGCACTCGCCGGCGCATGGCCGTCGAACAGAAATCGAAGCGGCGTTGCGAGGCGCGGCGGCAATCCCTCTTCGCACATTCGCTCCAGGGCGCGCGCGCCGAATGGCGCGAGCAGACGTTCGTATAGCCGACGGGCAATCTCGCGAATCACGATGCCTCCGGATCGTCGAGCAACGCACTCGTCTCGGCGATCGTCTCGGCCAGGGCGGGATCGGAGAGGTCGACGGCCGAGCGCGAGCGGCGCCCGCTCTTCAACGCCACAGCGGTGAGCACGAACTGGATGAGCAGCGTCAGGCCGTAGGCGACGGTGTACGCGATGGCCAGCGCCATCGCGCCCCGCTCGCGCAGCGCGAGGAACATCCCGATCAGCGCGATTCCCCACAGCAACGACTGCACGACCTGTCCCCACACTTCGCCGCTGGCGACGAGGGCGGAGCGGAGCGCGGCGGAGAGCGACGCCAGAATCGACGAGGCCGCGATCACGCACAGCACCGGCGCCGCGGTGGCGAAGCGCGATCCGTACGCGCGCATGATCCACGGCGAGAGGAGCATCAGCGGCAGCGCCACGGCCAACGCGGCGCCGCATGCGACCAGCATCGTGTCCCGCAGCAGCTGCCTGAATCCGTTCCTGTCGCCTTGCGCGAGCAGGTTCGTGAGGATCGACATCGCCGGACGCGTGATCTGCGCCGGCACGGTGAACACGGCGGCGCCCCACGAATAGGCGGCGCTGAAGAGACCCACTTCCGCCAGTCCGTAGCGCGCGAGCATCACCCGCGCGAGCCAGGAGAACGGCTGCGTGGCCAATCCGAACAGCGCCGTGGGAAGCACCAGGCTGCGGATCAGACGAAACTCGTACAGGATCCTCGGCGGTCGCTGCACGACGACGCCGTGCTCCCGGATGATCGATGCCGCCGTACGGCGGCGGAGAAACCAGAACAGCGCCGCCGAGGCGATCATCGCCAGGACCGCGCCCCGCACTCCGTCGACCCAGGCGCCGGCGACGAGGAGCACGGCAGTGACGACACCTTCCGCGGCGAGCAGAGATCCCGCGGCGGCGAAGGTCTCGAAGCCGTTCATCGCGCCGGTGTGCACGCAGCTCATGCACGCGAAGAGCATGGCGGGAGCGAGCAACGCCACGGGAACGGCGAGTCCCGGCGCGCCGAGCTGCCTCGCGATCGGCGCGGCCAGGACGAGACAGATCAGCGCGGCGAGCGCACTGCTCGACCAGCCGAGGGTGGAGAGCATGCCGAGCACCCTGCCGGCGCGGGCGGCATCGGTGGTGCGCAGCGCGGCGATGGCCCGCGTCGTTGCGATCCCGAGCTGCGCACCGACGACGAGCGTCACCGTGAGCAGCGTGGTGCGAAGGATGGCCAGCTCGCCGAACCGCACCGGTCCGAGCAGACGGGCGAGCGCGATCGAGGAGAGCATTCCGGCGCCGAGATGCACGCCCGAACCGGCCATGGTCCAGAAACTCGCATGCGCCAGGCGACGGCGGGGAGCGGTCATCGAGAGACGGCGTCCATCGCCTCGATCATCGAATCGATCTGCCGCTTCCAATCGTATTCCCGGGCGATCGTCATGCGATGCTCTTCCGCGCCGGCGGTGTTCGCGGCGAGCGCGGCGCGCAGCTCGCGCACGAACGACTCGGCATCGCCGGCGAAGGAAATCACGCCGGGATGCCGTTCAGCGAATGCAATCAGCTCCGGCAGCTGCGTCGCGACGATGGGGAGTCCGGCCGCCAGGTACTCCTTCAATTTCACCGGCATGACCGCCGCCGTGAACGGATTGAGCGTGTAGGGAAGGATTCCGGCGTCGAGCCGCACCATCGACTCGACCACTTCGGCATGCGTGATGGGGCCGAGAAGATGAACGTTCGGCAGCGGCGCGAACACGCTCGTGTCGGTGAAGTTCGGTCCGGCGAGCACGAACTCGAGATCGGGCGCCAGTCTCGCCATTGCGGCGATGAGCGGGAGATCGATCGCGCCGCGCAGGCTGCCGACAAAACCGATGCGCGGTCGCGGGATCGTGTCGAGGCGATGCGGCTGCCGCGCCCGCGCTCTCTCTGCCGCGAATTCTTCGCACCGCACGCCGCTCACGAGCAGCTCCACGCGCGAGGCCAGCGGCTTCGCCATTTCGAACAGCTCCCGCGAGGTGACGAACACCAGGTCGGCGTCTGCGAGGAGCCGCGATTCCGAGGCGGCCACGCGGCGCGCCGCGGGCGAGCTCTCGGCTATCTGATCGATGCAGTAGTAAACGACGAGCGCCGGCCGCAGCGCGGCAATCACTTCCAGAGCCAGCGGGGTCGGCAGAAACGTGATCACGATCAGCGGTCCCTTCCGCGTGCTGCGCTGCAGCCAGCGGCGGATGACGCGCAGAAGGATGCGGCGGTTGATCGCGGTCGCCGTTCGCGAGTACGGGAGCGTCAACAGCAGCGGCGAATGGACGTCGATCGCAGTCGCGGCACCGGAACGAAAGCCGCCGCGCGAGCGCCACCAGTTTCTCAGCCGCGACCAGATCCGCGGGAGGTCGCGCCACTGCACGCCGCGCACGCCGGTATTCTCGATGAACAGAACGCCGTTCCCCGCGGCGGCCAGGCCGAGCGCAACTTCCTGCGGGTTCTGACGATTGAAGTCCCAGTCGACGGACGAGAGGATGATGACGTTCGCGTCGCGCACCCGCTCTCCTATTTCTTTCTCGCGGCGGTCAGCGCGCCGGCCAGCTCGATCGATCGCGTCATCGCGGTGACCGCGCCGAAGTACGGCAGGGCGTACGGGCGGATTCCGATCTGCCGCCGGTTCCGCAGCATGCGCACCCAGTCGACGACGACGCGGCGAGCGTAAAGCGCGATCAACGCCAGCGGTCCGGCACGCCGGAAGTAGCGCGTGCCGCGAAGCACGGCCCGGTCGTCGAGGCGGTAGACCATCACGCCGTCGTAGCCGCGTTCGAAATGCTTGCGCACGAATCCGAGACCGTGGATGTCGAGGCCGTGCGCGACGCCGGCCCGCGGCTCGTAGACGATCCGCGCTCCCGCCGCGCGCAGCTGGTGAAAGAGAAAAAAGCAGCCGCCGTTGCGGCGGATGCGTGTATCGAACGGATGCGCGAGCAGCACGTCGCGCCGGAACGCCACGTTGTTGATGTTGAAGCCCGATGCGCCGCCGTCGTCATCGACGACGTACGCGAAGTCGGGGACGGAGAACGTGCGCGCCTTGACGCTGCCGCCGTCGTAGCGCGTGCAGCCGGCGACGGCGTCGACTCCCTCTTCGAAACGCGCAAGCAACACCTCGAGCCAGTCCGGCGACGGCACGCAGTCGCCGTCGAGTAGCGCGATGACGTCGCCGCCGGATATCGATGCTCCGGCGTTCTTCGCGTCGAAGTAGTTGCTCGTCTGCGACGACGTCAGCTTCACGTGCGGGTAGCGCCTGCGCAGCTCGTCGACGGCCGCGGAAGGAACCTCATCGTCGATCACCACGATCGTCTCGATGCGGTCGCGCGGATACGTCTGCTGCTCGACCGCCGCCAGCGTGCCGGCGAGATCGTTCGCCAGCGAACCGCTCGTGGAATCGAAGCGGGCAGTGATGGTCTCGACGACGACGGAAACGAGCGGCGTGTTCATGCGAAGAGCCGCCGTCCTCGGACGCTGAGCTGATGGAGCGCGAACGCGGCGGTCCACGGCGCGGCCTGGAGTCCCGCGACCGAAGTGGCCGTGCGCCAGGCGAGCGGCAGCGGATGCTCCGTGTTGCGCGCGCGTCCGCGAATTGCCGCCAGTGCGAGCTGCAGCGAGAGATTGAAGAGCAACCGCCGCAGCAGGACGCGCTCGCCGGCGTTGGTCGTGCGATTGAGGTGATCGGAGAAAAGAAGGATGCGCGCTTCCACCGCGCGGCCGAGGTCGGAGCTGAGACTTCCGCTGCGCACGGTGTAGTGCGCGACCGGCCGGTCGACGTAGTCGATTTCGTGGCGCAGCGCGATGCGAAACCAGGCCAGGTAGTCCGCCGAAAGAGGCAGGGTCTCCGCGAATCCGCCGATCTCTTCGAGACAGCGGCGGCGAACGAGAACGGCGATGGTCGGAACGAAGTTACATCGCACCATCGCGCTCGCGGCATGTCCGCGGCGCGGCGGCGCGACGCGAAAGGAGGAGAGCTTCGAGCGTCTGCCGTGCTCGTCGAGATGGATCGCATCGCCGAACACCAGACCGACCTCCTCGCGCTGCAGCAGCGGTACCTGCGACGCCAGCCGGTCGGGCAGCCAGGCATCGTCGGAGTCGATGAACGCGATCAACTCGCCGCGTGCGTGGCGCACGCCGAAGTTGCGGGCGGCATAAACGCCGCGATGCGGCTGCTCGATCAGCCGCACACGGTCGCGCGCCACTCGTTCCACGACGCCGCGCGTCCCATCGGTCGAGCCGTCGTCGACGACGATGAGCTCGAACTGCCGGTACGTCTGCGCGAGCACGCTCTCGATGGCCCGCATGATCGATGCCTCGGCATTACGGACGGGGAGGATTACCGAGACGAGTGGGTCGACCATGGGTGGGGGGATTTTAGCTCGCCCTCACCCCTCCCTCGGCGGAATCGCCCTCCCGTAATCCCTCTCATGCCCCCGCCGCATCGCCTCGAGGTGCGGGATGAGGTGCGCGTTTGCCGGGTCGCGCGCCAGCTCCTCGGTGGCGTAGTAGACCTCCAGCGCGTCGCGGTAGACTTTCTCCATCCGCTGGTCGATGATCGTCCGCATCTCGGCGGCGAGCTCGCCTACCGCGTCGGCGGCGAACTCCAGCAGTGCATCCTCGGAGTTCATTGTGGAATGGACGGGCAGCGCGGGAGGGGCGGCGGCGAGTGACGCGCGTTCCGCCTCGGACATCGTCGCTTGAAACGCCGCACTCGCCTCGTTGGCCACCTTCAGTAGTTCTTCTGCGTTCATTGTCTTTCCTCACAGGGAGCTCCGGACGCGCCGCGGCGCGCCCGGAGCTCTGAATTACGGTGCGGGCTGAGCATCCGGTTGCGGCGCCTTGCGGCGCGAGCGGCCGAATTTGTTCAGCTTCTTCATCTCGCCGATGTGCGCGGCGAGTCGCGTTGCGTGGGTCTCATCGCGCGCCAGCTGCTCGCAGATCTTGTAGGTCTGCAATGCGGCCAGGCCGACGCGCTGACGGCGCTGCGTGTTCGCCTGCAGGATCTCCCGCAACAGCGAGCGCAGCTCGTCGATGACCGCGGTCCAGCGGATTACAGCGTCCGTCTCCTGACGTAGATCCTCGTCGGTGCGGCCGAGCGCGGTCTGGACGACGTCCGAGACGCCGACCGCGTTGATCGCCGCGGCGACAAAGTGCTGGTCGACATTGGCCAGCCTGCGGCGCGGCGAGACAGGCACCGCGGCAGGCTGCGGCAGCGAAAGCCGCACGCGCAAGCCGCGCAACTCCTTTACGACTTCCTCGGGTGAAAGCATCACGGGCGCCGGGCTCGTGTCATTCGTACTATCAGCCATTGAAAACTCCTATGCATGTGTGAGCGTCACGGGCTACGCGCCAATGACGGGGTTGATGATTGCCCGAGGCCTAGGATCCCGGGCGCATTGAGGAGAGGGAGGAGCCCGGCTCAACTCCCAGCACCGGCAGCGCCATTACACAAGCAAGCAAACCAGCGTCACCCAATATAAGGCTTCGCTTACAGGCGTCAAGGAGGATCTGGTTACAGTTTTACCGTGAGAATGGAAATTCGTATGTGAATGTGCAGACATTTCATGAATTTACGAGATCTTCGAAACAACAAACGAAATCCTCAAAACAACGCGCGTCATCCTCAAAGCAACGTTCGACATTCTCAAAGCAACGTGTGACATCCTCAAAGCAACGCGCGACATCCTCAAAGCAAAACTCGACATCCTCGAAACAACTTACGACATCTTCAAAGCAACGCGCGAGATCTCAATGAGTCGCGATGACACGCGATATGTGCGCCACTAATGCCGCGCTGATCGCAAACGTCCGGAATCAATCGACACATACAGTCGCGTGCTCCGCTCGTCCGTCAGCCGGCTGTGGATCACTGCGGCGACCGAGGCGTCGTGCGCGATGGCGTCATCGCCGGTGACGAGGCGGTAGTTGTTGCCGGTGAAACTGCCATCCGCGGGGGTTTCGTCGATCGTTCCGCGCTCGAGCTCACCGAGGAATGGGTTGAGCGTGACGAATTCTCCGCTCGATCCTTCGCTCCAGGCCACGAGCCAGCTGCCGTTTCCGGCGACCGCGATTGGATCGAGAGCGTCGACACCGGCCGGCAATGACACGGTCCTCGAAACAACCGGCTCGATCCCGGCCGACAGTACGGCGGCATTCACAGTCGATCGCACCCACGTCTGGACGTTCCACGCAATGAGGTACTGCGACCCGTTCCAGGCGAGCGCAATCGATCCGCCGTTGGTCGCCTCGAACGAGAGCAGTTTCAGCGCGGAGGAGATCGGCTCACCACCAGCCGCAATGCGGAAGAGCGCGACGCGCGACGGCCCCTGCCACGCCGCCAGATACTCCGATCCATTCCACACGACGGAATGCCCGCGGCCGAACGTTTCGCCGAGCGTGACGGGTGGATGCACCGTGCCGTCGGCATCGACCCGCGCGGCGCGGATCAATGGGTACTGGAAGCCGAATTCTTTCCAGATGATCAATGCATTCGACGCATTGCACGCGATCGCCGGCGCGACCTTCGAGCTCGCCGAATCGACGATCACGATGCCGTCGCCGTCGAGCGGCATGCCGTCCACACCGACGCGTCCGAAGAGAATGCGTGAGCGATTCGATTGCTCGAGCCACACCGCGCGATATGCATCGCCGCACCACGCGATCTTCGGCTGCGACTGCGACGCACTGGCGCGCGAGAAGAGTCGCGTCACGTGGGCCGCGGTGTCGACGAACGTGCCGTACAGCTGATCGGTATTCCAGACGAAAAGTGCGCCGTGATTGCTTCCGGCGAGCGCGAGGAGCCGATGACTCCTGGGCAGCTCCTCGACCTCGCGCAGCGTCGTGACATGGTCGTCCGCCCATACCGCGAGCAGCGTCCCGCGGTCATCGCTCTCCCCCGCATAGGCGATCACGAAGGCTGAACCGTTCCAGGCAACCGCAAACTGCACCGACGAACGCCCGTCCGGGTAGACGTTCGCCACCGTGAACGCATCGCCGGCCGGAAAGCCGTTCGCATCGAGCCGCCGCGCGCGAACGAACGAGTTGATGATCCTGACCGGCGGCGCGGAAAAGGCTGACTCGACCCAGACGACGAGCGTCTCCCTGCCGTTGTTCGCCGCGACCGCCTGCGACGCAATCGGATCGAACGGAGCAGGCTCGTTCTCCTCGTCGGACACGGGCGTCGCGTACGATCCGTCGCTCAACGCCCTCGTGTGCGCGACGACGGCATGCACGCGCTGGTCGATGCCCAGCCACGTCGCGAGCACCGTTCCCGTGGCCGCGGGCGAGACGCGCAGGTAATACGGATAGGCGGCTCCGGTGACGATCCGGATTCCGGAACGCAGCACCGTTCCGTCCGATGCGACGACCGCGAACGTCGGCAATGAGGCGCCATCGAGGTAGCCGACGACATAGGCCGAGCCTCCCCACGCGAGCGAGAGATTGTGTGAGTTCGCGATCGCTCCGCCTGGCGTGACGTTGCCCCGATCGTCGATGCGCGCGAAGTGAGCGAAGCCGCCCGCATTCCACGTTGCGAGATACGAATCACCATCGCTCGCAACACCGATCGGATCGTCGCCCGGCTCATCGGCGGAGATCGTGAACATCACGGGATCGAGCAGGCGGCCACTCTCGTCGGCGCGCATGCCGCAGAGCGTCGGGCGCTGCCGCCATTCGCGCGAGACGACGAGAAAGCCTCGCCCGTTCGACGCGGCCGCAACTCTCGTGCGGTAGCCCGGCGCCGGACCGACCGGCGGCATCGCGAGCGGCACCTCGGCCGCCATCACGACGTTCGCGAGCACCAGGAGCGAGAGGACGAAACGCACGTCGTTGGTACGTGCGCCGCGATCAGGCCGTCGCGATCGCGTGCGCGACGTGCGGCAGGTCATCCTCGAGCAGCGTCCGCATATCGAGGATGAAGCGGTCGTCGACGATCCGTCCCACGATCGGCGGATCGTTCTTCAGGAACCTCGTGTACCGCTCGTTCGCGTTTCCTTCGACGTGAATGGCGATCGACGAAACGGTCTCCGTCGGCGTCGTCCCGCCGCCGCGGGCGCAGCGGCTGTCGATGATGGTGGTGGCGCCGAGTGACTGTGCGCGCTCGCGCAGTGCATCGACGGACGTCGACAGCATGCGGTAGATCGGGACGCGCTCCTCGTGGCGATCGGTGGCGAAGGCGCGCAGCGTCTCGGCGATGACGGCGTAGCTTTCCTTCCCCGCACGCAGCGCGCGCATCAGCGGATGCTTGCGGCACTTCGCGATGATCTCCTCGCGCCCGAGGATCAGGCCGCCCTGCGTGGCGCCGATCAGCTTGTCGGTGGAACAAGCGACGGCATCGACGCCGGCGGCGATCAGCTCGCGAACCGTCTCGTGCTTTTCGAAGCCGTATTTGCTGATGTCGACCACGCGGCCCGTGCCTTCGTCGTAGAGCAGCGGGACGCGTTTCTCGCGCGCGACCGCGATCAATTCCGCGATCGAGGTGGTCTCGGTGAAGCCCATCATGCTGAAGTTCGAGCGATGCACGCGGAGGATCGCGGCGGTCTGCGCGTCGACCGCCGTGGCGTAGTCGCGGGCGCGCGTCCGGTTCGTGGTGCCGACTTCGCGCAGACGCGCACCGCCCTGTTGAATGACGTCGGGGACGCGGAACGAGCCGCCGATCTCGACGAGCTCCCCGCGCGACACGAGCACGTCGCTTCCCGCCGCCGTGGCCGCGAGCATCAGCAGCGTCCCGGCGGCGTTGTTGTTCGTGAGGATCGCGGCCTCGCATCCGAAGAGCGAGCGGCAAAGCTCGGCCAGATGCTCGTCGCGCGCGCCGCGCTCTCCCTGCTCGAGATCGAATTCGAGATTCGAGTAGCCGGTGACCACGTCCGCCGCATCCGACCAGAGCGTGCGATCGATCGGCGAGCGCCCGAGGTTCGTGTGGATGATGACGCCTGTGGCGTTGACGACGCGGCGGAGTGTCGAGGCCATCGCCAGGCGAAGCCGGATCGCGATGTCCGCCACCGCCTCCCCTTCCTCCCACGCGCCGCCGGCAGCGCGGAGCTCGTCGAGATGCGCCGTCACGGCCTCCTTCACGCGGGGCCGGCCGTAGCCTTCCACGAGCGCGGCGAAGGCCTTGCCGGAGAGGATCCGCTCGACGGACGGAATCGATCTAAGCGTCTGACTCATCAGTGCGCTGCATTGTAGTCGCGCTGCCTTGACTGGGCCCGGTTTCGCCTGTTATTTTCAGCAACCTTCCATGTCGTCTTCGCGCTCCCTCCTCGGGCCGGATTCCCCCCGGATGTTCGTTCTCGCTGCGTGCGTCGTTGCCGGCGCGTTGATCGCGATTTCCGCGACTCCCCGGCTCCTGCTGCACATGCCGACGGAGCTGTCGCGGACGACGGAACTGGTGCGCGCGCTGCGCCATGCGCCGCCGCAGCTGGCGGTAGTCGTGACCGGCGACAGCGTGACGATGAACGGCGTGAACGCGCGGCTCCTCGGCCAGGAGCTGACACCGAAAGTCGAAGCGTGGAACGTCGGCAGTCCCGGCCAGCAGCTCGCCGAGGCGCTCTTCATCGCCGACATGCTGCCGCGCAACGTCCATACGCTGGTCGTCGGACTCCTCCCCGAGCAACTCTCCGACACGGCGGTCTCGCTGCCGGAAGACCGCTACCTCTTCTATCGCATCAGCGGGTATCAGCCGTCGGCCGAGGCGCTGGAGATCGCGCGCAGGCTGCCGACGCCGACGCTGTTCAACCTGATGTCCGAGCCGCAGTGGAAGGCGACGCTCTCCGGGCGTGGCCTGATCCGCATCAGCGCGGACCTCAGCATCCGCTCGCGGCTGCGGCGCGATCTCGATCTCGAGCGCGCACGCACCGACCTCTATTTCCCCGCGGCGTACCGGCAGCGGATCAGCGAAGCGGCGCTCTCGCACGCGGTGAGCATGCTCTATCACCAGCGAACGTCGTTCGAGCCGAGCGCGCAGCGGCTGCAGTTCCTGGTGGAGCTGCGCGAGATGCTGGCGAAGCGCGGGCAGCGGCTGGTGATCGTGATCCTGCCGCAGCATCCGCGCGCCATCGCCATGATTTCGGCCAATTACTACGGCCAGTTCGAGCACTACGCGGAGCGGCTGCGCACGGACTATCACTTCGACGTCATCGACTTTCACGATCAGCTCAGCGAGCCTGATTTCATCGACCAGATTCATCCCGGCGGCATCGGGAGCGAACGTCTGACGAAGATGATCAGCGCGTCGCTGCCGGCACAGCGGGCGGCCTCGTAATCCGATGCTCTTCCACACGCTCACGTTCCTGATCTTCTTCACGATCACCGTCGCGCTGATGCTGATCGCGCGGCGGCATCACACGACGCAGAAGACCGTGCTGCTGATCGCCAGCTGCATCTTTTACATGTGGTGGAACCCGGCGTTCATCCTGCTGATCATCTTCTCGGCGGGAGTGGACTACATCGTCGCGGCGAAGCTGGAGCACACCGAGGAGCAGCGCGCGCGGCGCAATCTGCTGCTTGTCAGCCTCATTACGAACTTCGGGCTGCTGGCGTTCTTCAAGTACACCGGCTTCCTCGAGCAGAACCTGCTCTACGTGTTCCGGCTGTTCGGATACCAGCCGAACTGGGCGGACGTGAACATCATCCTGCCGGTCGGCATCTCGTTCTACACGTTCCACACGCTGAGCTACACGATCGACGTCTACAAGCGCGAGATCCCGACGACCCGCTCGTTCCGCGACTTCGCGCTCTTCGTCACGTTCTTCCCGCCGCTGGTCGCCGGTCCGATCATGCGCGCGTCGTACTTCCTGCCGCAGCTCGAATCGCCGCGGAAGATGAACTTCGACCGCGCGTCGTTCTTCCTCTTCCTGCGCGGACTGGTGAAGAAGGCGCTGGTCGCGGACGGCGTGGCGACGTTCGCCGACGCGGTCTTCAAGAACCCGACGCACTGGAACAGCGCGGTGATCTGGCTGGCGGCGATCTGCTTCTACGTCCAGATCTACTGCGACTTCTCCGGCTATTCGGACATGGCCATCGCCATCGCGCGGATGCTCGGTTACGAGCTGGTGCCGAATTTCAACCGGCCGTACTTCGCGGGCGATCCGCCGGAGTTCTGGAAGCGCTGGCACATCTCGCTGTCGACGTGGCTGCGCGATTACCTCTACATCCCGCTCGGCGGCAACCGCCACGGCGAGTACAAGACGGTGCGCAACCTGATGCTGACGATGCTGATCGGCGGCCTCTGGCACGGCGCATCGTGGAACTTCGTGCTGTGGGGCGGACTGCACGGCGCCGCGCTGGTGGTGCACCGCTACTGGGACAAGCTGACCCGCCGCCTGAACATCCGCGAGCGGCTCAACAGGAGCGCCGTGTACCACGTCGCGACGGTGCTGGTGATGCAGTACTTCATCCTCGTGACGTGGATCCCGTTCCGCGTGCTGAACACGAGCCACATGCTCTACACGCTCCGGAAGTTCATCCTCTTCGACATGGACTTCCGCCTCGCCGACGCAGGCCTCGGCGCCATGGCGCCGTTCGCGACCGTGCTGCTGATCGCGATCTTCCTCATCATCCACCTCTTCTCCGAGCTGCGCGGCGGTCTGGACGAGCATCTGGCGCGCGTCCCGATGCCGGTCGCGGCGATGGCCTGCGTGATCATCGGCGTGCTGCTGTTCATCCTCTGGCCCCCCTCCGCCACCCCGTTCATTTACTTCCAGTTCTGACCCCGGTCACGCTTTACGCATACACTCTGAGCCGATGGCGAAGTTCATCAAGGACGACGAGCTGGACAAGCTCGAGGAAGACATCCGGATCCTGAAGAACAAGTACGACCAGTTCTTCGCCGGGATGCAGAAGTTTCCTCCGATGATGGACCGGCGGAAAGTCGAGATCGCCATCTTCGAGATCGGTAAGCAGAGGATGCGCGACAACGCGCGCCGCTTCCGCTTCCAGCAGCTGCTGACCCGCTACAACCAGTACCGCGAGCTCTGGGGCCGCAAAATGCGCGAGCGGGAGGAAGGTCCGATGGATTTCCGCCGCCGCAAGGCCGCGCTCGACGAGCCGATCGCGCCGCCGCCACCGCCGCCCACCCCGCAACCTCGCGTAACGTCGAACGGCGCCGATCCGTATGTAAAGGTGACGCCGGGCACAAACGGCGAGGCGATCCGGAGGTTGCACGACCAGATCGAGCGCGAACATCTGAAGATGGGAAAGGTATCGCCCGTCACCGTCGAGCAGCTGACGCAGATGGTCGAGAAACAGACGGAGGTCGTGCGGAGCAAGTATCACGTGAGCACGGTCGCCTTCCGCGTCGAGACGGTCGATGGGAAGGTGAAGTTGAAAGCGAAACCACTTCAGGAATGACGATGAAAAAACTCCTCCTCACCGCCGCGGCCCTCGCCCTCGCGGGCTGCGCATCGATGCACAATCTCGACTTCCATCGCGGCGACAATCCGTACGAGAAGCCGCTCTTCTACCAGCGCTACCTCAATCCGAACGATCCGTTCGATCAGCGGATCCAGCGCACGGTCGACGCGCTGCGCGCGAATCCCAACTCCGCTTCGCTGCACAACGAGCTCGGGCAACTCCTAGTGCTGAAGGGTTTCCCGAACGACGCGGAGAAGGAGTTCGGCCGCGCCATCCGCGCGGATCGCGATTTCTATCCCGCGTACTACAACCGCGCGCAGCTCCGCGCCGGCCAGGGTGATTTCTTCGGCGCGCGACAGGACTACCAGGCCACGGTGCGCCACAAGCCGGGACACGCCGAGGCGCTGTTCCAGCTCGGGCTGATGGAAGAGGAGCATCAGAACGAGGAGCAGGCGATCAAGTACTACGCGAAGGCGATCACCATCAATCACCAGCTGCTTGATGTCCGCGTCAATCCGCGCGTGCTCGACAGCAAGCTGATGGCGCTCGCGCTGCTCAAGGCGTATCCGAAGACGCATGCCCGCGACGCGATCGATCTCGTCGGGGCGCCGCCGGCGTACACCAGCGCGCCGCAGCAGCAGCCCGCGCCGTCGCCGCAGCCGACCGCCACGCAGATCGTGACGCCGGCGCCGCCGGTCACCGATCCGGGCACGCAGAAGCCTAAGCCCTAAGCCGCAGGGCCGCCGCCATCCGGTGGAGGCCCCAGCCGTACACCGCCTCTTCCTCGCGACAGCTGTAGACCATCTTCAGATCGTGATCGTCGTTGCTGGCGATCGCCAGCTTCGAGAGCGTGTCCCAATCGGGCGCGTCGAACGTCGCGACGTCGAAGGCCGGACGACCGATGGTGACGTAGCCGGCGAGCATCGCGGTCGCGAGGTGATCGAGTGCGTCGGACGCGAGATACGACTCGAGCACGCGCGCGGCGTGGCATCCGGTAACGAGATGCAGCGCGGTGAAGTTCGCGGTGGCGAGGTAGATCTTCACGGCGATGCGCGTGAGGTCGGGGAGCGTGGGGGCGGCGATTCGGTATTCGTGGAAGGCCGGCATGCTCACGACCTTGTCCATGCGGCCCACGATGCTGGTGCCCTCGAAGGTGCGGGGGAAACGATCGTCGTGCTGGATGGCTTCGAACACTTCGCCTGCCGGCCGTCCAGCGGCGTCGGGCAACTCGATGACGGAGTAATGGCGCTCCCAGGACGCCACGGCATCGACGAGATCATCGGTGTCGACGGCGTACGCGGTGCGAATGACGCCGTGGAACGCCGCGCTGCCGATGCCGGGCGTCAGTCGCGCGACATGCCCGTGCAGGAACGCCTCGCGTCCATCGCGCGCGAGCTCCTCGGCGAGACGATCCGATAACGCCTCTTCCTCCGCGCTCATCGGTCGCAGCCTCCGCGCGTAAAACGATTCGAACTCGGCCGCGCGCTCGGTGGTCGCGCCGAGGCGGCGAATCGCGAGGAGAGCCATCGGCAGGTGGTTCGACATCCCGTTCGCGTAGGTGGCGCTGTATCGCATGGTTTGGTCGCCATCCATTCTGCGCGCAGACGCAGAATCTCCGGTTACACCGCGCGGGTGGTGCCCTTCAGCCGCTGAACGAACGATCCTGCCGGTGAACCGGAGATCCTGCGTCTGCGCGCAGGATTGACGGGGGTGAGAGACGACCACGATACAATCCCCCGGCTTTGCGAGCCTCTACCCTCTCCCCCGCCGAGCGGATGTCGCGCCTCGGCTTCTCCGACATCGTCCGCATCCGCAACCGCGTGCTCGACATGCAGTCGCGCGGCATGCGCGTGCTCCGCTTCGAAGGGGGCGAACCGTTCATGCCGACGCCCGACTACGTCAAGCAGGCGATGAAGGACGCCGTCGACGCGAACGAGACGCGCTACGCGCCGTCGTCGGGTGTGCCGCGCCTGCTCGATGCCATCGTCACCAAGCTGGCGAAGCAGAACAGCCTGCGCGTCGACCAGTCGAACGTGATCGTCACCTCGGGTGGCGCGCACGGACTCTTCTGCGCCTTCCAGTCGACCGTGAATCCGGGCGATGACGTGATGTTCTTCTCGCCCTACTGGACGCCGATCAAGGATCAGGTGACCTACTGCGGCGGCAACCCCGTGCTGATCCCGTGGGATGAGGTGCACGGCGGCGTCATGCGCGCGCTGCTGGAGAAACACCGCACCGACCGCACGCGCGTCATCTACGTCAACACGCCGTCGAACCCGACCGGCAACATGTTGACCATCGCCGAGCTGCGGGCCATCGCCGACTTTGCGAACGAGCACGACCTCGCGGTCATCTCCGACGAGGCGTACGAGGACCTCGTCTACGACACGCCGCACGTCTCGCTGGCGACGCTTCCCGGCATGTTCGCCCGCACCATCACGGTCTTCACGCTGAGCAAGAGCTTCGCGATGACCGGCTGGCGCACCGGCTACCTGGTGGCCGACGCGCACTGGATGGACGGCCTCCGCAAGCTCGTGCTGAACTCGATCAACGGCGTCTCGACGCCGACGCAGTTCGCCGCCGCCGCCGCGATCGCGCATGGCTTCGATCCGGCGTGGCGCGAGGAGTACCGCCGCCGCCGCGACCTGCTCGTGCACGGCCTCGCCGACGCCGGCTTCCGCTGCGCGCCCCCTCCCGGCGCGTTCTATCTTTTCCCCGACGTCCGCGACCGCCTCGGCAACGACTCCTGGAAAGCGATGGAGACGCTGCTCGAGCACACCACCATCGCCTCGGTTCCCGGCGTCGTCTTCGGCCCGCATGGAGAAGGACACGTCCGCGTGTCATTCTCGACGTCGCTCGAGACGATTGAGGAAGCGGTCGCCGCGCTGAAGAAACTATGACCGACCAACCACAAACACCCGAAGTCCCCGAATCCGAATTGATCCGCGTCCGCCGCGAGAAGCTCGCGCGCATCGTCGCGCTCGGATACGAACCCTACCCCACCAAGGCCGACACCGACACCACCATCGCCGACGTCGTCGCGACGTACGGCGCGAAATCGGCCGCGGAGCTGGAGGCGGAGAAGCCGCGCGTGAAGATCGCCGGACGGATCATGACCGTCCGCGAGTTCGGCAAGACGGCGTTCCTCGTCCTCTCCGAAAAAACGGCGCGCATCCAGGTCTACTGCCGCAAGGACGCCCTCTCCGAGCGCGAGTGGGAGCTCTACCGGAACCTCGACGCCGGCGACTGGATCTCGGCGCACGGCACGCTCTTCCGCACGAAGACGAACGAGCTGTCGGTGAAGGCGGAGACGATCGACTTCCTGGTCAAGGGCATCCGTCCGCTGCCGGGCAAGTGGCACGGCCTGACCGATCTCGAGCAGCGCTATCGCCAGCGCTACGTCGACCTGATCGTCAACGACGACGTCAAGGCGACGTTCGAGACGCGGGCGAAAATCATCAGCTACATCCGCAAGTACTTCGACGACCACGGCTTCATCGAGGTGGAGACGCCGATGATGCAGCCGATCGCCAGCGGCGCCGCGGCGCGGCCGTTCGTCACGCATCACAACGCGCTCGACATGGATCTCTTCATGCGCATCGCGCCGGAGCTCTACCTCAAGCGGCTCATCGTCGGCGGGATGTCGAAGGTCTACGAGATCAACCGCAACTTCCGCAACGAGGGGATCGGCTACCGCTGGAACCCCGAGTTCACGATGCTCGAGTTCTACTGGGCGTACGCCGATTACAACGACCTGATCGCGCTGACCGAGGAGCTGCTGAGCGGGATCGCGCGCGACGTGCTGCAGCGCGACACCGTCACGTATCGCGGCAACGAGATCAGCTTCAAGCAGCCGTTCGCCCGCTTCACGATGAAGGAAGCGATCGCCCACTTCGGCAGCATCGACGTGAACGATCTCGCGGATCGCGCGAAGCTCATTGCGATGGTCAAGCGGCACGGCGAGCACGAGGATCCGAAGGACGTCGAGAAGCTCGGCGACGGAAAGCTGATCGCCGAATTGTTCGAGGCGGTCGCCGAGAAGCATCTCATCCAACCGACGTTCATCACCGACTTCCCGACCGAGATCTCGCCGCTGTCGAAGCAGCGGAAGGACGATCCGAATTACGTCGAGCGCTTCGAGCTCTTCATCGGCGGCATGGAGCTGGCGAACGCCTTCTCCGAGCTGAACGATCCCGATGAGCAGGACCGCCGCTTCCGCCAGCAGCTCGAGGAGCGCGAACGGGGCGACGAAGAAGCGATGCAGATGGACGAGGATTACGTCAACGCGCTCGAGTACGGGCTCCCGCCGACCGGCGGCGAAGGCATCGGCATCGACCGGCTGGTGATGGTCTTCACCGATTCGCCGACGATTCGCGATGTGATCCTGTTTCCGTTGATGCGGCCGCGGTCGTGATCGAAAGCCAAATCGCCCGCCGTTACCTCTGGGCCGCTCGCAAAGAGCGCCACATGGCGTTCCTCTCCACGATCTCCATCGCCGGGCTCGCGCTCGGCGTCGCCGCGCTGCTGATCTCCATCGCGCTCCTCTCCGGACTGCAGGGACACATCAAGGAACAGCTCATCGCGGCCAGTCCGCAGTTGCTGATCGAGCCAATCGGCAGGAACACGATCGACGACGCTGCCGCGATCGACGCCGAGGGGAAGCGGAGCGGGATGAAGACCGTGCATCCGGTCATCAGCGGCATCGGCTGGGGAGCGAACGACGAAGAACGTCGCGGACGTCCGCTGCGCATCCGGTCGTACGAGCGCGGCAGCGAGCCGGCGCCCGATCGGATGGTGCGCCGTTCATCGCGGGCGATCGATCCGAACGAGCCGTCGATCTTCGTCACGCGCGACACCGCCTCCGCCCTCGGGCTCGACCTCGGCGACTTCGTCACCATCGTCGCGCCGCGCACGCGGCTCACGCCGTTCGGTCCCGTGCCGGTGTGGAAGAAGTTCCGCATCGCGCGACTGGTCACCGCCACCGGCGACGATCGCGGCGCCGAGGCTTATCTCGACATGAGCGAGGCGGAGCGGCTCTTCGGCACCGGCGGCAAGCCGACGTCGATCGAGATGTACGGCAGCGCCGAGCGCGCCGAGGAGATTCAGCCGCAGATCGCGGCGCGCTTTCCCGGCGTGCAGGTCAAGACGTGGAAAGAGATCAACCGCCCGCTCTTCCTCGCGCTGCGGCTGGAGAAGATCGTGATGTTCGCCACGATCTCGCTGATCATCTTCGTCGCCGCGCTGAACCTCGTCTCGTCGATGGCGATGCTCGTCCTCGAGAAGCGGCCGTCGGTCGGCGTCCTGCGCACCCTCGGCGCGACGAACCGGACGATCATGTCGGTCTTCATGCAGGTCGGCCTCTTCATCGGCATCACCGGCACCGTCATCGGCAACATCATCGGCCTCGGCGTGTCGTTCCTCGCCGACCGCTACCACCTCATCCCGCTCCCGAGCGGCGCGTACTTTCTGCGCACGCTACCGTTCCGCATCGACCCGATGGACGTCATCGGAGTGAACGTGATCGCCATCGTGCTGTCGATCGTCGCCACGTGGTATCCGGCACGCGTCGCCTCGCGGCTCGATCCGGTCACCGCGATCCGGGAGGAATGATGCGACGCGCAATCGTCCCCTTGCTCGCGCTGCTGGCCTTCGCCTGCGCCGACCAGCGCGAGAAGGTGACGCTCGCCTTCAACGAGCATGGCAGCGTGACGATCACCACCGTCTCGCCGCTCGAGGACCACTGGAAGCATCGCTTCGATCTGGTGCAGCCGTCGTCGGAGCGGATCACGTTCGAGAAGGCGCACGGCGAGGTGGCCACAGTCGAGCACTCGGCGCTGATCGACGTCGACGACATCCAGAAGTTCTTCGCCGACGTCGACATGACGATCCGCTACACGCAGGTGCAAGGGGTCAACGAGCTGGTGATCTATCCGGCGACGAGCACGCGCGCCACACGCGATGAGCGCGACGAGTTTCAGCGTCGCGTGGCTGTCGTGGCGCGAGCGCTGGTCGACTACATCGCGGCGTCGCGGCATCTCTACAGTTATCTCGATGCGCATCCGCAGCGCGCGGAGTCGGCGTTCGCGCAGATTTTCGCGGAGTCGGACGAGGTGATCGTCGCGACGACGGAGGAAGAGAAGAACCTGATCGTCGATATGCGCGCGGCGATGGTGCGCGTCACGGAGACCGCACCGGAGAAGGACGCGCAGCAGCGCTTTCTCAGCCTGGCCGATCGCGTGAACGATCCGTTCCCGGGCATCATCACGATCCATCTGCCGAATGCCTACACGTCGCTCGAAGGCTTCAAGCGGATCGACAGCACGGTGGTTCGCGCGGAGGTGACGTCATCGGTCGAAGCGCTCACGGCTCTCGAAGGACGGTGGCTGACGCCCGACCCGCTCGCCGCGGCGCTGCGCGAAGACAAATTCGATCCGGTGGCGATGGCGCACGAGCCGCGGCGCGCGGCGGCCGCGGTCAGCGCGGACGAGGTGGCGACCGCGTTCATCGAGCAGATCAAGCCGAAGCAGGTGTACCGCGTGCGGTGGATCGCGGTCAGAGAACCTTAGTCATCACCACGGCCGCCTCGCCGTCGGGGTAGTAGCGCGGCCGCATGTACGACGACGCGAAGTCGAGCTGCTTGTAGAACTCCTGCGCGCCGCGATTCGACTTCCGCACTTCGAGCGAGATGGTCTTGATGCGGTTCGTGTGCGCGAACTCGATGCAGCGCTCCATCAGCGCCTGCGCAATCCCCTGCCGCCGCTCCATCGCATCGACGGCGATTTTGTTGACGTGCATCTCGTCGAAGAACCACATGGCGAAGAGGTAGCCGATCACGACGTTGCCGCGGCGCGCGACGAGGTTGAAGCGCCCGCTCGCATACAACTCGCTCTCGAAGAACTCCTTCCGCCACGGCGCGGGGAACGAAGCCTCCTCGAGCTTGTGCACGGCGACGACATCGCGCGCGGTGGCGAACTGGATCGCGACGCCCGGGACTTCGGGCCGCGCGCTCACGACTGTCCCTGCTTCTGCTGAAGTTTGACCTCGGCTTCCGCGAGGCGGACGTAGATCGGCGTGACGTCGCGGTAGCGCTCCGCGTCAGGCGTGTCGGCAAGCTCGCGCGCGCGGCGGGCGCATCCGACCGCCACGTTGCCGTGCTGCACGAACTCGGAGACCGGGATCACCAGTCCCGCCTTCGCCGTCAGCTCATCGCGCTCGTCCGCGGTCGCCAGCCGCGGCGCGATGACCTCGGCGTGACGATGGAAGACAGACACGTAGAACTCGCCGCGGCCCGCGTCGTCGAAGATCGCGATGCGTCCGGGATCGGGATCGCCGAGGGCGATCGCCTCGTGGGTCGACATCGCGCAGACGGCGCGGCCGAGGGCGAGCGCCAGGCCCTGAATCGTGGCGAGTCCGATGCGCACGCCGGTGAACGAGCCCGGCCCGCGCGTCGTGGCGAAGAGCTCGACGTCGCGGCGATCGACGCCCGCCTCGGCGAGTAACCAATCGATCGCCGGCAGGAGCTTCTCGTTGCGCGAGCCCTTCCCCTCGAGCGCGATCGCGCCGAGGAGCGAACGGTCGGCGAGAAGGGCCACGGAGAGGATCGGGAGCGAGGAGTCGGCGGCGAGGATCAGCACGGCGTGAGAGCTTACTGCGCCGCGACCTTCTCCGGCATCCCGAGATCGACCAGCTCGATGCCGATCTCCTTCGCCACCTCACGGGAGCGCTCGTCGCGATAGAACTCGCCGTAGTAGATCCGCTTGATCCCGGCGTTCGCGATCAGCTTGAAGCAGTTCCAGCAGGGGGAGGCGGTGGTGTAGAGCTCGGAGTCGGCGATGGAGACGCCGTTCTTGGCCGCTTGGAGGATGGCGTTGGCCTCGGCGTGGACGGTGGTGATGCAGTGGCCGTCCTCCATGATGCAGCCCGCGTCTTCGCAGTGCGGGAGGCCGCGGAGGGAGCCGTTGTAACCGGTGGAGAGGACTGTCCGGTCGCGGACGATGACGGCCCCGACATGCTTCCGGGAGCAGGTCGAGCGGGTGGCAGCCTGGTGGGCGATGCCCATGAAGTATTCATCCCAGCTAGCACGCATAAGTGCGCTGCATTGTAGCAGCGGGTCGATTGATGAACAGTTATTTGCGGCTACGGACGGAAACGTCGCGCGATCACGGCCGTTTATGGGATACCCACATATTCGTGGCCCGGAAGTGCCTGCAAATCGAGAGGTTAGGTTTATCCAGGGTGGTGCCGAAATTGGTGCTTTTCACACCGATTTTTCATTGACTCGCCCGTCTCGATTCATAGAATACCCATCCACTGACCCAATCGGTTTTACACATCCAGTTCAGTCATTCAGGAGCCAGCTAATGGACAAGCGGTATTCAACGATCATCTTTGTCCCGCACGCGCGGGCCAAGTTCCGTAAGTTGAAAGTGTCCCACCGGCTGCTCTTCTCGGTTCTCTCGGTCCTCACCTCCTCGCTCTGCCTGTCGACGTTCTTCTCGATCCAGTACTTCACCTCCCTTTCCCAGACGCACGAGCTCTCCAAACTGCAGCACGAGAACCGCGAGCTGCAGAGCGCCAACGAACAGTTCAGCAAGTCGGTCGAGTCGCTCCGCGGCCAGCTCCACACCGTCGAAGACCGGACCCGCAAGCTGGCGATCATCGCCGGGATCACGACCCTCGACGAGCAGAGCCTCGGCGGCGTCGGCGGCGCGCGCAACGACGAGAACTCGAACAATCCGTATCGTGACGACGTCGACAAGATGAGCTTCCGCTCGCATCACCTGGAGCGCGACCTCTCCGTCCTCGAACAGCGCCTCGTGGCGCAGGCTCAGCTGCTTTCCTCCACCCCGTCGATCGCCCCGGTCCGCGGCATCCTCACCGACGGCTTCGGCGGCCGCTCCGACCCGTTCACGGGCGAGCAGGGAACGCACAACGCGGTGGACATCTCCTCTGCAGTCGGCCAGGCGGTTCGCGCTCCCGCGGACGGCATCGTGGTCAAGGCGGAGTGGGCGAACGGCTACGGCAACGTGATCTACATCTCACACGGCTACGGCTACTCGACGCGCTACGGACACCTGTCCGGCTACGCGGTGAAGCCGGGCGGCCATGTGAAGCGCGGCGACGTCATCGGCTACGTCGGCTCGACCGGCCGCTCGACCGGACCGCACCTGCATTACGAGGTGCGCCTCAACAACAATCCGGTCAATCCGCTCGAGTACATCCTCAACGCGTTTTAGGCCGGCACGGCCGGCTGCGTTGATTGCTGCGCCTTGCGGCACGAGCTGTGAGGCCCTTCTCGATTCAGGGCTTCGAGCGGCGCAACGCGCCTGAAATCTCGGTTCTGCCGCGCAGGCTCGTGTCCGCGTAATCAGATACGACGATCAGCGATCTTAGCGCCGAGGGTGCCCGAGCCTTGGGCTGTCAGCGCTGCGGGCCGTGCCCGCCCACCGATAGTGCCCGATGATCGGAAAAGCGTGCAGGATGTCTTCCTTCTGCGCGCCGCGGCCGATGTTGTGGATGACGAGCTTGCCGTCATCGGCAACGATTCCGATGTGGTACAGGCCGCCGGGGAGGCTCCATGCGACGACGTCGCCGGCCTGGAACTCGCCGCTCACTGCCTTCCCCTTCCTCTTGAAGAACGCCATCAGGTTCGGCACGCGGCGGTGATCGATGTTCCTGTCCGGACCGCGCAGGCCCCAGTTCTGCGGATAGGCGGAGAAGTGCGCACGCATGTCCTCGTGCACCTCGCGCTGCAGATCGACGCCGAGCTTGCGGAAGGCGCGGATGACCACGTCGGCGCAGACGCCGCGCTCGGGCGGCAGATCTCCGCCGGGATAACGCAGTTGCACGTACGACGGATCGTAGATCGTCGTCACGCCGACCTGCTGCGCGGCGGCGCGCGCGAGCTCGAGGTTCAGCGCGAAGAGGATCGCCGCGAGCATGACCCTACTCGACGCGATCTTCTTCGCCCTGCGGCAGGTCCCAGCGCTCGGTGATCCGCTCGTGGGCCAGCCAGCGCTCGCAGTCGAGCGCGGCGGCGCATCCGCTGCCGGCGGCGGTGATGGCCTGGCGGTAGATGTGATCGACGACGTCGCCGCAGGCGAAGACTCCCTCGATGTTCGTCTTCGTCGAATTCTTGTGCGGCAGGCAGATGTAGCCCTTGTCGTCGAGCTCGAGCTGGCCGGTGTAGGGCGACGTGTTCGGCGTGTGACCGATGGCGACGAAGAGCCCCTGCGTCTTCATGTCCGTCACCTCGTTCGTGACGAGGTTGCGCACCATGAGCGCGGTCACGCCCCCTTCCTTCGTGCCGACGATCTCGTCGACCGTGGAGTTGAAGATGAACTCGATCTTCGGGTTCTTCAGCGCGCGCTCCTGCATGATCTTCGAGGCGCGCATCGCCTCGCGGCGGTGGATGATCGTCACCTTGCTGGCGAACTTGGTGAGAAACGTCGCCTCCTCCATCGCCGAGTCGCCGCCGCCGACGACCACGATCTCCTTCCCCTTGAAGAAGAAGCCGTCGCACGTCGCGCAGTACGACACGCCGAAGCCCTGCAGCGCTTTCTCCGTCGGGATGCCGAGCATCTTCGCCGAGGCGCCGGAGGCGATGATCACCGCCTGCGCTTCGTACTCGCGCTGATCGGTGGTGATGACGAACGGATGCGAGGTCAGCTGCACCTTCTCGACGTTCTCCATCTTGAAGACGGCGCCGAACCGCTCCGCCTGCTGCCGCATCAGGTCCATCAGCTTCGGCCCGAGGATCCCCTCGGGGAAACCGGGGTAATTCTCGACGTCGGTGGTGATGGTCAGCTGCCCGCCCGGCTGGATTCCTTCGAGCACGAGGGGGACGAAATTGGCGCGGGCGAGGTAGAGGGCGGCGGTGCATCCGGCGGGGCCGGAGCCGATGACGACGACTTTGTATTCAGAGGACCGTTCCATTGCGGCGCGATTGTACAGGAGCCGATTAATCGCTCTCCATGACCCGTTTCATCCGTTCCAGCACCGACACGGCGTTGCGCGCGTGAGGGCTGATCCAGCGGTCGTGGATGGCCTTGATGGGCAATGGATTGATGTAGTTCCAGCGCAGGCGGCCTTCGCGTTTGACGATGATCAGGCCGGCGCGCTCGAGGACGCCGAGGTGCTGCATCACGGTGCAGCGGCACTTCATCCCGAGCGAAGTCGAGGGATCAACGGCGGCGCCGCGACGATTACCGGCATGAGCGACGCTCGCGAGGCCACCTGTTCGCGGCGCGGTTCGATGATGCCTCGACTTCGCTCGGCATGAACGGCGTCAATCGCTCTCCATGACCCGTTTCATCCGCTCTAGCACAGACACGGCGTTGCGCGCGTGAGGGCTGATCCAGCGGTCGTGGACGGCCTTGATAGGCAATGGATTGATGTAGTTCCAGCGCAGGCGGCCTTCGCGTTTGACGATGATCAGGCCGGCGCGCTCGAGGACGCCGAGGTGCTGCATCACGGTGCAGCGGTTGAGCCTGGGGAACTCGGCGCAGAGGTCGCCGGTGGTCAGCGGTGCGTCCTTTAGAAGGTCGAGCATCTTTCGCCGCCGCCCATCCGCCAATGCCTTGAACACCGCCTCCTCGGACGACCTTGACATGTTATAAAAATATAACATATTGTCGAGATCAGGAGGAACCGATGCAGCTGAAATTCAAAGTGCACACGAAGATTCAGAAGCCGGTCGGCGAGGTCTTCGACGGCGTGCGCAATCCGGAGAAGCTTTCGCGGTACTTCACCACGGGCGGCGCCAGCGCCCCGCTCGACGCGAACACGACGGTCATGTGGGAGTTCGCCGATTTCCCCGGTGCCTTCCCGGTGCGCGTGAAAGAGGTCGTCCCCGACAAGCTGATCGCGTTCGAATGGGACGCCGCGGGCGAGGTGAAGGACCCGGGCAACATCGTCTGCCGCGTGGAGATCGCGTTCGAAGCGCTGAACGATCACGAGACGCTGGTCAGCATCAGCGAATCGGGGTGGCCGGAGACGGAGAAGGGACTCGAGCTCTCGTACGGCAACTGCATGGGCTGGTCGCAGATGCTGAGCGCGTTGAAGGCGTTCCTGGAGTACGGGATCAATTTGAGGAAGGGGGCGTACTAACCCGCCAGCGCCGCGACGAACTTCTCGCCGAGGAGCCGCTTCTGCCACTCGCGCATCGCAGGCACCTGATCGAGCGCGCTCACCTCGCGCGGCTCGAGCGTGGCGACGGCGATGAGGACGTGGCGCGGGGCAACGACCGAGCCTTCGATCCCGAGCTCCTTCGCCACCTGGTCGCGGACCCGCTTCAGCCGGTCGACGCGCGCCTCCAGTACCTTGTCGCGGAAGAACGGCCGCGACTCCTGGCGCTGCGGCAGCGCGTCCTCCGGCATCTCCAGCGCCTCTGACACGATGCGCATGATCTCGCCGCCGTAGCGGCGGAAGTGGTACTGCGAGACGGCCTTGATCTTCGCCAGCTCCGCGGACGACTTCGGCTTCGCCTTGGCGATCTCGATGATCGCGTCGTTGCCGATGATCTTGAACGGCGGACGGTCGGCCGCGCGCGCGAGCTGATCGCGCCACACGTGCAGACCGCGCACGATGCCGAGCGACCGCCGGTCGAAGGCGCCGATCCCTTTCAATCTTCGGAACGGCTCCTCGTTCTCCTCCGACTCGCGGAAGCGCACCGCCTCGAGTCGCGAGAACTCTTCCATCGCCCACTCCCACCGCCCGCGCGCCTCGAGCTCCGCGCGCAGCACCTCGTACAGGCGGACGAGATAGCGCGTGTCCATCGCGGCGTAGTCGAGCATGTCGGGCGGCAGCGGACGCATCGCCCAGTCGGCGCGCTGGTGCGCCTTGTTCAGCTTCACGCCGAAGTGGCGGTCGAGGAGCGCCGCGAGGCCGAACTGCTCGTACCCGAGGAGCTGGGCGCAGATCATCGTGTCGACCATGTTCGTGATGGTGAAGTTGAAATCGCGGTTGAGGATGCGAAGGTCGTAGTCGCCGCCGTGAAAGATCTTGCGGATGTCGGGATTCGCCAGGAGCTGGCCGAAGCGCGTGATGTCGATCTTCGCCAGCGGATCGACGACGAAGTCTTCCTCCCCCGCCGTGATCTGCACGAGGCAGACTTTGTCGAAGTACGAATGCAGCGAATCGGCCTCGGTATCGACCGCGATGATCGGCTGCGCCGACAAGCGATCGGCCATCTCGTCGAATCCCTGCTGTTTCGCGATCCACTTCATTCCGCGACCACCATTCCGGGCAGACCGATGGAGACGAGCTTCTCGTTGTAGCCGTGGCGATCGAAGGCGGCGTCGGCGGTGAGCGTCTGCAGCCCTGCCTCATCGCCTGCCAGCGCGAGCAGCAGCGCGAAGTCCTCCGGAGCCGGCACGCGCAACGTCAGTTCTTCGAATGATGTCTCTCTCCCCGCCGCCACCATCCGTCCGTACAGCGCATTGCTGGCCACGAGGACATGTACGCGGACCTCGCCCTCCTCGTCCACGAAGTTCAGCGGAATCAAGTCGAGCTCTTCGCTTTGCGCGATCTCCTCGCGGTCGACGCGCCAGCCGCGGTTGCTCGCCATCATCGCGATCTGATTCTTCTGTTGCGGTCCCATCACGGCGATGACGTCGATCGAGCCCGCTGCAACTTCGCCGCCGAGCCACGCCGATCGCGCGACGGAACCGACGTATGCGGAAGAGAGACGTTGGCGAGTGAGGAGGTCGGCGATTGCACGCAACGCACGCGCGTGCCGCCCTCTGGCCTGGATCGGCTGCATCAGTCGCGCGATTCTACCCCTCGCGGACTTCCGTACAATTACCGCAATGTCCGCCCGCCTCCTCGAGGTCATTTCCAGGCATTGGGGTTACGACTCATTCCGGCCGCTGCAGCAGGAGGCGATGACCGCCTCGCTGGAAGGCCGCGACTCGCTCGTCGTGATGCCGACCGGCGGCGGCAAATCGCTCTGCTACCAGGTCCCGGCCCTGCTCAAGGACCATCCGACCATCGTCGTCTCGCCGCTCATCTCATTGATGAAGGACCAGGTCGACGGGCTGATCGCGTGCGGCGTGACCGCTGCACAGATCAACAGCTCGCAGGCATCGTACGAACATCGCGAGATCGAGCACGAGCTGCTGCGGGGAAAACTGAAACTGCTGTTCGTCTCGCCCGAACGGCTGGCGATGCCGTCGTTCCGCGAGATGCTCCGCCGCGCCGGCGCGAAGACGTTCGCCATCGACGAGGCGCACTGCATCAGCCATTGGGGCCACGACTTCAGGCCGGAGTACCGGCAGCTCAAGAACCTGCGCAACGAGTTTCCCGACGCCTCGATCCACGCGTACACGGCGACGGCGACGGCGCAGGTGCGGCGCGACATCGCCGAGCAGCTCTCGTTGCGCGATCCGCTGAAGCTCGTCGGCGACTTCGACCGGCCGAACCTCACCTATCGCATCCTGCCGCGCCGCGACGAGTGGAAGCAGATCGTCGAAGTGGTCGATCGCCACAAGAACGAAGCGGGAATCGTCTACTGCACGCGGCGCCGCGACGTCGACGAGCTGACGGCGAAGCTGCGCAAGTCGGGCTACGACGCGGTCGGCTATCACGCCGGGATGTCCCAGGACGAGCGGCGCACGGCGCAGGACGCGTTCGCCTCGGAAAAGACCGATCTCGTCGTCGCCACCGTGGCGTTCGGGATGGGGATCGATCGCTCGAACGTGCGCTTCATCCTGCACACGGCGATGCCGAAGTCGATCGAGCACTATCAGCAGGAGACGGGGCGCGCGGGCCGCGACGGGCTGGAGGCGGAGTGCGTGCTGCTCTACTCCGGCGCCGACGTAATCTTCTGGAAGAACATGGTGGAGCGCGGCAACGACGACGGCGCGCCCGATCCGGAGTACGTGGCGACGGCGATCAAGCATCTCGTCGACATCGACCGCTACTGCTCCGGCACGGCCTGCCGCCATCGCGCGCTGGTCGAATACTTCGGCCAGCGCTACACGCTCGAGACATGCACCGCGTGCGACATCTGCCTCGGTGAAACCGAAGACGTACCGGATGCGCTGACCGTCGCGCAGAAGATCCTCTCGTGCGTCTATCGCGTCGGCCAGTCGTGGGGCATCGGGCACGTGATCTCCGTCCTGCGCGGCGAGAAGACGGACAAGATCCGCGAGCGCTCGCACGATTCGCTGTCGACGTACGCGCTGCTCAAAGGCTGCAGCCGCAACGAAGTGCGCGACTGGATCTGGCAGCTCGTCGGGCAGGGCTACCTCGAGCAGAGCAACGGCGAGTATCCGATTCTGCGTCTCACGCCGTCCGCGCGTAACGTGCTGCGCGGCGAAGCCGAAGTGCGGCTGCGCCAGCCGATCGCGGCGTCGAAGAAGAAGGAGCGGTCGCGTCGGAGCCTGATCCCGATCGAATCGTGGGAAGGCGTCGATCGATCGCTCTTCGACGCGCTGCGGACGTGGCGCCGCGCCGAGGCTGACGAGCGCAACGTGCCGCCGTACGTCATCTTCAGCGACCGGACACTGCGCGAGGTCGCGCGGGTGCGACCGTCGACGCTGGTCGAGCTGCGTGACGTCTACGGCATCGGCGACTCGAAGCTGGAGGCGTTCGGACGCGCGCTGCTCGACGTGCTGGCGTCGGCAACCTAGCTACACGTTCGGCGGCCGCGGGTGGCGCAGATACGCCACGATGTCGGCGAGCTGGCGCGCGCTCAGCGGCTGCGCGAAGTCGGCCATCGTCTTGTCGAACAACTCCTCTGATGCGCCGGTCTTGCGATTGACGATCAGCGCGGCGAGCGCTGACGCTTTGTAGCGATCGAGATTTTCGAGCAGCGGGCCGGCGATGGAGCGCGCTCCCGGCGGCAGCTGCGGATCCTCCGCCACGCGGTGGCACTCGATGCAGGAGTGGTTGATGAACTCTCTCCGGCCGGCGATCGCATCGCCCTGCCAGAGCGACGTGTTGTTGACCACGACCGCGGGAGCGTGGACCTGATGCGCGCCGAAGCGAACGGTGGTCCCGCTGCAGGCGGCGAGGAAGATGAGCAACGGTGCGATTCGTCTCATGACCCGAACGTGCGCCCGCCGCGGCAGGACAGCGGTGCGGCGGATCACGATCGACGGTGACCGTCAGAGGAATGACAGAATCTGCTCGACGTGCCGCCACTCCGTCGCGCCGTTGCCGATGGCGACGCGAATGCCGTACTTGCCGCCGAGGCGCGTGCTGCTGACGTAGGCCTTGTGCGAGTCGTTGATCGCATCGAGCACGCGCTGTGTTGCGGCCTCGGACGCCGCCTCATCGCCGGGCACGACCTTGCGAAACACGACGAGGCTGAACTTCTGCGGCGCGAGCAGCTCGTAATCGTCGCGGCGCTCGATCTCCTCGGCCATCCGTTTCGCCCACGCGATGTGATCGCGGATCACGGCGCGCATCCGCTCGATGCCGTAGTGCTCCATCACCATCCAGAGCTTGAGCGCGCGGAAGCGGCGGCCCATCGGCACGCCGAAGTCCATGTAGTTGACGTCCGCGGTGTCGGAGAGCGTCAGATACGCCGGCGTCTCCGCGGGCGCGAACGCCGCGCGAAGCACTTCCGGCCTGCGCGTGTAGAGCACGCTGCAATCGATCGGCGTGAACATCCACTTGTGCGGATTGGTGACGATCGAATCGGCGTACTCGATGCCGTCCCAGAGGTCGCGCAGCTCGGGACAGATCGTGGCCGAGCCGGCGTACGCGCCGTCGACATGCAGCCAGATCTTTTCGCGCGCCGCGACCTCACCGATGGCGCGCGTCGGATCGATGGCGCCGGTCGAGGTGTTGCCGGCGGTGGCGACGATGGCCATCGGCAGCATGCCGGCGGCGCGGTCGCGCGCGATCGCTTCCTCCAGCGCCTCGACGCGCATGCGATGCTGCTCGTCCGCCGCGATCTTCACGACGTTCTCGTAGCCGATGCCGAGGGCCAGGCCCGCCTTTTCGGCGGAGACGTGTGCGTGCTTCGAGCAATAGAGTCGCAGCGCCGGCAGGTCGCGGCCCGACGTACCGGAGCGGCGGATGTCGAGTCCCACCGCCTCGCGCGCGGCGACGAGCGCGTGAAAGGTGTTCGTCGACGCGGTGTCGTTGATCATGCCGAAGAGACCATCGGGAAGTCCGAGCTCGCGCGCCAGCCAGCGGAGCACGACGACTTCGAGCTCCGTCAACGACGGCGACGTCTTCCACACCATCCCGTTCGCGTTCAGCGCCGCGGTCAGCAGCTCGGCGAGGACGCCGGCCTGGGAGCCGGTGATCGAGAAGTAGGCGAAGAAGGACGGATGGTTCCAGTGCGTGATGCCGGGGAGGATTTTCGATTGGAAGTCAGCGAGCAGAGCGTCGTAGTCGCGGCCCTCGCGGGACGGCGCCTCGGGGAACTGTTTGGCGATGTCACCCGGCTGCACGCGCGAGAGGACGTCGTACGAATCGATGTTGTCGATGTAATCGGCGATCCATTCGATGAGCTTGTGGCCCGCGGCGCGGAAGTCGGCGGAGGTGGGGTCGAGTTTCATGCGCGCGGATGTAAGCACAGACAGGAGTGTCTGTGCCACATCACGGCGCCGACGGCGCGGTCATCGTGCAGCCGTTCGCCAGCCATGTGGCGTCGAAGTCGACGGCATAGCGTCCTTCGGCGTACATCTGCACCGTCACCCAGTTCTGCGACGGGCGCGAGCGCGCGCCGTTGTCGAGCGCGATCCAGAACCAGCCGCCGCGATCGTCGCCGGTCATCGGCGGGAAGATCGCCGCATTCGACGGCGTGGCCGACGTCGGCGGAAGGACGAGCGACGTCGTGGCGATCGACGTGGGGTTCTCGTGCTCGTCGAAGCGCACGATGCCGCGCACGCTGAGCTTCTCGTTCCTGGCGTAATCGCACTCGTCGCTCGTCGCGGCGGTGAGTCCCTCGCGCCAGATCATGAAGTTCGTGCGGAAGCCGGTCGAGCCGCCTTCGATGTAGCGCGCGGCGAAGGCCGCGGGCAACGGCTGGCGGCGATCGACCCGCTTGGCGCCGGCGGGCGTGTAGCGGTTGTAGAAGGTGTACGGCATCGGCACGTTCGCCGGCCACGACGCCGCGCCTCCCTCGGGGATCGCGCGGATGTGCACCAGCGGCGCGCCGCCCGCGTAGTTGCCGGTCGACGAATCGGGATTGATCCGCTCGTAATCACCGGTGAGGACGTTGTCGAAGAGGATCGTGTTGTTCCAGTAGCCCGGCTCCATCGGACTGGTCAGGTCGCAGCTGTTGGTCACGTCGATCGTCACGTAGCCGGTCGCGCGCTGGTGCTTCGTGCCGACGCGGCACTCGGTGTCGCGCTCGCCGGTGGTGAGGATGCGCTGCAGCCGATGCACGAGATCGGGTGTCATCGAACCGCCGACGCGCGCGCAGCTGATGTCCTGCAGATGATTCGGATTCGCGTCGCTGTCGGCCGACGCGGCGCCGGTCGGCGCGCCCGAATAGCTGACCGGCACGTAGCCGCGCGCGATCAACTCGTAGAGCGACACCGTCTCCATGTCGTAGCCGGTGAGGAACATCGGGAACCACATCACCGGAAATCCGAGGTCGCTCCAGACCGTCACGCGGATGATCTGCGGGAGGCGCGAGGTGTTGATGACCGTGAAGACCGTGTTCACCGCGTACGGCGTGGTCGTCTGGTAGTCGACTTCGAAATACGGGAGGAGCAGCGTCGCGGCGGCGTACGTGCCGATGTCGCAGCTCGCGTTGTTCGCGGTCACGACGTGCGCGGGGGCGACGGCGGCGAACGACGGCGCGGCCACGAGGAGGATCAGGAGCAATCGCTTCATTGATCCCTCCCCTGCGTGACCACCGCCGCGACCGGCGCGTCATTCACGCAACCATTGCGCAACGACGTCGCGTCGTAATCGACCGCGTACCTTCCCTCGGCGCTGAGCCGGACGATCAGCCAGTTCTGGCTCGGGCGCGACGTCGAGAACGGATTCCCCTGCGCTTGCGTCCCCGCCTTGTTGTCGAGATTCATCAGCATCCAGCCGGTGACGTTGTAGCCGGTGATCGGCGGGAACATCGACGACGTCGTGGCGATGGCCGCCGACATCGGCGTGTTGCTGAATGCCGACGAGGCGAGGGCGGTCGGGTTCTCGCTTTCATCGAAGCGCACCGCGGGATCGAACGGCATTGCCTCGTTCGCACTCGTGCAATTCGCGGCGCCGGACGATGCCCCCTCGCGCCAGAAAACGTAGTCGGTGTAGAAGCGCGCCTTGCCGCCCTGGATGAAGCGCGCGGCGAACGACGCCGGCAGCGGCTGGCGGCGATCGATCTTCCGCGCGCCGGCCGGTGTGTAGCGGTCGTAGAACGTGTACGGCAGCGCCGTCTTGTTCGTCGGACCGCCCCCCTCGGGGATCGCCTTGAGATGCACCAGCGGATTGCCGCCGGCGTAGTTGCCGGACTTCGTGTCGGGATCGATCCGCTCATAATCGCCGGTCAGGACGTTGTCGAACGACAGCACCTGCGAGTAGTAGCTGATGTCGAGCGGCGAGAGGTTCGAGCAGCTGTTCACGACGTCGACGGTGACGAAGCCGGTGGCGTTCTCGTGCTGCGAGCCGACTTTGCAGCCGGCCGATGCGCCGGTGCCGTTGGTGAGGATCGACTGCACACTGGCCAGCAGCTCCTTCGGCAGCGCGCCACCGCTCGTACCGCAGTTCTCGAGGTTCACGATGCGCGGGTTGCCGGTCGCCGATCGCGTGCCCTGCGGCTCGAGCGACGTCGCGGCCGGGATCATGCCGAGCCCGAGGACGTCGTACATCGAGATGCCTTCGACGGCGTAGCCGGTGAGGAAGATGTTGAACCAGAGCGCGGGGTAGCCCTGGTCACTCCAGACCGTCACGCGCGCGATCTGCGGCATGCGCGACGTGTTGATGACCGTGAAGATCGTGTTCCGCGCCTCGGAGACATGCTTCGCGATCTCGACTTCGAAGTACGGGAGGAGGAGCGTCGCGGCGGGAGAGGTGCTGATGTCGCAGCTCGCCGAGTTGTCGATCGTGGCGTCACGCAGAGGCTGCGGTCCCCGGCCGACGCTGCGGCGAGGTTGCGCGAACCCTATCGCGGCAAAAAGGGTAACAACGACAGCGAAAACGATTGGTCGTTTCATTGTCCGTCACCAGGGGTTACAACGGGGGCTTACCGGTATGCGGTTATAGCATAGCAGCGAGGGGACGGCGCGGATTTTCTGGTGGGATTTCAGGAAGCGCCGCGGCCGGAAAGGACGGCCGGGATCGTGCGCAGCAGGATCTTCAGGTCGAGCAGCGGCGACCAGTTGTCGATGTACTGCAGGTCGAGCTGCATCCAGCGGTCGAAGTCGACGTTGTTCCGGCCGTTGATCTGCCAGAGGCAGGTCAGGCCCGGCTTCATCGACAGCCGGCGGCGATGCCACCGGTGGTAATTCGCCACTTCCTCGGGGATCGGCGGGCGCGGTCCGACGAGGCTCATGTCGCCGCGGAAGACGTTCCAGAACTGCGGAATCTCATCGAGCGAGAACTTCCGCAGGACGCGGCCGACGGTCGTCACACGCGGATCGTCCTTCATCTTGAAGACCGGACCGGTCATCTCGTTGAGGTGCGAGACCTCTTCGCGGCGCTCGTGCGCATCCTCGATCATCGTCCGGAACTTGTAGAGGGTGAAGATGCGGCCATTCAGTCCAATGCGGGTCTGCTTGAAGAAGACCGAGCCGGGCGACGTCAGCTTGATGGCGACAGCGACGAGCAGGATGAGCGGCGCGGCGAGGACCAGCAGCAGCGCGGAGACGGCGATGTCGAGCAGGCGCTTGACCGCGAGCTGCGACTCGTTCGACGGCGTCGTGGTGAAGGTGATGAAGGGGATGCCTTCGAGCTCTTCGATCTCGATGCGCGCCACGCGGTTCTGGAAGAAGTTCATCGCCACGCGGGCGCGGATACCGAGCTCCTCGCAGAAGAGGAAGATCTGCTTCATCTCGTCGAGCTTTTTGCGCGTGACGGCGAAGACGATCTCGTCGACCGGCTCGCCGACGCCCATCCCGGTCTCGAGGAGGCGGCGCAGGTCGGGGACGGAGCCGAAGACGCGGTAGCGCCCCCACCCGTTCGACAGGCGGTGGCCGTCGGAGACGAATCCGAGGATCTTGTAGCCCCAGTATTTGTGGTCGTTGATGATGCGGGCGACGTCGAGGGCGCGGCGGCCGGTGCCGACGATCACGATGGTGCGGTAGTTCAGTCCCTTCGAGCGGACGTAGCGGGCGACGAGCCGAAGGACGATCTTCTCGGCGACGAGGAGAACGGTGGCGAGGGCGCCGAAGAGGACGAACCAGGAACGCGATAACTGCCGCAGCGGCATCAGATACGCCACCGTGGCGAGGAGGATGCTGCCGGTGATGACGACGCGGATGGTGGTCAGCGCCTCACGGGTCAGCGGGATGGTCCGGTGGCTGTGGTAGCTGTGGTAGGTGAAGAGGAGGACCGACCAGATGATCAGGACCAGGGGATAGATCTTGAGGTAGTCCTGGAGGGGGAAGAGGCCGGTCGGGAAATGACCGGGATCGATCAGCGGGAGACCCTTGTCGCGGATGAAGAAGGCCGCGAAGAAAGCAACGGATGTCAATGCGATATCAACGAGATAGACGATCCTCGCGATAAAACTCGCTTTTTGTTTGAGCATCAGTTCCTTCGGTCCGGGCCTCGGCCCGGAATGTACTGCAAAACGCCGCCGTCGTGTATACGAAGCTGCCTTCGTGAGCGTCTAGGCCAGGCTCAACAAAAGTTTTTCGTACGCGTCGGTGATCGCTTCCCAGCCGTACCGCTCGGCCGCTCGCCGCCGTGCTCTGCTGATTTGCGTCTGGCGCAAATCCGAGCTTGCGAGCCATTCGGACAGCGTGCCTGTAAGCGTTTGCACAGGCCGGAGAGTGAAGTAACCGACCGCATCGCCCCCCACTTCCCGGTTCTCGGGAGTGTCGTGGGCGAGGACGCAGCCGTTCGAGGCCATCGCCTCGATGAGCGCGGGGTGGGTACCGCCGACTTCGGTGGCCTGGATGTAGAGGAGGGCATTGCGCTGGAGGGTGCGGTAATCGGCGCCGTAGAGCGCGCCGGGAAAGAGGATCTTGTCGGATGCGTGGCGGTGGAGGGCGGCTCCGAGCGGCTTGTCGTAGCGCGCTTCGCCGAGCATGACCAGCGGGATGTTTGTCTCCGCCTTCTCGTACGCCTCAACTACCTCGAGCGGGTTGTTCTCGGGCTCGAAGCGGCTCACATAGAGGATGTACTCGTCGATGCCGAGGCGCTGCAGGATGTCGGTGTCTGCTTCTTCAGGAAAGTCTGATCCGTACGCGATGACCTGCGGCTCGATGCCGTAGTTCTTGCGGTAGTAGTCGGCGATCACTTCCGCGTCGGAGACGACGGTCGCGAACGCGGCGGAGAACGACTCGCCGATCGTGTAGACGGCGCGCCCGAGGATGTTCCACTTGCGGCGCTTGCGCTCGATGCCGTCGACGTTGATGGCGACCGGAATGCGCGCGGCGCGGAGCAGGGGGAGGACGAATGCATTCGCGGCGTTGCAGACGAGTACGGCGTCGAAGTCGCGGCGGAGTGCGTCGAGCGACGAGAGCAGGGCGTGGCTCACGGTCTCGAGGTATTTGTGGCCGATCGAGGGGAGGACGAGGCGGTGGATGCCTTCGTACTCGCTCGCTCCACGTTCACGGCAATAGACCGACACGTCGTGTCCGCGCGCGACGAGCCTCCGCCCGAGCTCCGCGGCGAAGGTCTCGAAGCCGCCGTAGGCCGGCGGGACTCCGCGCGTCCCGAGGATGGCGAGCTTCAACGGAACCACCGGGCGAGCTCGCGGTCGGAGACGCGGCGGCGGCTTTGAATCGTGCGGCGCTTGGCCAGCACGCGCTTGCGATTGCGCCAGATCCAGGAGAACGCGGGGAGCGACGTGCGCTCGATGGTCAGCGTCGCGGCGATGGCGATGAGGTCGCGCGTCAGCTCGAAGGGCGCGTTGCGCAGCGCGAGGTAGAGCCCTTCGTTCTTCATGCGAAGAAGAAAGCGATTCTTCACGCCGTGCATGTTGACGACCGGCGAGAGCTGTCGCCGTTTTTCCGGCGTCACGGTGCGGACGTGATGCGCGACCGCGGTCGGCACGTACAGCGCGCGCCAGCCGAAGAGGCGTCCGCGCCAGGCGATGTCGGCGTCCTCGCGGTACGTGAAAAAGTCTTCGTCGAAGGCCTCGCCGTCGATGGCGACGTCGCGGAGGAATGACATGCGGTAGATGGCGGCGGCGCCGGAGACGCCGAACACCTCGGTCGGTTGTTGGGTTGTCGGGTTGTTCGGTTTGCCCTGTTCGATGTCGAAGTGTCTGCCGGTCCGCGTCATGCGGATGCCTTTCGAATCGATCACGTTTGCATCGATCGCGCTGAGGAGTTTTCCGGTAGCCATGCCGAACGACTCGCCGGCCTGATCGAGCGCTTCGATGATGCGCGACAGGTAGTCGGGCTCGAGGAACGCGTCGGGGTTGCAGAGCAGCACGAGCTCACCGTGGGCAGCGGCGATGCCCTGATTCACGGCGGCGGCGAAACCGCGGTTGGTGTCATTGCGGATCGTGGCGCGCTCGGCGCTGCCGTCGGTCGAGCCGTTGTCGACGACGATCAGCTCGACGTCGGGCCAGCTCTGATTGGCGATGGCGGCGAGACAGCGCGGGAGATGTTGCGCGCTGTTCCAGGTTACGAGGACGACCGAGACCCGTCGTCCCATCGATTGAATGCTTTCTTCGCCACGTTGGCGTAGGCGCGGACCGAGGCCCAGCGGCCGTGGCCGTTCGCGAAACCGGCCACCGACGCCACACAGCGGAGCAGCATGCCGGCGATGATCATCCAGCGCAGCCCCTCCGCCTGGCCCGGCGTGAACCACTTGCGCGCGTAGAGCCACATGTTGCGATACCAGACCTCGATGAAGCGCGCCAGGCCGACGTGCTCGAGACTCGCGCCGCCGAAGTGCCGCGCGCGTGCGGCGGGGACGGCGAAGACTTCCTTCCCTGCCGCGGCGAGCCGGCGGCAGTAGTCGACGTCCTCGAACCAGGCGGGGGCGAAGCGCTCGTCGAGTGGACCGATCTCGTCGAAGACCTCGCGGCGCACGAGGAACGCCGCGGCGGCAGGCTGCTCGACGCGGATCGGATGCGTGAGGTCGGCGTCGCGATAGCGGTAGTGCGCCGTCGTCGCGTTGCGCGGGAAGAGCTTGTCGAAGAGGAGCACTTCCGTAGCGAAACTGCGCATCGTCGGCAGACGGCGCAGCTGGAACTCGCGCTGCGAATCGCCGCTCTCGTCTTCCAGCAGCGGCGCCGCCGCGGCAACGTGCGGGTTCTGATCGAGGAAGTTGACCAGCAGCGTCAGCGCCTTCGGTGCGAGCTCGCAGTCGGGATTGAGGAAGAAGACGAAGCGGCCGCGCGATTGCGCGAGCGCGCGGTTGGTGCCGGCGGCGAAGCCGTCGTTGGCATTCGCGCGAATGACGTGGACAGGCGAGGGCGCCTGTCCTACACGGGAGATCGTCGCGTCGGTCGACGCATTGTCGTAGACCACGACCTCGTACGCGACGCCGTCGCAGGCTTCTTCGATCGAGGCGAGGCAGCGCTCGATCCAGCGCTCGCTGTTCCAGGTGACGATGAGGATGGAGAGATCGACCGGCTGCGGAACGCTGCGCAGCGCCGGGCGGACCGGCGGCGGGGCCGGCTCGTCGACGATCATCGGAGTTGCTTCTGCCATTGAGTCACCGCATCGACCAGCGGACGCGTGACGACGTCCCACGCGAATCGTGGCCGTATGCGCTTCAGATTCTCTACGCATGTCATGTGGAAAGTGTCGTCCGTCAGCAGGCGGCGGATCGCGCCGGCGACCGCCTCCCTGTCCGACGGCGGAACGACGATGCCGAGACCTTCACGCGCCACGAGATCGGCCGCGAAGCCCGCTGCAGTCGCCACGACCGGAACTCCCGCCGCGATTGCATCGAAGAGACGCGTGCGGATGGAGTAGTCGGCCTCCGCCGTGGGGCGGTGGAGCATGATAGCGACTTTCCCAGCGCGCAGCCACGACAATCGCTCCGCGTACGGAACCCAGTCGGCGTTCGCATCGACGAGTCCGTTTCCGCGCGCCAGGAGCTCGTCGAAACGGCTCTCGCGTCGGCGATCGACGGCATGCGGATTCGGTCGCGCCCGTCCCATGAAGAGCAGTCGGCAACGCAAGCCTTCGCGATTGAGCTGCAGCACCGCATCGACCGCGAGCCCCGGATCGAGCCACTCCCACACGCCGCCGCCCCACACCACGAGGTTGTCCTGCGGCTTGGGACAGGCGCGTGTTTCATCGAGATCGATGCCGAACGGCACCTCGATCCACGGCGTGTCGCTGCTCTTGAGCTGATCGTAGAACTCGCGCTGCTTCGGCGCCGCGCACATCAGCAGGTCCGCATGCCGCAGCGCGAACATGAGGCGGAACCACTCCGCCGCGAGATGGATCCGCTGCCGCGGCGACGGCGCGTTGCCGTACAGCTCGCGCAGCTCGAGCACCTGCGGATCGAAGAGGTCGTAGACGATGCGCTGATCGCGGCGGCGCTTGAACAGACCGCGCACCGGTTGCCCGATGATCACATCTGCTTTGCGGATGTCGCCGTTGAGCGTCGTCGGGAAGTGCTTCCCGAGCTCGCGCACGAGGTACGTCGCGCGGATGCCGGGGCCGGCCATGCGCTCGCCGACGGCGTCGCGTGTGACTACGACAACGTTGAACAAAGCCCCTCGATGATGCCACGCAGCGAGCTTCGTCCCCGAACCAGCAACTTCATGTCTTCCCACAGCAGCGACGAAATCGAGCCGACGCCGCGATGCATCCGCGCGACCCAGTAGCGGTTGCGCGTGCGCAGACGCACGGCGTCGCGCCCGAGGAGCGGCGCGGTCTGCGAGCCGCGATGCGTCGCCTTCACCAGCGGCACGGCGTGCGTGCGCCAGCCCGCCTCGTGCAGGCGTGCGCAGAGCTCGACGTCTTCGTAGTAGGCGAAGAAGCGCTCGTCGAACACGTGATCGCCGAGGGCCGCGACGCGATAGAGCGCGGCGGTGGCGGAGACGCCCCACGCGTTTTCGACGTGCAGCGTCTGCCTGTACGTCCCGTCGCTGATGTCGATGCCGGCGCCGTCGAGCTTCTTCGCGTTGCGGCGGAGGATGGTCTGCACCGCCGCGACTCCCTTGTCCTGCATCGGATCGAGCACGGTCGCCAGCCAGTCCTCGTCGAGCACGACGTCGTTGTTGATCAGCGCGACGAACGGCGCGGTGACGTACTTGAACGCGGCGTTCACGCCCCCCGCAAAACCGAGGTTTTCTTCGCTGCGCAGGACTTCGGCATCCCTGAGCTCCACCGGCGTGCGCGAGCCGTTGTCGAAGACGATGATGCGATGCGGCGTGACGGTCTGGCGCTTGATCGAGTCGATGCAGGTGCGCAGCATCGCTCCGCCGTCGACGTCGAGGACGATGAAGTCGACGTCAGTCACGGCGATCCATCCGATCGAGGTTGATGCTGCCGTCGAGACAGCGCAGCGTCACGCGCCCGGTGACCGGGAGATCGACGACGGTCATCGCGTAGTTCGGCGCCTTGTCGAGGTGGAAGGCGTGGCCGCCGAGGTCGATGACGGCGGGCTGGGTGGAGGCGTAGAAGAGGACGTAGCTGCCGCGTTTAGCGAGGAACGAGAGCGAGTCGCCGTGCTTCATCAGCCAGCCGCCGCGATAGATGAAACGCGCTACCTGGTATTCGTAGGGATAGAGCTCGCCGCCGTTGTGGATGACGTGGGCGTCTTCGAATTCGATGCGGTCGGCGGGGAGGCGGGCGATGTGGAAGAAGAGGGCGAGGGCGACTGCGGCGATGGTTGTTGACGCGCCCCTCATCCGGCCTTCGGCCACCTTTTCCCGGCGGGAGAAGGGCAGGATTGCGACGAACACGATTGCCGCAACGATCGCCGCAAAATTCGGCCGGATGTAGCTCGGGAACATCCTCGAGAAATCGCTGTGCTGCATCGCCGACAGCCACTCCCCTACTGCATTCTCGCCGTTGGCGATGTGGAAGAGGCGCCAGGGCTCGGCGATGCCGTGCACGGTTAAGCCGATCGTCCACAACGCGATCGGCGCGAGCCACCACTTCGACCGCTCGTACATCGCCGCGGCGCCGAGGGCGAGCACCGGAATGAAGACGACGATGTAGCGGAGGGGCGGCGACCAGCCGCCATGCCATTCCGATCGCGGCAACAGCGTGACCACATAGATCAAGGATGCGATGGCGCCGAGGCGGAAGCCCTCGGGCATTGCGCGCCAGCGCACGAGGGCGAAGATGCCGAGGAGGTAGAGCGGCGCCTGGAACGCGATGCCGGCCGCGCCGTCGAGGAGGAGCCCGAACAGTCCGCGCAGGTACGGCATCGGCGCGACCGGGATCAGCTCGCGCCAGGTGTGGACGTTCGTCGCGCTGCCGGAGACGAGCCAGACGACGAGCAGCGGGAGGGCGAGGATCGCGAACGCGAGCGCGGCGACGTTGCGATTGCGTCCGCGGAGGATGAACGGCACGAGCGTCACGCCGATCAATACGAAGCGCAGCTTCAACATCACCAGCGCGAATAGCGCGGGGATCCAGCGTTGCGCGCGTTGCTGCCTTACGCCGCGCAAGGCCTCGACGAAGCAGAACGCCGCCGGCACCTCGGGCCAGATGCGCACGGCGTAGAAGACGACCGGCGGTCCGAAGACGATCAGCGGCATCAGTGCGCGGATCGTGGCGTCGGAGATCCCTTCGTCCTCGAGCCATCGCACGAGCGAGCGCACGAGGAGCACGCCGAAGAGCGCGATCGTCGCGATCGCACCGGGAACGCCGAAGAGCGCGTAACCCGGCACCATCAGCAGCGGCAGGAACGGCTCGTGCCGCGAGTACTGCTCGCCGTGCGGGCCGGTCGGATCGCCGAGCTGCGGGACGAGATCGGGACGGCCGGTGTCGCTCTTCGCGATGTCGCGGTATTGATTGGCGAGGTCGAGGTCGTGATCGTGGACGATCGACTCGGTGACCAGGAGGTAGAACGGCTCGTCGCCGTCGAGGGCGGATCGGAATTGAGCGGGGATGAGGATGGCGTAGACGAGTGCGGCGGCGATGGCGAAGCGGGTTGCCGGGTTGCTGAGTTGCTGGGTTGCTGCGATCTTGATTGCGATCAACGCCAGTTGCGCAACGGCGACGAAGACGATCGCGATGTAAGGGTCGAAGTCGTTGGCGCCGACCGTTCCGGCGAAGACCCAGACGCCGAGCGCGAATGCGTAGAGGGCGAGCTCGTTGAACAGTGCGCGCGCCAGCTCGCGGCCGCGGAAGAAGACGAACGGGAGGATGGCGAGGACGATGGCGGCGGCGACGATCATTCGAACGCCTCGACCTGCAGCGTCGCGTCTTTCGGCAGTCGTGGATTGACGTCGACGCGAATCGTGCGCGTGCCGTGCGGCAGCGCGATCCGTTCGGCGCCGTCGATCCATGCCGACCAGCCGTAATCGCGGATGCGGCCCGCGGGATCGCTCGGATAGCAGTTGCGCGAGGCGAAGAACTGCTCGCGGCGCATGAAGCCCCAGTCGGGAGCGGTGACCGGCTTGCCGTTCAGCGTGCCGAGGATCGTGCCGCACGGCAGGTGTTGCACGTTTGCGCCCGAGACGATGACCGCATGTGCATCCGCCGGCACGTCGATCGTCGTCGTGCTCCCCGGCTTCAGCGCCTGGCCGACGTACTGGCGATTGCCCTGATGCGGCGGGCGGAGGAACGCGCTCCAACCGCGCGCCATGAGTCCGCTCCAGGGGAAGAAGGCGATGAGCAACGCGACGATGACGCTGCTCCCCTTCACGCGACGCAGCTGAAAGGCCGCGATGATGGCGATGACGAACAGCATCACCGCGATCTTCGCCGGCCAGGCGGGAGTGAAGAGGGCGAGGAGGACGGCTAGGCTTGCGCCGTTCATGACGTACGCGACTGCCACCGCCCCCGCGAGGATGATCAGCTCGCGCCACATCACGACGTTGTGGAAGGGGATCCAGCGGAGGACGAGGACGGCGAGGAGGGTGGTGATGATGTGGGGAGCTTTTGCGGAAGCGAACGCCAGCGCCATCACGATGCCGATCGCCAGCAACCGCGTCGGCTCGTCCGCGATCACGTTCTCCACCACGATCAGCGGCAGCACTGCGATCGGCGCGTTCAGCGCAACCATCACCACCGCGAGAAACGGCAGCGCGCGATCGACCGGCGTGGCGAACTGAACGGACGCGGCGCACGCAAGCGCGGCGACGATCGCCGTCACGATCGCAATGACGAGTGAGCGTCTATCGGGCACTCAGCGCTGCCTGGGCCGGATCGCGGACGAAGTCGGGATCGAAACCGTCGAGTGTCTCGGGCGTGATGCTGGCGCGGTAGATCAGCCGCGCGTCGCCTTTGAGCCGCACGTCGTGCAGGTCGGAGCCGGCGAGCGTGAACGACACCTCGACGCTGATGCCGCTGCGCGTCAGCACCGTCACCGGCGTCCGCACTTTGCCGAACAACGCGCTCGTTGCCACCGAGGCCACGACGCCGGAGCCGCAGGCGAGCGTCTCGCCTTCCACGCCGCGCTCGTAGGTCCGCACGTCGATCGAGCCGGAGTCGCGCACCACGACGAAGTTGACATTCGCGCCGGCCGGCGCGAGGTCGCGATGCATTCGGATCGCGCGGCCGAGCGGCTCGATTTGCTGCACCCAAAGGCCATCGCGCAGGAAGATCACGTAATGAGGCACGCCGACGGTGACGAAGCTTCCCTCGATCTTCCTGCCGTTCACGTCGAGAGGGCGGCTTGCCACGAAACCGCGCGGCGACGGCAGCGAGAGCGTCACCGAGCCTCCCTCGCTCACCTCCGCTCCGATCACGCCGGCGTCGGTCTCGATCGTCATCTTCCGCGGCGCGATCACGTTCACGAAGGCGAAGCGGGCGGCGCAGCGGGTGCCGTTGGCGCAGAAGTCAGCCTGCGAGCCGTCGGAGTTGAGGTAGCGCATCCGGAACGTCGCTTTGGCGGACGTTTCGATGAGGATCAGTCCGTCTGCGCCGACCGACAAACGGCGCGTGCAGATGCGGCGCGTGAGGTCGGTTGCGTCGGTGATCCGGCCGGAGCGATTGTCGATGACGACGAAGTCGTTGCCGGCACCGGCCATTTTGACGAACGAAAGCGGATCTTGTTTTGTGGCAGCCACTTGGCCGTAGCCCTTCATCCTCGGAAGCAGGGGGAAATATTCACTCGGTGCGGCGGTTTCCCACCGGCGGTCCGTATTCTCGCATGGAGCAAGCCAGCCTGCGCGAAACGGCGGCGGCGCTCAGCCGTCGAAATCTCGGAGGTCTTTGCCTGATGAAGCCTGTTCGCCTCGCGGCTGCGCTCACGATCGCGGCCGTTCTGCTCCTCCCCGTCGTCGCCACTGCCCAGCAAAAGAAACCCCAGGGTGAGCCCCAGCGCGCCTTCGAGACGATGGACATCCGCGTCATCAACATCGACGTGGTGGTCACCGACCGCAAGGGAAACAACATTCACGGCCTGAAGAAGAACGACTTCGAGGTGCTGGAGAACGGCGTGGCGAAGCCGCTCTCCAACTTCTACGAGGTCTCCGGCAACAAGGCGGTCAGCACGGACGAGGCCGCGGTGACCGAGCCGGCGCCGGGCGCCACTCCCACGCCCGTCGCGCAGGTCGACGAAGACCAGATGCGGCGCCGCATCATCTTCTTCATCGACAACCTCTCCCTGGCGCCGTTCAACCGCAACCGCGTCTTCACGCAGATGAAGGAGTTCGTGAAGAACGTGATGCGGCCGGGCGACGAGGCGATGATCGCCACGTTCAACCGCTCGATGAAAGTGCGCGTGCCGTTCACGCGCGACGCCGTGCAGCTGATCCAGACGCTCGACATCATCGCCGGCGAGTCGGCGATGGGACCGCAGAACCGCAGCGAGCGCAAAGACATCGAGGACCGCATCCGCGACGCGCAGTCGTACGACGATGCCATCGCCACGGCGCGCACGTACGCGCAGTCGGTCGACCATGACCTCCGCCAGACCGTCGAGTCGATCAACGCGCTGATGTCGACGCTGGCCGGCGTCGAGGGAAAGAAGATCCTGGTGCTGACGTCGGAAGGCTTCCCCATGCAGCCGGGACGCGAGGCGTTCTACTTCATCGAGGACACGGCGCGCGAGCGTCCGGGCTGGGCCCAGGGCTCGACGCTGCTGGAGGGGATGACGTTCGACGCCTCGTCGCTGATCCAGTCGGTGGCGAAGACGGCGAACGCGAACGGCATCACGATGTACACCGTCCACGCTGGCGGCCTCACGGTCGGCAATGAGAGCAGCGCCGAGAACTCCCGTCCGACGTCGATGATGGTGTCGAACGCGATCCAGACGAACTCCACGGAATCGATGCAGCTGATGGCCGACATGACCGGCGGCATCGCCTCGGTGCAGACGAACAATTTCGCCAAGGCCTTCAACACCATCCAGCACGACCTCGATTCGTATTACTCCATCGGCTACCGGGCCACGAACACCGAGCGCGTCGACCGCCAGCGCGCGCTCGAGGTGCGGCTGAAGAACAACCCGAAGAACCAGTACATCGTCCGCGCCCGCCAGTCGTTCGTCGAGAAGTCGACCTACGCCGAGATGAGCGACCGCGTCATCGCCAACCTGCTCTACGCGTCGAAGGCGAACGACATGCACGTCCTCATGCGCATGAACCGCCCCATCCCGACCGACCAGGAGCTCTTCCGCGTGCCGGTCGAGATCCAGATCCCGATGGAGAGCATCACCCTCCTGCCGCAGGGCGAAGAAGGACTGCACGTCGGCGGCTTCGACATCTACGTCGTCGTGGCCAACAAGGACAACGACATGTCCGACGTGGCCCGCAAGTCGAACCAGATCACCGTGACGGCCGCCGACATGCCGAAGACGATCGGGAAGTTCTACACGTACACGCTCGAGCTGCTGATGGAGCCGGGGCTGAACCGGGTGTCGGTCGGGGTTGTCGATAGCATCTCGAACGTGAGCGGGTTCGCGCGGGATCAGATCATCGCGCAGGACTTACGGTAGGACGCCCACTTCATCCTGCGCGCAGACGCAGGATCTCGGGTTACACAGCGCTGAGTGAACCGGCACGACGCGTTGCGTGCCGCACGCTCTGCGTCGCCACCGTTCATTCGGCGCGGTATAACCGGAGATGCTGCGTCTGCGCGCAGCATGAACTGCGATAAGCCGATGCGCCTCCTCCTCACTCTCCAATATCTCGGCACCCACTACGCCGGCTGGCAGACGCAGTCGAATGCCACCGGCGTACAGCAGGTGATCGAAGAAGCGCTGGCGACACTCTTCGGATCGTCCGTCCGCATCCACGGCGCGGGTCGCACCGACTCCGGCGTCCACGCCGCCGCCCAGCGCGCGCACTTCGACGCTCCCTCCACCATCCCCCCACGCGGACTGCTCCTCGGCATCAATCAGCTCCTCCCCGCGGACATCCGCGTGACGCACGTCGAAGAGGTCGCGGACGATTTCCACGCGCGCTTCGACGCGACGTCGAAGACGTACGCGTATCGCATCTGGAACGCCGAGGTCGCGGACGTGTTCGCGGCGGAGACGCATGCGCATGTGGCGAAGACGCTCGATGAGACCGTCATGCGCGACGCGGCGGCGCGGCTCGTCGGCGAGCATGACTTCGCGATCTTCACCGTCGCCGATCCGGAGGTCAGCTCGACGGTTCGTACGGTCTCCGCGATCGACCTCGTGCGCGACGGCGAGGCCATCACGCTCACCATCTCCGCGGACGGATTTCTGCGCTACATGGTCCGCCGGATCGCCGGCTCGCTGATCGAGATCGGGCGCGGCAAGCTCGACCCTGCGCGGCTCCGCGAGGAGGCCCGCTGGACCGCTCCGTCGAAGGGTCTGACCCTCGTCGATGTGAGCTATCATCGCCATTCGCGATGATCGACCTGCGCAAACTGGCCGAACCGGGCTCGATCGAAGAGACGCTTCTCGAAAAGATCGATCTCTCCCGGCTCCCCCGCCACGTCGCCGTGATCATGGACGGCAATGGCCGCTGGGCCAAATCGCGCAATTTCCCCCGCGTCGAAGGGCACCGCGCCGGCATCGCCTCGGTGCGCGAGATCGTCGAGACCGCGGCCCGCCTCGAGCTCGGCGTCATCACGCTCTACGCCTTCTCCGTCGAGAACTGGAAGCGCCCGCGCTACGAAGTGGCGACGCTGATGATGCTCCTCAAGGAGTACCTTCGGAAGGAGCTGCAGACGCTGATGGAGAACAACATCCGCTTCACGCCGATCGGCCGCATCGAAGGGCTCGATCCGAGCGTGCAGCGCGAGCTCCGCTACGCGCAGGAACAGACCGCGAACAACACCGGCCTCCTCTTCCAGATCGCGCTCAACTACGGCGGCCGCGCGGAGATCGTCGACACCGTAAACCGCATCATGGCCATGCTGCGGGAGAAGGAGATGAGCGACGCGGTCATCGACGAAGACTTCTTCGGCGATCACCTCTACACGGCGAACGTCGACGATCCCGACCTCCTCATCCGCACCAGCGGCGAGCTGCGCGTCTCGAACTTCCTGCTCTGGCAGATCGCCTACGCCGAGATCCACGTGACGAAGGTGCTGTGGCCCGACTTCCGGAAGCAGCACCTCTACGAAGCGATCATCGATTTCCAGTCGCGCGAGCGCCGCTACGGCGGCGTCGATCCCTCCGATCCCTCCGATTCCGAGATGTTCATCGAGAGCTCTTCCTAACGTGAAATACACGCGAGAGCTGACATCACTCGTCGCCGCTCCCGGCGCCATCTGGATCGTCGGCTGGTCGCACGAGTACGTCTTCGACGTCACCATCGCTTTGATCGCCGGGCTCGCGCTCTACGAGTTCCTGGTCCTCGGCGAGAAGAAGGGCTACCGCGTCCCGAAGACGATCTGCATCGGCGTGATGCTCTTCATCCTCGCCGCCTTCGTGCTCGAGCCGATCTCCGTCGAGATGGGGGTCTTCCTCGCGCTGCTGCTCATCCCCGCGTCGTACGTGCTGACTCGCGGACAACTGCTCGACGAAGCGCTGCCGTCGAGCGCCATCGCCGTGATGGCCACGCTCTACGTCGGCATGCTCGGCGGCTCGCTGATCCGCATCCGCAAGGACTTCCCCCTCGACGGACCGAAGCTCATCTTCTTCCTCCTGATCGTCGTCTGGCTCGGCGACGCCGGCGCGTACTACGTCGGCAAGACGTTCGGGAAACATCGCCTCTCGCCGCGCATCAGTCCGAAGAAGAGCATCGAAGGATTGATGGGCGGGATCGCGACGTCGATCATCGCTGCCATCGTCATCCACTTCACCTTCTTCCCGCGCTTCCCGCTCGTCCACGCCGTCATCGCCGGCGTGGTCCTCTCCTTCGCCGGCGTGGTCGGCGACCTGGCGGAGTCGATGTGGAAGCGCTCCGCCGCCGTGAAGGACTCCGGGACGCTGATCCCGGGACACGGCGGCTTCCTCGACCGCTTCGACTCGATCTTCTTCACCGCGCCGATGCTGTACGTGTACTGGGTGCTGATCCAGAACGGGTTCACGAGTTTGCGGATCATGTCGGCATGAAACGAATCTCCATCCTCGGCAGCACCGGCTCCGTCGGCCGCTCCACGCTCGCCGTCGTCGACGCATTTCCCGACGACCTCCGCGTGGTCGGACTCGCCGCGGGCGGCAACATCGCGCTGCTTGCCGAGCAGGTCGAGCGCTACCGCCCGGAGCTCGTCTCGGTGCGCAGCGCGGATGACGTCGAGCGGCTGCGCGCGATGGTCGGCGGTCCAATCAATATCGTTTGTGGCCCCGAGGGGGCGAGCGAGATCGCGGCGATGTCGTCGGCAGATGCCGTGATCGCAGCGATCGTCGGCGCGGCCGGCATCCCGCCGGTGCACGCCGCGCTCAAGGCCGGCAAACGCGTCGGCATCGCGAACAAGGAAGTGCTCGTCGCCGCGGGCGACGTCATGACCCGCGCGGCGCGCGAGAACGGCGGCGAGATCCTCCCGGTCGACTCCGAGCACAACGCCGTTCATCAGGCGCTCCGCTGCGGCGTCCATCCGGAAGTGCAGCGGATCATCCTCACCGCCTCGGGCGGCCCGTTCCTCCGCCGCGATCTTTCGACGTTCGGCAACATCACCATCGAGGCCGCGCTCGCGCATCCGACCTGGAAGATGGGGAACAAGATCTCCATCGACTCCGCGACGATGATGAACAAGGGGCTCGAGGTCATCGAGGCCCATCACCTCTTCTCGCAGCCGGTCGACGCGATCGACATCCTGATTCATCCGCAGTCGATCGTGCACTCCATGGTCGAGTTCGTCGACGGCTCGATCATCGCGCAGCTCTCGACCACCGACATGAAGTTCCCGATCCAGTACGCGCTGCTCTATCCCGATCGGGTCACCGCGCCGTTCGGCCGGCTCGATCTGGCGAAGATCCGGACGCTCGATTTCTTCCCCGTCGATCCGGGGCGCTTCCCGGCGGTCGGCCTCGCCTACGCCGCCTGCCGCGCGGGCGGCTCGATGCCCGCCGTGCTCAACGCCGCGAACGAGATCGCGGTCGAGCGTTTCCTGGCGGGAGAACTTCCCTTCACCGGGATCGTAGACATGGTGAGCCGCGTACTCGATCGGCACGCGGGTAAGGTTTCGCCGATCGACACGGTGGACGACGCGTTGCATTGGGACACGTGGGCCCGCAATGAAGCGCGCGGGATCGATGTTGCAGTCAGACGATAAAAATTGAATCCATGGCCATCATTCAACGCATCCTCCAGAGCGACCCGGTCGCCTTCGTCCTCGTCCTCGGACTGCTGATCTTCTTTCACGAGGCGGGACACTTCCTCGTGGCGAAGCTCTTCCGCGTCCGCGTGCTCGTCTTCTCCTTCGGCTTCGGCAAGCGTCTCTTCGGCTTCCAGGCCGGCGGCACCGACTATCGCGTCTCGCTCGTCCCGCTCGGCGGCTACGTCCGCATGGCGGGCGACAACCCCGAGGAGAACACGCCAGCGAATCCCGACGAGTTTCTGTCGAAGCCGAAGTGGCAGCGCTTCCTGATCCTCTTCGCCGGTCCGTTCATGAACATACTGATCGCCATCGGCGCCTTCGCCATGGTCGACATGATCGGCGTCGAGCAGCGCATCGTGCCGCCGGTCATCGGCGAAGTGACCGCGGGCGACCCGGCGCAGAAAGCGGGCCTGCAGGTCGGCGACCGCATCGTCTCGATCAACGGCGAAGTGGTCAACGAGTTCGACGATCTCCGTCTCGTCGTCAGCACGCATGCCGGCACGCCGCTGCGCCTGGAGTACCTCCGCAACGGACAAAGACAGGCGACGATGTTGACGCCGCGCCGCGAAGAGAGCGACTTCGGTCCCGTCGGCCTCGCCGGCATCCGTCCGCTCCAGGAGCCGATCATCGGCCGCGTCCTTCCCGACTCGGTGGCCGCGAAGGCGGGACTGCAGACCGGCGACCGCATCGTCGGCGTCAACGGCACGCCGGTCCGTCAGTACTCCGAGTTCGAGACCGCGCTGATCAATTCGAAAGGCGCTCCGCTCACCCTCGATCTGCAGCGCGGCGCCTCGACGGTGCACACCATCCTCGGCGCGGTACCGCTCAAAGACAACGACAGCTATCGCGGCTTCCTGCCGCCGACGACGATCCGCAAGTTCACCTTCGGCGCGGCAGTGGTCGACAGCGTCGAACAGAACTGGAAGATGCTGAAGCTCACCGGCTCGGCGGTGCGCCGCCTCTTCACCTCGCAGGGGTCCATGAAGGAGCTGAGCGGACCGCTGAAGATCGCGCATATCTCGGGCGAGATGCTTCGCCGCGGCTGGATCGCGGTCGTGCTGCTGATGTCGATGATCTCGCTCCAGCTCGGCGTAATGAACCTTCTGCCGATCCCCGTGCTCGACGGCGGTCACATCATGGTGCTGCTCATCGAAGGCGTAGTCCGCCGCGATCTGTCGATCAAGGTGAAGGAGCGGATCCAGCAGCTCGGTTTCGCGCTCCTCGCGGCGCTGATGATCGTCGTGATCTACAACGACATCCTCGGCGAGATCACCCGCTGGAAGCGCGGCTGAGCCGTCACGAGCGCAACATCGTTTTGCGAAGAAGATCGAGCGCCCACTGCGTCGAGAACCAGCGCACGAGGTTCCGCGTCGCGGGCCAGAACATCCTGCGGTGCTCGACGACGTTCGGCCCCGCCACCGCGATGTGCACCGTGCCGACCGGCTTCGCCTCGCTGCCGCCGCCCGGCCCCGCCACGCCGGTGATGCCGACGCCCCACGTCGTGTCGAAGCGCTCGCGAATCCCTTTCGCCAGTGCGATCGCCACTTCCTCCGACACCTCGCCATGCGCGCGGATGAGCCCCGGGTCGACGCCCGCGATCGCCGTCTTCGCCGCGGCGGTGTAGCAGACGCCGCCTCCCATGAAGTAGCGCGACGAGCCGGCGACGTCGGTGATGCGCGACGCGAACATCCCGCCGGTGCACGACTCCGCGGCCGACAGTGTCGCGTTGCGCGCGACGAGCATCTCGCCGACGACCGATTCGATCGTGTCGTCGTCGAAGCCGAAGAGCCGGTCGCCGAAGAGCTCGACCAGCGCCTTCTCGCGCGATGCGATCTCATCGCGCGAGGTCTCGACGAGGTGCAGCTCCACGCCGCCGGGCGACGCGAGGATGGTGACCAGCTCGCCCTTGTGCGCGTCGTAGTACGGCTTGAGATGCTCCTCCACCGCCGACTCGCCCATGCCGGCGATCTTCAGCACGCGGCGGTAGCGTGCGAGGCTCCCCATCGTCTCCGCGAGCCACGGCTGGAAGTACGTTTCGAGCATCCACTCCATCTCGTGCGGCACGCCGGGGAAGACCCAGAGCTGCTTGCCGCCCGTCTCGAGGTGAAAGCCGGGCGCCGTGCCGCGGTCGTTCATCAGCGTGGTCTGCCCGATGAAGATCTGCGCCTGCTTTTTGTTGACCTCCGGCATCGTCCAGCCGCGCGCCGCGAATCGCTCCTGCAGCCGCGCCACGAGGTTCGGATCCTCGACCATCCGCAACCCCAGCGCCGCCGACAACGCCTCGCGCGTCAGATCATCCTCGGTCGGCCCGAGCCCGCCGGTGACGATCAGCATGTCCGCCCGCACCAGCGCAAACTCGATCGCCGACACGACGTCGCCGAGACGGTCGCCGACGATCGACTTCCCCACGAGCTCGACCCCGTAGTCCTCGAGCACGGCCGTGATCTTCAGCGAGTTCGTATCGACCCGCGTCGGCCCGAGCATCTCCGAGCCGATGGCGAGAATGGCGGCGGTTTTGATCATGGGAGGAGCGTACAACCGATCACGCCAGCTCGAGATCGGTCTTTCGGAAATCGTCACCGCGACAGAGCAGCGGCTGGCGTGCGAGGGAGGCGGTCGCGTAGGTCATGCAATCGCCGAAGTTCAGGCCCGCGGGATGACGACCCTTGCCGAATCGCGCGAAGGCGTCAATCGCCCGCTGCCAGTGCCTTTCCGTGAACGGCACGATCTCGATCCCCGTCTCTTCGAAAAAGCGCAGCAGCGAGCCGGTCGCGTTCCGTTGCATGCGGCTCGTCAGCACCAGTCCGGTTTCCGTTGCGGTCGGAGCGCCGATGCCGGCGAAGTCCGCGTCGAGAATCGTCGACAACAGCGTCTCGGCATCCGTTTCGCGCAGGAAGATGGCAAGCACGGCGGAACTGTCGATGATCACCAGCCGCTCTTTCCGTATCCGAGGATCTGCTCCCGCTCCTTCTTCGTGATGCGACGCCCGAGAAATTTGCGCGGGATGTTCGGCCAGATTTCTTTTTCCAGGAAATCGAGTGCGTGCTCCACCCGGCGCTTGCCCGACTGTCCCACCGCGACGCGATCCCTCCGCTCCTCGAGCGCCCGCAGGATCGCGGCAGTCTTCGACTCGCCCGTCATCCGGGCAAGTTCGGCGGCCAGTTGCTCGACGCGGTCATTCTTGATGTTCAGCGCCATGGTGTAAAAATTCTACCATTGAAGAACGAGGCTACGCCGTCGAAAGCTCCAACTCTTCCTTCTCTTTCGCCAGCGTCTCCCATTTCGCGTACAGCAGGTCGATCATCGACTTCAGGTCGTGGTTCTGCTGCTGGATCTTTTTCATCCGCTCGCCGTCGCGGTAGATCTCCTCGGAACAGAGCAGCAGATCGTTCCGCTCGCGCTCGCGTTCGGCGGCGGCGATGCGGGATTCGAGAGCGGTGATCTCCTCGTTGATCTTCTTGAGTCGCTTCTTCGTTTCTTTGTTGGGCCCCTCACCCGGCCTTCGGCCACCCTCTCCCCGCTCCGCGGGGCGAGGGGCAATGGGCGCGGGCGCGGGCACCTCGTGCTTCACCGGCGCGGCGAGTCCGGCTTTGAAGCGCTCGACGAGATCGCTGTAGTTGCCTGCATAGACCTCCGCGGCGCCGTCCTCGACGAGGATGATGTTCTCCGCGACGCGGTCGATGAAGTAGCGGTCGTGGGAGACGACGATCAGGGCACCGGTGTAGGCCTCCAGCGCCTCTTCCAGCGCCTCGCGGGTGTAGACGTCGAGGTGGTTGGTCGGCTCGTCGAGCAGCATGAGGTTGCCGCCGACGTACATGATCTTCGCCAGCGCGAGGCGTCCCTTCTCGCCGCCGGAGAGGTCGCGCGTTTTTTTGAAGACGTCGTCCTCGAAGAAGGAGAACTGCGCGAGGTAGCTGCGCATCTGCAGCTCGGTCTTCAGGCGGTCGAGATTCCAGATCTCGTCGATGACCACGCCGTTTGGATTGAGGTCGCCGAGGGTCTGGTCGTAGTAGCCGACCTGCACGTTGTGGCCGTAGGAGACCGTGCCGCCGATCGGCCGCAGGCGTCCGGCGAACGTCTTGAGCAGCGTCGATTTTCCGGAGCCGTTCGGACCCATGATCGCGTAGCGCTCGCCGCGGCGGACGGTCATGGTCAAGTTGTTGACGATCGGCTTCGACTCGTAGCCAGCGGTGAGGCGATCGGCGGTCAGCGCGATCGCCCCCGAGCGCGGACCGGCATCGAGCTTGAAATTCGCCAGCGTCTCGTCCGTCTCCGGACGCTCCTGCTCGTCGAGCTTCGCCAGCATCTTGCGGCGCGACTTCGCCTGCTTCGTCTTCTGGCCCGCGAGGTTGCGGCGGATGAAGTCCTGCGTCTTCTCGATGAACTCCTGCTGCCGCTCGTAGTCGGCGGCCATCTTCTCCATCCGCTCCGCGCGCAGCTCGAGGAACTTCTCGTAGTTGCCGTGATACTCGATCAGCTTCCCGTGCGCGAGCTCGACGATCTTGCCGACAGTGCGATTGAGGAACGTGCGGTCATGCGAGATGACCATGTAGCTCCCCTTGAACGACTCGAGGAACTCCTCGAGGAACTCGATCCCCTTCAGGTCGAGATGATTCGTCGGCTCGTCGAGCAGCAGCAGGTCGACGCGCGTGAGCAGCACGCGCGCGAGCATGGCGCGGTTCTGCTGGCCGCCGCTGAACTCCGCGATCGGCCGCTCGAACTCTTCCTTCCGATCGAACCCGAGCCCGGTCAGCACGCGCTCGACCTCGGCGTGCAGCGTGTAGCCGTCCGCGTGCTCGTAGTCGTGCTGCAGCTGCGAGTATTTCTCGAGCAGCTTCTCGTGATCTTTCGACGGATCGGAGAGGTCGTGCTCGATGACGCGCATCTTCCGCTCGATCGCCAGCACCTCGGTGAACGCGGTCTCGACGTAATCGAAGAGCGTCATCCCCGGCTCGGCGTCGAGATGCTGTCCGACATGTCCGACGGTCAGTCCCGACGAGCTGAGGATCTGCCCGTGGTCCGGCTCTTCCTGTTTGAGGAGGAGGCGGAAGAGCGTCGTCTTGCCGGCGCCGTTGCGGCCGACCAGTCCGACGTGCTCGCCCGGATTGTGCTGCCAGGTCACGCCGCGCAGGATGTCGTGCGGTCCGTAGGATTTCTCGACGTTATCGAAACGGTAGAGCATAGAAAGTTCGCGATACTCTTATCGCATGCGTCTGGCAGTCAACATCGATCACATCGCAACAATTCGCGAGGCCCGCAAGTCCGACGAGCCCGATCCGATCGCCGCGGCGGTGATCTGCGAGCTGGCGGGCGCGCAGGGCATCACCGTTCACCTGCGCGGCGATCGCCGGCACATCCAGGATCGCGACGTCGAGATCCTGCGCCGCGTCGTCTCCACGCATCTCAACGTGGAGATGGCTGCGACGACGGAGATGGTGCGCATCGCGCAGACGATCAAGCCGCATCGCGTGACGCTGGTCCCCGAGCGCAAAGACGAAGTGACGACCGAGGGGGGACTCGACGTCGTGCTGCATTCGGGGAACATCGAGAAGAGCGTGCGCGGGCTGCTCGACGCCGGCATCGACGTCTCGATCTTCGTCGATCCCGACCTGGAGCAGATCCGGCAGTGCAGCAAACTGCGCACGCCGCGCATCGAGATCAACACCGGCAAGTACACCGAGGCGTACACGCGGGAGTGGATGTCGGGACAGTGGCAGAGCGAGCTCGAAAAGATCGTCACCGCCGCGCGCGCCGCGCGGAAGCTCGGGCTCGTCGTCCTGGCGGGGCATGGGCTGAACTACCGCAACATCGACTCGATCGCGCGCATCGACGACATCGAGGAGCTGAACATCGGCCACTCGATCGTGGCGCGCGCGTCGCTGGTGGGACTCGATGCCGCGGTGCGCGAGATGATCGCCCTGATGCGCAATCCGCGGAAAAAGTAGCTACGCCTTCAGCTCCGCCAGCCTTCTCCGGATCGTTTTCCGCCGACGCGGATCGGGATGCGGCGAGAAGCGCTCCGCCTCGTACATCGCGATGAGCGGCTCGAGCTCGCGCGCGTCGTACGGGTGATTCGCTCGCAACTCGGCAAGCGCTTCCTCCATCGTCATCGCCGGACCGACATTGATGCCGAAGCGGCGCAGATGCGAGGCGAGCAGATCGAACACGGGACGCCGGCGTCCGGCGACGGAGATGGCCAGCGCGCCCGCGGCGAGGATCACGAGGATGAACGCGACGGTGCTCGGCGACCTGAGTCGCGTCATCTGATCCGACATCCGCACCTTCACGCTGCGCATCGCGTCGCGCACGGCGGTGATCGCGTTCGCGGCCATCGCCACCTGATCGCCGAGGCCGTAGGTCAGGACGTAGCGGTCCCAGTAGTACGTCACCGATTCGCCGAGCGCGGAGACGTACGCGCGCAGCAGTCCGGTCTGATCGGTGCCCGGACGCAGCGTGGCCGGCGTCGGATCGAACGTCGTCCAGCGCGTGCCGTTCCACACCTCGACCCACGCGTGCGCATCCTCGCGGCGGATGACGAAGTAGCCGGTGAGCGGATTGAAGCGGCCGCCGTAGAAGCCGCCCGCGATGCGCGCGGGGACGTCGAGCGCGCTGAGCAGCGCGACCATCCCCGCGGCGAAGTACTCGCAATGGCCGACGTGATCGCGCAGCAGGAAGCGATCGACGGTCATGGGGTGACCGATGGCCGAGGGATCGGCGACGTAGCGGAACTTCGTCGAGAGGTACTGCTCGATCTTCCCCGCCTGCTCCAGCGGATCGCTGCTGGGACCGACGATCTGCCGCGCCAGCGCCGTCACCTCATCGTTGCGCGGATAGTTCACGACGTGCGGCTCGACGCTGCGCAGCGGCTCGATGTCGCGCGCCACCGAGACGTCGAGCGTGACCATGTCGGTCGCGCGACGCAGCGGCATCGTGGTCAGCGCCTCGCTCTGCGGACCTTCGAAAAGCGCCGGCAGACCGCTGACCGCGTACGCGCCGGTCGGCAGGTAGACGCGCGAGTTGCTCATCAGATGCTGCTGCACGGTCATCACGCGCTGCAGGCCGACCGGGCGCGCGATGCGATAGACGCCATCGCGCGAACGGAGCTCGCGGAACCTGCCCGCGCTCTGCAGCCACTGGTTGCGCGAGAAGCGGTCGTAGATCGCGCCGCGCAGGCGGATCGGCGTGAAGAACGGCGCAGCGTCGGCGCTGATCCAGACGCGCGCCACCACCGACGGATCGGGCGTGGAGCTCCGCTCGTGATTGAAATCGATCGTGTCGGAGAGGCCGGTGCTCGCGTTGGTCAGCGAGCCGCCGATCCCCTGCATCATCGGATTGCGGACGCGTGGCACGACGGGGAACAGCACGGCCGCGATGCATGCGGTGCCGGCGAGGTAGAACGTCGCTGCGCGCGACGACGGCGGCTCGGCGTACTCGTGTCCCAGCGCTGCCACGGTCTCGATGTGGCTGACGTACATCAGCTGCCGGAACATCAGGAAGGCGAACGCGATGACGAACAGCAGGATGGTGATGTGCGTCGACGTGGCGATGCTGGCGACGAAGATCAGCGCGGTGGTCAGCAGGCGCTGCGCGTAGTTGCGCGTGCGCGCCGACTCGATCGGCTGATACGTGGCGATGAAGAGCACGAGGTGCGTCGACGCGGCGATCGCGTTGCGCGAGATGAACGCGGCATCGACGACGTAGAAGCCGATGTAGAGGAGCGCGACGACGCGCATGACCGGCGCGGGGATGAGCTCGGGGCTCTTCCCTCTCGCCACGCGGAGGATGATCCCCGCCATCACCGCGTGAAACATGACCAGCGGCAGCACGCCGACCGCGTTGGTCGCGTAGAGCGGCACGGCCGCGAAGCTGGTCAGGAGGAGCGTCTCGATCTCACGCCGTGCGGGCGTCATCGTGCCTCCCGACCGAAAAGACGACGGCATTGCGCTCGTACGGAATGGCGAACGGCTCGTACGCCGGCTCGACCAGCGCCAGCGCGCGGAAGAGCGGCGTGGCGTCGTCGGCCTTCGAATGGAGCGAGACGCGCGGCAGCGAGAGGATGACCTCCAGCCCGCGCTCCATGGAGTAATAGATGTAGGTCGCGGCGGCGCTGACGATCTCCTCGAACGCTTCGTCGCTGACGCCGAGCGGTTTGTACGGATCGAGGACCACATGCACGCTCTTCGCGGCCTCGGCTTCGGTCTGCTTGATGATCCAGCGCCCGAGGCTGGCCGATTTTTTCCACGCGACGTGGCGCAGCGAATCGCCGCGGACATATTCGCGGAACGAATGGACCTCGCCGCCGATGCCGATGCGGTTCGTGGCGATCTCCCCCTCCGCCGTCGCTTCCATCCGCCGGCGCTCGCGCTCTCCCGCGAGGACGCGCGGGTAGACGATCACTTCGCCGTGAATCCTGATCCGCCGCTTCTTCAGAAAAAAGCCGAACGGGTAGCGCGTGTAGAAGTCGAGGCGATTGACCGTGACGATACCGCGATGATCGAAGTGCAGCGTGACCGGCACCTCGATCGCGCTGCGCCGCGAGACGATCGGCACGAGCACCGGCTCCAGCTCGCCGCCGCAGATCACGACGTCGCGCACGTTCCAGATGCGCGAGTCGTTGTGCAGCCGCAGCATCCCGTGCGCGGGACGGCCCACCCACGGCTGTCCGATCGCCGAGAACTCCACGCGCAGATGCTTCAGGCCGCCCTTCGACGCGATGCCGGAGAGCAGCAGGCATCCGAGGAGGAACGTGAGGCCGATGTAGAGCGCGTTGTTGCCGGTGTTGAGCGCGGCGAAGCCGATGACGACGGTGAAGAGGACGTAGCTCGTGCCGACTTTGGTGAGCCGGACGACGCCGTCGAAGGCGAAGGGAGGGGCTTTCATAGTTTCCTTCTCCCCTGCCGCGCGGGGGAGAAGGTGCCGCAGGCGGATGAGGGGGAGCTCCGTCGCATAAACACGCACCCCTCACCCGCCTGCGGCACCCTCTCCCCGCAAGCGGGGCGAGGGAAATTTCCTTTACCGCGGAACCGGTATCTCGTTCACGATCCGCTGGATGAACAACGCCTCGGGCGAACGCTCGCCGCGGCGGTCGCGCATGATGATCCGATGCGACAGCACCGGCGCGGCGAGGCGCTTGATGTCCTCGGGGACGACGAAGTCGCGGCCCTGGACCATGGCCAGCGCCTGGCAGGCTTTAAAGAACGTGAGGGCGCCGCGCGTCGAGACGCCGAGGGCTACTTCGACGTGCGTGCGCGTCGTCTGCACGATCGTCATCAGGTACTCGAGCAGTGACTCGTTGACGTGGATGAGGCCGACCTGCTGCTGCAGTTCGCGCACCTCGGCCTCGTCGAGCACCGGCTCGAGATGGTCGAGCACGTCCTGCGCGCCGCCGGAGCGGAGGAGCTTCTTCTCGTCGGTCGCGTTCGGATAGCCGATGGTGAGTTTCATCAGGAAGCGGTCGAGCTGCGACTCCGGCAGGGGATAGGTGCCGACGTGCTCGACCGGGTTCTGCGTGGCGATCACCAGGAACGGATCGGGCAGCGCGAGCCGCCGCTTCTCGATCGTGATCGTTCCCTCGTTCATCGCCTCGAGCAGCGCCGACTGCGACTTCGGCGTCGCGCGGTTGATCTCGTCCGCGAGGAGGATGTTCGTGAAGATCGGTCCGGAGACGAACTCGAACTCCTGCGCGTCCTGATTGAAGATCGTCACGCCGACGATGTCCGCGGGGAGGAGATCGCTGGTGAACTGAATGCGCTGAAACTGCAGCGACATCGAGCGGGCGATGGCGTGTGCCAGTGTCGTCTTGCCGACGCCCGGCACATCCTCGAGCAGGATGTGTCCCTTGGCCAGCAGCGACGCGATCGCGAACTGCACGACCTCCGACTTCCCGCGGATGACCTTCTCCACGTTCGCCTGCAACGCGGCGATGCGATCGAGCGAGCGGTTCAGCGGTATTGCTTCTCTGGCCATCGCTACTTCTGACGTTTAACTACCAGAAACGTGCCGAATATTCGGCCGCGCCTTTCAACACTTGTTGTAATTCGGCCCGCCCCCACCCTCCGGCGGGACCCATGTGATCACCTGGTAAGGGTCCATGATGTCGCAGGTCTTGCAGTGGAAACAGTTGGTGAAATTGAGGAAGGGGACTTTTCCTCTTCCGTCGGCGGTCGGCTGCGGCTCGTACACCGCCGCGGGACAGAAGTGCAGGCAGGGGTTGCCGTACTCCTCGGTGCAGCGCGTGATGCAGACCTCGGTGTCGGCGATCAGCAGGTGCGCGGGCTGATTCTCCTCGTGCAGGACGCCGCCGTAGTAGACGTCGCTCACCTTGTCGAAGGTGTAGGTGTTGTCGAACTTGATATTCTCCGGCGGATGCGGATGCTCGTCGCCGAAGTAGCGCTTGATGCGCGTCATCAGCTCGTGCCCGGCGTGTCCGTCGAGGCGATCGGTGAAGCCGAAGCCGCGGCCGCCGGTGACCATGCCGAGGCCGGCGTTGACCATGCCGGCGATCTGTCCGTGCTCGAACGCCTGATGGAAGTTGCGCTGCGAGTAGAGCTCCTCGCGAGCCCACGACGCCTCGAACAGACCGTCGTATTCGCGCAGCTGATTCGATGAGTAGTCCTCGTTGAGCAGCGCGTGGAACGCCGCCTCCGCCGCGAGCATCCCCGACTTGATGCCGAGGTGGATGCCCTTGAGCCGTGCGCCATTGAGGTAGCCGGCGGAATCGCCCGCGATCATGAAGCCGTCGCCGTACATCCGCGGCATCGAGAAATACCCGCCCTCGGGGATCGCCTTCGCGCCCGCCGAGATCATCTTGCCGCCCTGCAGGATCTCGCGCACCGCGGGGTGCAGCTTGTAGCGCTGGAACTCGTGGTGCGGATCGGTCGTCGGGTTGCGGTAATCGAGTCCGACCACCAGTCCGATGTCGACGATGCGGTCCTTCATCCCGTAGATGAAGCCTCCGCCGAACGTCTCCATGTCGAGCGGCCAGCCCATCGTGTGGATGACGGTGCCGGGCGCGAAGCGATCGTCGGGGAGCTGCCAGAGCTCCTTCACGCCGACGGAGTAGACCTGCGGGTTCTTGCCGGCGGAGAGATCGAACATGCCGTCGAGCTGCTTGGTGAGGGTGCCGCGCGGACCTTCCGCGAGGATCGTCACCTTCGCGCGGACGTCGACGCCCGGCTCGAAGTTCGGCTTCGCCTCGCCGTTCTTGTCGATCCCTTTGTCGCCGGTGCGGACGCCGACCACGCGTCCTTCCTCGACCAGCACGCGCGAGGCGGGGAACTCGGGGAAGAGGTCGACGCCCATGTCGCCGACGATCGGAGCCATCCAGCGGACGAATTCGCCGAGGGAGACGACGTAGTTACCGTGGTTCTGCAGGGGCGGCGGCATGATCGGCGCCGCGATCTTGAAGTTCTCGAAGAGGTACCAGAACGCGTCGCTGGTGACCGGCGACTCGACGGGACAGCCGCGCTCGAGCCAGTCGGGCATCAACTCGGCGATGCCGCGCGGATCCATGACCGCGCCGGAGATGCCGTGTGAACCGATCTCTTTTCCTTTTTCGAGCACCGCGATCGACAGGCCTTCGAGCTTCTTCTCGGCTGACGATTCGTTGTGCGCCTTGATCAGCGTTGCGAGCTGATAGGCGGCGGCGAGTCCCGCCGGTCCGGCGCCGACGATGACGACGTCGACGTCCAGCGTCTCGCGTTCGATGCCCGGAAGTTCAGCCATGGTTCAGTCCCCCTGCAAGTCGCGCGAATTGTAGCGGATGCTATCCTTCCTCCCGGACCGAATGTCTGAAGAGCTCCTCGCCTTGCTTCTGCTTCTGGTCTCGAGCGCGGTCACTTCGTTTCTGGCTACGATCGCGGTCAGGCACGTCGCCGACAGAATCGGCGCGCAGGATTATCCCGGCGACCGCCGTTCCCACGAGAAGATCACCGCGCGCCTCGGCGGACTGGCGATCATCTTCGGCTTCGGCTTCCCTCTCCTCCTGCTGACCGGCAACTCGCACGCCGCGGAGCTGGCGTCGAAGAACATCTCCTACCTCTGCGCCGTCCTCGCCGCCGGCTCGATCGTGGTCGGCCTCGGCGTGTACGACGACGTCGTCGGCGCCGACGCGCCGCGCAAGTTCGCCGCGCAGACCGCCGCCGCGATCATCCTCGTCTCCTTCGGCTTCCACTTCGGCTCGATCTCCATCGCCGGCTACAACCTGAACCTCGGTTTCATCGGCTCGCTCGCGTCGATCGTCTGGATCGTCGGCGTGATCAACGCGATGAACTTCATCGACGGCATCGACTCGCTGGCCACCGTCGTCGCGCTCACCGTCGCCATCACCTTCGCCGTCATCGCCTTCATCCGCCGCGACGCGTTCTCGCTGGTGATGATGACCGCGCTGGCCGGGAGCCTCATCGGCTTCTACCCGTGGAACCGGCCGCCGGCGAAGATCTTCATGGGCGATACCGGCAGCCTCTTCATCGGCCTCCTGCTCGCGGCGATCTCCATCGCCCGCCCGAGCAAGTCGCCGGTCGCGCTGATCATCGGCGGCCCGATGCTCGCACTCGCCGTGCCGGTGATCGACACGCTGATCGTGATGAAGCAGCGCTTCGGCGGACCGGCGACGCCGCTGCTCGAGCGGATCGGGCGGATGTTCAACGCCGATCGCAAGCACATCCACCACATCCTCGTGGAGCGCTTCGGCAGCATCGGAAAGACGATCGTCTCGATCTGGCTGATCACCGTCCTCTTCGCGGTGTCGGCGGTGATGACGGTGGTCGATTCGCTGAAGCCGTACGGCTACGGCATCGGCATCGTGGGGCTGCTGGCGATGCTGCTCCTGCGCTACACGTCCGCCCGCAAGGTGCCGCAGGATGAGGGGGCCGCTCTCGCCAGTGGCACGACCCCTCACCCGCCCCTCGACAAGCTCGGGGCACCCTCTCCCCGCGATGCGGGGCGAGGGAAAAAATAAATGTGCGGAATCGCCGCGCTCTTCGCGTACGACGACGGCGCACCATCGATCCGGCGCGAAGAGCTGGAAGCGATCAACGAGCGGATGCGGCCGCGCGGTCCCGACGCCGGCGGGACGTGGATCAGCGATGACGGCCGCGTGGGGCTCGCGTCGCGGCGGCTGGCGATCATCGATCTCACTCCCGAGGGCGATCAGCCGCTGACCGACACGTCGGGCGAGCTGGTCATCGTCTTCAACGGCGAGATCTACAACCATCGCGAGCTGCGCGCGCGCCTGGAGCGCGGCGGCGCGCGCTTCCACTCCTCGAGCGACACGGAAGTCCTGCTGCAGCTCTACCGCGCGCACGGCGCCGACATGGTCGAGCTGCTGCGCGGCATGTTCGCCTTCTGCATCTGGGACAAGACGTGGCAGCGGATGTTCGTGGCGCGCGATCCGTACGGCATCAAGCCGCTCTACTTCGCCGACGACGGCCGGACGATCCGCATCGCGTCGACGGTGAAGGCGCTGCTCGCCGGCGGCGCGGTGTCGCGCACGGTCGATCCCGCCGGCGTGGCCGGATTCTTCCTGACCGGCACGGTGCCGGAGCCGTTCACGATCTTCGAATCGATCCGCAGTGTCGAAGCAGGGACGGCGTTCTTCATCGACGTCAACGGAAGGGGCAAGGCCCGCGATCATTACTCGATCGCGAAGGTCTTTCAGCGGGGCTGTTCGCAGCACGCGTTCGTGACGCTCGTCCCGCCGGCGATGCAGTTGTGCGAGTTCGTGAGCGAGTCGCTCGTCTATCACCTCGTGTCGGACGTGCCGGTCGGCGCGTTCCTCTCCGCCGGCATCGATTCGACCGGACTGGTCGCGCTGGCGAAGCAGCCGATGCGGACGGTGACGATGTCGTTCGACGCGTTCGCGGGCGGCGCGTCGGATGAATCGCGCATCGCCGAGCGCTTCGCCGCGGAGAGGAACTGCACGCACACGACGCGGGTCGTGACCCGCGACGAGTTCACGCGCGACCTCCCTCGCTTCTTCGACGCGATGGACCAGCCGACGATCGACGGCGTCAACACCTGGTTCGTCAGCAAGGCGACGGCGGAGCAGGGACTGAAGGTCGCGATCAGCGGCATCGGCGGCGACGAACTGTTCGGCAGTTACCCGAGCTTCACCACGCTGCCGCGCATCGTTCGCGGCATGTCGCTGGCGCGCAAGGTCCCGGGAGGCATTCAGGCCGCGCGCGCGGCGCTGGCGATGATGAAGCGCAGTCCGAAAGCGCCCGCCGTCACCCGCTACGGCGCGACGTGGGGCGGTGCGTATCTCGTGCAGCGCGGGCTGTACATGCCGTGGGAGCTGCCGATGGCGGCGGACGAAGCGGAAGAGGGATTGAAACGGCTGGAGTTTTTCGAGCGGGCCGAGGCGATGCTCGATCCCGATCCGAGCAGCGCGTTCGGCCGCGTGGCCACGCTCGAGGCGACGCTCTACATGCGCAATCAACTGCTGCGCGACACCGACTGGGCCAGCATGGCGCATTCGCTCGAGGTGCGCACGCCGCTCGTCGACGCGTGGCTGCTGCGCCAGCTCGCGCCGTTGCTCACGAACGAGGGCTCGGCATCGAAGCAATACTTCGCCGACAGTCCGAAGCCGGCGCTTCCCGACTACGTGCGCAACCGGCCGAAGACCGGCTTCGTCGTCCCGCTAATCGACTGGGCGCAGCTCGAGCCCGACGGCACCGGGACGCGCATGCGGAGCTGGGCGAAGCGGGTGATGGAGACCTTTCGATGAAAGTGCTCCTGCTCACCACCGACATCTACGGCGGCTACGGCGGCATCGCGCTCTACAACCGCGACTTCGCCGCGGCGGTCGCATCGCATCCCGATTGCGAGGAGCTCGTGGTCGTCCCGCGCATCGTGCCGAACGAGCCGGACGGCATTCCGCCGAAGGTCCGCTTCGTCGCGCAGGCGGCGCGGAACAACCTCGCCTACTTTCGCGAGATCCATGCGCTGCGGCGCGAGAAATTCGACGTCGTTTTCTGCGGCCACATCAACCTGCTGCCGTTCGCGCGGACGATCTCCGGCCGGCCGGCGCTGCTCATCTACGGGATCGATGCGTGGAAGCCGCGCAATCGCCGCTACAAACCGGGCGCGGTGATCTCCATCAGCGACATCACGCTCGGCCGCTATCTCTCCTGGTCTTCATTCGAGGGAAAGACGTTCATCCTGCCGAACGCGATTCATCTCGACGACTACGCCATCGCGCCACGCGATCCGCAACTCGTCGCGCGCTACGGCCTCGAAGGAAAGCGCGTGCTGCTGACGGTCGGCCGCATCGTCGCCGCGGAGCGCTACAAAGGCTTCGATGAAGTCATCGAAGTGCTGTGCGATCTTCCGAAGGACGTCGTCTATCTCATCGCCGGCGGCGGCAACGATCTGTCGCGCCTGAAGAAAAAATCCGAGGCCCTCGGGCTCGGCGAGCGCGTCATCTTCACCGGACTCTTCCCCGATTCGGAGAAGCCGGCGCTTTACAATCTCGCCGACGTGTACGTGATGCCGAGCCGCGGGGAGGGATTCGGGTTCGTGTTGCTGGAGGCGATGGCCTGCGGCGTTCCGGCCATCGGCAGCCGGCACGACGGCGGACGCGAAGCGCTTCGCGGCGGTGAGCTCGGCATCCTCGTCGATCCCGCCAGCTCCGCCGACATCCGCCTGGCGATCGAAGAGCTCCTCGCGCGCGGCACGAAGCAGATCCCGCCCGGGCTCGACTATTTTTCGTTTGAGAACTTCACGTCGCGAGTCCATTCAATCCTGCATGAACTAACGGATGAGTTGCGCCGATGAAGCGCGCGATCATCCTCGGCGCGAGCGGCCAGGACGGCGCATACCTCTCGCGCCTTCTGCTCGATCGCGATTACGAAGTGCACGGCACCTCGCGCGATGCCGAGATGCGCTCCTTCGACCGCTTCGAGCACCTCGGCATCCGCGACCGCGTCACCATGCACTCGGTCTCCATGCGCGATTTCCGCGAGCTGCTGCAGCTGATCAGCAGCGTCCAGCCCAACGAGATCTACAACCTCGCAGGCCAGAGCTCCGTCGCGCTGTCGTTCTCCCAGCCGATCGAGACGATGGAGTCGATCGCCACCGGCGAGCTCCTCGTGCTCGAGGCGATCCGCTACCTCCGCCTCCCGATCCGCCTCTACAACTCCGGCTCCAGCGAATGCTTCGGCGACACGCCTGAAGGCTCCGCGAGCGACGAGCAGACGCCGTTCGTGCCGCGCAGTCCGTACGCGACGGCGAAGGCGACGGCGCACTGGACGACGACCAACTATCGCGAGGCGTACGGCCTCTTCGCCTGCTCCGGCATCCTCTTCAATCACGAGTCGCCGCTCCGCTCGGAGCGCTTCGTGACGAAGAAGGTCGCCGACGCCGCGGCCGCGATCGCCGCCGGCAAACAGAAGACGCTGCAACTCGGCAACCTCGAGATCTCGCGCGACTGGGGCTACGCGCCGGAGTACGTCGAGGCGATGTGGCGGATGCTGCAGCGCGACGAGCCGGAGGATTTCGTCATCGCCACCGGCGAAAGCCACACGCTGCAGGAGTTCGTCGCCGCGATGTTCGCCGCGCACGGCCTCGACTGGCGCGACCACGTCGAGACGCGTCCCGAGCTGCTCCGCCCGTCCGATCTTCGCTACAGCCGCGGCAACCCGGCGAAGGCGAAGCAGGTCCTGGGGTGGGAAGCGCAGACGAAGTTCGCGGAGCTGATCGCCAGGCTGGCGTGAGCGGAGCGCGGACGTCCCGTCCGCAGCGGTCGGGCGTCACGCCCGGCCGCCCATTGGTCGCCGGCCGAGGACGGCCAGCGACTGCGGACGAGGACGTCCGCGCTCCACTGGCACCGATCTTTCACCCGCCGCATTCATGTCGTTCGCGCTGACTCTCATCCTCGCCACCCTCATCCCCCTCAACGATCTCGGCCCCGCGCCGTACGCGTACGGCTACTACGGCGGCCTGTGGGAAGACGGCTCGAACACGATCCCCGACGATCACGCCGCGGCCGGACTTCGCCGCGCGGCATTGATTCAACCGCTCGACGCGGACGGCAATCCATCGCCGGACGGCCGGATCGGCTTCATCGCCGTCGGCTTCGATGAGACCTCGCGCATCGCGAATGCGTTCAGCGCGAGCACGCATCTGCCGCCGCACGTCACGTTCGCGAATGCCGCCGCGCCCGGCCTCGATGCGGCGCACTGGGTCCTCTACCGCGATCCGAACTACGACCGCGTTCGCGACAGCGTGCTCGCCCCCGCGGGCCTCACCGAGAAGCAGGTGCAGGCCGCGTGGATCGAGCTCGAAACCGACAACCCCTACTCGCCGTTGCCGATCCAGGACGGCGATGCGTATCGCTTGAAATCACTCCTCTCCGAATCGCTGCGCGCGATGAAGAAGCGCTGGCCGAACCTGCAGGTCGCCTATCTCTCCAGCCGCGTCTACGGCGGCTACGCGACGACGCACTGGAACCCCGAGCCGTACGCGTACGAGGCGGGACTCACGGTCCGCTGGACGATCCTCGGGCAGATCACGCTGATGCGCACCGGCTACCTCTGGGACTCGCGCATCGGCGACGTGAGCTACGAGCGCGGCAGCGCGCCGTGGATCACGTGGGGCCCGTATTTGTGGGCCGACGGCACGATCCCGCGCAGCGACGGCCTGACCTGGACGCGCGACGATTTCGAATTCGACGGCGAGACGCTGTCGGAGCAAGGCGCGATGAAAGGCGCAGCGCTCTTTCGGTCATTTCTGATGAGCGAGCCGACGGCGAGCTGGTTGCGGGTGTACGAACGAGTCAGACCGATTCGCGCGCGATGAATCGTCCGATCTCGATCGACGCCGTCGCCCCCGGCGAGGGCGCATTGCAGACATGAATCGCCCGCCCGCGCCGCACGATCACGAAATCATCGGCCAGTGATCCCGACGGCGTCAGCGCCTGCGCCCGCACCCCGGCAGGCGCGCGATGAAGATCGCGCTCCGCGATCGCCGGCACGAGCCGCTGCACGCTCCGCGCGAACAGTCGCCGGCTGAGACTGCGCATCACCTCCCGCCCGCCCTCCTCCCAGTTCCGCGCCGCGAGCCGCCAGAAGCCGCCGTACGTGAAGGTGTCGAGCGTGTCGCGCACGCTCACATCGCGCCAGCGATACCCCTCGCGCTTGAACGCGAGCACCGCGTTCGGTCCGGCGTGCACATGTCCTTCGATGCCGCGCGTCAGGTGCACGCCGAGGAACGGGAAGTCGGGATTGGGGACCGGATAGATCAGCGTGCGAACCAGCGACGCGCTCTCGCCGCCGACGTCGTAGTACTCGCCGCGAAACGGCACGATCCGCACCTCCTCGGCGTGCGCGATCCGGTCGGCAAAGAGTCCCGCGCAGTTGATGATCGTCTTCGCCCGGAACTCCCCGCGCGTCGTGGCGATCACGTCGTCGCGGATCTCCAGCACGCGGCACGACAGCTCGAGCTGTCCGCGCACCAGCGACGCCATCACATCCGCCACGCGCCTGTAATCGACGACACCGGTCGACGGCACATGCAGCGCCGCCACCGCGTTCACATGCGGCTCGATTTCCGTCGCCTGCTCCAGCCAGCGCGTGACCACGCTATTACCGCGCGCGTTCTCCTCCAGCTTCCGCAGCCGCGCAACCTCGGCATCATTCGTCGCCACGATCAACTTCCCCGTGATCGCGAACGGAATCGCATGCGCACGGCAGAACTCCACCATCGAGCGATTTCCCTCCACCGCCATCCGCGCCTTGAGCGACCCCGGCCGGTAGTACACGCCCGAATGAATCACGCCGCTGTTGCGCCCCGTCTGATGCGCGGCGAACGCGTTTTCTTTTTCGAAGAGGACGACCGAGGCCGATTCGGGCAGCGCGAGCGCGGTGGCGAGTCCGACGATGCCGCCGCCGATGATGGCGTAGTCGAAGGTCATGACCGGCTTCGCAACCGTTTGATGCGCTCCGCCGGCGCGATGGTACGAACGTCGTAATAACGCCTCACGGCAGGCGCATTCGGGTCGAGCTTCCCCTTCTGCGGCGCGTGGAACAGGTGCAGGAACGGCAGATAGCCGAAACGATAGACCTTGCCGCTCGCCTCGGCACGTTCCCAGAACTCGTTGTCCTCGCCTCCCCAGCCGACGAATTCCTCGTCGAATCCGCCCGCCGCTTCGTATGCGCTGCGCCGGACGGCGATGCTCGCACCGAGGAGGTTCTGCACGATCGCCGACGGAACGTTCGTGCGCACGTCGCCGCCGGCAAAGATCCGCTCCGTCTCCGGCTGGGGAAGATAGAACGTGAATCGCTTCAGCTCGAGGAAGTCGCAGCCGTCGTTCGCCCGGGCCACGCATTCGGCCGCATAACGCGACGGCACGAGCATGTCGTTGTCGTGGAGAACGACGATCGGCGCGCGACTCTCCGCGACGCCGGCATTGAGCGTCGCGGCGCGGTTGTAGTCGGTCTCGCACGGCGTGAAGCGATAGCGGACCCAGTCAGGCAAGGCCGCTTCGATCCGCGGCTCCCGGTCCTGTTCGATCACGATGCACTCGATGGAGGCGCCGCTCTGTCCGGCGATGCTGCGCAGCGTGGTGAGCAGATGCGGCAATCGCTCCGTCCCGCGATGCCCGATCACGAACGCGACGTCGGGATGCTCAGCGGTTTTCGCCGGGGCACTTCGCATGACGACCGGCCACTGCTCGAACGCGGCGCGCATGAGGCGCGCGCCGAGCGCGGGAAAGACATTCGCGAGATGCAGTTCCGAGGTGAATTCCCACTCGCACCGCACGCCGCGGCCGTCGGTGGTCACGCGCTCGTTGCGGTTGTGGATCTCGATCCAGCGATGCGTGAAATATCGCGGCAGATCGTAAACAGCGGCGCCGAGGATCGTGCGGAGCCTCTTCAATGCAGAAGCCTCTCAATGAAAAATCGGCGGATCGATTCGTCGGAGAAACGTTCGTAGAACCGTTCGAGCGACGGCGTGAATCGCGAGAGGTCGCTTTGCCAGAGTGCGTGCGCCTTCGCCGCGAGATCGTCGAGGTTGCCGTATTCGTAGACGTCGCCGAGATAGTTCCGGCGAACGCGATGGCCGAGGAGGCCGCGCTTGGGGACGAGCACGGGCCGGCGGAATTCGGCGGCCTGGATCACAGTGGCGCTGGACAAGGCGAGACGGTGCGTCGTGATGTAGACGCGGACGGCCTCGAAATAGAGCTGCTTGAGGCCCTGTGCGTGGACATAAGACGCGGTCTCGTACAGGCGGCCTTCAGCCTTCAGTTTCCTGCGAATCGCTTCGACGTCATATCGGAACAGCGAACGCTCGCGAGCGTCATACGTTTCGACGCGGCCGGCGTGAATGGCAGTCGTGTTCGGATTGCGGGCAATGAATTCCAGGAAAAGGTCGTAGCCCTTGTAAAAGGCCGCATCGCCGAAATAGAGCACCGGCTCCAGACCGGTGCTCAGAAACGTCTTCAATTGCGCGCGACTACGCTCGAGCTCCGCCGCGTCCCCGGTCGTTCCCTCTTCGAGGATCGGCCGCGAGATTTCCGGCATCCAGTAGACGGGCGGCCCGAACCACTGTGCCAGCCGCTCGTCTTTCACCAGGATCTCGTCGAGCACTCCTCGGCCGAGAATCAACTGTTCATAGAAATAGCGGACCGAATTCTTTCGCTCGAAAACCGCTCGCTTGACGTTGCCGAGCGTCGTCCGCAACGTCGGCGCGATGAAGCGCTTCGGCGCGCCGGTGAACGAGTCCTCGCCCGGATACCACTCGCTGGTGTTCGCGAAAATGCCGAGGTTGCGCCCCTTCAGTCGGGGAGCCGCGCCGGCAGCGATCCTCCGAAACTCGCCGTTCGATTTATCCGCTTCAATGAACAGCGTCGTCGTGATCCCCCGCTCTTCCTGCAGCGCAACGAGCTCCTCGGCGGTCAGGTGAGGGCCGCGGCCCCTGGATCGATTGTCGATCAGCTGCACCCGATTTCTCGAGGCCAGCGGCTGCAGGTCGGGTGATTGTGCGAGACCGGCTTCGTCCGTGAAGCCCATGGCGACGACGATGTCGCAGTCCTCGTTCGACAGCGCATCGGCAATGACCCGGCAATAGACGCGCGGATGACCGATGACGTCCGGCGAATAGAGAAGAATCGTGGTCATGCGAACGGCCGGGTGAGATCCGGTTCATGTCTCGGCGTCACTCGCGGCTCGCGCAATGGCTCGTCGGCTGCGGGAAGCACGACACGGCCGGCTTTCAGGTCCTGGAGAAAATTGCGGGTGCCGAGACTGAGGAACGCCATCGGCAATCCTTTGCCGCCCCCTTCCGTCGTCTCCGTCGAATCGAGCGGCACGTCCTTCGGCACGCGGTCGAACCAGTTGTGATAGTGCGTGACCTCGCCGTCGAGACTGTAGAAGTTCCCCATCGCATAACGGAGATACGACAGCTCGTCGGACCAGTACTCGGGGGTGAATCGCGGTACATAAGCGGGCGACGGTTCTTTCGGCGAGGCGTGGACGCGCATGGCCTGCCAGGTGTAGCCATGCCGCGCCAGGTTGGCGGGCAGGTCGTGTGTGACGTAGAAATCCTCGAGGTCGAGCCTTTTCTCCGGAAACGGAATTCCCTTGCGCCGGATCCAGACCCAATCGCGCATGCGCCGCGCCTTTTCGGTATCGAACAGCAGAAAGCAGCTCTCCGGCATGCCCCGGCCATAAGGACGCGTGAGCGGCCCGCATCCGATGTCCTCCGGTGAAATCAGTGCGACATCGCCGGTCATGCGCGCATTACAGACCGCATACCATTTCGGCGACAGCAGCACCACGTCGGAATGCAGCAGCAGCGTGCGCCGCCCGCTGGACATCGACAGCAGACGATTCAATGCAATCGCCTGGCTGCAGTACTCGAGCCTCACGTCGGCGCCGAAATCACGCGCGATCTCCACGGAGCGGTCCTTCGACAGGTTGTCGACCACGCCGAGGCGCACGCTCAAGCCGTCGGTCGTCTTGCGGATCGAGCGGAGGCAGTGCTCGAGAAACAACTCGCTGTTCCACGTCGTGACGCCTACGAAGAGCTCGACGCCCATTCACGCCTCCGTGACATACCGTTCCTTCGATGCCTCGATCATCTCCGCCAGCGTGCTGCGCAGATCGTGGCGGTATTGCCATGCCGGATAGTCCTGCTGGAACCGCCGCACGTCGCTGATCCACCAGATGTGATCGCCCGCCCGCGCGTCGTCCGTCAGCGTGTACGCGACGCGAAGGCCGCTCAATTCATCGATGAGATCGATGGCCTCCAGGATCGAGCAGTTCGCGAATCGCGAGCCGCCCATGTTGTATGCGCGTCCCGGTTTCGGATCGCACAAGAACGACCAGAAGCATTGCACGAGGTCATTGGAGTGGATGTTGTCGCGGACCTGCTTTCCCTTGTAGCCGTAAATCGTGTACGGGCGGCCTGTCACCGCACAACGAACGAGATAGGCGAGAAAGCCGTGCAGTTCCGCGCCGCTGTGCGCGGGCCCGGTGAGACAACCGCCTCGGAATACGCCGGTGCGGAGACCGAAATAGCGTCCGTACTCCTGGACCATCACGTCGGCCGCGACCTTGCTGGCGCCGAAGACGCTGTGCGTCGACTGGTCGATGGTCATCGATTCGTCGATGCCATGCTCCGCCCACGGATGACCCGGATCGAGCTCCCACCGGCTTTCCCTCTCGACGAGCGGCAAGGCGTTCGGCGTGTCGCCATAGACCTTGTTGGTCGACGTAAAGATGAAGACGGCATCGGGCGCATGCCTGCGCGTCGCCTCGAGCAGCACGAGCGTGCCCACGGCATTGACCCCGAAGTCGGTCATCGGCTCGCGCGCCGCCCAGTCATGGCTCGGCTGCGCCGCGCAATGAACGACCACGTCGATCCGGCCGTGGTGGGAACGAAAGAGCTCTTCGATCGCGGCGTCGTTGCGGATGTCGACGTTCATGTGCCGGTACCGCGACAGGACCGACTCCAGCCTGCGCGTGTTCCATTGCGTCGATGCATCGCGGCCGAAGAAATAGGCCCGCATGTCGTTGTCGATCCCGATGACGTCGAGACCCTGCTGGTGAAGAAACGTCGCCGTCTCGCTGCCGACGAGCCCTGCCGAGCCCGTGACGATCGCTAGGCCCATACGCGTTCCCGGTCCTTTCCCGCGGCGCTCATGTGATCAGCTTCGCCAGCACCTGCTCGTTTCGCGAGATCCATTCCGCGATCTCGCGCACGATCGTCCGCGGCGCGCGCGCCGGCGACCAGCCCAGTGCCGCCGTGACCGCGGCGTGATCGGTGATGTACCACGGCACGTCGACAGCCGCGGTGACGTCATCGCTGTCGATCGGCACCTCGCGGCCGGTCTCTTCACGGCACAACGCGGTGAACTCCTGCAGCGACACCGCCCCCGCCCGTCCGCCGCCGACGTTGAACGTGCGGCCGGCGACACGATCCCATGAATCGATCTGCCGTTTGATGAGGCCGGCGAGATCGTCCGGATGAAGCAGGTCGCGCACCTGCAGTCCCCTGCCGCCGAATCCCGTGTATTTCAGCGGACGTCCGAAGTAATGCCGCGCGACCCACAGTGTGAAGACGCCCTGGTCCGTCCGGCCGAACTGTCCCGGCCCGGCGATCACGCCGCATCGGTTGATGACGACGCGCAAGCCGCCGAACGCACCGTACTCCTGGCAGATCAATTCGGCCGCGAGCTTGCTCGCGCCGTAATACGAGCGTGGACCATCGGTTGAAAAGTCCTCGGCGATCCCGGGCCCTTCATCGCGCAGATCGAGGCGCGTCGCTTTTTCCTTAAGCGGCAGGTCCTTCAACTTCTCGATCGAATAAACGCGCGACGTGGAGAGAAAAATGAGCGACCCGCAGCGCTTTCTCGCGAATTCGAGGCAATTCAGGGCGCCGACGAGATTCGTATCGAGCACATAGCGCGGCGAATCATCGATCCCGGCGTGCACGCTCGGGTCGGCCGAGGCTTCGATGAGAAGGTCGAACGTGCCGTCGAGTGCATCGAGATCGGCGGCGTTGCGCACGTCGCCATGCACGAACGCCGCGCCTTCCGCGACGAGGCCGGTGAGGTTCCACTCCGAGCCGCGGCGGCGGAGGTTGTCGAACAGCACGACGTTGTGCGCGTCGCGCAGGAACGAGCGCGCGAGCGCGCCGCCCACGAAACCTGCACCGCCTGTGATCAGAATGCGCATCGGTCACGTCTGAAGATCATCAAGTTACCCGTATACCATCCGGTGACCCGCGCATCGATCCACTCGTCACGCCAACGCCTTGAGATTGCATCGTCGTACACGAATGAACGCTCACGAAACTTCTCGATCCAGTAGCTCCGAGGTTGTTCGTTGACATGGTCCGTTCCTCCCTGTCCTGGAGGCGCGGCAGTGAACACGACCACGTTCGCCGCGTTCGTCAGAAGATCGACGTAGCGGTCCGCGGCATTCTCCGGCAGATGCTCGGCGACCTCAACGCTGACGGCGACGTCGAACTGAGGGAGGTCGTCGAACGCGTCGTGCTCCAGGTCGAACCTGCGTACGTCAAGCCCTCGTTCCCGGCAAAGTTCCAACGCGGCAAGTGAATACTCGAGGCCAAAGACGGTTGCACCAGCTGATCGCATGGCTTCGAGAAATGCGCCCGTGCCGCAGCCGACATCGATCACCGAGGCAGGCGCGAAATCACGCCCGATCGAGCGAACCATTGCCACCGCGCTTCGGGCGGCCGGTTCTTCGACCACGGTGAGGTAGTAATCGCGATCGTAGATGCGATCGTGGGGCAGCATGCGGTAGTAGAGCCGCTTGGCGATTTCGACAAAGCGATTCTGACGTAACCACAGAGGCATGACGCGGCGATAGAACTGTTTGACATTCATTCTTTGGATACCTGCTGCGCGGATTCGCTGTTCGGCGGGATACGGCAGGGGCGGAGCACCGGTGCGAGCTTGAGCAGACGCAACACACTCCACGCTGCGAGCTCCCAGCGTTGATAACGGCTCTCAGGGTTGACGTCTCCCGGGTTGTAGAAGCGGCGTGTCAACAGTCGGGCCACTCCGCGGAGCCACCCTCTGAGCCGGCGCAGACGGAATGTGAGCCGATTTCCCTGCGCGTACGCGGGGAGAAACGCAAGCCGGCGCCAGAGAATGTCGGCTTCGTGCCACGCCCGTGCCCCGGATGCAGCGTGCTCAGGGTTCGCCAAGCCGCCATGCTCTCCGTACTGATAAGTCGGTATGTAGTTGAGAACGCCGCGTTCCCAACGGAGATACACACCGAGATACGTTTCCCACGGCCGGTATTCGCCCGGTAATGCCTTTTCCGTTTCACGGGCGAAAAAGTCGGCCAGGGCCAGGGCGGCGCCTGGATTGAGAACATACGCGACAGTCGTGTTGCCGTGGCCATGCGGGAATCCTGCTGCGTCGGCGCCGTACAGGATCGACCCGGCCGAATAGAGCCAGCCGAATCGCCCTTCGGAATCGTCTCGAGGAACGGGAAACGGAGCCGGAAGCGTCCCGAAGCCGAGGACCGGCACGAAGTCCGCCTCGACGACGATTACCGGCCGTCCCGTGTCAATGACTCTTTGCCAGGCGTGTGCGTGGTTCACAAGACACCTGACCGCTTTCGAGTAGGCGAGCTGGTCGGGGGTGTAGGGTCCTCTGACTTCCGAAACGCTGAAGCCATTCGAGGCCAGCACATCCCGAAGCTGCGATGTGTCCTCGTGATGCGCGACGATGATCGCTTCGGCGCAGTATTCGGCAAGCGACGTGATCGGAACGCGCATGACTATCCGCGAACCCGTTCACCACGATGAGGAATGGCGATCAATCCCTCGACTCGGCCCGCGGAGCGGCCGCCGCGCTCATCGGAGAAGTCGAGGGCCGCGACATCCGCGCCCCACATCCACAATCCGATCGATGCGACGGCGCCGACGCCGACCGAATAGCGGCCCGGCCGGAAAACATCACCCGGAATGACGATCCGCGAGATGAACGGCCCTTCCTGCATCGCCGCCTCGCGCGCGGTGTCGTGACACGACGCGATGAACGTTCCATCGCGAAAGAAACTGATCTTGAGGTCGAGCACCGGAAAGAGCTCCAGGGAAGTGCCGCGCAGCTCGAGCTCGAGCTCCATGAGCGGATCGATCACCGTGACGATCTCGCCCCGCTGCCTGCAGACGAGCTCCTCGATCCGCAGACGGCCCCCCAGGGTTCCCTGAAAACGGGTCTCGTCGATCTCCGCTCCCGGCGCCGCGAAGCTCTTTTCGTAGAGCGCGAGCCCCTCGCGGACCTCGCCGTCGAACATGAGACGTCCCTGTTCGAGCACGACTGCACGCGAGCAGAGATTGCGGATCGCTCCGAGGTTGTGGCTGACGAAGAGGACCGTGCGCCCGCGGCGCGCGACGTCGCCCATCCTGCTGATCGACTTCCGCTGAAACGCCGCATCGCCAACGGCCAGCACTTCGTCGACCAGCAGCACGTCGGCTTCCAGATGCGATGCCACCGCGAATGCCAGACGCACGTACATGCCGCTGGAGTAGCGCTTGACCGGCGTGTCGATGAATTTCTCCACTTCCGCGAACGCCACGATCTCGTCGAACTTCTGCTGCACTTCGCGTCGCATCATCCCCATGATCGCGCCATTGAGAAAGATGTTCTCGCGGCCGCTGAGCTCGGGATGGAATCCGGTGCCGACCTCGAGCAGGCTGGCGACCCGGCCGCGCATCGTGATGCGGCCCCGCGTCGGCGCGGTGATGCGGGTGAGGATCTTGAGCAGCGTGCTCTTTCCTGCGCCGTTCCGGCCGATGACGCCGAGGACTTCACCCTCGGCGACCTTGAACTGGAGGTCGCGCAGGGCCCAGAAACGCTCCGACTCTGCCGTCCGTCCGGCGAAGCTTCGCAGCCGCTGCACCGGCGCCGTGATCCAGCTCGTCACGACGTCGTAGAAGGTGTCGTAGCGCGCGTCCGGGAGTCCGATCGCGTACTCCTTCCACAGCCCTTCGGCCTCGATGGCATTCGTCGTCATCAGATGATGTCGGCGAAACGCCGTTCCACCTTCTCGAAGTACGCCACGCCGGCGGCGAAGATCACGACGGCGACGGTGAACGACACACTGAGGCCGAGCAGGTCGAACGGTTTTCCCAGGAATGCGGAGCGGAAGCCCTCGATCAGACCGGTCATCGGATTCAGATAGAGAAGCCAGCGCCAGCGCGCCGGCACGACCGACAAGGGGAAGACCACCGGCGTCGCGTACATCCAGATCTGCACGATGAACGGCGTGAGGTGCGAGAAGTCGCGGTACGAAACCGTGATCGCGGCGAGCAGCGTGCCGAAGCCGAGGGCGATGAAGATGACCGCGACCATCAGCGGCACCGCCGCGAGGAGGTTCACGGTCCAGCCGACGCGGTACCAGACCATCATCAGCAGAAGAATGGCGGTCGAGACCAGCAGGTCGACGAGACCGCTGCCGACGGACGAGATCGGGATGATGAGACGCGGAAAATAGACTTTGCTCACGAGCGTCGCGGAGCCGACGACCGACTGCGCGGCGGAGGCGATCGCTGCCGAGAAAAAGGTCCACGGCAGCAGTGCCGAATAGAGAAAGATCGGATAGGGATAGCCCTCCGACGGCATGTGCGCGAAGTTCCCGAAGATGATGGTGAAGACGACCATCGTGAAGAGGGGGCGGATGACGGCCCACGCGGTGCCGAGGACGGTCTGCTTGTAGCGGACTTTGACGTCGCGCGTGGTGAGCACCCAGAGCAGTTCGCGATAGGCCCACAGTTCGCGCCAGTCGAGGAGCCGCCAGCCGGTGGGAGGTTCGATGACCGTCACGTGCTCGTGGGCCCAGTACGAATCACCGGTGGGCATCGAGCCGATTCTACGCGGCTTCATCGCTGCACGAGGACGCAAATCCCGTGCTCCTGCACGATGCGCGTGGTCAGCTGGTGCCTCGAGAGGAAGTCGTGCACGGCGCGGCTGCAGCCATCCCATGCGTAGTAGTCGTCGACGATCACGATGCCCTGAGGAGCGAGGTGTTTGAAGAGCGATTCGAGCGCCGTCGTCGTCGACTCGTACCAGTCGCCGTCGATACGCAGGATGGCGATCGGCTCCGGCGGGACGAAACCGGGGAGCGTCTCTTCGAACCACCCTTTCACCAGCTTGTAGTCGGGAGCACCGGAAAGTCGCATCGCACGCTCGGCGAATTCGATCGGCGCGCGGCAATTGTCGTAGTACGTCTCGCTCTCCGTGTCCTGCTGCCATCGCAAGGCCTCGGCGCCATCGAGCTGTTCTTTCGCCGGCGGCAGACCTTCGAAGCTGTCGAACAGGAAATACTGCCTGCCGGGGCCGAGCACCTCGGCCATTCCGGCCGACATTCCTCCGCGCCACACTCCGCATTCGACGACGCACCCTTTGACGTGACGGCGCGCGTCGGCGATGAGCATGTTGCGCCAGAAGATGGCAGGCGACGCCATCGTGAGCTCGTGGTACTTCCGGTAAAGGGAGAGGAACCTGGCGGCGCGGCCGAGACGGACGACGCGGTTGCGGATCGTCATCGGATCAGCCGCCGGACGCGGCCCGCGACGCGCTGCAGGATGGTGGGCGGTTTTTCGCGGCCGATACTGCCGCTCCCCGACGGCGGGCAGGGAGCGGTCGCGAAATCGTTCGGATTCACCCACTCGCGGTGCACCCATTCGCGTTTCACGAGCTTCATGTGGACGTAGCACTTCTGCTCCACTCGCGCGAACGATCCGTATTCGTGCAGGAGGATTTCGTAAAGGTCCCAATCGTCGTATTTCGTGTGCGCCGGGTCGTATCTGAAAATGCGCCCCTCGTAATTCACCGTCGGTATTCCGAGGGGGTCCCAGCCGTCGATGGCGACCATGTTGTTCGTGGCGAGCAGTGCGCGCACTTCCTCGAACGGCGGGATGGCGATCATGTCGCCGTCCCATTTGCAGACGTGGCTGTACGTCGTCTGTTCGAGGCACCAGTTGTAGTAGCGGGCGAGACTTCTGGTCGGATCCTGACGCACCGCTTCGATGTATCCCGGTCCGACCGGCGCGCATTCGTAGTCCCACGTCATGAGCCGGATCTTCGGGTGATCGGTCATCAGGTCCTCGACCAGCGCTCGCGTGTTGTCGGTGCTGTTGTTGAGCACGACCACGATCTCGTCGAAAACCCGATACGACGAGAGGATGCTGGCGACGATGTATTCCTCTTCGTTTTTGCAGCGGAGAAACGCGCTCAATCCGAGCGGACGGGCGGTCGACATGACAGATCGTCATGATACCGTGCGCTCTCGATGTTCCGACGAGTGCCGTCCCGGCGCGCGGTCGCGGCATTTGCCAAGCTGCACGGCTACCGGCTCGAGCGGCGCTGGCCCTTCCTGATCCACGCCGAAGGAACGCGGCTCAATCTCACCTTCGACGATGTCCTGGAGTTTCAGTACGCGCGGACGCGGCACTTTTTCTTCGTCGTCGTCGGCGCGTTCGACGGCCTGACCAATGACCCGATCAGCCGCTTCATCCGCGCCCGCGATTGCGAGGGAATTCTCATCGAGCCGCAGCCGGCGATCTACCAGCGGCTCCGCGAAAACCTGAAGCATTTCCCGAGATTCACGCTGCTGAATGCGGCGGTGGACCAGGTCTCGGGCGCCCGGCCGATCTACTACGTGCCGCCGGGAATCGAAGGCCTCCCCGACTGGACCGCGCAGATCGCCAGCTTCAGCCTCGATCACGTGAAAAAGCATGAGGCGGACGTGCCGGGCATTACGGCGTTCATCGCAGAGGAAACGATCCCGACGATCTCGTTCGACGATCTCCTCGACGCTCATCACGTGCGCGCCATCGACGTCCTGCAGATCGACGCGGAAGGAATGGACGCACAGATGCTGGAATGGTTTCCGTTCGAGCGGCTGAAGCCGGCCGTGCTGCATTACGAAACGACGCACATGTCCGCCGCGGAGCACGAGCGCGTGCGGGCCCGCCTCCGGTCGTTCGGCTACTTGGTGCGCCAAGCGGACGCGCCGTCGGACGACATGGCGGTTCTGCTGTAACCTTCGAACGTGATCGAGGACCTGGTCTCGACGATCATCCCGGTCTTCAACCGCGCCCCGATGCTGCGCGAAGCGGTAGCGAGCGTCCTGGCGCAAACATGGCGGCCGATCGAGATCATCATCGTCGACGATGGCTCGACGGATGACGACACTCCCGCGGCGATCCGCGAGCTGGCCGCTAAGCACCCGGAAGTTCGCAGCACGCGCATTGCCAATGGCGGTCCCGGCGTCGCACGCGAGGCGGGACGCCAGCTCGCACGCGGGGAGCTCATCCAGTACCTGGACAGCGACGACCTTCTGCTGCCACGCAAGTTCGAGCTGCAGGTCGCGGCGCTGCGTGCAAAGCCCGACGCGGGCGTCGCGTACGGACTGACGCGTTACCGCAACGCCGCGGGTGAAGAGATCGAGTGCACATGGAAACAGGCGAACCAGCGTCAGGAAACGATCCTGCCTTCGTTCCTCATCGCGCGATGGTGGGAAACGGCGACGCCGCTCTACCGCCGGCCGGTGACCGATGCCGCCGGTCCCTGGACCACGCTCCGGCTCGAGGAAGACTGGGAGTACGATTGCCGCATCGGCGCCCTCGGCATGCACCTCGCCTACGTCGACGACTTCGTGGCCGAGCATCGGGATCACAGCGACAACCGCCTCTCCCGCGGCGCGGCGCGCGATCGCTGGCGCCTCGAGCAGCGCGCGCAGGCCCACGAGCTCATCGCGTCACACGCGCTGCGGGCTCGCATTCCGCAATCCTCACCGGAGATGCGGCACTTCGCGCGCGAGCTCTTCCATCTCGCGCGGCAATGCGGAGCAGCGGGACTGGCGGATGAATCGCGTACGCTGCTCGGCACGGCGCGACGAATCGCACCGCGCTGGGACCTCACGCTGTACGCCGCGGCGGCACGCACGCTCGGCTGGACGCGCGCCGGCAGACTATCGATGATTCGCGAGCGACTGGGATGAGCGCGATACCCGAGGTCTCGGTGGTGATGAGCGTCTACAACGGTGCGGAGACGCTCGTCGAGACGCTCCAGTCGGTGCTGACCCAGGAAGACGTCGACTTCGAGCTGATCGTGGTCGACGACGGCTCGACCGACGATTCGGGCCGCATCGTCGACGAATGCGCGGCGCGCGACCGGCGCGTCGTCGTCGTGCATCAGGAGAATGCCGGCCTCACGCGCGCGCTCATCGCCGGCTGCCGTCTTGCACGCGCGGAGCTGATTGCGCGGCAGGATGCCGGCGATCGATCGCGTCCGGGACGATTGCGGTTGCAGCGCACATTGATCGAAAGCGATCCGGAGATCGTCCTGGTCACCTGTCATTCGCAGCACATCGCACCGGAAGGCGAGCCGCTCTACGTAGCGACGGCGCTGCCGGGAGACGAGATCCGGCGGAGCCTGCTGCACGACGGCGTCGACTCGATTCGCGGACTCACGGCGCACGGCAGTGCGATGTTCCGCCGCGAGGCCTACCTGTGCGCCGGCGGCTATCGCGCGCAGTTCCGGTTCGCGCAGGACCTCGACCTCTGGATCCGGCTGGCGAAGCTCGGCACGATCGCCGTCGTGCCCGAGGTGTTGTTTGAAGTGCGGTTCGAACCGAAAGCGATCAGCGGGATCAACCGGCTGGAACAGCTCGAGTCGGCTCGCATTGCGATCGCGCTGCGCGACGCGCCGCCGGGGAAAGAAGCGGAACTGCTGGAGGAGGCCGCGCACATCACGCGTCGACGGCGCGCCACATCGGGCGACGAGGCGAACGCGCTCTATTTCGTCGCCAGCTGTCTGCGCCGGGCGCACGATTCGCGCTGGCGGCGATACGCGTGGCGCGCGGTGCGGCGAAATCCGCTCCATTTGCGGGCCTGGGCCAGGCTGCTGACGAACCGATGAAACGTCCCGACTACGATCCGAGCCGGCCGCCGGAGATCGAAGAGATCTGGCGCAACGACATGCGCGAGATGTGGGACCGCGACCTCGAGCGGCATTCGTACAACTCGTATCAGAATCAGCTCGATCTCTATCGCGGACTGGTGCGCCGTTTCGGCGCGAAGAGCGTGCTCGACGTCGGCTGCGCGCAGGCGACGCTGGCCATGCTGCTGGCGGAGGAAGGGAAGAAAGTCGTCGCGGTCGACATCCGGCAATCCTTTCTCGATTACGCGAAGACGCGCTACGAAAAAGGGGACATCGAATTCATCGCCGCCAACGTGTTCGACGATGCGCCGCTCGGTACGTTCGACCTCGTCTTCGGCAACCAGATCATCGAGCATCTCGTCTATCCCGCGGCGTTCATGCGGACGCTCGCGCGGTACGCGAAGCGAGGCGGCGTCATCGTCATCACCACACCGAATCACGACTACTTCCGGTCGAAACTGCCGAGCTACACGGAGCTCGGCGATCCGAAGCAGCACGAGCACAAGCAGTTCTCCGCCGGCGGCGGCGATCACTTCTTCGCCTACACGCCGGACGAGCTGCGTGCCGCGGCACGCGAGGCGGAGCTCGAGGTGATCGAGGTGTCGTGGTTCGAGACGCCGTGGATTTCAGGACACGTATTCGTGCGCTTCATCCATCCGTTCGTGCCGGTGGCGATTCTGCGCGCGCTCGATCGGCTGACCCTGAAGATCGCGCCGAAGACGTTCGGCCATCACTTGTGCATCATCCTGCGGAGGCCGGAGTGATCGCGCGCGTGATCGCGGGGCGTATTCGCGCCGCATGGCTCCGCCTGCGCGGCGCGCGCATCGGAGCGAAGAGCTCCATCGGCGCGCGGCTCGTGGCCCGCAACGCAACGGCCATCACCCTCGGCGCGCGCGTCGAGATCGAGCACGACGTGTTTCTGAAGATGACCGGCGGCACGCTCACCATCGGCGACTACACGTTCATCGGCCGCGGCTGCGAGATCGACGTCGCGCAGTCGGTGACGATCGGCGCGCACACGCTGCTCGCGCCGAACGTCTTCATCACCGACCACACGCACAATCACGCGCGCGGGCAGCGGCTCGACGAGCAGGGGAACCGCGTCGCGGCGGTGACGATCGGCAGCGATGCCTGGATCGGGGCGCATGCGGTCGTGCTCGCGGGCGTCACGATCGGCGACGGCGCGATCGTCGGCGCGGGGGCCGTAGTGACCAGAGATGTCGCGCCGTATTCGATCGTGGCGGGCGTGCCGGCGCGGGTGATCGGATCGCGGGCATGAAGCGGCTGGCCATCGTCGCTTCACACGTGATCCAGTATCAGGACCCGTTCTTCCGGCTGCTGGCAAAAGAGCCCGACATCGATCTCACGGTCTTCTACTGCTCGCCCGCCGGCGCCGAGACGTATCGCGACGAAGACATGAAGACGTCGCTGCGCTGGGACATCGATCTGCTGCAGGGCTACCGCTACGTCACGCTGCGCAACTTCGGCTTCGGCGACGGCTACACGCGTCTCATCAATCCGGGAGTGATTCCGGCGATCCTCTTCGGCCGTTACGACGCCGTGATCCTGATGTTCGGCTGGGGCTCGATCAGCGCACTGCTCGCGATCGCCGCCTGCCGCCTCTCGCAGACGCCGTTTTTTCTCTACGGCGACAGCAGCTTCCCGCCGCCGGAGAGCTCATGGCGCGCAAAGCTGCGCGCGACGTTCATCCGAGCGGTCTTCCGCCTGGCAGGCGGCTTCATGACTTCCGGAGCTCTCAACGCCGCGTACTACCGTCATTACGGCGGAGACCCGAAGACGTTTTTTCTTCTCCCGTGGGCGGTCGACAACGAACGCTTCGAGCGCCAGAGCCGCTTCGCGCCGGGCGAGCGCGACGAGCTGCGCACGCGGTACGGCATCGCGCGCGACCGCGTGGTCTTTCTCTTTTCCGCGAAGCTCGTGCCGCGCAAGGATCCGCTGACGCTGGTGAAGGCATTCCAGCGGATGCGCCATCGAGATCGTGCGGCGGTCGTGTTCATGGGCGAAGGCGAGCTGCGGCCGACCATCGAGCGGGAAGCCGCGGAAGGCGTGCACCTGATCGGCTTCGTCAATCAGCGCGACCTGCCGAAGCACTACGCGATGTGCGACGTGTTCGTGCTGCCGTCGCTCTACGAGCCGCGCGGCGCGGTGATCAACGAGGCGATGGCCTGCGGCCTGCCGGTGATCGTCACCGACCGCTGCGGCTCGATCGGGGACATCGTGCTCGAAGGGGAAAACGCGTTCATCTATCCGGCCGGCGATGCCGACGCGCTCGCGGCGTACATGGATCGCCTGGCGTCGGATGAAACGCTGCGCGGGCGGATGGCGCGGCGCTCGCGCGAGATCATCGCCACGTGGGATTTCGCGCGCGGCGTCGAAGGCGTCAGGGCGATGCTGAACCGATGATCACGATCGCCATTCCGACGTACCAGCGCGGAGCGATTCTCACCGAGACGCTGCGCCGCCTGCTGGAACTGACGCCGCCCGCGGACGAGATCGTCGTGGTCGATCAGACGCCCGCGTATCCGCCGGAGATCGAAGCGACCCTCTCCTCGATGCCGATCCGCTGGATCCGCCTGCCGCGGCCGTCCATCCCGCACGCCATGAACGTCGCGCTGCGCGAGGCATCGCAACCGATCGTCCTCTTCATGGACGATGACGTGATTCCGTCGCCGGCGCTGGTGGCGGAACACGAGCGTGCGCACGGCGACGGCATCTGGGCCGTGGCCGGACAGGTGCTCCAGCCGGGACAGCGCGAGGAGCATTTCGATCGCCTGCACGGCGGCGTGTTGCGCGATCTCGAGTTCCCGTTCAACCACGACGAGCCGTGCGACGTCGAGAATGTGATGGCCGGCAATCTGTCGGTCGATCGGGAGAAAGCGCTGAGCATCGGCGGCTTCGACGAGAACTTCTCCGGCGCCGCGTATCGTTTCGAGACCGACTTCGCACGGAGGATCGTCGCCGCCGGGGGACGCATCCGCTACGAACCGCGCGCAACGCTGCATCACCTCCATCTCGCCAGCGGCGGCATCCGTGCTCACGGCGATCACCGCACCACCGCCTCGGCGAGCCACACCACCGGCGACTACTACTTCGCGCTCCGGCACGTGCGCCCGTTCTGGCCTTACGCGGTGCGCCGGTTCCGCGGCAACGTAATCAATCGCTGGCTGCTGCGGCATCCGTGGTACCTGCCGCTGCGCGTCATCGCGGAGGTGCGCGGGTTGTTCGAGGCGGGACGGCTATATCGTCGAGGCCGCAAGGAACGGAGTAATTCCCGCGTAAGATGACGTTGAGCCGAGCACCGTGGTCCTCGTCGCCTTTTGTTCGTTCGTCGCATTCGCGGGCGTCGTCGCGCTGATCGACTGGCGCCGCGCATGGCTGCTCGCATGCCTCATCGGCGTGCTGCAGGATCCGGCGCGAAAGCTGATCGCCGGTCAGCCCGTGTTCGTGACCTTCGCCATCGTCGCCGTGTACGCCATGATCCTTTTCGGCACGCAGCGGCGGATGCAGACGGCTCTACGCGACTTTTCGCGGCGATTCGGCAACATCTGGTCCGCGTTCGGCGTGGTCATGCTGTTCCTCTTCCTGGCTGCGGTAAACGGCGTGATGACCTTCGGCGTCGGACAGTGGAAGGCGCCGATGCTCAGCCTCTTCGTCTATCTCGCGCCGCTCCCCGCCATCCTCCTCGGCTACATGTACATCGACAGCGAGAAGCGGCTCTACCGCTTCATCACGTTCTATTGCGTCGTCACGTCGATCGCGCTGATCGGCACGCCGCTCGAGTACTACCGCGTGAATATCCCGGCGCTCGGGATGGTGCACCAGGTGGGCGACTACATCCGTTACCTGCCCGGCATCGAGGTCCGCATGTTGTCGGGCTTCTACCGCGCGCCCGACATCATGGGATGGCATGCTGCGATGCTCACCTCTCTGGCCATCGGCATGATCATGCACTCCGGCCTCAGCAAGCGCGCGTGGCCCTGGATGCTGGTCGCGGGCTGGGGCTTCACCAACTGCATGATCTCGGGACGCCGCAAAGCGATCTACTTCGTCGCAGCCTTCATCGCCGCGTTCCTGTGGCGCGCTTTCAAACGGCTGAAGCCGTCGGAGATCGGCGCGTTCGTTGCCGCGGGAATCATTCTGGCGTTCGTCGTTCATCAGATCTCGACCGATCAGACCTCGAGTGTTTACGCAACCGCCGCGATCGCAACCTCTCAGGAAATGACCGGCCGTCTGGAAGGTGGTTTCTTCGAAACGATTCGACAATTCGGCATCATGGGCGCAGGCCTCGGCATCGCCACGCAGGGCGTGCAGCACGTCCTCAGCGCCGAGGGTCAGACGTCATGGCAGGAGGGGGGGCTCGGCAAGCTGGCCGTCGAGCTCGGGTTGCCGGGACTGCTCGCGGCGGCGCTCCTGGCGTTCCTCGGTTTCTGGATGTTTCTGCGGATCACGGCGATTCCGGACCGGCCCTGGAGCTCGCAGATCGCACGCGTGACGCTGTTCGCGGTCACCATTGCCAACGCCATGAATTTCCTGGCGTCGGCACAGACCTATTCCGATCCGGTGATCACCATCATCACCTGCTTCCTGGCCGGATCTCTGTTCGCCACGGTCACCCTCGATGAACGGCTCGAGGCAGCGGAGCAGGCGCAGCGACAACTCGCGATCGCACCGGTCACGGCCTGAGATCGATTGAAGATCCTGCACGTTGTTCCAACGTATCTTCCGGCGCGACGCTACGGCGGACCGATCGTGGCCGTGCACGGACTCTGCCGCGCACTGGCGCGGCGCGGGCACGAGGTGACGGTCTTCACCACGAACGTCGACGGCGACTCGGAATCGGACGTCCCGCTCGATCGAGAAGTGATGCTCGACGGCGTGCGCGTCCGCTACTTCGCCGCGGCGATGCGCCGCCTCTACATCTCACCCGCCATGCGCGCCGCGTTGCGCTCGATCGCCTCGTTCGACGTCGTGCACAACCACTCCGTTTTTCTCTGGCCGACCCATGCAGCGGCACGCGCCGCGACGAAGGCGAAGGTTCCATACGTGATCTCGCCACGCGGCATGCTGGTGCGCGATCTCATCCGGCGCAGGAGCCGCTTCGTGAAGAGCGCGTGGATCAGGCTGATCGAGCGCCGCAACTTCGCGAACGCGTCGGGCATTCACTTCACGTCGGCACGCGAGCTCGACGACGCGCGCGCGATCGGCATTGCGATTCCGCACGCGTTCGTGGTCCCGAACGGCATCGATCTCCTCCCCCGCCCTCCCGTTCCGCGTGAAGAGCGCACGATCGTCTACCTCGGCCGCATCAACTGGAAGAAAGGGCTCGATCGGCTCATCGACGCGCTGCCGCGCGATGCGAAGCTGATCATCGCCGGCAACGACGAGGAGAACCTCACACCGTCATTGCGCGAGCGCGCGGCGGGACGCGACGTCGAGTTTCGCGGGCCGCTGTACGACGACGCGAAGTGGGAGCTCCTGGCCCGAGCCGGCGCATTCGTGTTGCCGTCGCTCTCCGAGAATTTCGGCAACGTGGTGATCGAAGCGATGCTGATGGAGACGCCGGTGATCGTTTCGCCGGAGGTCGGCGTGGCCGAGGACGTGGCCGCGGCTCGGGCGGGCATCGTGACGCGCGACTTCGCGGAAGCGATCTCCGCGATCCTGCGCGCGCCGGGCGATTACGGCCGCAACGGCCGGGCGCTGGTCGAGGCAAAATTCACGTGGCCTGCCGTGGCGGAGCAGATGGAGGAAGCGTACCGATGCTCGATCGCATCACGCCCGTCGTCCTGACCCGCGACGAGGAGCCGAACATCGGCCGCACGCTGGGACAGCTCGCGTGGGCGCGCGACGTGGTGCTCGTCGACAGCTTCAGCACCGACCGGACGGTCGAGATCGCGCGGACGTTTCCGAACGTACGCATGATCCAGCGCGCGTTCGACACGCACGCGGCGCAGTGGTCATTCGCCATCGGGCAGGCGTCGACGGAGTGGGTCCTGACACTGGACGCCGATTACTTCGTGCCCCAGGCATTCGTCGACGAGCTCACCCGGCTCGAACCGCCGGCGGAGGTGACGGCGTACGAAGCCGCGTTCCGATGGGCGGAAGGCGGCCGCCTTCTTCGAGCGACGCTTTATCCGCCGCGCCTGGTGCTCGTGCGCCGCGACGCATGCGAGGTCTGGCAGGACGGTCACACGCAGCGCATCCGAACGGCCGGCACCATCGCTCGCCTTGACCAGCCGTTGATTCATGACGATCGAAAGGACTTCCGCCGTTTTCTGGCGCGCCAGCGGACCTACATGCGGCAGGAAGCGGAGAAGATCCGGAAGTCGTCGTTTCGCGAGCTCCCTCTCTCCGGCCGCATTCGGAAGCTGCGTCTCGTGGCGCCGCTTGCCTCGCTGGCCCACACGCTTTTCGTCCGGCGGTTGATTCTCGATGGACGCGCCGGATGGCGGTACGCGTTCGAGCGCTTCCTCGCCGAAACGATGCTTTCCGCCGAGCTATGGAAAGGAACGCCGGGCCGTCTCGTGCGACTCCCCCTGCGGCTCGTGCCGCGCAAGGCGAGGATGCGCATTCTCTCCGGCGAATTGCGCGGCTGGCGCTGGATCGCCGGCGCCGCGACTCACGGCTGCTGGCTCGGCACGTACGAGAAACGGACGCAGGCCCTGTTCCGGTGGTTCATACAGCCGGGCGACGTCGTCCTCGACATCGGCGCCAATACCGGCTTCTACACACTCCTTGCTTCGAAGCTCACCGGATCGTCGGGACACGTTTACGCGTTCGAGCCGATGCCGCGAAACATAGACTATCTCAAGTGCCACGTGAAATTGAACGCGGTTCGCAACGTCACCATCCTGCCGCTCGCCGCGGCCGCGAACAGCGGGAAAGCACGTTTCCGCCTCGGCGCGAATGCCTCGATGGGCGGCCTGGCGAACGACGGAGAGCTCGAAGTGCCGACCGCGTCGCTGGACGATCTTCTCGCCGCGGGCCGGATCTCGATTCCCGATTTCATCAAGATGGACATCGAAGGAGGCGAGACCGACGCGCTTCGGGGTGCGTCAGCCATTCTCGCCGCCCGGACCGCAACGATCGTGCTGTCGGCGCACGGCTACAAGCATTACGAACAATGCTCCGAAATTCTCCAGCGCGCTGAGTATCGCCTCGAGCTGCTGCGCGACGGCGCCGAGGATGGCGACTATCTGCTCGTCGCCAAGCCGCCGCTCACGGCCGGGTAGCCTCGATATCTTCGACGCAATCGATCACATCCGACAGGTCGCGAACGTCGACGGTGATGTCGTTGTATCCCGGCGGCTGCGTGCCGAGCGGACGACCGCGGACCAGCCAGTAGGGATGCCCGAGGGCCGCGGCGAGCGCGTAGAACTGCGGGTTGGGAAAGCCGGCGTCGGCGATCTCGACGACCTGCAGGCCGGGCGGAGCAAAGATCATGTTCGCCATGCCGGTACCGTGCGGCGTAACCAGCACGGCCGCCTCCCGCATCAGCTCCAGCTGATCGTCGAATGACAGGTCTTCCATGAACACGCGCTCATAGCCGCGCTGCTGAAGAAGCTCCCAGCACGACGCTTCTTCGCGCAAATGCCGCCGTTCCGCTTTTTCGCGACTGATGTAGATCTTCCGCTTCGGATCGGGGTCGCGCACGATCGCGTCGCGAAGAGCGCGCAGCAGCGACGGGCGATAGTCGTCCATTGCCACGAACGTCAATTCATCGACGTCGACGATGCTGGACGAGATCGGGATCGTGTCCTCCTGCCGCGCCCCGAGAAGCTCGAGAGAACGGCCGGCAGGTTTCGAGAGCCGACCCGGCACGATGAACGGCAGGCCCGCACGCTGTTCGCGCAGGAGCACGACCTTCACCAGGTGCCATTGCAGCCAGTGCGAGTAATTCCGGTCCCACTGTTCGAGGATCCAGGCGGCGCGTGCAATGTGTTGACCGGCATGCTGGCCGAGCAATGACCGGTGCAGCCGCCGGTCGAACCCCGTTCCGCGCGCCTGCACCTGCCGGTCGCCGCTCAGAATCGCGTAATGCGGGTCGCCCCATTCGTCCGGCGCGATCACGACTCTGCAATCACGGACCGTGACGATTTTCGTCGCCGCGATGCGCCGCTCCGGCACGTCATGAAACGAGAAACCCCACTTTGACGATTCGCGCGGCAGCGCATCACGGTCCGCGACGTTGCAGGGCAGATCTCCGGTCCCGATCGTCTCCGGATCGAGGGTCTCTGATTCATACGCCGATTCCGGAACGCGCCGCACATACCGATACCCGCATAGTGAGGGGGCCAGATGCAACCGCCCGACGAGCTCTCGCGCCAGGCGATCGAAGAGACGCTCGCGAAGCGTCATTTCACACCCGCTCGATCATCAGGTCGCCCATGACCAGCAGATCCATCTTCGTGCGCAGAAAACAATCGAGCGCCTCGTGCGGCGTGTTCACCACCGGCTCGTTTTCATTGAACGACGTGTTGAGCACGATCGGGATGCCGGTGAGGTCGCGCATCGCTTCGATGAGGTGGTAGTAGCGCGGGTTCTGCGACTCGGTGACCGACTGCAATCGTCCCGAGCCGTTGACGTGTGTCACCGCGGGGATCCGCGCGCGCTTCTCTTCGCGGATCTGGTAGACCTGCAGCATGAACGGGACGTCGTAGTCGGTCTCGAACCAGTCGCCGACCGCCTCGCGCAGGATCGACGGCGCGAAGGGGCGGAACGATTCGCGGCGTTTGATCTTGTGATTGAGGATGTCTTTCATGTCGGCGCGGCGCGGGTCGCAGACGATGGAGCGATTGCCGAGCGCGCGCGGGCCCCACTCCATCCTTCCCTGGAACCAGCCGACGACGTTTCCCTTGGCCACGTGTTCAGCCGTGCGGCGACAGAGCTCGCGCTCGTCGGTCACGCGCTCGATGCGGCATTGCGCTTCTTCGAGATCGGTGTGGCGCAATGACACCGCGTGATCGATCGCGCCGTCGTCGTATTGCGGACCCCAGTAGGCGTGGTCCATGACGAACGACCGCGGCCTGGCGAGCTCCTGATTCCAGACCCAGTACGCCGCGCCGATCGCGCCGCCGGCATCGCCCGCCGCGGCCTGGATGTAGACGTCGCGAAACGGCGAGCGGTCGAAGATCAGGCCGTTCGCCACGCTGTTGTAGCCGCAGCCACCGGCCACGCAGAGCCGCGATTTTCCGGTCTTCTTGTGCAGCGCATTGACCAGCGAAAAGAACGCCTCCTCGAACATCGCCTGCATCGACGCGGCGAGGTCCTTGTGATGCTGTTCGATCGGATCCTGCGGCGCGCGTGCGGGACCGAGGAGGTCGATCAGCGCGGGCGAAAACACGGGCCCGATCACCGGCGAGCCGCCCTGCCACACCATGTCGAGGCCGACGCTGTGATGCGTGAAGTAATCGAGATTGAGCGCGAAGCCGCCGTCCGTCACGTGCACGATCTGCCGCATCTTCTCCATCTGCGACGGCTTGCCGTACGGCGCGAGTCCCATGACCTTGTACTCGTCGCCGTAATGCGGGAAGCCGAGGTATTGCGTGATGGCGGTGTAGAAGATGCCGAGGGAGTGCGGGAAGCCGATCTCGCCCAGCACGTCGATCGAATGGCCGGCGCCGGTCGCCCACATCGAGCTGACGAAATCGCCGAAGCCATCGACCGAGAGGATCGCCGCGTCGTCGAACGGCGCGACGAAAAACGCCGACGCGACATGCGCGCGGTGATGCTCGACGTGATGCAGCTTCGGCTTCAGTGACGTGACGTTGAACGCCTCGGACAACTCGTCCGCCAGGCTCTTGATCTTGGAGCGATTCTCCAGCCGCCGCTTGATCGCGGCGATCGAAGGACGCTTGGCGATGATGAATTTCAGGCGCTGCGCGAGCCGCGCGCGCGGATCGCGATTGACCGCTACGTGATCGACGTCGTTGAGCCCGACGCCGGCCTCGCGCAGGCAGTATTCGATGGCCACCGACGGAAAGCCCGCCCAGTGTTTGACGCGCCGGAAGCGCTCTTCCTCCGCCGCCGCAACGAGCTTGCCGTCGACGACGATGCACGCGGAGGCGTCGGCGTGATGGGCATTGATGCCTAGAATGATCATGCGTGCGCGTCGTCTTCGTGAATCGCTACTTCCATCCCGATCATTCTGCAACAAGTCAGATGGTCTCCGATCTCGCCTTTCATCTCGCCTCGCGCGGATTCGAAGTCGCGGCGATCACGAGCCGGCAGTTGTACGACGAGCCGGACGCGCAGCTGCCGCGACGCGAGAACGTGCGCGGCGTGCAGATCATCCGCGCCGCTTCGACGAGCTTCGGACGCGCGTCGCTGTGGGGCCGCGCCATCGACTACGTCACGTTCGCCTTCAGCGCGCTTGTGCTGATGCGCGGGCAGAAGCGCTCGCTCCTCGTCGCCATGACCGATCCTCCGCTCACGTCCGTGCTCGCGGCGATCAGCTGCAGGCCGTACGTGAACTGGATTCAGGATCTGTTCCCCGACGTCGCCGAAGCCCTCGGCGTGCGCGCGCCGTATTGGATGCACGCCTTGCGCGACTGGTCGCTGCGGCGCGCGCGACGGAACGTGGTGATCGGCGAGCAGATGGCCGCGCGCGTGCCGAACGCCGTCGTGCAGCACAACTGGGCGGACGCGGCGCTGCATCCGGTCGACGTCCCGCACGAGCAGTTCGTCGTCGGCTACTCCGGCAACCTCGGGCGCGCGCACGACGTCGCGACGATCATCGGCGCGATGCGCCTGCTGCGCGACGATCCGAACATCGTCTTCTCGTTCACCGGCGGCGGCGCGAAGCTCGCTGAAGTACGGAAGGAAAATCTCCCGAACGTCCGCTTCGAGCCGTACGCCGCGCGCGTTCGTCTGAGCGAGAGCCTCTCCTCCGCCGACGTACACCTCGTCACGCTCAATCCGAAGCTCGAGGGGCTGATCGTCCCGTCGAAGTTCTACGGCGTCATCGCCGTCGCGCGTCCTGTGCTGTACGTCGGCTCGCCCGAGGGCGAGCTTGCGCGCCTGGTGCTCGACCACGACCTCGGTTACGTCATCGAGCCGGGCGAGAGCGTCACGCTGGCGAACGCGATCCGCGAGCTGGCGTCGAATGCGCAGAAGCGCGTCGAGATGGGACAGCGCGCACGTGCCTTGTACGAATCGCGCTTCGCGCCCGACATCGCGCTGCCACGATGGGAGAGGATTCTCAGCGATGCGTGAGCGGATCTTCACTGGCGTGCTCGCGGCCGTGATGGCGGTGGGGCTCGCGCTCTTCCTCATCGATCCGCAGGCGCGGGAAAACCCGGCTGACGAAGCGGCATTTCAGAAAATGGTCGAGGGCGCGCTCGATTCGAATTCGCCATCGCGCTTCGCGACCTGGCATGCGGCGCACGAGCAGGTCCTGCGGCTCGATCCGAATCGTCCGGCCGCCGCCGGAGCGTTCGTCCGCAGCGGCCTCTTTCACTGGTACGAGTTGAGCGACATCGACAGACGCAGCGTGATCCTCGCGATCGAGCCGCTGCTTCGCGATCCATCGTTCTTCGATTCGATGGTGCAGCCGCTGTTTCAGCTCACCGGCGATTTCCGCGTGTTGCGCCGCGCGAATCCGGGCACTCCGGGCGCGCTCGAAAAACTGATGCAGATGGCCGTTATGCATGGACGCTTCGACGATTACAGGCAGTTCCGCGAAGAGACGCGGAAACGGCGCTTCAACGCATTCCAGGCGGAACGGAAGACCGCGACCACGGCCGAGATCATCCTGTTCGTGCCGCTGCAGCCGACGGCCGGCGACACGCCGCTGCTCCTGGGCGTTCTCGACGCGCTGCACGCGCAACCGATCAGCAACGGGCAGCTCGATTCACGCCGCGTCGATGCGCTGATCGACTTCGCCATCGATCACGACCTGACGCCGATCGACGGCCTCGAACAGGCGGTGCAGATCGCGGCGGCTGCGAGCGATCCCGAGCGCGCGCGCCTCGCCGTCCGCCTCGGGCAACTCGATCGCGCCGGAGACATCGAAGGCACGAGCGCCGTCGCCGACCGCGCGCGCTGGCATCGCTACTACATCGAGCGCGCAATCGCGGAGATGCGGCGGCACGAATCACTGCAGGCATTGCAATATCTCCAGAAAGCGGGCGAAGGGCTCGACGCGACGCTCGCAACCGAGGAGATCCAGCGGATGGCCGGCAATGCGAAAGAAGCGGCGGCCATTCACGACACGCTGGTCACGCACGCGAACAAGATCCAGCAGTGGCTCGGTCTCTGCGGCAGCGACATCTGCAATCACGCGAGCGGCATGCTGTGGAGCGAGGGCTCCCCGTTTGCGCTGAAGCTCGCGGCGGTTCAGAGCGACGACGTGCCGGCTTACGCCGAGGTCTACGCGGACGATGTGCTGAGGGCGGAGGGGCCGGTCTCGCCCGCGCTGACGATGCACGCCGATCTGCTACGCGGTCTGCGCCGGATCGACATCCGGCTCGTGAACCCGACGACGCGAAACGCGATTCATCGACGAATCCGGATCGAATGAACGGATGGGTGTCGACGCCGCCGCGCCGGCGATGGCGGCGAGCGTGGCGGAATTCGCCGGAATGAAGAAGTTGAAATCGAAGAGCGCGTGCACCATCGCCACGGCGATGCTCGTAAGCGCCGCGGCCTGAAACGCGCGGCGGCGGAAGCTTCCGTCGGCGTCGTCACCGAACGTGACGCGCACCAGTGACAAGTAGCCGGCGACGAGCGTGACCACGGCGATGACGAATCCGGCGATGCCGGTCGTCGCCGCGATCTCCAGGAAGTCGTCGTGCGCGTGATCGAACAGATTCGCCATGCTCTCGTGCTGGACCATGCTCGAGACGTTGACGAACGTTCCGGCGCCGCTGCCGGCGAGCGGAAACTGGCGCCAGACTCCGAAGGCGATCTTCGCGCCGACGGTGCGCCCGATGAGCGTGATCGTTTCGCCTTCGCTCGGCGTGAAGCGCTGAATCGTCCGTTCGCGTCCGAGAAACATGACGAGTGCCGTCAGGATGACGAGCGATCCGAACGTGCCACCGAACGCGAACAGCGCACGGCGGCGGCGTGACGAGCGGAACGTATGCGTGCGCGCCATGGCGATGAGCGTCACGATGCTCAGCCCGCAGAAAAGCGCCAGCAGCGCGCCGCGCGACTGTCCCACGAGGATCCCGGCCAGGCAGCCGGCCGCGCCGAGGATGCCGACGGCAAACGGCACGATCTTCTTTTCGATCAGGCGCGCAACGCGGCGGCCGAATGTTGCGCCTGGAGGAGCGGCGTGATGCCATGACCACGCGGCGATGAAGAGCGAGACCGGCAGGATGATCGCGAGGTAATGCGCGAAGTGGTTCGGGTTCACGAACGTGCCGGTCACGCGATTGAAAATCAGCCTGTTCTTCCAGCCCCAGATCTCGTAGCGGTGCAGCGCCGCTTCGTTCACGCCGTAGATGAACTCGAACGTGGCCGCGGCAATGAGCGTCACCGCGAACGCCACGCGACGTGCCTGCGTGCGGACGAGCATCGCCGCCGTCTGGAACGTGGCGAAGAGCGCAAGGAGGCGAAACCATTCACGCAGCGTGGCGGCCGGGTTGACTGAAAGCGGATGCGCGCCGGAGGCCACTCCCCGCACCCGATCGCTCCCCGCCCATATCTCCATCGCGCGCGGAGAAATGGCGCGCAACAGCGGCGGCGGCAGCGGAATCAGTTGCATCGCGACGATGACCAGGAAGAGGACCGATCCGATCGTCCAGGTCCGCCACGCCTTCGACTGTTGCCGCGGCGCGAGCAGCGCGGCGACTGCACAGAGCGCGAGCGGAACGGCGATCAGCGGCATCCGGGCGCGCTCGATCACCGACCCGAACGGCATCGGCAGCCAGATCAGCCACACCAGAAACACGACCAGCAGAGCGCCCTCCACGGCGCGGCTCCGGACTTCGTTATGCATGGCTCTCCGGCATTGTAACGGCAACAGCATGTTAGACTTCGAGCAAGTCCACGCTTGGCAATTGGAGGCGAATGTGCGAGGTGGGAGTTGGTTTCTTCGGGTTACGGCGTCGTTCGTCGTGCTCTGTGCCACGAGCGTATTCGCGCAGGAAGGCCTTCGCGACCGTAACCGTGACTTCGACGAAGCGAGAGAGATCGCGAACGATCTTTCACGAGCCAGCCTGCATAACGGATCCTTCTACCTCCTCTCGAGCATCGACCTCTCCGACATCGGCTACAACCAGTCGTTCTTCGTCCCCACGGCAGACCAGAGCAGCGGCTTCACGTTCCACGTCCGCGCGCCGCAGAAGCTCTACTTCGTGCCGCGGAAGAAAGTCATCTTCTCCGTCGACGCCACGCCGTCGTACGCGGTCGTAAGCCGCGGCGCGGGAAAAAATCAGCTCGGATACTTCCTTCGCACCGACGCCCGGTTGCTGCTGAATCACCTCTTTCTCGACGGCTACGTCAGCAAGTCGGATCAGTTGCGGGCGCAGGTCGGCGACATCAACCGCCTGGCCACCGCGCGCGAGACCGAGTACGGCATCGTCAGTGAGCTGAAGTACTCGAGCCGGACGAGCGTGAAGGCAGACGCGGCATTCCGTCAGATCACCTACCCGAGCTCGCGGCTTCAGCCGGTCGCCATTCCGATCGAGCGCCTCGCGCGCGACCAGCACGACTATCGCGTCTCGCTGCTGCACAAGACGTTTCCTCTCACTTCGCTCAAACTTTCGGCGGAGCTGAGCGACTACAGATTCGTCACGGCGAGGACCTCGGACTCGCGACGCAGTTACGCCTCCGCCGGCTTCGCGTACGACGACGGACGCCATGTCCTCTCGGCCGAGGCCGGCCCGGCTCGCCTGGAGTTCAGGAACACCGCCCAGCACGACTACCGCGGCATCCTCGGCAGCATGAGAACGTCGACCCGGTTCACGCCAAACGTCGCCTTGGAGGCAACGCTGGTGCGGGATCTCGACTTCTCGCTCTTCCCGAACAATCCGTACTACGTCACTGATCGTCTCGCGAGTGAGCTCAGCTGGAATGCGACGCGCAAGCTCACGCTGCATCTCATCGGTAACTATGGCCGCGACCGCTACGACGTGCTGGTCAACGGATTCCGCCGCCGCGACACCCTCGGATACATCGCCGTCGGCTGGCTCTACAACCTCAAGCACATCTCCGGCGGCTTCGATATCGGCTATTTCCAGAGGAAATCGAACTCCGATCTGGCAGACCAGGACAGTGGAATACGGGGTACTTTGAGGTTGTCTCTCAGACCGTAACCGAACTAAAAATAACTGAGCGGAGGCAATGCGCATAACCTTTTGCGCGTTGTTGATGCCAATGCCCACATCGGGTTGACGGCCGCTTCGTAAACTTCTCATAAGGTCCAGTAGTCAAAGGGTTGAGGAAGTTAGTGAATGCGGCCGCTGCTCCCGCAGGAGGGCAGCGGCCGTTGAACATTGAATGCAATTGAATCGAAGGGATCGATGAAACGCTTTTCGACACTCGCCATTCTCCTCTTCGTCACCGCGGCAGCGGTGGCGCAGAACGCTCCTTCGTCGGCCGACGCGCCGCTCGGCGCGCGTGACGTGGTCGACATCAAGGTCCTTCAGGATTCGAATCTCAACACCAAGACGACGATCGGCGACGACGGCAAGCTGACCATGCCGCTCCTCGGCAAAGTCGACGTCTCCGGCATGACCGCCACCCAGGCCGAACAGCACATCAAGTCGCTCCTCGAATCGAAGTACATGACCAAGGCCGACGTCGTGCTGCAGGTGCTGGAGTACGGCAACAAGCCGATCTCCGTCATCGGCGCCGTGGTGCATCCCGGCACGATCGGCGCATCAGGAAACATCACCTTGCTTCAGGCGATCACACAGGCTGGCGGACTGGCGGGCGGATACGGCCGCTCGCTGTACGTGCTCCGCACCGCGTCCAACGGACTGACGGAGCGGATCGACATCGACATCGAAGACCTGATGGTCAACGGCAATCCCGATCTGAATCTCCCCCTCTCGCCGAACGACGTGATCAACGTCCCGGTCGACACCCCGCTCACGATCTACGTCCTCGGCGAAGTGATGCATCCCGGAACGGTGCAGTTCCGTCGCTCCCAGACGCCGACGCTGCTGCAGGCCCTGGCCGGCGCCGGCGGCCCGACCGATCGCGCTTCCAAGAAGGTCGTCATCAAGCGTATGTTGAACGGCAAGGAGCAGACGATCCCGGTCGACTACAAGCGGATTCTCTCCGGCGGCCGCACCGACGAAGTGCTGATGGACAACGACACGCTGTACGTGAGCGAGAGCTTCTTCTAACGATCATTGGCCTTCTCCCCCATCGCGGGGGAGAAGGTGCCGCAGGCGGATGAGGGGGGAGTTCCCGCAACCAACACGGCCCCCTCACCCGCCTGCGGCACCCTCTCCCCGCCGAGCGGGGCGAGGGATCGAAATCATGGATCTGAATACAGCATCCGAAGAAGTCCACCTTTCCCACTACTGGAACGTCATCTACAAGCGATGGAAGGTGGCGCTGTCGGTCCTCGCGGTGGTGCTCCTCGGAACGTTCCTCGCCAGCTACTTCTCCAAGCCGCTCTACAAATCGACGATCCGCATCCAGATCGAGCGTGAGAACCCGAACCAGATCACGATCGAGGACCTGTTCGGCATCCAGGGCTCCGATCAGGAGTTCCTCCAGACCCAGTACATCCTGCTGAAGAGCCGCGGCCTCGCCGGACGCCTGATCGACGATCAGAAGCTGCTCAGCGATCCGGAGTTCTACCCGCCCGGCATCGAAGGCAAGTCGAAGAAAGACATCGACGAGATCCGAAACAACATGGTCCCGGCGATCAACGGCGGCTTGTCCGTCGAGCCGGTGAAGGGACCGAGCGGTCTGGCAACGAGCGTCGTCGAGATCTCGTACATCGCTTCCTCGCCGAAGCTGGCGGTGAAAGTGGCCGAGGGTGTGGGCGACTCGTACATGCGCCTGACGGTCGAGAACAAGATCGACACGGTGCAACAGGCGAAGGAAGTGCTCTCCAAGCAGATCGCGCAGGTGAAAGCCGATCTCGAGATCCTTCGCGGACAGCTGCAGCGCTACGGCGAAAGCAAGGACATCGTCTCGACCACCGATCCGAACAACATCGTCTCGCAGCGCATGGTCAAGCTGAACCAGGACATGACGAATGCGCAGAACGAGCGGCGTCAGAAACAGAGCGACTACGAGGCGCTGCTCCGCACGAGCCCTGAGGCGGTCGCCGGCGACGACGATCTGGTTCGCAGCCTCGGCGCGCAGGAAGCGAACCTCCAGCGCGACTACAACCAGAAGCTCTCCACGTTCAAGCCGGAGCATCCTCAGATGCTCCAGCTCAAGCAGCAGATCGACAAGACGCGCCAGGCGCGCCAGGCCGCGCTGCTCGATGCGTACGCCAAGCGGAAGGAATCAGCACACAACGCCGTCCTCGCCGCCGCCGGACGCGAGAACGAGATGTCCTCCGCATTCGACGCCTCCAAGCGCGAGATGCAGGTGCAGAACGCCAGCGTCGCGAAATACATCGACCTCCGCGCGGAGATCGACAGCAAGGAACAGCTCCTCCAGCAGCTGACGCGCAAGCAGAGCGACACCGAGGTCGGCGCGATCCTGCGCGGCTCGACCACGTCGAACGTCCACTGGGTCGATCACGCCGAAGTGCCGAAGGGGCGCTTCAACGTGATCATGAAGAAGAACCTGCAGAGCGCCTTCCCGCTCGGCATCCTCCTCGGCCTCGCCTCGATCTTCTTCCTCGAGTACATGGACCGCTCGATCAAGACGCCGGAAGAGCTGGAGCGCGTGACGCACTTCGCTTCGCTCGGCGTCATCCCCGCCGCGAGCTCCGTCGGCCGCGGCTACGGCTATCGCTACTACGGCTCGCGCTCGAATCTGCGGGCGGTCGAAAAAGACCCCGTGGAGCTCTCGAAAGGGATCGACCTGCTGCCGCACGTCGACAGCCGCTCGCCGATCTCCGAGGCCTATCGCGCGTTCCGCACGTCGCTGCTCCTCGCCTCGGCGAATTCGCCGAAGGTCATCGTCATCACCTCGACGTTCGCACGCGAGGGAAAGACGACCACCGCGGTGAACCTCGCGACCGTACTGGCGCAGATGGGCAAGCCGGTGCTCCTGCTCGACGCCGACCTTCGCCGTCCGCGCCTGCAGAAGGTCTTCAAGGGAAAGATGAACGTCGGCCTGGTGAACTACCTGGCCACGAACATTCCGCTGGAGGACGTCATCCAGGAGACGGAAGTGCCGCACCTGTCGGTCGTCCTCTCCGGACCGACGCCTCCCAATCCCTCCGAGCTGCTGGCTTCGGACCGGATGAAGCACCTCATCCACGAGGTGCGCTCGAAGTTCGCGTACGTGATCTTCGACTCGCCTCCGGTGATGGCCGTGACCGACTCGATCGTGCTCGCCGCGAGCGCCGACGGCGTCGTCCTCTGCGTGCACGGCGGTCAGACTCCGCGCGACATCGTGCAGCGCGCGGCCGAGCGTCTGCGCCAGAGCAACATCCCGGTCCTCGGCGCGATCCTCAACAACCTCGACCTGCAGCAGTACGGCTACACGTTCAAGAAGAGCTACTACGACTACTACGACTCCGAGACTGGCGCCAATGCGAAGGAGCCGGTACGCAAGTCCGGATGACGTAGTTGATCGACATCCACCACCACTGCCTGCCGGGAGTCGACGACGGTCCCCGCGACTGGGCCGAGGCCGTGGACCTCTGCGCGATGGCGCGCGACGCGGGGATCGAGACGATCGTCGCCACCCCTCACGTACTGCGCGGACGCTGGCAGAACACGTCGCGACCGAAGCTCGAGGGTCTGGCCGAGACTCTGCGCGAGAAGACCGGCAACAACCCGCGCATCCTCCTCGGGTCGGAGTACTTTTTCGGCCACGACATGCCGGAAGTGCTGCGCACGAACGGCGGCATCATCCCGCTGGCCGGCTCACGCTACGTGCTGGTCGAGTTCGCCGCGCATGCGATCCCGCCGATGGTCGAGCAGCCCTTCTACCATGCGCAGCTCGAGGGCTGGACGCCGATCATCGCTCACCCCGAGCGCAACAGCGTTTTCCAGTCGAAACCGGAACTGCTGAGGCGTCTGATCGAGCTCGGCGCGCGGACGCAGGTCACCTGCGACAGCGTCACCGGCGGCTTCGGACCGGAGGCGGAAAAGGCGTCCCTGGAGTGGATTACGTCCGGACTCGTGCATATCATGTCGACAGATGCGCACAACACCGGCCGCAGGCCGCCTCGTGCGCGTGAAGCAATCGAGAGAGTGCAACAAGTCGCCGGGGCCCGGGTCGCGGAGTACCTCACGCGCTCGAACCCCGCCGCGGTGATCGAAGGGCGTGGCCTGGTGTGGGAGCCCGAACCGCAAGTGGCGAGGAGTGGCGGATTTTTGAAACGGGTGCGGGAGTTATTTGGTCATCGTGAAGATCGTTCGCATTAGCGCTGTCGCGACTGCTTTGGTCGTCCTCGCCGCCGTGGCGCAGGCGAGCGATCCGTTCTACACGGCCTTGCTCACGCGAGGCGTCGCCGACGCTCAGCGCGGCGACTACTACAAGGCGGTGAAAGAGCTCCGCATCGCCGCCTTCGGCACGGTCGACGAGCCGGGACAGTACCTCCGCGCGCAGGTCTACCTCGCGCACTCGCTCGAGAAGCTCGGTCAGCACGGCGAGGCCGCGGTCGCGGTCGACAAGGCCTCGAAGGCGGAGCGGATCAACGGCGGCTACGCGAGCGTGGCGATCGATCCCGACACCCGGTCGGCGTTCGAGGTGCTGGCCGCGAAATCGCTCCGTCCCGAGCAACTGGCGATGGTGCCGGCGTTCCGCCGGGGCTCGCAGCCGGCTCCCGTTGTTCCGGCGCCTGCGCCGGTTCAGCAGAAGCCGGTGCAGCAGAAGCCCGCGGTGGTCGTTCCGCCTCCGCCGCCGGCCGTAGTCGTGACGGCACCAGCGAAGCCGGCGCCCAGGAACACTCCGCCGCCCGTGACGGTCGCGAGCGTTTCCAAACCGGCGCCTGTCACGGTCGCGCCGAAGCCCGTCGCTCCTCCTCCGCCCGTCGTCGTCGAGAAGCCGGTCAACGAAAGCCCGCTCGTCGCGGCGTCGAAGCACCAGCCGTCGCAGGCCCCGGCGGTCAGCGCTGCCGATCCATCCATCCAGATCGCCGAAGCGCAGCGGCTGTTGAACGAAGGAAAGATCCTCGCGGCGCGCCAGGTCTATGTCCGGCTCGGGATGGCCGAGGGTCTGAGCCGCGCGACCGCGCTCGATGTAGCCAAAGGGTTGAACCAGACGTCCGCATGGCGCGAGTCATCGCTCGCCTATCAGAAGGCGATGCCGTTCCGCGCGGGCGAAGAGCTGCACCAGTTCTACGAGGCAGTGAACCGTTACGAGCTCGGCGACATCACCGCCGCTCGCGACCTTCTGACCCGCGCCCTTCCGGCGCTGCCGGTCACCCGTGAGACTTCGCTGTACAAGGCGAAAATCCTGGGAAAAGAGTAAAATTTTCAACCGAGGCCCCCAATGAAAAAGCTCGCCGCCGCACTCCTTTTCACCGCTGCAGCCGTCGCAGCGAACGCGCAGCCCGGACGCATCGATCACACGCCGCTCCTCTGCCTCCGCGGCGGAGAGATGCCGGTGCTGCAGGTGCAGGTCGAGGACAAGGGGACGCTCCGCGCCTACTTCCGCCGCACGAACACCACCGATTGGTGCTCGGTCGAGGGCACGAACCTCGGCAAGATGTCGAGCGTCACGCTTCCGAAGTTCGACATCAACGACGAGATCGAATACTTCTTCGTCGTCCTCGACGGCAAGCGGATCATCGCCAAGAGCCCGCAGATCTATCGCGTCAAGGCCACCGACACGTGCGAGACGCCGTGGGCCCGCCACACGCTGATGCTGATCATGGACTGCACGGAAAACGGCCCCGGCTCGATCCCGTCGTCGATGGGCGCCGGCTTCGCGCTGAAGACGACCACGCCGAACGTGCCGTCGCCGTCGAACCCGCAGCTCGACCGGCAGTAAAGATCCGCTCTCTATTTCAAATGACGAAGTCTGTATTTCGGATCACGACCCGTGATCCGCGGATGAACGTCCGTGATTTCGAATACAGAAGTCGTGATCCGAAATAGACGGGGCGTGATTTCTAAATCAGATGCGGTGATTTGAAATTGACAATGCGTCATCTTCAAATCAGAAGCGGTGATTTGAAATTGACGACGCGTGATCTTCAAATCAGAAATCGTGATTTGAAATAGACGGCGCGTGATTTCGAATACAGAAGCGGTGATCCGCGGATCACGAAGGCGAGGCGCTCAATGCGCCTTCGCCTTTTTGACTTCCTCGGTCAACGCCGGCAGCACCTGGAACAGATCCCCCACGATCCCGAGGTCCGCGACGCGGAAGATCGGCGCCTCGGGGTCCTTGTTGATCGCCACGATGTGCTTCGAGGACGACATCCCGGCGAGGTGCTGGATCGCTCCGCTGATCCCCGCCGCGATGTAGAGGTTCGGGCTCACCACGCGTCCCGTCTGTCCCACCTGATGCTGATGGTCGATCCACCCCGCGTCGACCGTCGCGCGCGAGGCGCCGACCGCGCCGCCGATCGCATGCGCGAGATCGCGGATGTACGAGAAGTTCGACCCTTCCTTCAGACCGCGGCCGCCGGAGACGATGATGTCCGCCTCGGCGATCGTCAGCTCGCCCGCCTCGGGCGCCTTCGTCTCGAGGAGCTTCGCCTTCGCATCGGCAGACGCCGACACCTCGCTCACCTCCGCCGCGCCGCCGCCCGCTTCCTCCGCGGGGAACGCGTTCGGACGCGTCGTGGCGATCGCCGGAGTGGTCGTGACGTCGACCGTCGCGAACGCCTTGCCCGAGTACACCGGACGCCGCGCGCGCAGCTTGCCGTCGACCCACGAAAGCTGATCGACGTCCGACGCGACACCCGCGTCGAGCCGCGCACCGATGCGAGGCGCCAGATCGCGTCCGTTCGACGTCCCGGCGAACAGCAGCACCGACGGCTTCAGCTCATCGCACGCCTGCTTCAGCGCCGCGGTGTAGCCCTCGGTCGAGTAGTCGCTGATGTTCGCGACGCAGAGCTTCTTCGCGCCGTAGCGGCCCGCTTCATCGGCCACCGACTTGTCGTTCGCCAGCGCGACCAGCTCGCCGCCGGCGCTCTCCGCCAGCTTCCGTCCGATCGACAGCGCCTCGCGCGACGCCTTCTTGATCTTGCCGTCTTTGACTTCGCAGAAAACCAGTACGCCTGCCATCAGAGTGCCTTCGCTTCCTCGCGGATGTACTTGAGGATCTCCTGCGCCGCGGCCGCCGGATCCGAACCGTCGATCTTCCGTCCGCCGCTCTTTTCGGGCGGCAGCTCCAACGAGACGAAGACGACGCGCTGATTGAAGATGTCGGAATCGCTCAGGCCGAGGTCCGCAACCGACTTCGCGTCGATGGCGATCTTCTTCGCGGCCATGATGCCTTTGAGCGAGGCATAGCGAGGCTCGTTCAGCCCCTTCTGCGCGGTGATCACCGCCGGCAGCTGCGCCTCGATGACTTCCTCGGCTCCCTCGATCTCGCGCGTCGCGGTCAGCTTGCCGTCCCCCACCTCCAGGTGCGTGACGACGTTGACCTGCGGGTACCCGAGGACCTCGGCCACCATCGGACCGACCAGTCCGTTGTCGGTGCCGACGCCCTGCTTGCCGAAGAAGACCACGTCGTGCGGGACCGTCTTGATCGCCGCCGCCAGCACCTTCGCGATGCCGAGTGCATCCGCTTCGCCCGACTCGCCCTTCACGTGCAGCGCCTTCGTCGCGCCGCGCGCCAGGCACTCGCGCAGCGCCTGCGCCGCGCGCTCCGGGCCGAACGTGAGGACCGTGACGTCGCCGCCGCTCTTTTCCTTCTGGCGGATCGCTTCTTCCAGCGCGTACTCGTCGTACGGCGAAATGATGAACTTCAAGCCTGTTTCATCGATGCGGCGGCCGTCGGCGCCGACTTTGATCCGCGACTCTGTGTCGGGGACATGACTGATGCATACAACCGAATTCAAGGGAGGCCTCCAATCGTGATGGCGGGACGCAAGAGCGCGGCCGAAAAGCCGGGCGAATTCTAGGCAAATCGACACAATGCCGCAAGGACGGGCACGAGACTCGCAACTCCAGCTCGTCACCAGCGGACGTTTTCCCCGACACAGACTGAGAGCGAAAAACGGAGGCAGTGATGCCATTCAACAACCGGCCGCACGAGATGGACGGAAGTCAGATCAACCAGAGGCGGATGTTCCGCAACATCCCCGATTTCAGGCAGCCGCGCGGCAACGGGAACGGAAACGGCCACACCAACGGCAACAACGGCCGCACCGCCCGGCAGGCGCCTCCCGAGCAGACCAACGCCGAGAATTTCTACTACCTCAAGCAGATGAACTCGAAGACGCCGATGGTCATCGTGATGAACGACGGCGAAGAGATCCGCGGCTGCATCGAGTGGTACGACCGCACCTGTCTGAAAGTGAATCGCGACGGAGCGCCCAACCTCCTCATCCAGAAACAGTGGATCAAGTACCTCTTCAAGGAGGACGAGCTCACGCGCGCATAATTGCGCGCGATGAAACCGCTGGCCATCACTCTCGGCGACCCCGCGGGCGTCGGCGCCGAGATCGTCTTCAAGGCGATCCGTGAGCTCGACCTCCCGGTCCGGCTCTTCGGCAGCCGCGCTTTCGCGAAGCCCCCGGAAGGCATCGACTTCATCGACGTAGGCGGATCGGGCGAGATCCGCTACGGAAAAATCGAAGCGGAGTACGGACGCATCGCGCTCGCCTCGCTGGAGGCGGCCATCACGTCGATCGAGCGCGGCGAGTGCTCCGCGCTGGTGACCGCGCCGATCCACAAGCAGGCGATCTTCGCCGCCGGCTCGCCGCATCCCGGCCACACCGAGCTCCTCGCCGCGCGCGCCGGCCTCACGCGCTACGCCCACGACTACGCGATGTACTTCGACTCGCCGAAGATCCGCACCGTGCTGCTCACCGTGCACGTGCCGCTGCGCGAGGCCCTCAACGCGATCAACGCGGACGACATCACCGCGCTCGCCCGCCTCACCAATCGCGAGTTCGCGCGGCTGCACGGAAAAGCGCCGCACATCGGCGTCGCCGCGGTGAATCCGCACGGCGGCGAAGGTGGACGCTTCGGCTCGGAGGAGCGCGCCATCGCGGAGGCAGTGCTCCGCGCGTCCGCGGCTGGAGTGTTGATCGACGGACCGCATCCCGCCGACACGCTGTTCCTCGCCGCGAGTCGCGGCAGGTACGACGTCGTGATGGCGATGTACCACGACCAGGGATTGATCCCGGTGAAGACGACCGCGTTCGAGGAGTCGGTCAACGTCACGATCGGCCTGCCGTATCTGCGCGCGTCGGTCGATCACGGCACGGCGTTCGACATCGCGGGGAAAGGCATCGCCGACCACGCGCCGATGCGCTACGCCATCGAGTGGGCCGCGAAACACGCGGAACAGTACGCACGATGAATCGCTGGAGCGTTCGCGTCATCGGCGTGCTGCTCCTGCTGCTGTTCCTGTTTCTGTTCGTCAACCTGAAAAAGCAGCTCACGACGATGCAGGAGTCGCATCGGAACGCTCCCGCGCAATCGCCCTCGCAATGAAGACACGCATCGGGGCGGTCGTCGCCCTCCTTCTCGTCGCCACGGCCTGGGGCGCGACGTTCACGCTGATCAAGGACGTCCTCGGCCGCATCGCGCCCGAGCCGTTCATCTTCTACCGCTTCACCCTGGCCGGACTCGTGCTCTGCGCGATCGCCGCCGCCCGCCGCCGCTTCGCCCGCGACGTCTTCGTCCCCGGCCTCATCCTCGGCATGCTCGTCTTCGTCGGCTACTGGGCCCAAACCCGCGGCCTCCTCTTCATCACGCCGTCGCGATCAGCGCTACTCACCGGCCTGTATGTGGTGATGGTCCCCTTCGCCGATCGCGTCCTGCATCGCATACGCGTAACGCTCTACGCGTGGATCGCCTCGGTGCTCGCGCTCATCGGCACCACGCTCCTCATCGGCGGCTTCGACACCCGCCCCACCCTCGGCGACGCCCTCACCGTCTTCGGCGCCTTCTGCTTCGCCTTGCACATCGTGCTGTCGGCTAAGTACTCGACATCCCAGTCCTCGATCGCCCTCGCCGCGGTGCAGGTTCTCGTGGTGGGCCTCGCCGCCGCACCGGTCTCGCTCTTCGCCCCCCGCACCCCGATGACGACGACGGTCGTGGTAGTCATCCTCTTCACCGCCATCGTGACCACGGCGCTCGCGTTTGTCGCGTTGATGTGGGGCCAGGCGCGTGTCTCGGCGACGGAGGGCGCGATCATCCTGGCTTTCGAGCCGGTCGCCGCCGCCCTGACGTCGATCCTGTTCTACGGCGAGCCGGTGACGTTCGGAGTGGTGGTGGGAGGGGCGCTGATTCTTGGAGGGATGGTTGTTTCGCAATTGCCTGGACCTCGGAGTGCGGCGGCCACGCCGCCGCCCTGATCACCCGCGCCTCTCGCGAAAAGGGCGGCGGCATGGCCGCCGCACTCCGAGGTTCCGCTGTCCACCCTGCTACCATTCGCCCACCAATGCCCCGCATCCTGGTCACCAACGACGACGGCATCTACAGCGAGGGCATCCGCAAGCTCGCGGAAGCGTTGAAGGCGGTCGGCGACGTGATCATCGTGGCGCCCGACCGGGAGCAGAGCGCGGCGTCGCATGCGCTCACGCTGAACCGGCCGCTCCGCCTCCTGCAGATCGAAGAAAACGAATGGATCGTCGACGGCACGCCGACCGACTGCGTGAACCTCGGCGTGCTGAAGCTGATGAAAGAGACGCGGCCTGACATCGTCGTCTCCGGGATCAACTTCGGCGCGAATCTCGGCGATGACGTCACGTACTCCGGCACGATCTCGGCGGCATTCGAAGGAGCGCTGCTGCACATCCCGTCGATCGCGTTGTCGGCGGTCGTGGGCGAGCATTTCTCGTTCGACGGCAGCGTGCAGTTCGCGGCTGGCCTCGTCCGCTGGGCGCTCGAGCATCAGCGCGATCCGGGCGTGATCCTCAACGTCAACTTCCCTGTCGCCGCGCCGGCGGGCGTCCGCGTCACGAAGCTCGGGCGGCGGATTTACACCGAGGGCGTGATCGAGCGGATGGATCCGCGGGGAAGGGCGTACTACTGGATCGGCGGCGGCGCGCCTTCGTGGCATCCGGGCGAAGGGACCGACTTCGAGGCCATCCAGGCGGGATACATCTCCATCACCCCGCTGCATCTCGACCTCACGCATCACGATTCCATTCCCCGGCTCAAGCCGCTCGAGGAGCTCCTTGCCAGCGCCGGATGAATTCGCACATCTGAGGAAGAAGATGGTCGACGAGTATGTCGCCAAGCGCGGCATCCGCGACCCGCGCATCCTGCAGGCGATGCTCGACGTCCCGCGCCATCTCTTCGTCCCCTCCGTCGTCGCGGCGAAAGCGTACGGCCCCGGCGCGCTGCCGATCGGCGCGAAGCAGACGATCTCCCAGCCGTACATCGTGGCGCGGATGATCGAGCTGCTCGAGCTCACGGGAAAAGAAAAAGTGCTCGAGATTGGCACGGGAACCGGATATCAGGCAGTGGTGCTGTCGAAGCTGTGCGCGAAAGTCTTTTCCATCGAACGAATCAACGAGCTGGCGCTGCGGGCCGCGGAGCTGATCCGCGCGCTGAAGGTCTACAACGCGACGGTGAAGGTCTTCGACGGAACGTACGGCTGGTCCGATCAGGCGCCGTTCGATCGGATCATCGTCGCCGCGGCCGCGCCGGAAGTCCCCGAGCCGCTGGTGCAGCAGATGGCGCGCACGGGACGCATGGTCCTGCCGATCGGCAAAGGCGGCAATCAGCGTCTGGCCCGCGTGACGCGCGTCGGGACGCGCATCCAGATCGAGGACTGCGGCACGGCGGAGTTCGTCCCACTCGTCGGCAAATTCGGCTGGAAGGAGTGACGCCGTGCGCGCCCGCGCGCTCCTGATCGGCACCGCGATCGTCTCGTCGATCCTCGGCGCGATCGTGGCCTACCTCGTGCTCACCGTCCCGAACGACCTCGAGGCCGGCGCGCTGATGAAGCAGGCGAAGAAGGACATCGACGCGCGTCACAACGACCGCGCGCGGGAGAAGCTGTCGCAGATCGTGCAGCAGTATCCGCGCACCGATGCCGCCGCTGCCGCGACCGTCGCACTGATCACACTCGCCGACGCCGATCGCGAACGGCTGTCGAAGGAGCTCGCGGCGATGAAACGCGACATGGCGGCGCAGAAGCAGGCGCTCGGCACCGTATCGGACAAGGTCGTCGCCATCGCCACCGCGCCGCCGCCACCCGCGCCGGTAGTGACGAAACCGGCGCCCAAACCTGCGCCGGCGAAGAAGGCGCCGGCACGCAGCAAGCGGCGGACCCGGCATCGCTGAATTACAATCGACCGACATGAAGGAATTGCGCGTCATCCGCATCCACGGAAAAGTGCAGGGCGTCGGTTATCGCTTCTTCGCCACGCGCGTGGCGCGCCGGCTCGGTCTGAAGGGCTGGATCACGAACGAGCGCGACGGCACGGTCGCGGCGGCCGTGGAAGGCGAGAAGAGCGCGATCGACGAATGGATCGAAGATCTCAAGGAAGGTCCGCGCTACGCCGAGATCACGAGGATCGACCAGGAGACGAAGGACTTCACCGGAAAGCTCGGTGACTTCGACGTGAAATTTTGATGAGCACAGAGCTTCTGCGCAGCCTGATCCGCGACGTTCCCGACTTCCCCAAACCCGGCATCATGTTCAAGGACATCACGCCGCTGCTGCGCGATCCGCAGGGACTCGACGCCAGCGTGATGCTGCTCGCCGAGCCGTTCCGCGGCCAGGGCGTCACCCGCGTCGCCGGCATCGAGTCGCGCGGCTTCATCTTCGGCAGCTGCGTCGCCCGCATTCTCGGCGCCGGCTTCGTCCCCATCCGCAAGCCGGGCAAGCTCCCGTGGACCAAGCGCTCGCACGAGTACGAGCTCGAATACGGCAAAGACAAGATCGAGATCCACGACGACGCGCTCTCGCCGGACGACCGCGTCCTGATCATCGACGATGTGCTCGCCACCGGCGGCACGCTCGCCGCGGCGATCAAGCTGGTGCAGGAATTCGACGCCCAACTCGTCGGCGCCGCGACCGTGATCGAGCTGTCGTTCCTCGACGGGCGGCGGAAGATCGGGGACGTTTCGTTTCACTCGGTAATCAGCTATTGAGCTGTTGAGCGATTCAGCGGTTCAGCTCAACCGCTCGATCGCTCAACCGCTTAATCGCTCAAATCATGTACGACCTGATCGTCATCGGCTCGGGACCGGCCGGCGAGAAGGGGGCGGCTCAGGCTGCGTATTTCGGCAAGAGCGTCGCTCTCATCGAGCGCGAGCCTGTTCTCGGCGGCGCCTGCGTCAACACCGGAACGATCCCTTCCAAGACGCTCCGCGAATCGGCGCTGCATCTCTCCGGCTTCCGCCAACGCGGCTTCCGCGACGCCGTCGATCTCACCATCAAAGGCGAGGTCACGATCTCCGACTTCATGTACCGGAAGGACGTCGTCGTCGAGCGCGAGTGGCGGCGCATCGACGAGAACCTCCGCCGTCATCGCGTTGACCGCTACTCCGGCACCGCGCGATTCCGTTCGGCAAACACCGTCGAAGTCACGAACGCGCTCGGCACCGAAGTGCTCGAGGGGAACGTCATCCTCATCGCCACTGGCTCATCGCCGTACCGGCCGTCGCACGTGCCGTTCGACGACGAGCACATCTGCGACAGCGACACGATCCTGGCGATGAACCGCATCCCGAAGTCGCTCGCCGTCGTCGGCGCGGGCGTGATCGGCTGCGAGTACGCGTCGATCTTCGCCGCGCTCGGCATCGAGGTGCATCTCATCGACGGCCGCACCGCGCTCCTGCCGCACATCGATCGCGAGATCGTGAAAGTGCTCCTCGGCGAGCTGCAGAACCGGCTCGGCGTCATCCTCCACCTCGGCGTCGACGTCGATTCGATCGAACGGAGCGGCGATCACATCCACCTCACGCTCAAAGACGGGACGTCGTTCGACACGGAGAAAGTCCTCTTCGCCGCGGGCCGCAACAGCAACACCGCAGACCTCGACCTGCCGGCTGCCGGCGTGACGACCGGCACGCGCGGCCTCGTGGTCGTCAACGAGAACTACCAGACGAATGTGCCGAACATCTACGCGGCGGGCGACGTCATCGGCTTCCCCGCGCTCGCGTCGACGTCGATGGAGCAGGCGCGCGTGGCGATGGTCCACGCGTTCGACCTCAAGTACAAGACGCGCGTCGCGCACATCCTGCCGTACGCGATCTACACCATCCCCGAGCTGTCGACCGTGGGGATGACCGAGGAGCAGTGCCGGGCGAAGGGGATCACGCCGGAGGTGGGGCGGGCGTACTATCGCAACAACGCGCGCGGCAACATCATCGGCGACACGAAGGGGATGGTGAAGCTGGTATTCGACGCGGAATCATTCACGCTTCACGGGGTGCACATCATCGGCGAGGACGCGGCGGAACTGCTGCACACCGGCATGGTGGTGATGCAATTCGGCGGTACGATCAATGCATTCATCGACAGCGTCTTCAACTTCCCGACGCTGAGCGAGGCATACAAATACGCGGCGTACGACGGCCTCGGCAGCGTCGCTCGCAAGAAGACGCAGCCGGGCACACTGGAGATGAAATGAAGCAGATCGCTGAGCTGATCGAAGGTCATCCGCTGATCCTTGCCCAGTCCTCCGACAACGTCCGCGACGTCGCGCGGAAGATGAGCGAGCGGAACATCGGCGCCATCGCCGTGCTCGACTCCGGACAACTGGTCGGCATCTTCTCCGAGCGCGATCTGATGACCCGCGTCGTCGTCCCCGGCCTCAATCCCGACGACACGCCGGTGGCGAACGTGATGACCAAGGCCTTGGTCGCCGCGAAGCCGGAAGAGGAGATCGGCAGCGCCCTGCAGAAGATGCAGTCACTCGGCTGCCGTCACCTGCCGGTCGTCGACGACGGAAACCTCATCGGCATGCTGTCATTGCGCGACCTGCTGAAGATCGACGACGACAACAACCGCGCGCGGGCGAGCTTTCTGAACGAGCTGGTGACGTACAGCCCGGATTACGATTCGTAGCTCTTAGCTGTTAGCTGTTAGCTGTTAGCTGTTAGCAGCATCCTCGCAAGCGGTGCGTTCGCTCCCCTAAGAGCTAAGAGCTAACAGCTAAGACCTTCAAGGGCCTCGACTCCCGCGTCGAATGCACGCCGGGCTGCAGCTCGATCGACTCCCCGCGCTCGCCTGAGATCAGCAGCAGCAGTCGCGCGAGGTCCTTCAATCCCGCGCTCGGGCCGCTGATCGTCACGCCGCGCTCGTCGACGCGAATGTCGACCGGCGCGCGGTGCAGTCCATCGAGCGCCATCACCGCCAGATCGAAATTCATGCCTCGTCCTCTCCGCGATAAACGACCGAATTCTTCTCCGTCTCCTGCAGCGCGACCTCGTACAGCGAGCCCTGCTCGATCGCCGGCGCGAGCTCCTGCCAGAACGAGCGGGCGAGGTTCTCGGCGGTCGGGATGACGCCGCGGAGGAAGTCGACGTCCTCGTTCAGATTGCGATGATCGACGCGATCGATCACGCGCGTGCGGACGATGTCCTTCAACACTTTGAGGTCGATGACCATCCCGGTCTCCGGATCGATCTTGCCGCGCACGCTGACCGTGATGACGTAGTTGTGGCCGTGTCCGGCGGGGTTGTCGCACTTGTCGTACGTGCGGCGGTTCCACTCGGCGTCGCGGTTCGGATTGTTGAGGCGGTGAGCGGCGGAGAACGTGAGGCGTGCGGTGACGATCATCGTCCCATCACAATCCCGCGAGTGCGTTGCGCATTTCCACCTGATCCGCCGCCAGCTTCGCCTTCACGGCCTGGAAACGCGCGTCGTTGTTGAGGTAGCGGAAGAGCGGGTCGACGAGGATGTACGACACCGTCGGCTCCTTGCGCTGCGACGCTTTCTCCAGCGAATCGATGACGCCCTTCGTATCTGCGAGCATGGCGTAGATCTCGGCCGCGCTCGTCCAGTAGTCGTCGCCCGGCCTCGAGCCCGCCAGCGCCGCCTTGAGCTCGCTCTCCGCCTCGGGGCGCGCGTTCTGCTGCGCCGCGAGGTACGCCTTCAGCAGATGGAAGCCGTACGCCGGATCGTTCTGCTCGAGCTTCTTCAGCTCGATCTCCGCGATCGGCAGCGAATGACGCAGCACGGAGATGCGTCCGATCTTCAGCGAGAGCGCCGGATTGTTCGGCACCGCGACCTCGACGTCGTAGTACTTCTCGATCGCCGCTTCGATCCTCCCCTCGGCGAGGAGGAGATCGGGCTCGTGAAACGCGATCTGCGGTGCGGGGACGCTCTTCGCGCGCCCGAGGAAGATGTTGAAGTGCTGCACGTCGCCGGCGGCGAAGGCGTAGCGTCCGAGGACATTCACCGCCTCGGCGTTGTTCGGCTCCCGATCGAGGATGCCGTCGTACGCAATGAGGGCGTCCTGCACGTTGCCCGAGGCGAGCGCCGCATGCGCGACCGTCCGCTGCGCGGCGAGGTTGTCGGGCGCGAGTGTCGCGACCTGCTTCGCGGCGGCGACGGCGTCGGCTTCCTTGCCGTGCTCGGAGAAGAACTTCATCGCGTAAAGCTGCGCCGGGAGGAAGCTCGGATCAGCCTTGAGCGCCCTGCGCAGCGCGGCGTCTGCCTTCGTCGCATCCGAGGTCGCGACTGCATCCGCGAATGCGTTCACGGCGTCGGCTGAGGCGACCGCCGGCGCGGTGGTGTGGACCTGTGTGGCGACCCAGTCGACGATCGCGCGCACGCCCGCGGCGGCATCGAGCAACGCGGCCGTTTGTCCTTGCGCATTGCCCGCGTTCGGAACGATCTCAGGACCGGCGGTGCCGGTACGCACCGTTGCGCCGACCGCCGTCACGCCACTCCCCGGCGTCTCCGCCATGCGAATCTGCGGCACTCCGCGAAGGATCTCGATCGACGCGAGCCTGATCGCATTCGCGCGATCGTTCAACGTCGGATCGGTTCCCTCGATCGTGAACGGCTGCAGCAGCACCGACGCCGGATGCGCGGCCGTCGGAATCTTCGGCCCCGCGGGCTTCGCCGCCGCCCTGACGACCGGCGCTTCCGCCGGCCTGCGATTGCGAAGCGCGACACCTGCGCCGCCGAGGATCACGACCATCACCGCGGCGACCGCGCCGAGCTGGCGCTGCTTCTTCTTTTTCTCGATGGCCGCGGCGGCGGCGAGCGCCGCTTCTTCTTCCGCGATCTGCTGCTCGATCTCCGCGGTCGACGGCGTCGGCTCCGCCACCGGTTCCGGCGGCAGGATCAGGTAGAGCTTCGTGCCGCCGCGAGCGCCCGCATCGCGAAAACGGACCGCCGTCTTCGCCTTGATCATGAATGCCTCGGAGATGTAGAGCGTTTGCGGCGGCAGCTCGGCGAGCGCGGCAAAGCCGCTGGTGATCGGATCGCCGACCACCGTCCCATCCTTCGTCGTCACCTCGCCCGCGTGGAGAAGCAACCGCACCTGCAGGGGATCACTCCCCTGTTGCTTCGGATGAAGATCGAACTCGCACTTGCGTCCCGCTTCGAGCGCGTTCTCCACCGACGGCATCTCCGCGATCACGCGCGGACCGAACGGATCGATGACCTGGCCATCGAACAGATATGCCGCCTCGCCGACGAGCTGCTGCATGTTCGCGGTCGCTTTCGACGCGGCGTCGGCATCGAGTTGATCGAGGTTCGCGAGATCGGCGAGAAGCAGGAACGCTTTGCGCGATGCGGTGCCCGGCTGCGCGGAGGGCGCCGCCGTGACGCGCGTCGCAATCTCGGTCGCGAACGCCATCGCCTGCGGGTCGGCCTTCGCCATCTCCTCGATGATCAGCTTCACCTCTTTGTGCCGCTTGAACGGATCCTTGAAGAGGCAGCGCCCCATGATCGACAGCACGGCGGGATCGATGTTCGGATTCAACGCCTTCGGCGACGGCGGCTGCCCTTCGACGATCAGGCGCGCGACGTCGGATGCGGCCGCGCCGGTGTACGGCGGCCGTCCTGTCGCCATCTCGTACATCACCACGCCCATCGAGAAGATGTCGGTCAGCGCGTCGGCCTTCTGCGTCGCGATCTGCTCCGGCGCGAGGTAGCCGACGGCGCGCGCGTCATTCCCCCGCTGCTGATACGCGGCGGACGAGCCGTCGCGGCGCTGCAGGAGATTGTTGAGATTGAGACCGGCCAGCTTCACCTGGTCGTTCGGCAGCACCAGCACCGAATCGCCGGCGATGTTCTGATGCACGACGTTCTTCGCGTGCAGGAACTTCACGGCCTCGGCCAGTTGATACGCGAGGCGGAAGAACGGCGCGCGCTCGAGCGGACGTCCTTCGAGGTGCCGCGTAATCGGAGCCGCGTCGAGCAGTTCCATCACCATCAGCAGCATGTCGCCCGCCGGGAGGATCTCGACGATCGGCACGAGGAAGGCGTGATAGAGCGCCGAGGCGACGCGGACGTCGCGGATCAACGCCTCGCGGCGCGCCGGATCTTTCGGCAGCTGGCGGCTGAGGATCTTCACCGCGACGTTCCGGTTGCCGCGCGTGTCCTCCGCCTTCCAGACCGAGCCGCCGAGGCGCTCGATCAGGCGAAGGTGCAGCAGCGTGCCGCCGGGAACGACGGGATCGATCGTGGACATGAGGTGTGTAGTTTATCCTGCGGATAGATAGCGGATAGCGGATAGCAGATAGCAAGGACGGGGGTTTGCTATCTGCTATCCGCTATCTGCTATCCAGTGGGGCTCACTCTTCTTTGACGTGGAGCAGCTGCCCGCCGGCCTCGATCGTGTCGCCGGCGTTGATGAAGATTTCGTCGACCACGCCGTCCACCGGCGACTGGATGTCGTTCTCCATCTTCATCGCCTCGAGGATCAGCAGGCTCTGGCCGCGGCTGACGACGTCGCCGGCCTTCACCAGCAGTCGCACGACGCGTCCCGGCATCGGCGCTTTCAGGATGCCGCCCGCGCCCGCCTCGTCGTCGCTCCCCATCCGCCGCAGCGCGAGCGGGTCGACGATGTCGACCGCGATGTTCGCGCCGCCGAGGGTGATGTGGTGCATCGTCCCCTCGCGATGATGGGCGAAGGCGAACTGCGTTCCGTCTTCCAGTCGGAGCGAACGGAGGAAGCGGCCGGTCTCGACGACGTCGACGATGATCGACTTCTCGCCGAGCTTCACGCGATAGCCGCTGCCGTAGCGCTCCACTTCGACCGGCAGCTCCGCGCCGGCGCGGCGGGCGACGAATCTCACAAGCGGCCTCTCAGCGCATCCAGGCGGCCGGCGCGCTTCCACGACGAATCCTCACCCACCGGCAGCTTCACGCTCTGTGAATCCTCGAACGCGATGATCGCCGCGGCCGCGATCGCGGCGTCGACGCGCGTCTCGTCCGCCGAATGCGCGAAGTCGATCTTCGGCAGCATCCGGTCGATGTAGCCGGTGTCGAAGTTCGCGTTGCGGAAGTCGTCGTTGTCCATGATCCACGAGAAGAACGGGATCGTCGTCTCGATCCCTTCGACGCGGTACTCCATCAGCGCGCGCTTCATCCGCGCGATCGCCTCGTCGCGATTCGCGGCGTGGCAGACGAGCTTGGAGAGCATCGGGTCGTAATGCACCGGCACGGTGTAGCCGGCGTAGACGCCGTTCTCGTTGCGCACGCCCGGTCCCTGCGGAAGGTTGAGATAGCGAATGAGTCCCGGCGACGGCGCGAACTTGCGCGACGGATCCTCGGCGTAGATGCGGCACTCGATGGCGTGCCCCTTCGGCTTCCAGTCGCCCTGCGGCATCGTCAGTTTTTCGCCGCGTGCGACGCGCAACTGCTCCTTCACCAGGTCGATGCCCCAGACCATCTCGGTCACCGGATGCTCGACCTGCAGCCGCGTGTTCATCTCGAGAAAGTAGAACTCGCGATCGGGACCCATGAGGCACTCGATCGTGCCGGCGGAGTAGTAATTCACCGCGGCCGCTGCCTTGACCGCCATCGCGCCGAGGCGCTCGCGCAGCTCGGCGTCGACGACCGGCGACGGACACTCTTCGACGACTTTCTGATGCCGCCGCTGCAGCGTGCACTCGCGCTCGCCGAAGTGCACGATGTTGCCGTGCTGATCGCCGAGGATCTGGACTTCGATGTGACGCGGCGAGCGAACGAACTTCTCCGCGTAGACCGAGCCGTCGCCGAAGAACGACTGCGCCTCGGAGGTCACGCGCTCGAACGCCTGCTGCAGATCTTCCGCGCGCTCGACGAGCCGCATCCCCTTGCCGCCGCCCCCGGCGCTCGCCTTGATCATGATCGGGAAGCCGGAGCTCTGCGCGAACGCGGCGATCTCGTCGAACGACTCGACCGGCTTCGTCAGTCCGGGAACGACCGGCACGCCGGCGGCCTGCATCCGCTGCCGCGACTCGGTCTTCGATCCCATCGCCTCGATCGATTCGGGCGACGGCCCGATGAACGTGATGCCGGCGTCGCGGCAGGCGCGCGCGAACGTCGCGTTCTCCGCGAGGAAGCCGTAACCGGGATGGATGGCGTCGGCGCCGGTTTTCTTCGCCGCCTCGATGATGCGATCGATGCGCAGGTAGCTCTCGCGCGACGGCGCGGGACCGATCGGCATCGCCTGATCGGCATAGACGACGTGCAGCGCGGCGCGGTCGGGCTCGGAGTAGACCGCGACGGTCGGATAACCGAGCTCGCGGCACGCGCGAATCACGCGCACTGCAATCTCGCCGCGATTCGCGATCAGCACTTTCATCGCGGCGCATTGTACGATTCGCGCCATGGCCGACGAAGCGATTCCGTCACAGCGTATGCAGATTCTTTCCGGCGTCGTGCAGACGCTGCTCGACGACCTCAAGTCCGGCGCGGGCGACAAGGATCGCCGCCGTCAGGTCGAGGAGTGGATGCGGACACTGGCGGAGAAATACCCCGAGTTCAAGATCGAGATCGGCCTGCGCGACTACTACCTCGCGGAAGCGCAACGCCTGCGCGCCGATTTCGACAAGTCGGCGGAACTGCACGAGAAGCTCGCGCTAGGCCGCAACATCGAGTCGTTTCTCGATCGCGCCGCGGACTACGACCGGCGGATCGCGGAGAAGTGATCGCGCAGGCGCTCGACCGGCTCTTCAACACCAATCGCGCGGCCGCGCTGCTCACCGCGCCGGGCGTGACCGACCTCGAAGAGCACTGTCTTCGCCGTCGACACGAAGGAGAAGACGTTCCGCTACTGGAGCTCGCCCGGTCTCTACCTGACGTCGCGGCTGCACAAAGCGATGGCGGGAGCGATTGCCGCGGCGGGGTTTGAACAACAGCAGTAGATCCCGTGACGACGTCAGATCGGGTCGCGCGCAACCGGCGGCTCGGCCGGCTCGCGACTCCATCCATCCTCCGTCTGATACCACGCCGCGATCACGTACTTCGTCCCCTCGATCACCGGCTCGGCCCTGTGCCGGTAGCGCGACGGAAACACCAGTACATGTCCGGCACGCGGCGTAAACGCCCATTCGAGTTTCGGAAATGACGTCTCACCGCCCTTGAAATCGTCGTTGAGGTAAACGAGGAGCGTCACTTCGCGCGCGTTTTCCAGCTCTCCGCCGAAATTGTCTTTGTGCGCGTGATAGAAGCCGCCCGGCTTGTAGCGGATCAGCTGCAGCCCTTCGAAATACACGGCATTGGCGTACATGACCCGGGTCGAGAACGGGAGCGTGGCCTCGATGATGCGGCGACGGAGCAGCGCGGCCAGTTGCGGCATGTCGCGCTCGTGTTGCACGCCCGCGGCGCGAATCTCGCGCTTGACGACAGTTCCCTCGACCCTGTTGTAGACCTTTCCCTTTCGAAACTTGCGGCGCTTCGAAATCGCGAGGATCGCCTCGGTCTCGCGAGGCGAGAACAAAGGGGCGACATAGACGCGCCGCGCGACCTCCGTGAACACTTTTTCCTGAATAAATGAATTCTACGCTTGGGCGCCGCCGGAATGCCATATGTGCGATACTATCGATGCTCCACATATATAGAAGGAGGTCGGGTGGCGCGTCGCGACCTCGCAGTACGGGTTCGCCCCGTCAACCTCATCAGCGAGGGACGGCGAGGACAGGTCTTTGTCGGCTACGACGAGCTCCTTCGCCGCCGCGTCATCGTCAAGACCATCGCCTCCGACTCTTTCGAAAGTGAAGAGAGCCGCTGGCAGTTGATCAACGAGGCGCAGCTCCTCGCCCAGCTCGATCATCCGAACATCGTCCGCATCCACGACTACAGCGAGCGTGACGGACACGACGTCTTCACCATCGAATACGTCGAGGGAAAGAAGCTCTCGAAGACCATCGCCACCACCAGCTTCGGCGACAAGGTGCGCGTGGCGATTGCCGTCGCCAACGCGCTGGCGGTCACGCACCGCAACGGCATCCTGCATGGTCCCTTCTCGCTCGCCGGCATCGTCGTGGCGGAGAAAAAAGAGATCAAGGTCATCGACTACTGCGCCACCTCGACGAGTCTCGACGCGCCGTGCGCGGGCAGTGACGAGTGGACGACGGCGTCCGACATGGAGTCGTTCGGCGTGCTGCTGCGTGAGATGTTCGGCGAGAGGGACCACGACGTCCGCGTGCTGATCGCCATGCTGACGCGCGAGGCGGCGAGCGAACGGCCGACGATCGCGACGGTGATCGCCCGCCTGGAGGCGCTGGCGCGCAGGCCGGCGCGGCGGATCCGCATCGCCGCGGCGGTGATCTTCGCCGCGCTCTGCCTCTTCGGCGCGACGCGCTACACGATCGATCTGCGCGATGCGCGCGGCGCCGCGATGAAGGCGCGCGTCGAGGCCGAGGCGAGACGGGCCAAGGCGAACGAGCTCGTGGCGATGATGATCGAGGACCTCCATCCGCGGCTCGAATCGGTCGGACGGCTCGAGATCCTCGACGCCATCGATGCGAAGGCGATCGACTATTTCGCCTCGCTCCGGCCCGACGAGATCTCCCCCGCGGAGGTCGCCGTCAGCGTGCACGCGCAGGCCCAGCTCGGCATCACCCAGCTCACGCGCGTGAATCTGCCGGCATCGCTCAAAACCCTGCGCCGCGCGGTGTCGGCGATCGATACGGCGCGGCTCCGGCATCCCGACGACGAAGCGCTGCTCTTCGCCTCCAACGACGCCCACTCCTCGCTGCTCCGCGCGCTCTTCTACGGCGGCGACACCGCCGGTGCGATGCAGCAGGCGCCGCTCTGCGTGCAGACCTCGGCCGAGCTCGTGCGCCGCAAACCGAAAGACGTGCGCTATCTCCAGCTCGATGCCGAGACGCACGGCATCCTCGTCTCGCTGCTCGATCGCACGGAGGACATCGCGGGAAGCCTGCGGGAGGCCGAGATCTCGCTGGAGCTGAAGCGGCGCGTCCTGCGGCTCAACGACTCGGACGACGTTCGCCTCTCCATCGCCATCAGCCTGCGCAAGCAAGGCATGGCGCTGTTCAAGCTCGGACGTTTCGATGATGCAGAGCGGGTCTTCGCCGAGCTGCGGCAGCTGCTCGACGACGTCGGCTCGCGGCTTCCCGGCAACAAGATCGTGCTCGACAGAATGGAGACCTGGGCCCGCGACCTGGCGACGGTGAAGCTCGCACGCGGTGACGGCGCCGCCGCGTCGCGCTACGCCACGGCGTTTCTCGCCACGGGCGATCAGTTGACGATGCACGATCCCGACAATCTGGAGTGGCGGCAGCACCTCGGCGTCGGACATCGCCTCGCCGGAAATGCCGCGCGCATGAACGGCAACATCGCGGAGGCGATGCGGCATCACGAGCGCGCCGTCGACATCCTCAGCGCGATGTTCGGCAAGGGACAACGGACGCTGAACGTCGACGTCGAGCTCGCGCAGAGCCGCATCGACCTGGCCCGCACGCTCCTCGCCGCAAACCGCGTCATGGCCGCCGCCGGTCAGACGGACCTCGTCGTCCAGGAGTTTCAGACCAGACGACAGGAGCTGCCGGCGCAGAAGATCCTCGCCGACGCGCTGCTGGTGCAGGGCGCGACGCGCGAGGCGCGCGGCGATCTCGCCGGAGCGACGATGGCCTGGGAGGATGCGCTGAGCGTCCTCGGGCTGCTGCGCGTTTCTCCCGATCCGCGCATCGCCGAGGTCAACGCCCTCGTCCTCCTGCACCTCGGACGAGAAGAAAGGGCCAGACCCTTGATCGACCGTCTCGCGTCGATCGGCTATCACATCAACCGCAGAGAGAAAGGACCGGAGGTGCGCAGATGATCAGCAATGACTTCCCCATTCAACCCGAGTTGAAACCGCCCTACTACCTCGATGACGACGAAGAAGAGCCGCTGGGCCCGCCGGCGTCGACGGGCTGCGACGATGACGACGACGATGACGACGACGACTCGGAGACCGGCCCCAGCGAGCTTCCCTGCTCGAAGGGCGGCGATGACGGCGGTGAGGATGATGACGACGATGACGATGGCCACGGCCACGGCCATCCGCCGCATTGATCACCGCGCGAACATGCCGCACCGTTGCGCCTGCGCCCAGAAGCGCAGGCCGCAATCGCGGCAGCGCCACGGCGCGATCGACGTCAGCCGGCGGAAGAGGCGCTCGATTCCGTTCCGGGAGCGGGAGAAGCGGACGTCATCCGATCCGCACGATGGGCACGTCGACGACTTCGTGGTGCTCATGACCGATTGCATCGTCCGGTGAGCACGCCGGCGATCGCGGCGAGCGGGAGCACGTCGCGAACGCCGCCGCGTTTGATCGCTTCGTTCGGCATGCCGAACACGGCGCAACTCGCCTCGTCCTGCGCGATGGTGTGCGCGCCGGCGCTGCACATCTCCGCGAGGCCCGCGGCGCCGTCGGCTCCCATGCCGGTGAGGATCACGCCGGCGGCAGACGCGCCGGCGGCGGAGGCGACGGAGCGGAACAACACGTCGACGCTCGGGCGGTGTCGCGAGACGAGCGGGCCGTCGACCACGTCGACGTAGAACCGCGACGCGCGCTGGAGCACGACGAGATGCCTGTCGCCCTGCGCCAGGATCGCGCGGCCGGGAAGCAGCTCGTCGCCCGGCTCGGCCTCCTTCACTTCGATCGCGCAGACTTCATTGAGCCGTTTGGCAAACGAGCGGGTGAACGGGTTCGGCATGTGCTGCACGATCGCGATCGGCGGCATCGTCACCGGCAGGGCCTCGAGGATCTCGCGCAGCGCCTCGGTGCCTCCGGTCGACGCGCCCATGGCGATGATCGCCGGCGCGATGCCGTGCGGGACCGGCGGGCGCGGAGGCGGCGCGTCGATGCGCACGCGCAGCGCCGGCTTGCACAGCGCGGCCGCGCGCACGCTGTCGGCGAGCAGTACGGCCGATTCCTCCAGGAAGGCCTGCACGCCGACCTTCGGTTTCGCGAGCAGTTCCACCGCCCCCGCTTCGAGTGCGCTGATCGCAAGCGCGCTCGCGTCGCCGACGTGACCGGAGCAGACGATCACCGGCAGCGGATCCTCGTCCATGATCTTGCGCAGGAACGTCAGTCCGTCCATGCGCGGCATTTCGAGGTCGAGGATGATGACGTCGGGGCGCTCCTGCTTCATCTTCTCCATCGCGATCAGCGGGTCGTGCGCGACGCTGGTGTGAATGCCGGGGTGCATTCCGAGGAGCGCGCGGATGGTCTGCCGCACGACGGCGGAGTCGTCGACCACGAGCACGTGCAGGCTATTTGACATAGACATTCGGACCTGCCGCTTTCGGTCCGTCGGCGATGCCGGCGAGCGTTTCGGCGTGGCCGACGAAGAAGAACCCGCCGGCGGCGAGATGCGACAGAAGGTTGTGCACCACGCGCACGCGGTTCGCGTGTCCGAGGTAGATCAGGACATTGCGGCACAGGATCATGTCGTAGCCGTTCTCCATCGGATACGGCTCCTCCATCAGATTCTGCCGGCCGAAGCGCACGATGCCGCGCACCGCATCGCCCGCCTTCATCACTCCTTCCTGCGACCGCGTGCCGCGAAGCATGTACCGCCGCAGCAGCGGCTCCGGGACGTCGGCCGCTTTCCGCGCGGGCCATTCGCCGCGCCGCGCGATGTCGAGCACGCGCGTGGAGAGATCGGTGGCATCGACGCGCATGTCCCATTCATCCGCATCGAACGCTTCGAGCAGCGCCATGGCGACGGAGTACGGCTCTTCTCCGCTCGAGCAGCCCGCGCTCCAGATCCGGATGCGGCGCTCGCGATCCCCGCGCGCGGCGAGCGCTTTCCAGCGCGGGAAGATCCGGGTCGTCATGACCTCGAAGTGATGCGGCTCGCGAAAGAAGCGGGTCTCGTTCGTCGAGATGGCGTCGAACATCCGCGTCCGCTCGACCGGATCGCCGCCGCGCTCGACGTACTCGAAGTAGTCGCGGAGAGAGGTCATGCCGAGGGCGCGGACGCGCCGGGAGAGACGCGCCACGAGCAGACCTCTTTTCGCGTCGGAGAGATGAATGCCGGTCTCGCTCTCGATCGTCTGCCGGAAGCGTTCGAAGTCGACGACCGCCAGCGACTCTTCGGCCGGCCACGCGGTCATGACGACGCCGCCATCGCCGTGGCGGCGAGCAGCTCCTCGGCCGAGAGGATCTTCGCCAGATCGAGGATCAGCACGTATTCACCGGCCAGCCGGGCCACTCCGGCGACGTACGACGGAGGAAACCGCGATCCGAAAGCGGGCGGCGGCGTGATGTTCTCGCTCGCGATCTGGACGACGTCGCGGACGTCATTCGCCAGCACGCCCATCGTCGAGCGCACACCGCCGCCCAGCGCTTCGATGATGACCACGCAGGTCTGCAATGCCACCGGCGTGTCGCCGAGGCCGAGCTGTCGCGCGAGATCGATGACCGGCACGACGGTGCCGCGAAGGTTCATCAGCCCGCGGATGCATGCCGGCATGGTCGGCACGTGCGTGAGCGGCTGTACCAGGACGAGCTCCTGAACGGAGGCGACGGAGACCGCGTAGGTCTCGCCGCCGACGCGCAGCGCGACGTAGGTGGTCATGATGCTGCCTCCTCGAACACGGCATCGAGATCGAGCAGCGGGACCGGCACGCCGTCGACATCGAGCGTGTCGAGCACGAGCCCGGGTGAGAGCTGCGCCTGCTGATCGCTTCGGCGGACGGCGATGAGACGCTCGACGTCATCGACGAGCATCGCCGCCATCCATCGCGATCGCGCGGTGAAGAACAGCAGGCAGGGATGTGCGCCGTCGCCGACGCGCGCGATCCCGATCCGGCGTGCCGCGTCGATGACCTCGACCGCCGTGCCGGCGCGCTCGACGATGCCGCACACCCACTCGCGCGAGCCGGGGATGCGCGTCGCGCCGTCGTATCGCCACACTTCGTCCACCCGCTCCATCGGAACCGCGCACCGCTCGTTTCCCACCATGACGATCAAGGCCTCTCCCATTGCTCAGAATCTCTTGAACTCGGCTTTGTCCCCTACCGGCAGTGGAGGCTGAAGGAGATCGCGTCCGTTTCCGGAGGGCGCCGCACCGGCGGAACCGGTGCGGCGGGCTGAAGGAGTCGCCGGAGCTCTGAACGTTGCTCTCGGCGTGGGGATCTCGGCGGCCTGTTCGTTCAAACCGGGGATGGAAAAAAACGAGATGGCTTCCTGAAGGGTCGTTGCCTGGGAGCTCATCTCCTCGGCCGTACTGGACAATTCTTCCGCCGCCGCGGCGTTGCGCTGCGTGACGTGATCGAGCTGCGACATCGCTCGATTGATCTGGCTGACGCCGGACGCCTGCTCGGCGGATGCGGTGACCACTTCGCGCAGGAGGTCGGAGGTCTTCTGCGTCGTGCCGACGAGCTCGCGCATCAGCTGGCCGGAACGCTCCGCGACCTCGACGCTCGTGCCGGCGAGGCCGCGGATCTCCTTCGCCGCGCCCTGGCTGCGCTCGGCGAGCTTGCGGACCTCGGAGGCGACGACCGCAAAGCCGCGTCCCGTCTCGCCGGCGCGTGCCGCCTCGATGGCGGCATTCAACGCGAGGAGGTTCGTCTGAAACGCGATCTCTTCGACGATGGAGATCCGCTCGGCGATCGACTTCATCGCCGTGACGGTCTCGGCGACGGACGCGCCGCTCTGTTCCGCATCGCGCGCGGCCTTGAGCGCGATCTGCTCCATGATCCGGCCGTTGTCGGCGTTCTGCGTGATGGTCGCGCTCATCTCCTCCAGACTCGACGTCGTCTCCTCCACGCTGGAGGCCTGCTGACCGGACGTCTGCGACACTTCCGTCGCGGATGCCGAAAGCTGCACCGCGGCGGAGGAGAGCGTCGCGGCGCCGGCGTGGACCTGCCCGATGATCGCGGAGAGCCGGTCCGACATCTGCCGCACCGCCTGCAGCACGTCGCCGAGCTCGTCGCTCGACTCGACTGTGATTTCCGAGGTCAGGTCGCCGTCCGCCACGCGGCGCGTCGCGGCGACGACCGAGTTGAGCGAGCGCGTCACGAGCCGCGAGACGTAAAGCGAAAACGCGATCAACACGGTCAGCGACAGAAGGACGACGGTGATCATCAGCACGGTGGTCACGCGCTGAGCCCGGGCAGTCGCGGCGAACGACTCGCCGATGTTGCGCGTGTCCGATTCGAGGTCCTCGCGGATGAGCTGCTGCGCGGCGTTGTGACGCGCCTTCATCGCCTCCAGCGAGTTGTGCAGCGCCTCGCCCGTTTCACCGCCGATCATGCGCAGCGTCGCCGCGCGGGCCATCGCGTAGTACTCCTCGAAGGCATGCCGGACCTTCTGCCGCTGCTCCGCCCGGACAACCGGATTCGATGCCGTGGCGTCGATCTGCTGCAGCGCTTTCGCGTGCAGCGCATCGATCGCTTCCACATCCGAGGCGCTCTGTGCCGCCACCGCATCCTGGAACGCGCGCTCGATGGCGATCAGCTGCTGATTGAGCTGCTCGGCGTCGCGCGTGGCCGGGTAGTACCCGCGCTCGATCAGCTCGAGCCGCCGCGCATTGCGCACATTGAAGACGACGCTGACGAACAGCACCACGAGGAAGCCGACGGCGGCGAGCGCCGGCAGCAGCAGCAGCTTGTGACGAAACTTCAGGCGGTTGAGAAAAGTGGCGACCATGTTCGTCCCTCAGCGCACGGCCACGACGCGGACGCCGTCGGTCGCGACGCTCTCGGACACGTAGCCGATGGCGCCGGCCGTCGCGCGGACGTACGCCACGACCTCGGCATCCGTCTTCTTCTCCAGCGGCGGGAGATCGCGCCCGGAGAAGATCTGCCGGTTCCAGTAGCTCGCCACCGCGGACGCGGGCTTGCCGTGGATCTCTTTCGAGAACGCCTCGCGCACGGTGGACGTGTCGGGTTGATCGACGGCGGCGACGACGGTGCCGTCACCCCATTTCGTCGTCTTCTTGAGGAACAGCTCCGACAGCTGCTGCCGGGTCAGCGCGTCGGTCTTGACCGAGGAGTTCACGATCACTTTGAACTGCCCCGCTTGCGCGGCGACGGTCCAGACGATGAGCAACAGAGATGCGAGTGCGAGTGCTCGTTTCATCGCCATCCCTCCTCAGAAGCTGAACTGCGCGCCGACGATCAGCGCGGACGAACTGGAAGCGAGCTTGCCGGCAGCGATGGCGCTCTGGAGCTCGCGCAGCGTGTCGGGATACATGAAGCGGTTGCCGTCCGTCTGGTGATAGTCCGCGCGGAGGACGAAGCTGGAGGTGAGCCAGTAGTTCACGCCGAACGCGACGTCCTTGTGATCCTTCAGTTGGCCCAGCGGCCCCTTGAACGAGTTCGGAAATCCGACCGGATCGAAATCGACCTTGTCGTAACGCGCGGCGAGCTGCCACTTCGGCGTGACGCGCCACGAACCTTCGACGTAGCCGCCCTTGTGAGTGTGCAGGCCCTCCGATTCGCCGCGGCCCCATTCCGTACGCAGGGTGACGGGTCCGCGCGCGTATTCGGCGCTGCCGACGACGACGGTGCGTGCGACCTTACGATTGGTCACGCTGGTGATGAAGTGGTCGTTCGCGCTGTACGCGGATGCTCCGATCAGCAGTCCGTCCACCGGCGTGCTGGCCTGGAGACGTCCGCCGAAGACGTTGCGGTAACGGAGGCCGATGTTCCGGTAGGGCGAGGCGTTCACGTCCACTCCGACGGCGGTTGCCGCCGGCGGCAGTGGGATCGCGTAATCGCCGTCGATCTCGCCGGTGTACAGGTCGTACTGCAGCTCCCACTTGCCGCGGCGCAGGAGTCCGGTCATGCCGGCGCCGTTGTACGCCTTGGCCGTGAAGCCGTCCGGGCCGTAGATGCTCTGCGGCAGGTACTGGAACGGACGGACGGTGCCGACATCGAAGACTTCGCCGTACAACCCGAGCGGATGCTTCACCCGTCCGATGCGCAGCTTGACGCGATCGGAGGCCACCCACTCCGCGAACGCGTAATCGAGATCGACCTGATTCGAATTGGCGGTCTGGAGGTTGACCTGGGAGACGATGTTGAGCCGCTCGTACGGCCTGGCCACCACATTCAACGCGAACTGGGCGTTGTTGGCGTTCCCTTCCTTCGTCGCGCCGAGGAACGCCAGGTCCTTCGCGCGCCCGTAAGACCAGCCGCCGAAGCCGTGAATCTGGATGAGATTGTCGTCGGCCTGCGCGGCGAAGGCGGCCAGGAACATGATCACTGTGACTGCGAATGCACTTCGTTTCATTGAAAAATCTCCCTCTTCTCTCTCTTTTGGATTGATTGCATTTCAGGCCGCTTCGTCGTCGATCGCGCGCTGCACGAGCGCCGCGACGTCGAGGATCAGCCCCACGCGTCCGTCGGGAAAAATGGTCGATGCCGACACGGCATCGAGGTTGCGGAAGACGCCGCCCAGCGGCTTGATCACCGCCTGCATCTCGCCGATCAGGCCGTCGGTGATGATCGCGGCCGGCACGCCCGCCGACTGCACGACGACGAGCTGTTCGACCTGCGGCTCGACCTCGGATTCGAGCGCGAAGAAGCGCCGCAGGCGGATGTACGGAAGGACCTCGCCGCCGGTCTCGATGAGGCCCGCCGCGTGCGAGCGCGGCTCGTGCGCGGGCACGACCGCGCAGCGCAGGATGGTGTGCATCGGAAGGACGAAGCGCTCGCGCCCCGCTTCGATGACGAGGCCGGGCAGCATCGCCAGCGTGAGCGGCAGGCGCATGGCGATCGTCGCTCCTTCGCCGCGGCGGCTCGTGACGCGGACGCTGCCGCGCATCGCCGCGATCGCGCGCGCCACGACGTCCATCCCCACGCCTCGCCCGGAGGTCTCCGTCACCTCGGTCACCGTGGAGAATCCGGGCGCGAAGACGAGCGAGTAGACCTCGTCGCCGGACGGAGTCGCGGTCGATGCGACCATGCCGCGCTCGCGTGCCCGCGCCAGGATGCGCTCGCCGTCGAATCCGGCGCCGTCGTCGCGCACTTCGACGATGACGTTCGCTCCGTCCTGCCACGCCGCGAGCGTGATCGTGGCGGTGGGGTTCTTCCCGGCCGCCCGCCGCACCTCCGGCGATTCGATGCCGTGGTCGATCGCGTTGCGGATCATGTGCGTCAGCGGGTCTTTCAACTGCTGCACGAGCGAGGCGTCGATCTCGACGTCGCTCTCTTCCGTCACCAGCCGGACCGGTTTCCCCGCGGAGTGCGAGAGGTCGCGCACCAGTCGCCGCTGTTGCTCGAAGCGAGGCCCGATCGGGACGAGGCGCAGCTTCGTGATCTGCTCCTGCAGCTCGCCGACGATCCGCGCGAGGTCTTCGTACGACGCCAGCAGGCGCTCGTGCTCGGCGCCGGCGAGCCGGTTCATCCCATCGAGGAGCCGTCCGCCGGCGATCGAGAGCTCGCTGGTGAGATCGACGACGCGGTCGAGGCGCTCGAGATCGACGCGCAACTTCTGACCGGCCACCGTCGCCGCTTCGGAGAATTCGTTCGCGGCGGTGAGCGCCCGCGTCGTCTCGCCTCCCTTCGCCCGGGCCAGCGATTCCATCAGCTCCAGCGCGGCGGCCGGCGGTTCGGTCGAGCCCGCGATCGCGGCCGGGATCATCCGGCGGAATTCATCGCAGCAGCGAAGCAGGAGCGTGATCACGTCGCGTCGCGCCGCGAGCCGGCCCGCGCGCATCTCGTCGAGGAGGTCTTCCATGGCGTGGGCGAGCCGGGTGAGATCGCCGAAGCCGAGCGTCGCGGAGTTCCCCTTCAGCGTGTGCGCGCCGCGGAAGATCTCGTCGATCAGTTCCGCCGCGCTCTCCGGTTGTTCCTCCAGCGCGACGAGCGACTGCTCGATCAGCGCGAGACTCTCTTCGGCGTCGGAGAGGTACGCGTCGAGCAGTTCCTGACGATCGAGCTCGTTCATGGTCAGACCTGCTTGATCCGCGACGTGCCGTCGGACGTGATGAAGGTGAGCTTGCGTCCGCGATCGCCGCCGACGCACTCCTCGATGATCGGGATGCGCTCCTGCTCCAGGCGCGCGCGCGCCGCGTCGACGTTGCGCGATCCGAGGTCGACCGGGTTGCCGATCTTCAGGACCGCGGCGCCGCCGAACAGCTTCGCTTCCAGCCGCGAGCGCCGCGCGCCGAGCGCCTCGAGTTGCTCGAGCAGCATGTTCGTCGCGTGCCGGAGATAGCGAGGGCTCGGCGTGAGACTGTCGCTCGGCAGCATGAAGTGATTGAGTCCGCCGATGCCGCGGGCCGCGTCGAACAGACAGATGGAGACGCACGATCCGAGGATGGTCACGATCTCCGTGGAGACCGCGGCCGCGTAGATCTGGCCCGCGTGGAGGTACACACGCGGCCGCCCCTCGTCCGTGTTGCCCACCGGCTCGCTGCGCACGAGTCCGGAGTGATCGAGCAGCAGTTGGATGCTCATCACGCGTTCTCCGCCGTCGCGATCCGCTCGCGCAGCGAGGTGCAGTAGAGGGCGGTGGCGGCATGCGTCGCGAGCAGGTCGAACAGCTCGTGATCGAGCGCCTCGAGCTGCGACTTGTGGGACAGCAACGCGAAGATGACGATCACGCCGACGGTGCGGCCGTCGAGGCGGAGCGGCAGGCAGACGAGCGGATCGCCGGGCGCGCGCTCGTCGTCGACCGAGCCGACGTACGGGACGCCGCTGCTCACGGTGACGTGCACGCGCGGCGTGGTCCAGCCGACCGAATCGGGATCGACGCCGACCGATGCCAGCACCGAGATCGCCGTGCCGTCGATCTCGCAGACGGCGAACATCTCCGAGCCGACGAGGTTGACGACGATCTCCTGAATCGCGCCGAGGACCGCCTCGCGCTGCAGCGTCCCGTGCAGCTGGTAGCTCGCGACGTAGAGGTTCGCCAGGTTGGCGTTGTGCATCTCGACCTCGGCGTACTGCGAGAGGTTCTGCCGGCTTTCGTCGCGGATGCGATCGAGCGCCTGCGACAGCTCGCGGTGCGCCACTTCGCGTTTCGCGAGCTCGTCGCGCGAGCCGGCCAGCTCCTGGCGCACCACCGCGATCTCCGACTGGAGCTGCGCCGTCAGGATGCTGAGCTGCTCGTTTTCCGACAGCAGCTGCCGGACATATTTCTGCGTGTCCTCGCGGACGCGGTCGACGTAGGAGTTGTGCGTGGTGTCTTTGCTCATCACGCTACTCCCCGAGGTACGTCTTCAACTTCGCCATCAGTTCGGCGCCGTTGATCGGCTTGGTGACGTAGTCGTTGCACCCGGCCTGGAAGCCCGTCTCGACGTTCAGGACTTCGCCGCGGGTGGTGACCATGATGATCGGCGTGTCTTTGATCGACTCTTCGCCGCGGATGCGCCGGCAGGCGTCGAAGCCGTTCATCCTCGGCACCACGACGTCCATCAGGATCAGGTCGGGCTTCTCACTCAGCGCCCGCTCGACCGCGGCCTCGCCGTCGCTGGCGGTCAGCAGGTCGTACGGACCCTTGGTGAGGATCATTCGCTCCATCATCAGGATCGTGTTGGAGTCATCCACGAGGAGGATCTTCTTGCGCGTCATTCACTGTTCTCCTTGATCGAACTGGCAGGTGTGGGGCGGTGGAAGAGGAAGCCCTGGAAGAAGTCGATGCCGAGGCCGCGGAGCTCTTCGAATTGCGCCTCGGTCTCGATCCCTTCAGCGACGGTGCGTGCGCCGAATCCGCGGGCCAGGCGCGCGATCGAGTCGACGATCGCTTTCCGGTACGGGTCGCTCTCGATGCCTTGTACGAAGTAGCGGTCGAGCTTGAAGTAGTCGGGGCGGCAGTCGAGGATCATCTGGTAGTTCGCGCCGTGATGACCGATGTCGTCGAGCGCGATGCGCACGCCTTCCGTCCGCAGCCACTGCAGCACGCGGTAGAACGTCGCGCCGTCGAGCAGCGGCGTGTGCTCGAGGATCTCCAGGATCAGCCGCGCGGGGTCGATGTCGAAGCCTTCGGCCATCCGCAGCAGGTCGCTCGCGAAGTCGCGGTCGCGCACCAGCGTCGAGGCATGGACGTTGATGGAGAGCACGTGCGACGCGGGAAGCAGCGCCGCGTCGCGCAGCGCGAGCGCGACACAGAGCCGGTCGACGGCCGACTCCGCGCGCTTGCGGCGGACGTATTCGAACAGCACGTCGGCGCGCTCGAGATTCGTCCCCTTCGGCCCGCGCGCGAGTGCCTCGTACGCGTGCACGACCATCGCGCCGTTGGAGGGCTGCATGATCGCCTGGTAGCGGACCGACAACGTCGCGCTGGTGATGGTCTGCAGCAGCTCGCTCATGGCGCGCCCTCCAGCAGCTTGCGGATGGCGTCGGCGAGGTCGGGCAGCGCCGCGGGCTTCTGCAGGACGAGGTTCGCCCCGAGGGCAATCGCCTGCCGTTCGACCTGCGGACTGCTGTACGCGGTCAGGAGGATGACCGGCGTGCTCGGATTGCGATCGCGGACGGCGTCGATCAGATCGAAGCCTTCCGTGCCGCTGGTGCCGGTCAGGCGAAGGTCGAGCAGCACGAGGTCGTAGTGATCGCTCGTCAGCATCGCCTGCGCCTCTTCGAGCTCGCTGGCGCTGTCGACGTCGTAGCCCTGCCGCAGGAGATAGTTCCGAACGGCGAACGTGATCACCGGCTCATCGTCGACATGAAGGACCCGTTTGTTCGTCACGGGCGGCCACTAGCGCAATGGCGGTGCCGCGGGGTGGAAAATGGGGAAGTCCTGAACGCGCAGTCGTTTAGGTGATTCGACGCGGATCGGATGGGCGGGTGATTTCAGGAATTGAAACTCAGGAAGTTGAACTCACGCGCGGATGCCGTGCTTGCGCATCTTGTAGTACAGCGTGTTGCGCGGGATGCCGAGGCGTCTGGCGGCGCGCTCGACGGAGCGCGCGCTCCACGAGGGCGGGCGGGTCGGGCCGTCGCGCGTAATTGAGCCGCGAGCAGATTCAGGATGTCGTGAAGCAAAATTCGGCGCAGTTTGCTACTCGGTCGCACGTGCGCGCGATGCAGGCAGGATCGCGGGCTACGCGAGGGGCGACCTTCGAGATGAATCATGCGGTGCGGGCGCTTCGCGCGAATCGCGGCGATCGTGGGCGCCGGTGTGGAAGCGCAACGGCGGCAGCCTGAAATCAGGCCAAAGAGCTGGCCAAAGATGCGTAACGCCGTTGTCATTTTGTGAGGCTTGGAACGGCGAGCTTGAGCGAGCCGTACGGCGCGAGAACACCGGTAGAGCAGCGTTCCCTGGGCAGGAGCCCACTACGCAATGCAGGCAACTCCCGCATGTAAGCCGCACAGAGTGAGTACTCGCCTGGCTCCATGAGGGGATGAACGATATGAATGTGGCCGGCACTGCCGGCGGTGATACGAACGCCGGTCGCCGAAGCGAGGAACTGCGCGTTTACGTCAGCGCCTCGATGCACGATAAATGTCTGTGGAGCGTTTTCGTCGGAGACGAACGGGAGGACGTCGGCGTCCAGCGTAGCGCCAATTGCGTCGACGTCGATCACGATCGACTGATCCGGAATGGCGAGATGGAACATCTTGAACGGAAAACCGGCCGTGGCGACGATGAGATTGCCGGTGGATGCGCCCGGCGGCAGGCGTACTGCGAATTCACCATTCGCATCGCTCCTTCCGGTCGGCAAAAAGACGACGTTGGCGTCGGTGGGAATGAACGTGAGCGTGGCTCCCGACACTGGATTGCCATTCGCAATGACCCGGCCGCTCAGAACGGGCTGCCCTTCAACGACAAGCTTCATGTCGGCTAACGAGTCGTCGTCGAGAGAGAACTTCGTAAGCTTGCTTGCGCGACCGTCGAATGTTTTTGCCGTGATCGTGTAATTGCCGGAAGTGAGGCCGAACAATTCGAAATTGCCATTCGCATCGCCGTGCGTTTGCACGACGGATTGCGCTGCGTCCGGGGTTCCGATATCGACGATGGAGCGTGCGATGGGGTTGCCCTTCTGATCGACGACTACACCATGCACGCCCGTGCGCGGGACCACGACGTCGAGAAGGAGCGTTCCGTCATCCTGGGGCGATGGCTTCTTCTTGAGCGTTCGTTCAATGCGTGGATTCTCAGAATCGACGGTTACGACCCATTCATCGCCTGGTGCAAAGGAGACGTCGCCGGAGAAATTGCCGCTCTCATCTGCAGAAAGCGGGATGGCCGGGCTGCCGTGCTTGCCGCCGATCCAAAGCGTAGAAGGCAGCGCCTTGTCGCCCAGTTTGACGCTGCCATGGACTCGCGTCAGCGGAATGTCGATCGTGATCTCTGAATCGGTGTTTTCAACCGTAAACTCGCGGCGAGCAAAAGAGCCTGATTGTCCGACGCTGACGTAGACGGCATAGACCCCGGGGCGAAGACCAGGCGAGCCCCATACACCTGTCGGCTCGACGTTGGTGCGGGCGACAAGTGTTTGATGATGATTTTGCTCGACGGAGTACAGCGTCATCCGCCATTGATCAGCCGAGGGCGGTTTAGCCGGGGTTACTTGTATCTGGACCTTATGAAGGCGATCCAATGTGAGCGGTGCGGTGAGCTCCGCTTCGGTGTTGCGCAGGACCTTGAGCTCAATACTCTCCGACACCAGCGGCCCGGGTGCTTCGGCCGACACGGTGTATAGACTTGGAGCGACGCCACGAAATTCGAAGAACCCGCGGCTGTTTGGGACAACCGCGAGAAGGCCGGCGCGCGTTCCCTCCTGTCCCTGCGCCGATGCTGCTGGCCGAAGCACTACACGAATGTCCTCGTTGCGAGCACGTGCTGCCTTTGCCAGCGCTACCCACCCGATGACAGACGCGCCTCGCTCGAGCTTCGCTTGCCCCCAGGCGAACGGTTGTTCCGGGTTGAGCGTGGCCGCCCACCGAAACAGTGTCAGGAACCCTTTTGCTCGTGCCCGAAGATCGAGCTTTCCGATTGGAGCTTCGCAGCGCCACTTTCCCTCGCCGTCCACCGGGCAGTAGATGGTTCCGGCCGGAGGACCGGTCTTCTCGTCAACCGGCGACCATCGGAGCTCCAGAACATCCGGAACCTTCTCGCCTTGCGGCGGTTTCAGCGAGCCAGTGACCGGCGTAGTCGGCCATGCCGACACATCGACTGTTTCAGTATCTGCGGCAATTGTGAACACAAGCGGCTCTACGAAGTAGCCGGGGATTTCGCCGCGTAGCTGCCACGTCCCATTTGACAGCCTTACCTTGGCTTCCGTCCCCGTAATCTCGACCGGAATCCTGACCGACTGCGGTGCCGACCCGGGATGCAGGAAGAGTTTGCCGCTGACCGGCTTCGCGCTGCCGTGCGTGTTCACGACAATGCGGATGTCGGCAAAGGAGCTGCTGGCCACCAGTACGGCGGCCAGGAGAAGAGCTGTCTGAATGGGCCTGATCATCTGTGATAGTTAATCGAACAATTTCCGCTCGGCGCGCAATCCTCGATGCCCGGGCCTGCGCCGACGCGCTGCTGCATCTCACAGTTGCAACCGCCGGATTCGACGCCGTAGCTGCAATTCAGCTTCCCGTACATATTCGGAAGACACGTCCAACACCCGCCGGTGAGGGAGCACCATGTGTCAAGGCTTCCGCCACTGCCGACGCTCGTGGCCCACCAGTCACCGTAGGTGAAGCACTGGTCGACGTCCATGTACGGACAGCCGATGGGTCCGACTTGATTGAACGGCTGCCTGCGGCCGGTGCCGATCGTGATTTGGGCTGTGGCAGGGAATGCCAGGCCGAGAGAAACGAGGACGATTGCAGATAAGAGGTATTTGTTCACGGTGAGACTCTCCTTCAAATGTGTGTTCTGTGGTTCTAGCGACGATTCAGATCGTGCTTCGACCTTTGAATTAACCAGGCACGCTCGACCCCGATGGGGTGGAAACGGCGCGAAATGTAGGGGACTTCGTGAAATCTGTCAATAAGTAACGTTTTCGTTCCATCCGGCATGGTTGGTTGATGACGAATGAAGCGGCGGCTGGCGTTGAGGGTCGCGTCGTTCGAGATGTCATCAAAGGGCGAAGGATCGAGAGTGTGTAGGTGCAGGCCCCGCGACTTTGGTCAAATCCAAGTTCCCGCTCAGGAAGTTGAAAGGAGCGCGGGCATCCTGCCCGCAGCCTGTGAGCGTCTCGCCGGCCGAGACGGCCGCCGAGTGCGGACGGGACGTCCGCGCTCCATCACGCGCGGATGCCGTGCTTGCGCATCTTGTAGTACAGCGTGTTGCGCGGAATGCCGAGGCGTCTGGCGGCGCGCTCGACGGAGCGCAGCTCGTCGTCGAGCACGCGCTCGATGTGCGCGCGCTCCACTTCGACCAGCGTGTCAGCACCGGTGATCGTGCTCGTGGAGCGCCTGCGCGAGAACTGGAACTGCAGATGGTCGGGACCGATCGTCACGCCGTTCGCGACGAGCTGCGCGCGCTCGAGGACGTTCCGCAGCTCGCGGATGTTGCCCGGCCAGTCATACGCCTGGAGCGCGGACATCGCTGCCTCCGACAGCTCGCTCTGCGTGCGGCCGCGCCGGAGCAGCTCTTGCGCGAGCAGCGGAATGTCCTCGCGCCGCTCGCGCAGCGGAGGGAGATGGAGCGTGACCGTGCTGATGCGAAAGAAAAGATCGCCGCGGAACCGGCCTTCGGTCACGAGCCGCGGCAGGTCGTGATGCGTGGCGGAGATCAGCCGCACGTCGACGACGCGGTCGCGCGTCTCACCGAGCCGGCGGAAGCGCTGCTCCTCGAGCACCTTGAGCAGCTTCGGCTGGATCTGCAGATCGACGTCGCCGATCTCGTCGAGAAACAGAGCCCCCTGGTCGGCGATCTCCACCAGTCCTTCTTTCGCCTGCGTCGCGCCGGTGAAGGCTCCTTTTTCATGGCCAAACAGCTCGGTCTCGAGAAACTCGCGGCTCAGCCCCGCGCAATTGAGGTCGACCATCGCCTCGCGCGCGCGGCGGCTGTTCTCGTGAAGCCAGCGTGCGAGCACCCCTTTGCCGCTTCCCGTTTCGCCGAGGATGAGGACGGGAAGATCTTCGGCGCGAAGGCGCTCCGCTTCCTCGCGCAGCGTCCGGATGCCGCGGCTCGTTCCGATGAACGGAGTCTCCGCCGCTCTCCGCTCCGAGCGCACGGCATGCGACGTCTGGCGGTCCCGCTGCTGCTCGAGCAGCCTCTCGATCAGCGCGTGCAGCGACGGGAGATCGACCGGCTTGGTGAGGAAATGATCGGCGCCGGCCTGCAGCGTCTTCACCGCGAGATCGATCGAGCCGTGCCCGGTCAGCACGATCACCGCGCACGCGGGATACGCCTGCTTCCACTCTTCGATCAGATCGAACGCCGTGCCGTCCGGCAGCGCGTAGTCGAAGATGGCGACGTTCCACGGACCGCGGCGCAACTGGTCGAGCGCGCCGGCGCAACTGCCGCATTCGGCCACGTCGAAATTTTTCGCCGCCAGGAATCGCGCGATCGCCGTGCGCGCGGTCGTGGCGTCGTCGACGACGAGCACCCGGTTACGCATCACAGCTCTCCGCGGTCGCAGCCGGAATCCGCACCGTCGCTACGGCACCGCCGGTGTCGATGTTCGCGAGGCTGACCTGGCCCTCGTGCTGGCTGACGATGCGATCGACGATCGCCAGCCCGAGGCCCGTTCCGCCGCGGCGGCGCGTGAAGAACGGCTCGAAGACGTGCGGCAGATCGTCTTCCGCGATGCCCGGCCCGCGATCGCGGATGATGCACTCGACGACCGGCCTGCCGCCGGCATCGCCGTTCCGGCAATGCACCTGGACGACCGAGCCGGGGGGCGAGAACGAGATCGCGTTCTTCAGCAGGTTCTCGAAGACCTGTTGCACGCGGCTGCGGTCGATGTCCGCCGGATGTAGATCGGACGGGGCCGCGATCTCCATCGAGATCCGCTGCGTCTGCGCGAGCGTCCGCAGCGAGCTCGCCGATGCGCGCACAACCGACTCCAGCGATCCCCTCTCGCGGACCGGCTCCGCCGGGCGGCCATACGTCAGCAGGTCGCCCATCAACTCGTTCATGCGCTGCACTTCCTGCCGCATGTCGACGGCGTACTGGCGAAGCTCGTGGTTCTCGAGCGCCGCCTCGAGCGCGTCGACGCTCGCCGAAATCCCGAACAGCGGATTGCGCACCTCGTGAGCGACGCCGGCCACGAGTGTGCCGAGGCGCGACATCGTCTCCGCCTTGCGCAGCGCCTCTTCCATCTCCGTGAGGTCGGTGACGTCCGTGGCGATCACGCACACGCCTCGCCCGCGCATCGTCTCGATCGGGTTGCCGCGCACCACCCACGTCCGGCCGTCCGCCGACGTGCGATTCGTCAGCACGTGATCGTCGCCTTCCATCGCGATGAGCTCCAACGCGATGTTTGCCGCCTCGGCGAACACTCCTCCGGCATCCGTCAGCTCCAACGCCGTGCGATCGATCAGCGTGGCCGGCTCGGTTCCGATGAGCGCGGCCGCCGCGCGATTCAACCGCTCCAGGCGCGGCTCGTCGTCGAAGATCAGGACCGGCGAGTCGACGGCGTCGAACGTCTCGCGCCATTCGCGTGCGGCGCGCTGCAGCCGTGCGAGGAGCTCCGTGCGCTCGGTCGTATCGAAGGCCACGCCGGTCGTCCCGCGAATCGCGCCGCCGCCGTTGCGATACGGATCGATGGCGACGAGAAACGTCCGGCCGTTCATCGTCAGCTCGCCGCGGACGTGCTCCCCCTGGAGCGCGCTTTCGTGACCGTTGCGCAGCGTGCCGGCATCGTCGCTGCCGAACAGCTCCTCCAGCGGAAGATTCGTCTCCCGCCACGAGGTGATGCCCGAGCCGAACATCGATTGCACGATGCCGCGATCGTCGGCAACCCAGACGATCACCGGCAACCGGCCGACGAGCAATTGCAGGTACGCCTCGGTTTCCCGCAACACTTCTTCGGTCCGCACGCGGCCGCTGATGTCGCGCACGGTCAGGACGTACCGCGGCCGCCCGTCGACCGCGAACTCGCCGACCGACAACTCGGTCGCCAGTCTCGTGCCGTCACGCGTGACGCCGGCCCGCTCGAAACGCCGCGCGCCGTGACGCTCGAAGAGACCGCCGTCGTCGGGGATGACGAGCGTCAACGGCCTGTCGCGGAGCTCCTTTCCCGTCCACCCGAACAGCTGCTCCGCCGCATCGTTCACGCACAACATCGTTCCGCTCCGCGTCACGACGATCATCGCCTCGGTGGCGGATTCGAGAATCGCGCGGGCCCTGCGCGTCGCGAAGTGGAACGACCAGGCGAGAGCAATCGCGGCGAGCGTGATGGTCAGGAGAATGAAGGGCATTGATCGCAATCCGTCGTGACCATCCGCGTCCGCGCCACGAAGAACGCCAGGGCCCCACACACGACGGCCAGCAGGAGCGAGGAGATATGTCCGGCCCTCACGTTGACCACGATCGCCCCGGCCAGAATCGGCAGCACGCACACTGCCGCAATCGGTGTGAGGAAGGACGCGATGCGCGTCGCCGCCGGCAGAATCAAGCCGGCAGCTGCCGCGAGCTCCGCGATGCCGATGAACCGCACGAGCAGCAGCGGCAGCGCCGCAAGATCGGGCACCTTCGCAAGCAACATGGCCGGAGCAGCGAACGCCTTGAACGCGCCGGCCGCGGTGAATACGACGGCGAGAAAAATCTGCGCGCTCCAGAGTGCAATGGTGAGAACGCGGTCACGGGAATCCTGATTGAAGGTAGTTGTCGTCATCTCCGTCTCCTTCTGCATCAGAAGCGCAACGGAGGTGCCACGGTGATGACGTTGAAACAGAACGACTTACACGCACCGACAGGTGGCGAAAATCGTCAAATGTCGAAGTTCGCCATCACTGCGATTTGAAGCGATGCTTGTCGATGCGGAGCGAGCGGATCTTCGACTCGAGCGTCGACCGCGGAATGCGTAATCGCGCCGCCGCGCCATCCGGACCGGCGATGCGGCCGCGCGAGGCGGCCAGCGCGCTTTCGATCAGCTCCTTCTCTTCGCTCATGCTCGGCCGGCCCAGTCCCGTCGCGCGCTCATTGCGCCGCGCCGGCCTGCTTTCGAGCCACGCCTGATCGACGACCAGCGTGTCGTCGTCGCAGAGGATCACCGCGCGCTGAATCACGTTCTGCAGCTCGCGCACATTGCCGGGCCACGAATACGCAGTGAGCAGATCCATCGTGCCGCGGCTGACGCGCGTGATCTTCTTGCCGGCCTTCGCGGCATAGCGCTGCGTCAGATATTCGACGAGCAGCGGAACGTCCTCGGCGCGCTCGCGCAGCGGCGGGACGTGGATCGGAAAGACGTTGAGGCGGTAATAGAGATCGCTGCGAAAGTGGCCGTCCTCGATTGCCGTCGTCAGGTTGCGATTCGTCGCGGCGATGACCCGCACATCGACCTTCATCATCCTGCTGCCGCCCACACGCTCGAACGTCTGCTCCTGCAGCACGCGCAGCAGCGCGATCTGCATCTCGGCCGGAAGCTCCCCCACCTCGTCGAGGAAGATCGTTCCGCCGTCCGCGAGCTCGAAGCGGCCGAGGTGCCGCTGAAGCGCTCCGGTAAACGCGCCCTTTTCATGACCGAAGAGCTCCGAGGCCACGAGCGATTGCGGAATCGCGCCGCAATTCACCGACACGAACGGCCGCGACGCGCGCGTCGAGCGCTTGTGGATGGCGCGCGCGATCAATTCCTTTCCTGTCCCCGTCTCGCCCGTGATCAGGACGGTCGAGTCCGAGGCGGCGACTTTCGCCACGAGCGTCAGGACGCGACGCAACGGCTCGGATGCGCCGATGATCTCCTCGAACATCAACGCCTCGGTCACCGCGTCGCGAAGCGCAATGTTCTCCTTCTGCAGTTGCTCCTTCAGACTCCGCAGCTCACTGATGTCGACCGCGGAGCCGATCCAGCGCACGACCTTCCCCTCGGCGTCACGCAGCGGCCGGGTGTGCACGAGCAACCAGCGATACTCGCCGCGAGCGTTCTGAAAGCGCGCTTCCGAGATCGCGCTCTCGCCCGTTTCCATCGATCTCTCCCAGCGCTGCACGTGCGCTTCGCGATCATCGGGATGGATGAACTTCGTCCACTGCCATCCCTCCACCGACTCCAGCGGCAGTCCGAGATATTCGAGCCAGGTGCGGTTCACGTAGTCGACGGAGCCGTCCGCGCGGCCGGTGAAGATGAAGGCCGGCACGGTGCCGAGGATGGCGTCGACCTCGTCGCTGAACACGTTCGTATCGCAAAATCTACTCGTGCCGCTGGTGATCCGCCAGCGAATAACGCGATGTCACTGCTCCCGCAGCAGGATGTGAGGTACAAACGGTGCGTGCTGCGCATCGCTCACATCTCGGACACGCACGTGCTGTCGCGCGCCGGCACGACCTGGCGCGAGCTGTTGTTCAACAAGCGGATCACCGGCTACGCGAATCTGCTGCTCCGCCGCGGCCGCGTCCACCGCCGCGAATATCTGCTCGCGGTCCTCCGTGCTGCGGCGCAGGACGCGGACCATGTCGTCGTGACGGGCGACATCACGAACCTCTCGCTGGAGAGTGAGTTCGAGGACGCGCGGGCGCTGCTCGATACGATGCGCGCCGACATCACGGTCATCCCGGGCAACCACGACATCTATCTGCCGTCGACGCATCGCGACCGCCGCTTCCCGCATCATTTCGGGACGTTCATGCGCTCCGATCTTCCCGAGCACGCGGTCGATCTCCCTGCCGGTCTGTTCCCCTGCGTGAAGCTTCGCGGCCCGGCCGCGATCATCGCGCTCTCCAGCGCCGTTCCCCGGCCTCCCTTCATCGCCGCCGGGTTCCTCGGCCGTGAGCAACTCGACGCGTTGCGCCGCGTTCTCCAGCATCCCGAAGTCGCGCGGCGGACGCCGGTGCTGCTCGTGCATCACGCCCCGATCGATTCACGTCCCCGCTGGCAACAGTTGCGCGACGGCCTGGTCGACGCGGCCGGCCTGCGCGCGACGCTCATGCCACTCGAGCGCGGGCTCGTCCTGTTCGGGCACATCCACGTGCGCGTGCACTCCACGCTGCGCACGAACGGGGGCGCGCTCGACGTCGTCTCCGCCAGCGGTGCGGCGCTCGACCATCCCGATCTGTCGATTCGTGCGGGGTTCAATCGCTACGACATCGATGAGGATGGCCGCATCGTACGAATCGCCGCGATGGCCGTCGATCCGTCGAACGGCTCGATGATGAGCGCGAACATCCGCGAAACGCCGGAGGTCGCGTGAGCTACCACCGCGTGCTGCTGCTGCGTAAGCCTGGTGGCGGCGGGGCGGACGCGCTCGTGGCGTCGATCGCGCCGGCGGCCGAGGTGCTGGCAGTCGATGTGAGAGAGGACTTGACGGCGCTCGATCGCTCCGCGGCCATCGACCTCATCGTCGCCGACCAGCTCTCGGTTGGCGATCTGTCGATGATCGCGGAGATGCGGAAGCGGACCGGCAGCGCCGTGTTGTGGAGCCAGACCGCCGCACCCGCGGCTCGCGGCGAGCTGCGTCTCCTTTGTCTCGCCGCAGGCGCGCGTGCAACCGCTGCTGTCGCGGCGTTTCTCCATCAGCATGATGACGTGGCGCTTCGGGCGAGAGTCGCAGCGACGATCCCGCCGCCGGACGAGGAGACGATCGACCTCATCGTCGCTCCGTTGTTTCCCGGCATGCTGCTCCCGCTGCTCGCGCAGCGCGCGCCGGTTCTCGTTCTTCCGCCGCTCGCGCCGGTCCAGGCTCCGCTCGCGCGTGACATCGACGCGCCCGACATGATCGACGACCGCGGCATCTTCCGGACGACGATCCGGTACGCGACAGGAGTCGGCCGGCTCGAACCGATTCCTGATCAGCAGGTGGCCTTCGTCGCGCGTGGCGCGGTGATCGCGACCGTCGAATCGCACGACGGCGCGGCGGAGTGCAGCGCCGCAGACGTCTATGAGTCGATCGGCATTCGTCGCGCCGGCGTGGCGGAGCCGGAAGTCGACGTCGATGTGATCCCGCCCGGATCACGGCCGCTCGTCCTGTTCGACGCGACGATCGGGAACGCCGAGCTGACGAGCATCGCGAGCGCGGCAGCGACGCGCGGCTTCGACCTTCTCGCTGTCCGCGTACGTCCGGTGAAGAGCTGCCGCTCGATCCGCGCACGGCTGATGCGCGCCGGCATCGCGCCGCGAGTCGTCGACGCCAGCGCGGTGCTCGACGAAGGCCCGGCGCTCGACGTCGGCAAACACGTCGATGCCGTGCGTCTCGCGCGCGTCGGAGCGCGCATGCGCGCCGCGGGATTTCCGGTCGCCGCGATCGTGCACTGTGCCACGCGCATCCCGGCGACGCTCGGCTTCGCGGCGTTGCGCGCGAGCGAGCTGGGGATGGCGCCGCTCGCGGAACGGCTGGATGGCGGGACCGCGACCGGCAGCATCGCGGGCAATCGCATCGAGCTCGAGATCGACAACGCGAAGGCGCGGCGCTGGTTGCTCGACGCGATTGCCGCGGCGAAGGAGCGCATCCATCTGCAGCTCTACATGGCAGCCGATGACGACGTCGGCAGGGCCGTCGAATCGGCGCTGGCGGATGCCGCCGCGCGCGGCGTGACGGTGCGTGTCGTCGCCGATTCGCTTCACGTGCTCGAAGGATCCTTCGGCTTGCACAATCCCCTGCTGCAGCGGCTCGGTTCGCGTCGCGGAGTCGAATTGCGTCTGGGCGGACCGATCATCACGCCGCCGTCAGTCGAAGAATTCAAGCAACGCGACCATCGGAAACTCACCGTCATCGACGGCACTCTCGCCCTCCTCGGCGGACGAAACCTGTCGCACGAGTACTACGCCGGGTTCGAAGAGGTGCCGCTCACGACGCAGTCTTCCTGGCGGGACGTACCGTGGCTCGACGCCGGCGCGCGCGTCGAGGGCCCGGCGGTTGCCGCTCTCGATCGGTCATTCCTCGATGCGTGGACCGCCGCCGGAGGAGCCGCGTACGAGGTCAGCGAGCCGGACGTCGCGGGCCCGGTCACGGCTCGCGTCGCGACGCATCACGGCCTGCGCGACGCCTGCACGCTCGAGGCGTACGTCGCGTTGATCGACAGCGCGCGGTCTCACGTTCATGTCGTCAACAGCTTCCCCCTGATCCTCGAGATCCAGCACGCGCTCCTGCGCGCGTTGCGGCGCGGCGTCCGCGTGCGGACGCTCTTCGGCAATCTGACGCCGACGCACGCGGGCCGGCCGTTCGAAGGCGCGTGGAGCTCGGCGCGCGTCGAGGCGACCATGCTCGTGCATTCGCGGATGGACGCACTCGTCGCCGCCGGCGCCGAGGCCTACGAGCTCGTCATCCCGCGTCAGAAGGCATGGGCCGAAGACGTCGGCGACATTCATCCGCACGTTCACGCCAAGCTGACGAGCATCGACGGCCAGGTCTGCACCGTCGGAAGCGCGAACCTCGACGTCACGGCCGGATATTGGGAGAGCGAGTTGATGCTGATCGTCGAAGACGCCGCGATCGCCGCGGCGGTCGAAGCGCGCATCGAGCAGTTCATGCATTGCTCGCAGCGCGTGAATCGCGACGATCCGCGGTGGCAGGAGACCGCGCGCCGAAGGCAGTGGATGCGCCACTGGCCGGGTGTGTTGTCGATTTGAGAGATTGAAGTTGGTGCCCAAGGCCGGACTCGAACCGGCACGGATTTCTCCACACGCCCCTCAAACGTGCGCGTCTACCAATTCCGCCACTTGGGCTACTTCTTCGCGGGGGTGACCGGCGCCTTCGCCGGTGCTGCAGCGCCGCTCATCACCGATGACCGCGGACGGGCCTGGAGGACCGCCAGCGTGAGGGATGTGATGACGAACAGCGTGAAGAACGAGACCGTCAGCTTGTGCAGGAGTGTCGTCGCGCCGCGCGCGCCGAACGCAGTCTGCGATCCGCCGCCACCAAAGGCACCTGCCAGGTCGGCTCCCTTGCCCTGCTGGACGAGGACGACCAGGATCAGAAAGATGCTGATGATGACGTGGACGATGACGAGCAATACGGTCATGGATTCTCCCGAACGTGCCTCCCAACGAGGCAAGGGCGTGAATTCTTCCCGGAATGAGGGGTTTCGTCAAGTCCTGCCGAGTGCGGTGTAAATGGCGAGAAACTTTGACGAATCGAGACTCGCGCCGCCGACGAGAAAGCCGTCGATCGCGCCGTTCGTGACGAGGTCGTCGACGTTCTCCGGCGTGACGCTGCCGCCGTAAAGCACCGAGACGTCGCTCCTCGACCAGAACCGCGAGATCGCGTGACGCACCTCGGCGACGGTCTCCGCGCACAACGCGCCGCTGGCGTTGCGGCCGGTGCCGATGGCCCAGATCGGCTCGTACGCGACGACGATCGGGCCTCTGCCGACCGCGGTCGCGACCGCGTGAATCTGCTCCGCGAGATGGACCGGCGCCTCGCCCGCATCGCGAACCCGCAGGTCCTCGCCGATGCAGAGGACGGGCGTGAGGCCGGTCTCCATCGCCACCGCGAGCTTGCGCGCGATGAGCGCGTCGTTCTCGCCGTAGAGCTGGCGGCGCTCCGAATGCCCGAGGATGACGTAGCGGACGCCGCAGTAGCGGATCATCGCCGGCGCGACTTCACCGGTGAAGGCGCCCTTGTCGTTTTCGGATGCGTTCTGCGCGGCGACGTCGACGCCTTTGGCCTGCGCGGCGACGTCTCGCAGGAACGGGTACGGCGGCGCGACGACGATCGCGGCCTGCTCGCGCGCGGCGTTGCTCACGGCGCGCATGTACGGATCGATCCCCTCGGGGGGAAGGTTCATCTTCCAGTTGGCGATGGCGAATTTCATCGTCACGCAGTGTACCGGTTCTTTCCGCTGCGCTTCGCCAGGTACAACTTCTCATCGGCGCGGCGCACGAGGTCCTGCGCGCTGAGCCCCAGCTCGTAGTCGGCGATGCCGATGGAGATCGAGCACTTGATCGACCCCTCGTCGTCCGCCGGGATCGTCAACAGATTGACCTTCTTCATGATCCGCTCGGCGCAGGCGCGCGCGCCGACGAGATCGGTGTGCGGCAGGATCAGCGCGAACTCATCGCCGCCGAAGCGGGCGAAGACGTCGGGCGGGCGCAGCGTCTCGCGCACCGCGCCGCAGAGCTCCGACAGCACGACGTCGCCGAGCGTGTGGCCGAAGCTGTCGTTGATCTGCTTGAAGTCGTCGACGTCGAAGATCATCAGCGACAGCGGCAGCGCGTACACCCGCGCGCGCTCCACTTCCTGCGGCAGCTGCCGGCGGAAGTAGCGCTTGTTCCAGATGCCGGTCAGATCGTCGGTCTCCGCGAGGTTCACGATCCGCTCGCGCGACGCGATGTTGGCGAGCAGCATCGACATCTGCGTCGAGAAGATCTCCAGGATCTCCTGATGCTGTTCGGTGAACTCGGGCTGCGAGCGATAGAGCAGCAGCAGTCCCGACGTCCGACCTTCGACCGGCAGCAGTGCGTGCGTCTCGCAGCCGATCACGTCTCCTTCGTGGAACGGACCGGAGAGGTTGTTCAGCTCCGACTTCACGACGACGTCGGTGTGCTCGAACGAGACATTGAGCAGGCGCTGCAACGTTTCGCGGATGCTCCCCACCAGCCGCTCCGTGACCTGGCTGTGCGCGTGCTCGCGCGTGGAGATGTAGAGGTCGAGGTTCTGCTCGATCATCACGGCGACGGCGATGTCGAATTTCAGACAGCCGAACAGCGCACGGAACGCGGTGTCGAATACATCCGCGACCGTTTCGCACAGAATGCCGTCACCGGTGAGTTGCTGAATGAGGACGAGCACGTCGCTGACGCGACGATGCTCTTCACGAAGCTTTTTCAGTTCAGCGACAGCCGCGTTGGGATCGACGCTTGGTTCCACCTCGGATCACGCCAATCATCCGCCAAGTCGATGGAAGCCGCAAACGTATAATCGCGCCGATGAGCAGGCCCACGAGTCGGGAGGAAGAGGCGATTCCATACGAGTCGTCCCGGCTGCGCGGCGAACGCCTCCTCGTTCTCGCTCCGCACCCCGACGACGAGGTCATCGCCTGCGGCGGGCTGGTGGCCCAGCACCTCCGCGAAAAGCGCAAAGTCCACATCGTGGTCGCCACGAACGGCGCCGCACAGGGTGACGGAACGTCGCGCGAGGACGAGTCGCGGCGCGGCGTCGCGATTCTCGGCGAGGGCGCGGAGATCGACTTTCTCGGATTCCCCGACCGGGCGCTCGGTAATGATGTCGGCGATCGCCTTCGCGACATCCTGCGCTCGTTTCTCCCCGACCTGATCCTCGTCCCCAGTCCGATCGAGATCCATCCCGATCACGTGGCGCTCTCCCGCGCTTTCTGCGAGCTGATTCAACGCGACCGCACGGTCTTCGCCGATCTCGCCCTCGCCACCGTCGCCTTCTACGAGGTCAGCCAGCCGATCCGTCCGAACGCACTCGTCGACATCAGCGACGTCGCGGTCGTGAAGTGGAACGCGATCGAAGCGCATGCCTCGCAGACCGCGGTGCACGACTACACGTCGTACGCGCGCGGCCTCAATGCGTATCGCTCGATGACGCTGCCGGGCGACGCGAAATTCGCCGAGGGATATTGGACGATCGGACTGCCGCAGCTCCGCTCGATGAGCTTCGAGCAGGTGCGCGCCGCCGTTGCCGAGCCTCCGCGCATCGACGTCGTGAGCGAGCCGGTGCCGGTGAGCGTGATCGTCCGGACGAAGAATCGCCCCGCGTTGCTGCAGGAAGCGGTGGCCTCGATTCGCAAATATCCGGCCGCGGAGATCGTCGTCGTGAACGACGGCGGCGAGCGCGTTGCGGTCGAGAACGCGACGCTGATCGAGCACGCCGACTCGCGCGGCCGTTCGGCGGCGGCGAACGAAGGCGTCCGCGCGGCAACGCACGAATTCATCGCTTTCCTCGACGACGACGACCTGCACTACGCCGAACATTTGCCGACGCTCACCGCCGCCGCGGAGCCGTTCCCGCATCGCGTGGCGTGGTACAGCGACGCGATCTCCGCGTTCGTCCACATCGGCGAATCGGGCTCACTGGAGACGACGTCGCGGCAGCGGCTCTTCTCGCACGACTACGATCCTGACCTGCTGCGCATCGACAACTACATCCCGCTGCCGACATTGCTGATGCGGCGCGAGACATTTCTCGATCTCGACGGCTTCGACACGGAGTTCGATCTGTTCGAGGATTGGGAGTTCCTGATCCGCCTCGCGCAGCGCGGCAATTTCCTGCACGTGCCGCGCGTGACGTGCGAGATCCGCCACATCGCGGGCGCCGGCTCGATCACCATGCTGAATCCCGAGGGATCGGATGCGTTTCGCGATGCGAAGCGGAAGGTGTGGCGCAAGCATGCGGAGCTGCTGACGTACGACGTGATCGCCGAGGCCTTCGAGCGCCAGAAGCGCCGCCTCGGCGCGACGTTCAACGACGTCGTCGATGAGCGCGGACGCGGGCATCACCTCTCCGTCGATCTGTCGCGGCTCGAGCGCGAGAAGCAGGAGCTGCTCGGGAAGATGCAGGCGACGCACGCGGAGGCGACGTCGGCGGTCGAGCAGTTGAACGGCGTCAAACGCGCGCTGGAGCAGGAGCTGAACAATCGCGACGGCGACATCCAGACGCTGGTCGAGGAAATCGTCGGCCTGCGTTACGACGTGGAGAATCTGAAAGAGCATGCCGCGAATCTGCAGCGCGAGCTCGAGATGCAGCGCAGCACGAGCACCACCGCGCATGCGGAGATCGGCCGGCTCAACGCCCTCCTCGACATGATTCACAAGTCGCAAACCTGGAAGCTTCACGCGATGGTGGAGAAGCTCAGGGGTCGCAACCGGTGGAACGGATGAGTCGAGTCCTGCTCGTCTGTCCGGAGCCGCTCGGGCACCGGCAGCCGGCCGGCATCGGCATCCGCTTCCTCGAGATCGCGAATGTCCTCCGCGCGGCCGGTCATGCGGTCGAGATCCTGTCGCCCGATCAGGGACTCACTCCCGAAAACATCGCGCGCGGCACGAGCGAATCGGACGTCGCGGTCGTGCAGGGACACGTGGCGAACGATCTCTTCGCGCACATGAAGCCGCTGCCGGTGGTCGTCGATCTGTACGATCCGTTCATCGTCGAGAACCTGCACTATTTCAACGAGCGCGGCGCCGAGGTGTTCACGCACGATCACGCGACGCTCGTCAGCTCGTTGTTGAAGGGGGATCTCTTCCTCTGCGCCTCCGAAGCGCAGCGGCTCTTCTACCTCGGCATGATGCTCGCCGTCGGACGAATGAATCCCATCGCCTTCGACCACGATCCGCATCTCGACTCGCTCATCCGCATCGCGCCGTTCGGCGTCGCGCCGGGACGCGCGCTGCCGTCGCGCGCGAGCACCGCGCCGGAGATCCTGTTCGGCGGCATCTACGACTGGTACGACCCGATCCTGGCGATGGAAGCGGTGGCGATCGCGCGCGTGAAGATTCCGATGCTGAAGCTGACGTTCAACACGCATCCGAATCCGGAGCTGACGCCGCAGGGCCGTACGGCGGAAGCGATCAAGCACGCGCGGCGCAAGGAGTACGACTTCGTCCGCTTCGAGCCGTGGGTCGCGTACGACGACCGCGCGTCGTTCTTCGACCGCTTCACCATCGCGCTGATGACCTTCCCGCAGTCGATCGAGACCGATCTCGCGATGCGGACGCGCATCTACGACTACCTCTGGGCCGGCTTGCCGATCATCACCAGCTCGGCGCCGGGAACGGACGAACTGCTGGAGCGCTATCGCTGCGGCAGCATCATCCGGCATGACGATCCGGCGGCGTTCGCGAGCGAGATCGTCGGCGTGCTCACCGATCGCGCGCGCTACGAGCAGATGGTGAACGGCACACGCTCGTTCGTCATCCATCACCAGTGGGAGCGGACGCTGCGGCCGCTGGTCGATTTCTGCGCGAATCCCGCGATCGATCAGCAGAAGTCGAAGTTCGCCGCGGGCATGCACGTGCCGCGGCAGCCGCCGACGATCCTGCAGCGCATCAAGCGGCGGATCTCGCGATGAGCTCGACCGAAGTCATCATCGTCAATTGGAGCTCGCGCGAGCAGACGCTGGAGTGCGTGACGGCGGTGGAGCAGCAACTCGGCGACGTGGACGGCGCTTCAATCACCGTCGTCGACAACGGCTCGACCGACGGCAGCGCGCAGGCGATCGCCGTCCGCCATCCGCGCGTGAAGCTCTTCCCGCTCACGGAGAACCGCGGCTTCACCGGCGGTCTTCGCGCGGCGCTCACCGGCTCGCGCGCGCGGAACGTGATCTTTCTCAACAACGATGCGGTCCCCGAGGCGGGATGGCTGGCCGCATTGCACGAAGCGATGGAGCAGGCGGCGGATGACGTGGTGTCGGTCGCCGGAAAGATCGTCTCGCCCGATGGTCAACTTCTTGACTTCGTCGGCGGCGTGCTGACGTTCGACGGCCACGCGTTCCAGGACGGCTTTCGCATGGCCGCCGGCTCGCGTCCCGATCCCGCGCCGGGCGAGGAGCTCCTCTTCGCCTGCGGCGGCAACATGATCTCCCGCCGCGAGCTGCTGATGGACCTCGGCGCCTTCGACGACGACTACTTCGCCTATCTCGAAGACGTCGACTTCGGCTGGCGCACCTGGATCAGCGGCTACCGCGCCGTGATCGAGCCGCGCGCCGTCGTTCGCCATGCCTCGAGCTCGACGAGCAATCGCCTCGGCGACTTCGAGCGCGGCGTCCTCTTCGAGCGCAACGCGCTGCAGACCGCGCTGAAAAACTACGAGGACCTCGCCCACTCCGCCGGCGCGATCCTCTTCGCGTACATGCATCGCCTGCATCACTACGCCACGACGCGCAACCTCAACGTCGCGGAGCTGATGCGCGCACCGTTCGGCGGGGCGTTCGCGTCGGGCGGCGGCAAGCGCTCTCTCTTCGGACGCGCGTGGCGCAAGCTCTTCGGCCCCACACCGATCGCGGCAATCGACGATCCGCTCACGGCGATGCAGTTCCGCGCGCTGGAGTGGATCATGCGCAACCAGACGCGCATCGCGACGAAGCGCGACGACGTGCAGAAGCGGCGCAAGCGCAGCGACGCGGAGATCTTCGCGAAGTTTCCGCTGCACTTCGTCCCGACCTACCCCGGCGACGACGAGTTGATGCGCAGCCCGCTCTTCCGCGCGCTAAGGCCGGCGCTGCCGGCACTCGATCGCGAGCTCGCCGACATCATGCGGACGCATTGACCGATGTTCCTCCCCCGCCGCTTCCAGGTCAAAGGCGTCTTCTGGCGGCAGTTCCTGCGATGGGCCGTGCTCAACATCCCGCTGTCGATCGAGCCCGCGGTCATCGCGTGGTGGTCGCTCTTCTTTCTCCTGTGGGGACCGGGACGTCGCGGCGTGATGCGCAACCTCTCCGCGATCAAGCCCGGCTCATGGGCGATCACCAACTTCGCTCGCACGCTCCGCGTCTTCTGGAACTACGCCTGGACGATCACCGACAACATCCGGTTCAAGGAGCAGCGCGTCATCCCCGAATTTTCGTTCATCGGCCGCGAGCATTTCGAGCCGCTGCTGCACGCGAGCGGCGGCGCGATCATCCTCACCGCGCACATGGGAAGCTACGACCTCGGCGCGCATCTCTTCGCCGCGTCGACGACGCGGAAGATCGTGATGATCCGCGCACCCGAGGTCGATCCGCAGACGCGCCAGTACGAGGAGGCGAAGGTCGGACAGACGAACGAGGACGGTCTGCGTGTCGGCTTCAACACGAACGGCGATCTCGCGTTCGACCTGCTCGAGGCGGTGCAACGCGGTGATCTAGTCGCGATTCAAGGCGATCGCGTGACCTCGGGCATCGCCACGACTCCGGTCACGCTCTTCGGCCGCCACGCGAAAGTGCCGACCGGGCCGTTCGCGCTGGCGATGGCGGCACGCGTGCCGATCCATCCGATGTTCATCGTGCGCAAGGGATTGCGAAGCTACGCGCTGATCACCGGCGAGCCGATCATCGTCGAACGGATCGGACGAAGCCGCGACTTCACACCGGCGATCGAGAAGTGGATCGCGCAGCTCGAACAGGTCATCGGCGAGCACTGGTTCCAGTGGTTCGCGTTCGATCCGTACTTCGAGGAGAGCGCGTGAACCGCTACTACCTCACGTCGATCGCGTACACGATCGCCACCGCGTGCTACCTCGCGGCCGTGCTGCCGTGGCGCTGGTGGCTCATCGCGCTGACGATCGCGCCGCTGACCTCCATCGTCACGCACACACCGATGTTCATCCTCGGCCTGCTGCTCGGCGACCACGACAACCGCAAGCCGCAGACGGTGATGATGACCGCGCTGATGATCGCAGCGAGCGCCTGGTTCGCGCTGCAAAGCGGATGGGTGCACTACGTCGCGTGGGCGATGCTCGCCTTTCTCTTCGTGCTGCCGCACGTGCTCTTTCTCTATCCGACACTCGTCGCCAACTCGCAGCTCCTCGGTCCGGTCATCACCTGCTTCGAGACGCGCGAGCGCGAGCTCTGGCTGACCATCGACGACGGTCCGGCGTCCGACACGCCGACGCTGCTCGATCTGCTCGATGCGCGTGGAGTGCGGGCAACGTTCTTCGTCAAAGGGACGCTCGCCGATGAGGCGGGCCTGCGTGCGATCACCGACCGCGGTCACACGATCGGCAATCACTCCTTCTCGCATCCGAGCGGCACGTTCTGGTGCCTCGGGCCGCGCGCGATCGAGCGCGAGATCGAGCGTGGCGTGCCGTCGCCGCTCTTTCGCGCACCGGTGGGGATGAAGAATCCGTTCGTGCATCCGGTGTTGGCGAAACGCGGGATGCGGCTCATCGGCTGGACCGCGCGCGGCTTTGACGGGACGATGAGCGACGTCGAGCGCGTGGTCTCGCGCGTCGTGCCGCGGCTCGCGCCGGGAGCGATCGTGGTGATGCACCAGGGACGCGAATGGTCGCTGCGCTGCATCGAGCGGGTGATCGGCGAGGCGCAGCGGCTCGGCTATCGCTTCGTGATTCCGGACGACGGCGCGCTGAAGACAAAGAGGTAGTTGTTGAACGGGCTGCGGCCCCACATCGGCACGACCTCGCAGTCGAATCCGTCGAAGGCCGCGATGATCGAGCCGCGCGCCGGGAAGTTCAGCCGCTCCCCTTTCAGCCAGCCGATCGCGCGCGCAAACGTCTCCGCGACGTACGTCGCGCGATAGCGCCACGAGCCGTCGTTGATCCCGTCGCGGATGATCACCACACCGCCCGGCGCGACGCACGCGACGGCGTTGCGAAGGATCAGCTGCTGGTCTTCGTCGGTGAAGTAGTGGAGGACGTCGAGCAGCGCGACGCTGCCGCGGACGTCGATCGGATCGCGCACATCGCCTCGACGAAATTCGACCGAGCCATCGGCGGCGCGCCGCGCCGCGTCGATCTTGCGCGCGTCGTAATCGACGCCGAGGATCGGCGAGCGAAAGCCGCGCTGCCGCAGCGAGAGCGCGAGCAGGCCGACGCCGCAGCCGAGGTCGAGCAGCGGGAGGTCGGGAAGCCGCGAGGCCGCGGCGGCGTACACCGGATCGCGCGCGAGCTTCGAGCGCGCATAGCCGCGTAGAAAGCGCGAATCGAAGAGGGCCGCGACGTTCTGCGTCACGGCGACACGTGCTCGATCAGGTCGATGAGCTCGGGAAGATTGAACGGCTTCGGCAGGATCGCCTTGACGCCCATCTGCAGGATCGCTTGCGGATCGTGACGCAGGTGCGCGGAGACGACGATGATCGGCACCGTGCCGAGCCGCCCCGTCTCCTGCAGGCGCTGCAGGAAGTCCCAGCCGTTGACGTCAGGCATCGCGAGGTCGAGCAGCACGACGTCGGGGTGGTGGATGTTGAGCGCGCGCTGCCCTTCCGCGCCGTCGCCGGCGAGCAGCACCTGGAAGCCGTGATGCCGCAGCGCCGCGGCGACCATGCCGCGCAGCGGGAGGTCGTCGTCGATCACGAGCACGCACTTCCGGTCGACGTCGGCGATGCGCTTTTCGCGTCCGTTGAGCTGGGGCTGCACCTCGTTCATGCGGGTCGAATTCTACGATGCACGAAGCAAGCCGCGCTAAAAGAGGTCGGAGTCGCCCCAGGTGTAGTAGAGGCGCTCGCGCATCGTCGCCACGGCGTCGGTCATCAGGAACGGGACGCACATCACGGAGAGATCCTGCGGCTCGGGGAGCACTTGAAAGCCGGCTTCGCGCAGTACGGAATCGAACCACGCCGGCCGCGGCGGGAACCATCCCTCGACGAGCTCGACCGGATACGACGGCACGACGTGGCGCAGCAACATGCCGAAAGCCTCGGGCCAGTTGGGATCGAAGAGCGCGTCGCCGATGGTCAGGCGGTTGTCGCGGATGCGGAAGACGATCCAGCCGACGAGACGCATCCACTTGCGCACCGCGACGACGACGTACGGGACGCCGGGACAATCGAGATAGCGCCAGCGGACGTAGCGCGCGTTGCGCTCGACGAGGAAGCCGTACGACGGTGCGGCGCGGGCGAAGAGGTCGTCCCACTCCGCGCTCGTCTGTTGGACGAGCTCGAAGTGATAGCCGAGGGGCCAGCGGTGATGGCGGGGCACAGACAGGAGTGTCTGTGCTACACGGGCGCGGTAGGTCACGGGCTCGACGCGGTCGCTGCGTAAGAACCGGAGCGAGAACTTCTGGATGTTGGCGACGTTGAAGCCGTAGTTGAACGCGACCTGCCCTTCGCAGAAGTGCTCGTAGAAATGGAGCGCGGTGCGCCCGAGGATGGAGGTCGGTCCGCGGCCGACATGGCGGATCGATTTCTCGGTCATCGTGTCGCCGATCTGATTCGCGATCACGCGCCTGCCATCGATGACGAACGGCATCGGATAGCCGGCGTAATGGCCGATCAGCGCGCCATCCTCGGCAAACGCGAGGCTGATGCGCTCGCGGCCCCATGGATCGTTCTCGAACTTCCAGCGCCAGCTTTCGAGTGAGCGCGACGCGTGGAACGAGCGGGCGAAGAGCTCGAGGATCTTCTGTTCATCGCCCGCCTTGTAACGGCGGATCAGCACGTCGTCAGCGGGCATGCGTCGGTTCGGCGGAGCGGATGGCGCGGACGTTCGCCGGCGTCCCCGCGCGGCGGCGGGCGATCACGCGGATCGACCCCGAGGTCACGAGCAGGGGATCGGGAAGCACGCGGAGGATGGCGCGGGCGATCGCGCCGACGCGCGGCCAGCGTGCGGTCAGCCAGTGGCGGAGGAACTTGTGATCGCGATATTCGAAATCGGGGACGATCGACTGGATCTCGAAGCCGGAGTGCTCGAGCAGCTCGATCAGCGCGGAGCGCGAATAGAGGATCAGGTGCGTGCGGAAGTTGTGCACCATCCGCCGGCGCTCGGTGATCAGGTAGAGGAAGCCTTCGGTGTCGAACGTCGTGAGGAAGAGCGTCCCTCCCGGTTTCAGCAAGTCCTTTACGCGGCCAAGCGCGTCGTGCGGATCGGCCATGTTCTCGAAGACGTGGAACAGCGCGATGGCGTCGAACGCGGGGCCGGTGTTGACGAAGTTCTGCAGTGCCGCGCAGTAGACGTCGAGTCCACGTGCGCGTGCCGAACGCGCGGCGGCGGTGGCGTGATCGATGCCGACGTACTCGTATTCGCGCGACGCCGCGGCGCCGAAGCTGCCGTCGCGGACCCCGACTTCGAGCAGCCGCGCGCGGAGCGGGATGTCGCGCCGCACGCTCGCCAGGCGGCGCATCGACGTCTTTTCGCGCGCCGTTCGCGAGTGAACCATCTCCTCCAGCACCTCGCCCGCGGGCGCATACGCGCGAAGCTCCCGCCGGACCGGCAGCCCTTCTTCATCTTCCTGGAAACGATTGAGATAACGGCACTTACAGCGATGGCAGGCTCGCACGATGTTGCCCGGAATCTGCGCCCAGCTCCACACCTCGTTCGAGAAACAGACCGGGCATCGCCGCGCCGCGCGGTAGTTCATGCGGCGATCGTTGAGGCGGATGGCGATGAGCGACGGCAGTCCGCTCACGCCGCCGAACGCGCTTGGCGGCATCGACTTCGTGTTGCACTGCACGTGGATCCGCTCGATGCGGAAGCCGTACTTGTTCGCGAGAAACGCGAGCTCCAGCTCGCATCCGCTGCCATTCAGTTTCGACTCGCCGGCGACGAGCTTCGCGGCGGCGGACGAAAATGCTTTCAAGCGGATTGCGGGATCGGGAAGGTGCGGCACGAGGAACCAGCGGAGCAGCGGATGGCGACTGTCGTCGCCTTCGTGCGTGGTGGCGAAGACGATGTCGGTGCCGCCGGAGTCGATCATCGCCACGACGTCGCCGATCGCGCCGACCGGATACGGGAGCTCGGGATCGACGATGACGACGATGTTCCCCTTCGCCTCCGACACGCCGCGGCGCAGCGCTGCGCCGTAGGTCGGCTCGGCGAGCGGCAGGATCTCGAACTCGAAGCCGGTCGAGGCGAGATACCGCTCGATGGCCTGGCGGGCCGCAATCGGTGGAGAGCCGGACCCGATGAGCGGCATCAGCACCGACACGCTGGTCGAGCTCATGGCCGTATTCTACGCGCCCACGCCGCGGCCACGCGGCCGCTGCGGCGCTCGACCGCGCGGAGATAAATCGTGTCGCCGCGCCAGCTCGACAGTACGTCGGGTGGCAAATCGACGACGTGCGAAGCGAAGCAGCCGGCTGCGGTGGCGAAGTTTGCGAGCGGCGAGGCTTCGATGACGAAGTCGCCTTCGACGTTCACCGGATCGGAAAAATCAAAGGAAAGCGGCGGACGCTCCAGCGACTTCAACGTCCGCGCGACGAACGGTCCGTTCCACTTCTCCAGGTAGCGCATCTCGCTCTGCGCGTAGCGCGCGGCCGCTTCGTCCGACACCTGTCCCGCGCTCTGATTGAAGAGATGCCGCACGCGCGCGGACGGGACGTAGACGATGCGTCCGCGCAGGCGTCGGAGGAAATCGGTCTCTTCGAAATAGAGGGGGAAGCGCTCGTCGAACTGCGGCGCACCGGCGTGAAAGGCCATCACCGCGCCGGACAGTGCCGGTACGACGGTCGTCTGCTGTAGCGACCAGAACGCAACGCGCGAAAGAAAACGCCGGCGGTCGCGCGCGAGCATCCACGCCTGCGAACGGCTGGCGAGCACCTCGTCGATTTTCTGCCACGCGGTGTGCAGATCGGACGGCGGCAACAGCCAGCGGTGCGCGTCATCCCAGAAGAGCGCCGGTCCGGCGACGTCGGCGTCGTGCAGCGCATCGGCCAGCGCATCGATGGAGCCTTGCGCGAAGATCACGTCGGGATTGGCGGCGACGATCACCTCTCCGCGGCAGTGCGCGCGGCCGTCGTTGATGCCGCCGGCATAGCCGCGATTCGATGGCGACGCGATGACGATGTCGGCGTGTGGCCGCAACGCATCCGCCTCGTGGCTGTTGTCGACGACGACGACCTGCAGCGCCTGCGACGTCGCCGCGCGCGCGGAGCGGATCGCCTCGATCGCCAGCGGCGCCGACCGGTAATTGACGACCAGCAGCGAGATCATCGCGTGGCGGCCGCCACTTCGGCGGGCTCGAGCTCCCAGCGATGGCGGACGTCGATCAGGCCGATGTCGAAGCGCTCGCCGGTCATCGAGAACGCGGGCCGGAGATCGCGGCGATCGAACACCGTCATCGCATTCTCGTCGCCGGCGAAAGCGATGATCGAGTAGTCGCCGCGCAGCAGCGGCACGTCCTGCAATCGCACCGTCAGCTCGTACTCGTTGCGTCCCGAAAGCGGCGCCACGCCGTCGGCGTGTGTCCCGACGGCGAAGCACTGCAGGTCGTCGGCGCTGCGGTGAACGCCGATGATCACGTGCACCGGTTGCTCGGCATCGTCGGAGTGAATGCGGATCCGGACGTGGATGTCCTCACCCCGATCGAAACGATCGCGCGGTGCGCCGCCGCGGTCGCAGATCGTGAGGTCGCGGATGCGCACCGGCGTCGGCGCCCGCTCGGGTTGCGGCTCTCCTTCATTGGCGACATCGCGATCGCGCTGCAGGAGGAAGGTCTCGTAATCGTGCACCACGTCGAGCGAAGGGCCGAAGCGCATCACCGAGCCGTGATCGAGCCAGAGCGTGCGCCGGCAGATCGAGGAGACGTAGTAGAGCGCGTGGGAGCAGAAGAGGATCGTCTTCCCCTGCTCCTGAAACTCGCGAATCTTGTCGATGCACTTCTTCTGAAAGTGGCCGTCGCCGACCGCGAGCGCCTCGTCGATGACCAGGATGTCGGGATCGACGTTCACGGCGACGGAGAACGCGAGACGCATGTACATCCCGGACGAATAGGTCTTCACCGGGCGGTCGAGAAAGGTGCCGAGCTCGGAGAAGTCGAGGATTTTCGGGAGGCTCTCCCGGACCTGCGCCGGCGTGAGCCCGAGGATCGCGGCGTTGAGGGCGGCGTTGTCGCGGCCCGAGAATTCTGGATGAAAGCCTGTTCCCAGCTCGAGGATCGACGCGATGTTCCCGTGTGCTTCAAGCGTCCCGCTGCTCTGGCGCGTGACGCCGCAGAGCAGCTTCAGGAGCGTCGATTTGCCGGCGCCGTTCTGCCCGATGATGCCGACGGTCTCGCCCCGCTCCACCTCGAACGTGACGTCCTGCAGCGCGGGAAAAACCGTGTGGCGCGGCCGGCCGGTGAGGATCTCCAGCGCGCGGTCGATGGGACGGCGGTAGATGTCGTAATGCTTCGACAACTCGACCGCGCGGACGGCAGGTTCCATTGGCGACATTCTACGGAGTCGCGTGGAACGGCGTCCAAAAAGCGAGTGGCGGGCCGAAGCCCGCCACTCGAGAGAAATTCATGTAGCTACGCGTCAGTGACGGATCGGTCTTGCGCGCGGTGACGTATTGGCACCGACGACGACCTGCTTGGTGACCACGCCGGCGTTGGTCGTGAGGACAACCGTGAACGTGCCGTTGTTCGCGTACTGGTGATACTGCGGAATGACCGACGTCCCGCTGATCGGCACCTCGGCGCTGTTATCGCCGAAGTTCCACTTCCAGCTGGAGACCGAGTTTGCGGGGACGACCGACGGCGTGAACTTGATCAGCGTCGGCGCACCCGGAACCGGCTCGTACGCGAAGTCGACCTGCACGTCCGGACCGCCGCCGCTACCGGTACCGACGATGACCGGGATGTTCAACGTCGTGCTGCCGCCCGTGTTGGTGATGGTGCACGACACGTTGTACGTGCGCGCCGCGGTGAATGCGTGTGTCGGCGTCCTGCTGTTCGAGGAGCCGCCGTCGTCGAAGCTCCACGCGTACGTATGCGTGCCGCAGCCGATGCTGTAACCGGAGGCGTTCACGGCGAAGCTCAACGCCTCGTTCGGCGTGCACGGTGCCGACGGAGAGGCGCTCGAGCAGCCGCCGCCGTTCGGCGACAGGTAGCTCAGATACACGTTCGAGCTCGTCGGCGCCGGGCAGCTGCCGCCGCCGGTGTTGGCGTTGTTGACCGCAATGAGCTTCGTCAGCGTGGTCGATCCCGATGAATTGGTGACGACCACCTGAACCGTGTACTGCTGCGCGGTGCCGTAGGAGTGCGTCGCCTGCTGGCCGCTTCCCGACTGTCCGTCGCCGAAGGTCCAGTTGAACGTGTGTGAGCACGCGTTGAAGTTGTAGCCGGTGTTGCTCGTGACATTGAACGCGATCGACTCGCTCGCGCGGCAGTTGGGGTTGCTGGACGAGCATCCGCTCGTGCCGCCGGTGAGAGCGATGGTCATGTTCGAGGTCGTCGGCGCAGTGCAACCGCCGCCACCGGCGCCGGCCACCGTGACGTTCACCGGGAAGGACAACGTGCCGGTCGGGCTGTTCACCGTCACCGAGGCGTTGTAGGTGCCGCCGTTTGCGTACGCGTGCGAAGCAAACTGACCGGTCCCGCTTCCGCCATCACCGTAGTTCCAGGTGAACGTATGCGTGCCGCAGCTGAAGTTGTAGCCGGCGAACGTGTTGGGCGAAGCCTGGAAACTGACGGTCTCACCGGCTGCGCACGGAACACCAACAATCGCGGAGGAACAGCCGCTCGGCGCGGTGAAATACGTAACTACCGAGTCCTGGCTGATCTGCGGGCACGGCGGCGGCGGGCAGTTGTTTCCGCAACCGTTACCACCACCCTGCGTACCGACGCTGACGGTGAACGGATAGGTCAGAGTCGTGCTGCCGACCGTAATTTTGAAGTTGCCGGTGTACGTGCCGTTGCTCGCGTACGTGTGGTTGGCGATCTGCGTTGACGCCGTCGAACCATCGCCGAACGTCCAGAGGTATGTATCGCAGTTCGCGTTGAACTTGTAGGAGCCCGACGCCGCGAAGCGGATCGAAGTATTTGCCGTACAGGTCGAGCCGATGGAGCAACCGCCGCTTCCGGAGTACTGGACGACGATGTCACCCTGGGTCGGAGGGTTGTTGCAGGGCGGCGTGGCGATGGAGAGCGCCATCGTGTCGCTGCCGCTGCCGATGGCATTCGTCGCTGTGGCCGTCACCTGGCCCGAGTAGGTGTTGGTGAACGACGGCGAGAATGTCAGTCCCGAGCCGCCGACGACGCTGGCCGGGCTGAACGTCCAGTTCACCGTCCAGCCGCTCGTATCGGCACCCGTGGATGACGTCACGCTCAGATTGCAGGGTGATCCCGAGTACTGGCAGCCGCTCAGCTTATTGATGTGCGGATTCGGTGCGGGCGGTACGTCGTTGGTGACGCTCGAAGTAGTCAATCCGGCACAGGCGCCCGGAAGTGTCGCGTTCGTGCTGAGCACCAGCCGTACCTTCACACCGGACAGGCCGGTGAAGGTCGTGCGCGGCACGACGAAGTTCGGAATGGCGCTGAGGTTCGACGTTCCGGTCGCCGTCTGAATCGACGCCCCCGACGAATTCAGAAGGTCCCACGTCCAGGTGAACTGAGTGCCATTCGGGATGATGGCGGTATCGGACGTCGCGCGAGAGGCGCTGCTGAAGGCGATGTCCGCGCCACCGCTGGCCGCCGGACCGGTCACGATCGCGGCAAACGGCCGCGCCGTGTAGTTGATGCTGTTGATCGACTGCGCCAGCGCCCCGTTGGTCGAGGCGAGCGTGCTGCCGCTCCCGCTGTACGGACCGTAATTCGCGGTGAAGATCAGCGAATGCGTCCCGCAACCGCCGACCGGAACCGTCGCATTCGGCAGCGCCTTGGTGGTCGTTCCGTCGATGTTCCACGACGAGTAATGACCCTCGATCGTGCCGTCCGATGTGTCCTTCCACAGATCGCTCGTGACGATCGCCGCGGAGGACGATGCATTGGGCGAGGTGAAGAGAATCGCCTGTCCGACGATTCCGACGCGCGGCGACGGCACGGCGAGCGTGACGCTCTGCGAGTCTGTGATCGAGGTGTCCACCGCATTCGTCACAGTCACGATGCGCGACGATGCAAGCTGCGAGGTGGCGGTGAGCCCGGAGTACTGATGGACGACGTCGGCGCCCGTTGTCGAGGCGGCCGTGTTGTCGCTCGCCTCGGGGTTACCGAAGTTCCAGTTGACGTTCATCTGGGCAGGTGCGGACGTCGAGCTGCCGAAGACGATCTTGTCGCCGTAGAACGGTCCGGCCGAGGTCTGGCCGGAGTTCGGGTTCGGCGTGCCCGTAACCCCCTTGTTGGTGGCGGAAACGGAGTCCGATCCCTTGATCTCGTAGACGTCGCCGAGTCCCTTCGCATTCACGAACAGGTACGTCTTGCCGTTTCTCTGATAGACGAGTGAATCAAAGATCAGGCTGTAGATCGAGCTGAGATAGCCGGTCGGGACGCCGTTGGGCGAGTAATAGGACGGGAGATAGCGGTCCGATTTCGCGGCGCCGGTCGTATACACGTTCAGATCGAGCTCGGTCAGGTTGCCGCTTGCGACGCGGAACACGTGGATGTCATTCGTGGCGTTGCTGGTGTTCAGACCGCTCACGCTGACGTATCCGGCGCCGAACTGCAGACGCTCCGGAAGAAACCCGTGTTGCGTCCGATATTTCTGCTCCGTGAACGAGCCGCCGCTCGACGTGAACACGGAGATCGAGAGCTTGCCTCCGCTGGCGCTTTCGGCGGAGTAAAAGTTCACACCATCCGTCGTTACGCCCTTGTAGATCTGTCCCGCCGGGGTGGAGAACGTCGGGGGCCTGTTGGTGATGAAATCTTCGGTGGTGAAGATCTCGATGACGTTCGTGCCGGAATTCGCGATGGCGACCCAATGACCGTCGGCGCTCTTGGCCACCGCGGTCTTCACCCATGATCTCGTGATCGTTCCGCTCGATACCGGAGCGGAGCGGTCGGTCACATCGAACACCACCGACGATCCGGTTTCCGGACTGACCACAACGTAATAGTGTCCGTTGGACGCCTTGAGCGCGACGATCGATCGCGCACTGCTGGCGGAGAACTTGTAGCCGTCGGAGAACTGCCCTCCGCGCGCGAAATCGTCCTTGACGCTGCCCCAGGCCACACCTTCGGTGAGGTACAAAAAGCCGCGATCGTCGAAGTCGAAATCGGGCAGCCAGTCGCCGCCGTCGAGGCCCGACTGCGGCCAGTTTTCTTCGACGTTGAAAAACTTGTCCCAGCTCAGATAGCTGCCCGCGGGACCGACGTCGCCGGGACGGTCGATCGTAATCAGCGGTTCATTGGCATTGAGGCGGCTGAGCAGCGTCGGGACGTCATAAGCCACGAGATAGCTGCCGATACGCATGTAAAGGCGATTGTGGGCGGCGTTGTACTTCATCTGCCAGGCGCGGAGCGGACGAGGGAGCGAGAATCCCTCGCTGTCCAGTGCAGAGTCGTTGTACCGGCCGACAAACGTACTGATCGCGCCCTGATAACCGACGGATTTCTTATCCAACAGACTTGACGGAACGCAGGTCGTGCAAGCCACTTCTGTCTTCGGTGTTTTCGCCGGCAACGTAAAGAGCGGCGGGCCGTTGTACGTCGTGGCGCTCATCACTGGCGCAATCGTGGCGAACAACGTCAACATCAGCGCGAAGTGAATCGGAAATCGTCTCACTTTGTCTCCCCAACTCTGGTCTGGATCGGTGATGAACGGAGCGATTGAAGACCGTCGACCGGCGCCGCAGCGAACTGAATGACGACACGGATACCGATGGTCTTCGAAAACTTATTTTATCAAGTCAACGGATCGCTGGCAAATAAAAAAAGGCGGGCCGGAAACCGGCCCGCCTCGAAAGGCTACTGCGATTTGAACGAGGATTACGGAGTCGGGTTCGGCGACGGGCCGATAGCCGGAGTTCCGCCGTTCGCGTCGGTGACCGCAGGCGCCGGCGAGCAGCCGTTGCCAAGCCACGCGGCGTCGAAGTCGACCGAGAAGCGACCCTCGGCGAACATCGAAACGATGACCCAATCCTGGTTCTGGCGGACAGCGCCCGTGTTCGTCGTGGACGAACCGGTGCGGAAGTCGCGCGTGGTCGGCGGGGTCGTCTGGCTGACGCCAGCCGTGGTCACGCTGTATGCCGTGGAACCGCCGTTGTTCAGGTTGAGGTAGAACCAGCCGCCGACATCACCAGAGGTCGAGAGCGGCGGGAAGATGCCCGAAGAGGTCGAAACGCTCGAGGTCTCGGGCAGGATGATCGTGGTCGTCTGAACCGGCGACACACGGATCGAGGACGCCAGGATGGTCGGGTTCTCGTGCTCGTCGAAGCGGACGATGTCGCGAACCTGCATCTCGGTGCCGGTCAGACCATTGCGCTGGTAAGCGGAGCACGCAACCGGCGACGGTCCCGTGACGCCTTCACGCCAGATCTTGAAGTTGGTGTTGAACGCGCCGGTTCCGCCCTGGATGAAGCGGGCAGCGAACGCGGAGGGAAGCGGCTGACGGCGATCGATCGTACGAACCACCTGGCCGACCGTGTAACGATCGTAGAAGGTGTACGGAAGGTTCGTCAGCACCGCAACGCCAGCCTGACCACCCTCGGGGATGGCGCGGATGTGGACGAGCGGGTTGCCGCCGGCGTAGTTGCCGGTGGTCGGGTTCGGATTGATCTGCTGATAATCACCGATGAGGGTGTTGTCGAACAGAAGTTCCGACGAGTAGTAGGTCGACTCGATCGGCAGCGCAACCGAGCAGGTCGCGGCGACGTCGATGGTGACGTAACCGATCGCGTTCGTGTGCACCAGGCCAACAGCGGCCGATCCGCAACCCGTAACGCGGCCGGTGGTGAGCGCCGTGCGAACATCGGCGAGGATGTTCGGCGGGATCGGGCCCGGAAGGATCGAGCAGTCCGACTCAACGTTCGGCCCGAAGTTCGGGTTCTGGTCGTTGTCCAGCGAGCGCTGGCCGGTCGGGCTGATCGAGTCGTCGATCGACGTTCCCGCCGTGGACGCGACGAAGCCGCGCGCGATGACGTCGTACAGGTTGATGCCCTGGACGTCATAGCCGGTCAGGAAGATGTTGAAGTCGAGGACCGGGAACGACAGATCCGTCCAAACCGTGACGTGCGCGATCTGCGGGATCTGCGTCACGTTCGTGATGGTGAACAGGGTCGTCTGTGCGGTCGTCTGCGGTGCGTTGATGTCGACTTCGAAATACGGCAGAAGCAGCGTTGCCGCCGGCGCAGTGCTGATGTCGCAGCTGTCGTCGTTATTCGTCGTCGTCGGTCCGGTGCCGGTAAAGAACGCCGCACCAGCGGTCGCATTCGGAGCGACCTTAGCGTTCAAGCCGGCGAACGCCGAACCCGCCATCAGGAGGGTGGCCACCATGGCCCATACGAAAAGTTTTTTCATCGTTTTCTCCTACACATCAATGGATTGAAATGAGTTCGTTGCGGTGTCTGCACTCACCCTCTCTGAACGATACGATCACCTCCGGATGCAGAATGAGCACTTCGAATTTGAAGAGATCGATTTCGAATTGCCGTAACAGTATGGCGAAAAGAACAGGAAGTCAATACCTGAACCGAGATTTTATGGGGTTACGGCATACGGTCAGGCTTGAAAAACGCGCCGATTATATCCAAACCGGCCCCCGACGCAAACGTTCTCGCGTTGTTCCCCGGCAAGCGGCTTCGATGCCACGAGCCCTCCTGCCCTGCCCCGGCAACAAAAAGGAGAGGCGCGATGGCCTCTCCTTTTCCGTTTCCGTGACAGCGACTCTGCTGCCTACTTCGCCGCGGCGAGTGCTCCCTGCGTCGACCCCTGGTTCAGGTAGACGTGGATCGAGCCGTCACGCTGGGTGATGGTCGTACTGCCGGCTTCGTACCCGATGATCAGGTCAGGACGTCCGTCGCCATTCACGTCGGCCACGCGCAGGTCATAGAAAGGATTCGGGTCGAGCTTCACGCCCGAGACCTCGGCCTTTTTGAAGTTGCCCTTGCCGTCGCCGAGGAGAATCACGATCTCGCGCGTCTCGAAGATCGTGAACGCGACGTCGAGATTGCCGTCGCCGTCGAAATCGCCGCTCCCCATGCCCGATGCAGGATTGTGCGCGGGACTGCTCCAGCGCATGACCGATACGCGTTTCGGTTCCTTCCCCGAGAAGTCGATGCGGTCGATTCCGGCGATGTCCTCGGTCGGCGGCTTCGGCACGATCTTCGGGTCGAGCGCAATCGGCCACTGACGGTAGTAGCTGATCAGGGCGTCGTCGCGCTTTTTCGAGCTGAACTTGCCGGTGGTGTTCGCGCGGTGATACGCGAGGAGCGGGATGACGCGCCCGAGATCGTCCGCGGCGCTCGTCCACTTCTCCTTGCCCGAGCTGACGTAAAGAATGTCCGGACCGTTGTAATAGATGTTGGAGGCGATGAAATCAGGATAGGCGTCGCCGTTGAAATCGCCCGACGACAGCCAGTCGCCGGCGACCTGCCTTCCCCGTTCCGGGACGTTGATGCCGACCCACGAGGTGCCCTTCTTCCGATTCAGATAGGCGCGGATGCGTGCGTAATCCGCTTTGCCGGGGTTCGTTTCGTTGATCGCCGAGGGACCTTCGCTGATGGCGACGAGATCGGGAGCGCCATCGTGATCGACGTCGGTCACGATCACGCGCCGCGTCGGAAAGTCGCGCGGAAGCCCTTCGCTCGCGTTGGTGAAGTTGCCCTTGCCGTCACCCAGGAACACGTGCACGCCGTCGAGATGGACGCCGAAGGCGAGATCCATCTTGCCGTCTTTGTTGAAATCAGCGGCGGCGACGCTGCCGTAGTTCAAACCTTTCGGCCACTTCGCCTCCCACATCTTCCAGTGTCCCTTGCCGTCGCCGAGGAAGACGACCGGGATGTTCGCTCCGGAGCGCTCCGGCGGAGCGATGATGTCGGCGTAGCCGTCGCCGTTCATATCGGCGACCGCCAGCGAGTTCCGCCATGAACCGCTTTTCGGCAATCCGTCCGAAGAATCGTTGAAATTGATCGTCTTGTCCGCGGACGGCGGAGTGAGTGGCGAGAATTCCGCTCGCGTGCTCCGGAAGTACTTCAGCGATTCTTCGGGCCACTTGCTCGTCGCCTCGACCGCCTGCTGCCGGACTTCCTCGGTCTGAGCCGCGTCGTGCTCCTCGAACCAGAACCAGGTGAACTTGTCGTTCTTCTGATAGACCTCGCGGTAGATGTTCGCCCAGCCGACCGGACGACCCCAGCCTGGATCGCCGCCGGTCATGACCACGCGGCTGCGCACGTTGTCGTACTTCTCGATGTGGTAGCGCTTTCCGTAGCGGTAGAAGGTCTGCTTCGAGTCGGGATTCGGTCCGGGATCGACGGGGCCGACTCGTGCGGCACGCTGCTCCGGCGTTTCGGGTCGCAGATACGTGGGCGTGCCGCCGTCGATCGCCGGCGTGGCCGGGGCGGCGGCTGTATCCGTCGTCGCGGTCGTGGTGCTTGCCGGCGCCTGCGCGAATGCGGCCTGCGCGACGGCGAGGATCAGCAGCCACACGAACAGAGTCTTCTTTGACAACATGTGGATAGATTCTCCTGAATTGAAAGTGCGGGTTTGATCAGATCAGGTCGACGAGAGTCGGTTGGGCGCGACGGAACACCATGAGGCCGCCGCTCAACACTCCGACTGTCACCGCCAGGAGATATACGATCGAACTCGCCTCGGGTAACGCCGCGGACAGCGCGGCACTGCGGAACAAACCGAGCAGCGGGGTCATCGGATTCCATTCCAGCAGAGGACCGAACCGGCCGGTTGCCTGATAGAGGATGGGACTCAGATAGAAGAGGATGGAGAGAACGAAGCCCAGCATCTGCGTGAGGTCGCGGAAAAAGACGTAGGTCGCCGCGAGCATCAGGCCGATCCCGAGCTGCAGCGCGAACTGCACGACCAGCGCGGCCGGCAGCAGCCAGATCCCATGGAGATCGGCGCCGCGAACCACCAGGAAGACGAGAAAGATCGCGAAAGCGATCATCTCGAAGATCATCGCGGTGGCGTTCGGAACGACGACCAGCAGCTCGCTCCTGAATGGCAGCTTTCTGACCATCATCGAGTTTTCGACGATGCTGGTCGTCGAGCGGATGATCCCCTCGTTGACCGCCAGCCAGGGAATCAGGCCGGATATCAGAAAGTAGATGTAGCCATCCCCTCCCCCCGGCCCTCTCGGGATCATGAAGGTGAAGACGAACCAGTAGAGAACTACCAGGCTGAGAGGCTGAAGAACGGCCCACGCCAGGCCGAGAGCCGACCCGGTGAAACGGGCGTTGAAGTCGCGCCGTATCAATTCTCTGAGGAGATGCAGATCGCGGTAAATGGGAAGAAGCTCCTGGGACTTGACAGGCGTCAGGTAAGCCCGTAGATTGATCGTCGCGGGATTTTATTGTCCAATAGCATAAAAGGTCAACGAAACGCAGATGAACAGGCCAGCACAGCTAGAGCTCGTCGGACGGAAAATCCGGCAGTTGCGTCGCCAGCGTAAGCTGACGCAAGTCGAGCTCGCAGAACGGATTGGCGTCCACCAGTCCGACCTCTCCCGGATGGAACAGGGAGAGTACAAAGTCGGTCTCGACACGCTGCTCAAGATCCTGCAGACCTTCGATCTCAGCATCGGCGATTTCTTCGAAGAGAACAGGCGAAACGAGGAAACGGTCATCGACAAGCTCAAATCCCTCAGTCCCTCGGCGCAGAAAGAAGTCGAAAGCTTCATCGAATTCAAGCGCCGCCAGGAGCTGGGATGGGATGATGATGACGGGGCGGAGAGTGGGGAAGACGATGCTTAGTCCGATGGTCGAACGAATCGAAGAACTACGACAGGCCGGTCTGGCCAGCGCGCGCGAAAACCGTCTCGACGACGCCGTGGCGCTGTACGACGAGGCTCTTGCCCTCGTCACCGACGACGAAGCGCGCGAGCTGATCACGATCAACAAGGCTGACGCCCTGATCGCGCTCGAGCGCGGCGGACCGGAAGTGCAGGAGCTGCCGCGCGTGATCATGCGCCGGCGCAATCCTCGACATGTCTGCCTCGCAGCGTACGCGTTGCAGCTCAAGCACAAGCTCGAGAGCGATCTGAAGCGCGCTCTGTTCTACGGAGAGCTCGCTCTCCGCGCTGCCGATGAAGCGTCGGACCTCGCGTTCAAGCGCGCTGTCCTGATCGATCTCGGCAACATCTACGTCATGGATTCGCAGATCGGCAAGGCGACCAGTTGCTTCCAGGAAGCACTCGGAAGCGCCGAAGGCGCCGACGCTGCGACACTCAGCCTGATCCGCGGCTACGCGACCGAGAGCCTGGGCTACTGCTACATGCTCGACGGCCGCACCGACGACGGCATCGCGCTCGTTCACGACTCGCTGCAATACGTGGCGAACGCGATTTTCCAGGCCGAGGCTTACATCGACCTTTGCTACGGCTATCTCGACAAGGCTGATCTCGAGCGCGCCCGCTTCTACGGCGAGGCGGCTCTCGAAGTTGCCGAGGAAGATCGCCACATCCGCAACGGGCATTACCTCCTCGGAGAAGTCGCGTACAAGTCCGGTGACACGGACCTCGCGAACTTCCATTTCGACGCACTGGCGAAGTTCTATCCGGAGTTCCGCAATCTGAAGAGCCTTCTCTTCGCCATCGATCTGCGGAGCATGGTGAATCTGAAACTATGATCAAACGATTCCTCGTCGCATTCGTTCTCCTCGTGGCGCCTTCGCTGGCGTTCGCGGACGCTGCGAACCGGGCCTTCCTGCTCACTCAGGACGGAACGCTGTTCGCGGTCGAAAGCGCGTACACCGACGAGTTGGGGATCCAGTCGGCTTCCACCCAGGTGCTCGTCCTCACCACTCGCACAGACGACAAGACCTCGACCGTCCTCGTCCCCGAGACTCTTCTCGGCGGCCAGCACACCAACCCCGCGCTCGCGTACGACGCGGCCTCGAAGTCGCTCTTCATCTTCTGGCAGCGCGCGACGAGCAACGGCATGTCGAGCGATCTGGTCTTCTGCTCTTACGAAAACGGGAAGTGGAGCGAAGCGACTTCGGTCGATTCCGCCACATACCACTACTCCCGCAACATCCAGGTTGCCGTCACCCGCAAGATCGATCAGATCGGCGAAAAGGGCGATCGCTCCTCGGTGAACGGCCTCACCGTGCATGCGGTGTGGTGGGAAGACACCGGCCGCAATGAGTGGGCGCGCTACGCGATGCTGACCATCGAGAACGGCCTGCTCACCGACATCCAGATCGCCGATCTCTCGCTCTTCACGAACGTGTCGCGCGAAGTCCCCGGCCCGGCTGACGCTGAGTTCAACAACGAGGTCCTCCGCCACCCGGTGCTCTTCGAGTCGAGCACGCATGACGCCGTCGACGCGATCTTCGGCGACCTGCTGACGAACAACATGCACCGCGTCACGATCAAGCCGACGCTCTACCTCAAGGCAGGGAAAGACGGCGGCCGCCTGCGCGTCCCGATCGGCGTGAAGGATGCCGGCGTCGGCGCCCCGCACTTCCGCACCGAATCGAACTCGCGCGTCTCGGCCATCTCCGGCGACAACGACAAGCTGGTGCTCTACGCTACCGACAAGCATGGCGTGAACTACGTCAGCTTCAGCGACGGTGCCTGGTCGCCGGCGCGGACCATCGCGGTCGACGACAAGATCAGCAGCGAAGCGGCGATCGAAGTCCTCCGCCGGATGGTCAGCAACCAGTAATCAAACAAGCACATCGAACACGAAAAGCCGGCGCGCTGCGCCGGCTTTTTCTTTCCGTATTCCAAATCACGGCGTCTGTAGTTGAAATGAGAGCGTCTGTATTTCGTGCTGGATTGCGCAGCACGCAAATGACACCTCGTCATTCCGAAATGAGAAGCGGCGAATTTCGAATACGACGGCCGTCTATTTTCAAATCAGAGCTCGTGATTTCGAATAGACAACGCGTCTTTTCGAATTCACCGCGAGTGATTTCGAAAAGAGACGCCTGCTTCGCGAAATACAGACGTTCTGATTTTCAAATCCACTGCCCACAAAAGCAAAACGCCCGGCGTTTCCGCCGGGCGTCGTGTGAATCCAGTTCGTTCGAAGCTTGTCTTTACTTGCCCTGAACGATGAACGCGATGACGAGCGCGTAGATGACGAGCGACTCGATGAGTGCGAGACCGATGATCATCGACAGACGGATCGCGCCGGCCGCACCCGGGTTGCGGGCGATGCCTTCGCATGCCGCGGCGATCGCCTTGGCCTGACCCATGGCACCAGCCGCTGCGGCGATGCCGAGAACGAATGCCGCGGAGATGACACCCCACTGCACGTGACCGGCGGCGGCCGGTTCCTGCGCGAACGCAGAGACTGACGCGAGCGTCATCGCCGCGAACATCATGATGTTTTTCTTGTTCACTCCGAATCTCCTTCCTTTTCTGATTTGCTGAACCCGAACTAGTGTTCTTCCGCCGCGATGGCGCCACTGATGTACACCATCGTCAGCATGATGAAGACGAATGTCTGGAGGAATGCGCCGAAGATTCCGAGGCCCATCATCGGCCAGGGAAGCACGAACGGCAGCATGCCCATGAAGATCCCGGTGGCGGTGTGCTCACCGAGGATGTTCCCGAAGAGACGCATGCCCAGCGAGAGGATGCGTGCGAAGTTGCCGATCATCTCGATCGGGAACATGAGCGGAGCCAGGAGAGGAATCGGCCCCATGAAGTGCTTGAGGTAGTGCAGGAGGCCCTGCCGCCGGATGCCTTCCGTGTTGAAGTAGAGGAAGGCCGACAGCGAGAGGGCGAACGTCGTGTTGATGTTGCTCGTCGGCGGCTGCAGGAAGAAGAAGAGGCCGAAGATGTTCGAGATGAAGATGAACACCATGAAGCCGCCGATGATGTAGAGGTAGCGGTCGCCGTGGTGGCCGATGATGTCGTGCAGAAGGTCTTTCACTCCGCCGACGACCATCTCCAGGAGATGCTGGAAGCCGCCCGGATTGTCACGGCTGATGCGGCGCGACATCAGCGGGAAAACGACCGCCGAGATGAGAAGGACCAGGAACGCCATGATGACGTGATCCGGGATGTCCCATGCGAAACGATGCTGCACGCTGTGCCACAGCGCGTTGACCGGACCGTACAGGATTGAAGTCTCGTGTTCCATCCGCTAGTTCCAACTCCTCAGGGTCGAGTACACAGCTTCACCGATGATTCCCACCACGACGATCGAGAATCCCAACAACACACTCAGGGCATTGAACCGGGCTACGTAGATTGTGACCGAAACCGCCGCACCGAGCAGAGCGTAGCGCACTAGTGTACGCAACGTGACTTTCCAGGCGCGAAGGTGTGGTGTCGGCTGGAGAACCGCTTCCACGATTTCCTCCAACCAAAGGAAGCTGATGATAGTCACGAGGGCACTGCAAGTCAATCCGACAAACCCCGCGAAACCGCTGGAAATCAAGGCAAAAACAGCGAATCCGCCCCACGCCGCGATGCTGATGTTCCGGATGCGCCGGAGCACCGCCTTCGAGTCGTCGTGCTCAGGATTCGGGGGGTGATCCGTCGTCATTTCGCAGCCCGGCGCGGAAGAGGTTGAGGAAGGCCGCGGCCACTCCGAAGCCGAGGAAGATCCACGTCAGCCAGGGGCTCGTTCCGAAGAGCTTGTCCAACCCCCAGCCGATGAGAGCGCCCATGCCGATGGCGATGGGGAACATCCAGCCGATGGACGAGGCCTCGAGGAGCTGTTGCGCCTGACGGCGCTGCTTGTCATCTAGCGGCATTGCGCGTCACCGCGCTTTCGACATGCACCCAACTTGCCGACACGTCGACCTGCTTCACCAGGCCGTTCGGAAGGACGCCGAAGAGGATCGTCACGATGAGGCAGATCGCGGCCACGAGCCGCAGCGAGCCGCTGGTCGCCACGTCGGCCTCCTTGCCGTCGCGCAGGTACATCGCCACCACCAGGCGCAGGTAGTAGAACATCGACACCGCCGACATCAGCACGGCGATGATGGCCAGCCAGCCGAAGCCCGCCTGCACCGCCGCGTAGAAGAGGAAGTACTTGCCGATGAAGCCGGCCGTCGGCGGGATCCCGCCGAGCGACAACAGGAAGACGAACATGGCGAATGCCCAGAACGGCGCGCGCGAGTGCAGCCCCTCGAAGTCGGCGACCTGCTCGCCGGCGTATTCGTGGCGCTTCATCATCAGCACGATCGACCAGATGCCGAGGTTGGCGAAGACGTAGACGAACGTGTAGATGAGCACCCCGCGCAGCCCCATCTCGTTGACGGCGATGATGCCGAGCAGCGCGTAACCGGCATGCGCGATCGACGAGTACGCGAGCATCCGCTTCACGTTGTCCTGGGTGATCGCCGCGAGATTACCGACGATCATCGAAAGCGCGGAGACGGTCGCCAGGACGTTGTTCCACGCGAGGTGGAAGTCGGGCAGGGCGGTGTAGAAGATCCGCGCGAAGATCGCGAAGGCGGCGGCTTTCGACGCGGTCGAGAGAAACGCGGTGATCGGCGTCGGCGCGCCTTCGTAGACGTCGGGCGTCCAGACGTGGAACGGGACGGCCGCGATTTTGAAGCAAAGTCCGCACGCCAGCAGGATGATGCCGAACATCAGCGCGTCGTTCGAGACGATGGTCGACATGGCGCGCGCGATGTCGAAGAGGTTGAGCGAGCCGCAGACGCCGTAGATGAGGGAGATGCCGTACAGCAGGATCCCCGAGCTGACCGCGCCGAGCACGAAGTACTTCATCGCGGCCTCGGTCGACTTCTGTTCGTTCTTGAAATAGCCGGCCAGGATGTAGCTGGAGAGCGACAGGAGCTCGAGGCCGATGTAGATCGTGGCCAGGTGGATGCCCGAGGCCATGAACATCATGCCGCAGAGCGCGAAGCCGAGGAGCGAGTAGAACTCCCACGTCGAATAACGCGTCTCGCGCAGGAAGTCGTCGGACAGCAGCACGATGACCGCCATCGCGGCGATGAAGAGCAGCTTGAAGAAGATCGAGAACCCGTCGAGCGCGAACATCCGCGCGAAGGTCGGGGTCTGCGGAAGATCGGCGACCGCCCAGGAGCAGGCGATCAGCGACGCCGCGGTGATGGCCAGAACGCCGAGCATCGCCCACTTCGACGAGATTGAGTCGCGAAGTCCCGTCACCGGCGCGATCAGCAGCAGCGACGCACCGGTCGCGATGATGATCTCCGGCAGCAGGAAGATGACGTCGTTCCAGTTCATCGGCCTACTTCGCCTCCGCCACGTGCTCCGGCTGGGCCGCTGGATAGGTCAGCGGCTGGCGATCGAAGTACTGCGGATCGACTTTGCGAACGATGTAGTTGACCGGCTCCTCCAGCGGTTCGAAGAACGGCTTCGGATAGACGCCGATCCAGACCATCACGATGACGAGCGCGAACATCAAACCCATCTCGCGGCCGTTGACGTCGGGGACGTCCTGGTTCTTCGGATTGTCGAGCGGTCCCCAGAAGACGCGCTGGTAGAGCCAGAGCAGGTACGCGGCGCCGAGGACGATGCCGACCGCGGCGAACACCGCCCACCAGAGGTTGCGGTTCGCGGCGCCGACGAGGATCGTGAACTCTCCGATGAAGCCGTTGAGCGCCGGCAGTCCCATCGACGACAGCGCGGCGATCAGGAACAGTGCGGCGTACATCGGCATCTGCTTCGCCAGGCCGCCGTACTCCGAGATCAGACGCGTGTGGCGCCGCTCGTAGATGATGCCGACGAGCAGGAAGAGCGCGCCGGTCGAAATGCCGTGGTTGATCATCTGCAGGACGGAGCCCTTCAGTCCCATCGGGTTGAGGGCGAACATGCCGAGCATGACGAAGCCGAGGTGCGAGACGGACGAGTAAGCGACCAGCTTCTTCATGTCCTTCTGCACCAGCGACACGAGCGCGCCGTAGATGATGCCGATGATCGACAGCGCGACGACCCATGGCAGCAGTTGCTTCGTCCCATCCGGCAGGATCGGCAGGGCGAAGCGCACGAAGCCGTAGGTGCCCATCTTCAGCAGGACGGCGGCGAGGATGATCGAGCCCGCGGTCGGCGCCTCGACGTGTGCGTCAGGCAGCCAGGTGTGGAACGGGAACATCGGCACCTTGATGGCGAAGCCGAAGAAGAAACCGAGGAAGAGCCAGAACTGCAGCGTCGGCGGGATCAGGTGTCCGATCTCGTGGTACTGCAGGACGCTGAACGTCGGCGCGTTTCCCAGGCCGGCAATGTTGAGGAAGCTGATGCCGGTGCTGTTGAAGAAGTAGAGACCGAGGATCGAGAGCAGCATCAGCACCGACCCGGCCAGGGTGTAGAGGAAGAACTTGATCGCGGCGTAGAGCTTCCGCGAGCCGCCCCAGATGCCGATGATGAAGTACATCGGCACGAGCATGATTTCCCAGAAGAGATAGAAGAGGAAGAAGTCGAGCGCGCAGAACGTGCCGATCATGCCGGTCTGCAGCAGCAGCAGCAGGATGTAGTACTCCTTCTGCCGGTGATTGATCGCCGCGTACGACGAAACGATGGCGATGATCCCCATGAAGGTCGTCAGGACGATGAGCAGCAGCGAGATGCCGTCAATGCCGAAGTCGTACTTCACGTGCAGCGTCGGGATCCATTCGTACGTCTCGCGGAACTGCCAGAGCTTCGTCGAGTCGAACTGCATCCAGAGGTAGAGCGAAGCGATGAAGTCGATGACCGCGACCGCGGTGGCGGTCATCCGGATCGCGGCCGGATTGTCCTTCTTGAAGAAGAGGAGCAGCACGGCGCCGATCGCCGGAATGTAAGTAACGATGTTCAGAATGCCCATCGAAGCATGTCTCCCCTTCGTTTACGGCTTCAGGAACAGATAGACCACTACCAGCAACACGATGCCGCCGCCCATGACCATCGCGTAGTTCTGCACGAACCCGCTCTGTGCGCGGCGCAGCGCCATCGAGCCCTTGCCCGCCGTCCACGCCACGCCATTGACCAGGCCGTCGACGACGTACTTGTCGAACATCGACGACCCTTCGCCGAGCGGCCAGACGGTGATGTGCCGGACCAGATTGACCAGGCCGTCGATGATCCACTTGTCGAACCACGACATCGCGCGCGCGAGCATCAGCGTGCCACCGATGGCCGTGGCGTTATAGAGCTCATCGACGAAGTACTTGTTCTCCAGCAGATGATGGATCGGCGCGAGCTTCGTCGCCCAGTTCTTCGCCTTCGTGAACGCCGGATCGCCGAGGTAGTAGCGGCCGGCCTGATAGATGCCGAACACCGCGACTGCGATCGACGACAGGACGAGGAACCACTCCTCGCCGTGCGTCGGCTCCGGAAATTCGAAGTGCTCTCCACCCAGGGCGGGAAGCACCGGCAGAAGCCAGCGCTGGAACGCGGTCGGAGTCGAGCCGCCCCAGATCACCGGCCAGCCGAGATAGAAGCCGCCGATGATCGAAAGCACTGCGAGCACCCAGAGCACTCCGGTCATGCTGCCGGGTGACTCGTGCGGCGCGTGCGCGTGATGGCCGTGCGCTTCATCGCCGTGCTCCGGCTCCGCGCCCCGGTACTCGCCCTCGAACGTCATGTAGTAAAGGCGGAACATGTAGAACGCCGTGATGCCGGCGGTGAGGAATCCGACGAGCCACAGCGCCTTCGAATAGACGAACGCGCCGGCGAGAATCTCATCCTTCGAAAAGAAGCCGGCGAGCGGAGGGATGCCCGCGATGGCGATGCACGCGATCAGCATCGTCATCCGGGTGGCGGGCATGTACTTCTTCAAGCCGCCCATCTTGCGCATGTCCTGTTCCCCGCCGCAGCCGTGAATCACCGATCCGGCGCCGAGGAAGAGGCAGGCCTTGAAGAACGCGTGCGTCATGACGTGGAAGATCGCCGCGGTGAATGCGCCGACTCCGGCCGCGAGGAACATGTAGCCGAGCTGTGAGACCGTCGAGTAAGCGAGGACTTTCTTGATGTCGTTCTGCGCGATGCCGATGGTCGCGGCGAAGATCGCCGTTGCCGCGCCGACGATCGCCACCACCCCCATCGCCGTCGGCGAAAGGCGGAAGAGCGGGTTGGAGCGGACCACCATGTAGACGCCGGCCGTGACCATCGTCGCTGCGTGGATGAGCGCGGAGACAGGCGTCGGACCGGCCATCGCGTCGGGCAGCCAGACGTACAACGGGATCTGCGCCGACTTACCGCACGCGCCGACGAAGAGCAGCAGGCAGATCGCCGTCGCCACGCCGGTGTACGCATGCGGGTTCGCGCTGACCAGCGCGAAGACCTTGCCGTAGTCGGCCGACCCGAACGTGTTGAAGATCAGGAAGAGGCCGAGGACGAAGCCGAAGTCGCCGATGCGATTGGTGATGAACGCTTTCTTCCCCGCGTCGGCGGCGAAGTTCTTGTCGTAGTAGAAGCCGATCAGCAGGTACGAGCAGAGCCCGACCCCTTCCCACCCCACGAACATGACGCCGTAGTTCGCGCCGAGCACGAGCAGCAGCATCATGAACATGAAGAGGTTGAGATACGTGAAGAAGCGCGTGTAGCCCTTCTCGTGCGACATGTAGCCGGTCGCGTAGATGTGGATCAGGAAGCCGATCCACGTGACGATCAGCAGCATCGTGCACGACAGCGGGTCGATGCGGAACGCGAAGTCGACGCCGAAGTCGGCGATCGCTTTCCCCGCATGCCCGAGTCCCGACGGGATCCAGGTGTAGTAGGTGTGCGTGAACGCCTCGTGGGTCCCGTGGCTGGTGTACGTGAAGACGACCCACGACGCGATGAGCGCCGACAGGCCGGTCGTCGCGAGGGCGAAGAAGTTCGTGATGGTGCGGTTCTTCGGGGTGTGCGGATTCGCATACGCGCGCGATCCGTTGATGAGCGCGCCGAGCGCGGGGAGGAGGACGATGAGGAGGAGGGCGCTAGCCATTCAGCGTCCTCGCTTCATCCACATTGATCGTGCTCTTCAGCCGGTACAGCTGAATGATGATGGCCAGCCCCACCGCCGCCTCCCCTGCCGCGACGGTGATGACGAAGATCGTGAAGACCTGCCCCTCGAGCGACGCGAAGCGGTGCGAGAAGGCGACGAGGTTGATGTTGACGGCGTTGAGCATCAGCTCGATGGCCATCAGCACGGTGATCATGTTCCGCCGGATGACGACGCCGATCAGTCCGACGGTGAACAGCGTCCCGGAGAGCATCAGGTACGCCTCGGTGGTCGGCGCAGCATCAGGCACTCATGGCCTCCTTCACTTCCTTCTCCGTCTCGACGCGATCGAGGATGAACTGCTGCGCCGTCTCTTCCTCGACCGCCGACAGCTCGCGCTTTCCGATCACGATCGCGCCGATCATCGCCACGAGGAGGAAGATCGACGCAACCTCGAACGGCACGAGGTAGTCGTTGTAGAGCGCCATCCCCACGGCCTCGGAGTTCGCATTCGTGCGATGCACGCGGCGATAGACGAACTTGCCCGGCACCTTCCGCGACTCCGTCCAGATCCGCTCCGAGACCCGCTTCAGCCGCGACTTGTCGAGCCGCTCGTCGTGATAGACGCCCGGTCGCACGACGCTGATGAAGAGGATGAAGAGCCCGAGGCCGACGGCGAAACCGCCCTTCCAGAAATTCGAGAGCACCTTCTCGTCGGGCAGATGCCGGACGTTGATCAGCATCACGACGAAGAGGAACAGGACCATGATGCCGCCCGCGTAGACGAGCACCTGCACGGCGGCGACGAACTCCGCGTCCTTCATCACGAAGAGGACGGCGACGCAGAGGAACGTCAGGAGGAGGAAGAGCGCCGAATGCACCGGGTTGCGCATCGAGATCACGAGGATCGACGACGCAACCGCGATCGTGCCGACGAGGAGGAAGACGGCGAGGGCCGGCGTCATTCGTGGCCTCCGGCGATCTGCTTCTGTCCTTCAATCTCCGCCGGCGCATCTTCATCCGGCAGCCCCGTGTACTTCGGACGGTCGTCCCAGTACTCGAGCTCCTGCATGTTGAAGTAGAGATCGTTGCGGTCGTACGACGCGAGCTCGTACGTCTTCGACGTCAGCCAGATCGACTTCGGCTTCGTCGGACAGGCCTCTTCGCACAGCGCGCAGAACATGCAGCGCTTGACGTCGATGTCGTAGCGGTCGAGGACCTTCAGCTTCTTCATCTTCCCGTCCACTTCGCGCTGCTCGTCGTGGACGTCGATGTAGATGATGTCGATGGGGCAGGCCTGCGCGCAGAGCTTGCACGCGATGCAGCGGTCGTAGCTGAAGCGGAACATGCCGCGGAAGCGATCCGCCGGCTCGAGCCGCTCCTCCGGATACCGCACCGTCACCTTCGGTTGAAACAGCTCGCGGACGGTGGTCTTCAGCCCCTCGAACAGATCGAGCAGCAGGAAGCGATCCGCCCAGCGCGGTTTCGGATGCTCAACTTGCATGGACCACCTTGTGCGCATGCGCCGTCTTCGTCGGGGAAGGCGCCGGCTTGCGGGAGAGGTAGAAGAAGATCGCGCCGATCGTCGCCAGGCCGATCCAGTACATCAGCCGCTCCTGCCCGATCAGGATGAAGATGCCGGTGACGACGATGTTCCCCAGCGCCAGCGGAATCATCCACTTCCATCCGAGATCCATCAGCTGATCGAAGCGGAAGCGCGGGAAGGTCGCGCGGAACCAGATGTAGACGAGCATGAAGAACATGACCTTCGCGAAGAAGATCGCGAAGCCGAGGAGCGCCCCGAACGTGCCCATGCTGATCAGCTTCGCGGTCGTCAGTCCGTGACCGTCGTACGCGATCGTCCATCCGCCGAGGAAGAGGATGGTCATCAGGCAGGAGTTGACGAGCATCGACGAATACTCGGCCAGCATGAAGAAGGCGAACTTCATCGCCGAGTACTCCGTGTGATAGCCGGCGACGAGCTCCGACTCCGCTTCCGGGAGATCGAACGGCGTGCGGTTGTTCTCCGCGTTCATGGAGACGAAGAAGATGAACGCCGCGACGATCTGCGGGAGAAGGTTCCACGCGTTGTTCGCCTGGTAGTTGACGATGTTCACGAGATCGAGGCTGCCGCAGATCATCAGCACGCCGACGATCGACAGCCCGAACGGAACCTCGTACGACACCATCTGCGCCGCCGAGCGAAGGCCGCCCATGAGCGAGTACTTGTTGTTGGAGGCCCAGCCGCCGAGGATGATCCCGTACACGCCGGTCGAGGTGAGCGCGAGGATCAGCAGCAGCGCGACGTTCACGCGCGCGGAGAGGAACATCGGCCCCGGGCCGAACGGGATCAGGCAGAAGACGATGAACGCCGGGATGAGCGGCAGCATCGGCCCGAGGAAGTAGGCGATCTTTTCGGAGCTCGAAGGAACGATGTCTTCCTTCAGCAGGAACTTGATCGGATCGGCGACGATCTGCAGCAGTCCGTGCCAGCCGACACGATTCGGGCCGAGGCGCGCCTGGATGAGACCGAGCAGCCGGCGCTCGACCCAGTTCATCGCCGCGACGATCACCTGCACGATGAGGAACGCGACGAGGAACTTGACCAGCGGCCAGACGAGATACTTCATCAGCGCGGCTTGCGTGATCATCGATCCACCTCGCCGAGAACGATGTCGATCGTTCCGATCAACGCCACCAGATCCGACACGAGGTGTCCCTTCGCCATTGCCGGCAGCGCCTGCAGGTTGACGAACGACGGCGGCCGCACGTGGCATCGATAGGCGTTCTGCGATTTACCGTCCGCGATGATGTAGTACCCGAGCTCACCTTTCGGCGATTCGATCGAGTGATAAACCTCGCCCTCGGGCGGCCGGACGACGCGCGAGATCTTTGCCTTGATGTCGCCCGCCGGCGTCGCCTTGATCAGCGGAATGCACTGCTCGATGATCCGCCGCGACTGCCGCATCTCGGCCATGCGGCAGAGGTAGCGGTCGTACGTGTCGCCGTTGATGCCGAGGGGCACCTCGAAATCGAGCTCCGCGTAGCACTCGTACGGCAGCGCTTTGCGGATGTCCCAGTTCACGCCCGAGCCGCGCAGCGGCGGGCCGGTCACGCCCCACTCGATCGCTTCCTCCGGCGAGATCACGCCGATGCCGATCGTGCGGCGCTTCCAGATCCGGTTGTTGGTCAGCAGCGACTCGTACTCGTCGACCGCCGCGTCGAACTTGCCGATGAACTCCTCGATGTCGTCGAGCCAGCCGGCCGGCGCATCTTCGGGCATGCCGCCGATGCGCATGCAGTTCAGCGTGAGCCGCGCGCCGCAGTAGGTCTCGAACAGGTCGAGGATCTGCTCGCGCTCGCGGAAACAGTAGAAGAACGGCGTCATCGCGCCGATGTCGATGGCGTGCGTGGCGAGCCAGAGGAGATGCGACGAGATCCGCTGCAGCTCGCTCAGGATCACGCGCAGCAGCTGCGCGCGCTTCGGGATCTGCGCCGTGATTCCCATCAGCTTCTCGACCGTCTCGACGAAGCCGAGATTGTTCGTGGCCGATGCGACGTAATCCATGCGGTCCGTGTGCGGGATGCACTGCGGATACGCCATGTGCTCGAACAGCTTTTCGGTGCCGCGATGGAGATACCCGATGACCGGCTTGGCGTTGATGATCCGCTCGCCGTCGACCGTCAGCAGCACGCGCAGCACGCCGTGCGTCGACGGATGCTGGGGGCCGAAGTTGATCTCCATTTCGTGGACGTCGAACATCGGTTACGCGACCCCCATCAGTTTCTTCAGCATCGACTCCGTCTCCGCTTCGCCGGGGACGCACAACGTGAGGTCCTTCGTCTCGCCCTTGGCGATCGCGTCCGCGTAACCCTCGCAATCCCAGCCGCACGCGGTGCAGTCGGTCTGGGCCATCGCGGCGAAGAGCTTGTCCTTGAGCGAGCCGTCTTTCGCCAGCTCCATCCGCTCGGGGAGCGCCTTTTCGGGATCGTGCCACGGCGCCTCGGGGGTCGGCACCGCGGTCTCCGCGACCACGCCCGCGAGCTCCGGATTCGGCGGCGCCTGTTCTTTTCCGCCCGCGATCTGCGCGGCCGGCCAGGTGCCGTAGCGCTTCCACTCGCCTTCGTAGATGTTGACGTCCTTGACGTCCTTGCCGGTCGATCCCGCTTTCGGCCCGCCACCCTCCGGGAAGACTTCCGGATAGATGCGCGCGCCGGTGTCGATGCCGCGAATCGGAAAGTCCTTGCGCAGCGGATGGCCGTTGAAGCCTTCCCACATCAGGATGCGCTCGAGGTTCGGATGACCGTCGAAGCGGATGCCGAGCATGTCCCACGTCTCGCGCTCGTGCCAGTTCGCCGTCTTCCAGACGCCGCTCACCGACGGGACGTTGTCGTCGGTCCAGACCTTCAGCCGCACGCGGTTGTTCTTCTGGAACGAGTAGAGCGTGTACGAGATGGCGAAGCGCGGACCGGTGTGGTTCGGATACTTCGAATAGTCCGCGCCGGCGAGATCGACGAGGTAGTTGAAGCCGTCGTCCTTGAACGCGCGGCAGACTTCGACGATGCGATTGCGATCGACCGTCAGCGTGATCTCTCCGACGAACTCCTTCGCCGCGGTGATCGCGTCGCCGGAACGCTCGGCCGCGCCGGCGATCAGCGGATCGCGGCGGATGTCCTCGAGCGAGCGCGCAGGCGTTGTCGTTTGCTCGGCCATTTACCCTTCGTACGCCTTCCCCGCCTCGGTCATCAGCTGCTTGAGCATGTCGAGGGTTTCTTCTTCACCCGGCACGCAGAGTGTGATGTCGAGCGTTTCGCCGGTGGCGATCGCCTTCGCGTAGCCTTCGCAGTCCCAGCCGCAGGCGCCGCAGTCGGTCTGCGCCATCGCCGCGAAGAGCTTCGTCTCGAACGCGCCGCCCATCTCCTGCGCCATCGCCATCCGCTCAGGCAGCGTCAGATCTTCGCGATGGAACGGCGCGGTCGGCGAGGCGCCGTCGGTGGCATCGCCCGGAACGACTTCCGGCGCCGCCGCGGCCTTGATCTCTTTCGCTTCTGGTGGAGGGACAGGCGTCCCCGCCTGTCCAGCCGGCGCAGCCGCCTTCGGCGCAGCAACGGGTGCCGGAGCCGCACTCTTCGGCTTCGGTTTCACTCCCGACACCGGCGCCGGCTTCAACTGCGCCGCCTGACCGGCCCGCAACGCCGGACCTTCATGCTCCGGCCGCAGCGAATCACGCACCGCCGCGCGGGCGAAGTCGTACGCCTCGCCCCCTTTGCGCAGCACGTGCATCTTCTCGATCTTCTTCTGCAGCTCCATCAGTCCCCAGATCAGCGCCTCGGGGCGAGGCGGACAGCCCGGGATGTAGACGTCGACCGGGATCAACCGATCGACACCCTGCGTCACCGCGTACGTGTCATACGGACCGCCGCACGTCGCGCAGGAGCCCATGGCGATGACCCATTTCGGATCGGGCATCTGATCCCAGAGGCGTCGGACGACCGGCGCCATCTTCTCGGTCACCGTGCCGGAGACGATCATCAAGTCAGACTGCCGCGGCGTCGCGCGAAAGACCTCCGCGCCGAAGCGCGCCATGTCGTGGCGAGGGTCGAGGACCGCCATCATCTCGATCGCGCAGCAGGCCAGGCCGAACTGCATCGGCCAGAGCGACGACTTCCGCGCCCAGTTGAATAACTTGTCTACTTTTGTGGTGAGGAAACTCCCCGAGGAGTCGAAGCGGCTCTCGATCAGACCCATGAAAGGACCTTCCTCTTCCAGGCGTAGAAGTAACCGATCAGGAGAATCGCGAGGAACACCGCCATCTCGACGGCTCCGAACAGACCGAGCTGTTTGAACCGGATCGCCCAGGGGAAGAGGAAGACCGTCTCGACATCGAAGACGATGAACAGCACCGCGATCAGGAAGTACCGCACCGAGAAGCGATGATCGAAGGCCAGAGACGTGGCCGGAACACCGCACTCGTACGGCTCGAGCTTGACTTTGCCGCCACGCGAGGCCCGGATGAGGGGGGTGATGATGAAGAGGGTCAGCACCGGGACTGATAGCACGATGAGAGCGGCCACCAGCAGCACTGAGTAGTTCGCCATATGTCGTCTAAGTTGAGACCGGACGTAATTGTAAACGGCGAAGGTCGAGAGTCAAGGAATGATGTTGCGTTGAAAACTCCACCCTTCCAACGGCACTCCTCTCCCCTGCACCAGAACCCGAATCTCCTCGCCGATTCCGTCCGGAAGGACGAGCCGCCGTGCCTCTTCCCGCGCCTCGCGAAGCTCCAGCGCGGCCTCGACCGACTCCGGTTTCAGGTCGTCGAGCGGCGCGAACAGCGGATGTTCGGTGATGCCGAGGGAGAGGAGGAACTTCGCCTGGCGATCGAAGTAGAGCGTGGTGGCGCCGAGCTCCTCGCCTGCTCGAATGAGATCGTCGAAATTGATGTGCGCCGTCAGGTCCTGCTCGCCGGGGTTCGCCAGCAGATCCCGCGTCACCCGCTGCTGCGCGTACGACGCCGCCGTTCCGAAGCGCCTGATCCGCGGATGGAACAGCTGCCGCGCCCGGTATCCATAATCAAAGGAGACGATCAACGCGTGCTCGGAGAACGACGCGATCTCGCGGTAGAGGCCGCCCCAATCGAGCGCAACGTCCGCGAACTGCCCATCCTCGAGCGTGATCCCGTGCGACGCGAAGTAGTCGTCGTACACCTCCGGCGCTTCGTGCTCGACCCAGTCGAGGTTCGCGTCGATCCACAGCTCGTGCAGCTCGCGCCCCCGCATCACCAGACGCGCAAACGGCAGCGCATCGAAGAGCTCGTTTGAAAAGAGGAGATGCATCCCGTCGCGCGGGACGTCGAGCAGGCTGTTTCCCCGGGTGCGATCGAGTCCGAACCAGCGCACATCTGCCTCGGTCGTCCGCGCTACATCCTTTACTAGCGAGCCCGTCCCGCAGCCGATGTCCACAAAGGAGCACACCGCGCCTTCGGCACGGGCCACAAATTCGCCGATCAGCCTGCTGACGGCGAACGCGAACACCGGGCTGAGCGCCGGCGAAGTGACGTAATCACCCTCTTTTCCGACCGGATGGAGCGGACGCGAGTAATAACCTGCCTCGGGGTGATAGAGCGCGATCTCGACGAAGTCGCGGAACGATAAGTCACCGTATTGCAGCAGGTTGCGCAGCACGCGCATCGTCGGCGAGAGCTCCGTCATGGGTCGCTATCGTACACCCCGGCAGGCATTTGTTGATGGCAGTAATCCAAGCATGGCAAGCACGTTGAAACCAATATCGGCAGACACACGGGAGGATCCAAAAATGAAGAAACTACTCGCAACCGTTTTGACCGTCATGCTGGCAGTGCCGGTCTTCGCCCAGACCGATGATCACGCGAAAGCCAAGAAGGGCGCCGTGATCGGCGGAACCCTCGGCGCGGTGGTCGGCGCGGTCATCGGCAACAACCGCGGCCATCACAGCTCCAAGCGCGGTGCGGTCGTCGGCACCGTGGCCGGCGCGGCAGCCGGCGCGATCGTCGGCGCCATGATGGACAAGCAGGAGCGTGAGCTCCGCCAGATCGACGGCGTCAACGTCACGCGTACCGCCGACGACGAACTGAAGGTCACGGTGAAGAACGACGTGCTGTTCGACTTCAACTCCGCCGGCCTCCGCTCCGCCTCGCGCAGCGCGCTGAACGAGATGGCCGACGTCTTCAACCGTTACCCCAACACCACGATCTCGGTTCAGGGCTACACCGACTCGACCGGCACCGCGGCGTACAACGAGCGTCTCTCGGAGCGCCGCGCGGCCTCGGTCTCGAACTACCTCGATGACCTCGGTGTCCGCTCCTCGCGCATCCGGACCATCGGCTACGGCGAAACGCACCCCCGTGCGTCCAACGCCACCGCCAGCGGCCGTCAGTTGAATCGACGCGTCGAGATTCACATTCACGCAAACGCGTAACATTCCGCGGGCGCTCCGAAAGGGGCGCCCGATTTTTTGGGAGGTACCAAATCGTGCTCCGTAAATCCTCAGTCCTTCTCCTCGCAACCCTCTTCACACTCTCCTGCGTCTCCGCCGACGATCCGAATCAGAGAGCGAAGCGCGGCGCCGCCATCGGCGCGGCCGCCGGAGCAGTCGCCGGCGCGGTCATCGGCAATCAGAGCGGCAGCAATCGCACCGGCGCGGTCGTCGGCGCGGCAGTCGGTGCCGCGGTCGGCGGTGCGGTCGGCCACCGGATGGATCAGCAGCAGCAGGAGCTGCAGCAGATCCCCGGCGTCGAAGTGACCCGTCCGGCCGAGAACCAGATCGACGTCAAGCTCACCAGCGACGTCCTCTTCGACTACAACTCGTCGTCGCTCCGCCCCGAGTCGCGCGCCACGCTCGGCGATCTCGCCACGAACTTCCGCCGCTACACCGACGAGATCATCGACGTCGAGGGCCACACCGACTCGACCGGCACGCCCGACTACAACCAGGGACTCTCCGAGAAGCGCGCCGATTCGGTGAAAGGCTTCCTCGTCGATGAAGGCGTCGCGTCGTCGCGCGTCAACGCGGTCGGCTACGGCGAAACGCGACCGAAGGCGTCGAACGACACGCCGGAAGGCCGCCAGCTGAACCGCCGCGTGGAGATCCACATCAGATCGACGCAGCCGTAACCGGCGACTGCCACGACCCCGCGCTCCACAGCAACTCCAACCGCGCTGCGCGCTCGAGCAATCGGGCGCGCAGCGTTTCGGCATCCGGCAGGCGCAGCGCCTTCGCCACCTCCTCCAGCAACGCCTCGCGGAGAAACCACGGCACGCTGACCATCCGCGCGGTGCTCCAGGGCCGCCATTCGAAGCCATGCTGCGACGCCTCGTCCGGCAGCAGCTCGCCGCGAAGAAACAGAAAGTAATCAGCCGCGACGAACTCGTCGAACGGCATCCGCGCCAGCGGTCCTCGCGTGTGGCGCGCCTCGAGCAGCTCCGCGTGCACCGACAGCACGCCGCGCTTCTCCCCCAGCTCGTCGAGCGAATCGAGGTACTCGGAGTAGATGCTCCAGCGCTGCTCGAGCAGATCGCCCGCCATCCGCCAGCGACGCTCGTGCAGCAACGCCGCGAACAGCGTCACCACCATCTCGTGCCCGACGAAGCGGAAGTAGTCGAAGTCGCCCGGCTCGAAGCGGCTCGGCGCCGGCGGACCGTAACGCTCGAACAACGGCTCGAGCGATTTGAACAGCGCCAACACCACGCCCGGATCGCCCGCCGCGGCCGCGGCCTGCGCCAGCCGCGTGAAATCGTCGACCGCCGGCGCGCTCGCATCGATCGAGGCAAAGAGCTCCGCCGGCTTGCGCGGCTCGCATGCGACGAGCGAGCGGATGATCTCGCCGCTCGCACGATTGACGATCATGATCCGCTTCGCGCGCGATCCCTTCACCGCATCGATCGCCGATTCGATCGCATCGCCGCGATGCTCGTGCCCCTCGCGGGTCTCCTCCTGCAGTAATCCGAGCCGCATGGCGCGTGTCACCGCATCGCGCCGCGAGCGCGCGCCGAGCTTCGCGTAGAGGTTGTGCAGATGGGTCTTGATGGTGTGCGTCCAGACGCCGAGGCGGCGGGCGATTTCTTTGTTCGGGAGGTCTTCCGCGAGGAGGCGCAGCACCTGCGCTTCGCGTTGCGTCAACAGCTCGGCGGCGGCGGGCGCGCGGCGCAGCTCGCGGGCGAGTGCGTGAATCCGTCCGCCGACCATCGCCACCACGCGTGCGGACGTCACCGTGTGCCGCGAGCGGATCGCGCGGATCAATTGCGGCAGCGTCGCATCACCATCGATCCACGCGCTCGCTCCTGCTTCGAACACCGACACGACGCGATCATCGTCGGCGTGCGCGATCACCGCCACGATCCCGCGCACCTCGCCCGTTTCGCGGAGGCGGCGGATCCACGGAATCGCGTCTTTCGCCGAGCCGGCGTCGAGCACCACCACATCCGCGCCGCCGCGCAGCTCGAGGATCGCGTCATCGGACAACGGCACGGCCAGTGCGATCTCGATTCCGGCGCGCTCCAGCGCCGCGCGCATGGCATCGGCGAAGAGCTCGCACGAGGCGAGCACCGCAACCGCCGCGCGCTCACTCATCGAGCCAGCCCTGGCGTCGCGCATGCTCCACCGCCTCGATCCGGCGCGCGACGTCGAGCTTGCGGAAGATGTTCTGCACGTGGTTCTTGATCGTGTGGTACGAGAGCGAGAGCCCCGCGGCGATCTGCTTGTTGCTCAAGCCGCGAGCCATCAGTCGCAGGATGTCGAGCTCGCGCGTCGAAAGGCGCAGCGTCTCCAGCGTCTCCGTGCGGCGGCGCAGCTGGGACAGCTCGGCAAGCCTCGCGAACATCGCGTATGTCACCGCCGGCGATGCCGCCATCTCCCCGCGAGCGGCGAGTGCGAGTCCGTCGCGGAACTCGACCATCGACGCGGTGCGCGGGATGTAGCCATGCGCGCCCGCCTCGATGAAGCGGAGGATCGACTCGTGCGTCTCCTCCATCCCGAACACGAGCAGCTTGACGTCGTGATACTCGCGCGCGAGCCGTCCGATGAGCGCCAGTCCCTCGTCTTCGCGTCCGTCGACGTTGATGACCACGACCTCGGGCTGCAGTTCCGCGATCTGTTCGCCGATGTCGGTCCCGTCGACCGCGTCGCGCATCTGCAAAGACTCATCGTCGCGAAAGGCCTCGGAGAGACATTCGCGGAAGAGACGGCCGAAACCAGCGAGTAAGAACGTAATCGAGGGCACGGGGGAACCTGCCCTCAGAAGAGTAGCCGCGACGATCGACTCAGCGCTGTGTAGAGAGCGTGCACGGAAGGGTCCGTGCGGCCTTTCTTCGCGTCGTAGAAACAAGCTACGTGATGGAGATCGCCCTGCACATTCATATTGATGGATTTCCCGCCCGCGATTGTGCGGATGACGCCACGGCCGCAACACGGGGAGGAAGAACTAAAAGCGATGGATTTCTGGCACTAGTCATGGCCACCAGCTCGTCCCAAATTGGGCCACCCGGCCCATGGCGCCGAAAAGGAGGCGCGAGGAACACTGACTCGCCGGCACGCCGCCGCGCTTCCCGCATCCCCGCTCGGAGGGTGTGGCTCCTAAGCGCGGGCGGCGTGGCGGCAGCAGGTGGACGCCCGGAAATGGCCGCGAATGGGATTGATTGTCCTCCAAGCGAGATTGATCCCATCGGCCATGGCATTCATCCCGTCTCCGATGGGATTCAATGTCCTCGAGGCGAGATTCATCCCATCCGCGATCACATTCATCCCACGCGCGATGGAATTCAATGTCCTCCAGGCGAGACTCATCCCATCCGCGATGGGATTCATCCCGTGCGCGATGGGATCAATTCGATCCGCGATGGGATGAATGCGGCGGCGCGTGGCATGAAAATGAATTCACGCTGGAGAAACGCGACGCCGCGCGGAATCTGTGAAAAGTCCTAGACCAAAGATCGCATCCCCGATATCGAACAAGCGATCTACTGCCGCTCGATCGACTCGCGCATGACCTCGCGCAGCGTGCTGCGCTTCACGAGTGCGGCCGCGGTCCGCTCCAGCACGCGGCGCTCGCGCGCATCGAGTCTGCCGACCACGTCGAAGCCGCTGTCGACGACGCGGCCGGTCTCGCGGTCGAAAGCCACCGTCGCCAGGACGAAGCCGTCTTTCACTTCGAGTCCACGCACGTGGGTCTCGCGATCGGCGGTGATCTTCACCACCTCGCGCGAGATCAGTCTTCGTCCCTGCGTGCTGAGGACCCAGGTGGCGACGACGAGGTCGCGGAGGGGCGGCGGCCAGCGGGCCCACTCCTCCCGGATCGGCGCCAGCACGATGTCGCAGCGGCGGAACTGAAGTTCTTCCGTGGCTGCGGAGGTGCGCCACAGCTCGCGGCCGTGCGTTTCGTCGGCGGCGTAAAAGTAGAGCTCACCGTTCACCTCGACCGCGCGGCTGGGCAGGGAGCCGGGTCCGGCCGAGGCGTCCTGCGGCATGATGTTCTTGAGGAGCGCAGCCGTCGTGCCGTCGAACAGATATGGCTCCTTGTCCTTGAAGTTGTCGTAGAAGCCGGAGAAGAAGAGCCGGTCGGCAGAATTGAAACGGCTCGTCTGACCGACGGCCGATGGGAGCTGGCCGCTCACCTGCTTCACCGCCGCGCCGTCAAGTCGCCACCAGCCATCCGATCTGAAGTAAAGCTTGCCTTTGTACTCCGCGTAATCGTTCGGCTGGCTGAAGGAATTGGCATCGCCGGGAAAGACGAAGACCTGCGCCGGCGGTTTCTCACCGTCGTATCGCCAGAGCTCGTCCTGCTCGAGGAAAGCCTCTTTCGGGGCGACCACGCTGAAATAGAGCTCGTCCTCGAAGACGGTGAGATTCATCTGGTATGACACGGGAAATCCGGAGGCCAGCGCCTTGATGACGCTGACGCTCGATCCATCGTAGGACCGCAGTTCGTAAAGCGGAGCCTCGCCGACGAAGTAGAGCTTTCCTTTGAATACGGCGAACGGCGAGGCGGTGATGCCGTCATCGAGTATTGGTTCGGAAATCTCCTTGACCGGTTCCGCGGCCGTGCCGTCGAAACGCCACACGGCAAGATCGGACGCCGCTTTGCGGGTGAAGTAGATCGCGTTGCCATACACGACCGTCGACAGAATGGTTCCGCCCGCGGCTCCGGGAGTGGTTTCGGCGGCGAGCGTGACCGACTGGCCGTCGTAGCGAAACAACTCCTCGCCGGTCGCGGGCGTCGACGCCGCGAAGTAAAGCCTCTTCTGAAAAACGATGAACGCGTGCGGGAAGGAGCCCGCTGAGCCGGGCGCCAGATTCACCACCTGCGAAGGCGCCACTCCTTTCGACACGCGCCAGAGCTCCGAACCGGTGTGGCCGTCGTTGCCCTGGAAGTAGAGCGCGTCCTGGTACGCGGCCATGAATTCGTCACGGCGCGAGAAGCCGAACGAGATCATCGCTGCGTCCGCCTTCCCGGGATTGAGGTCCGTCACCCGCGCCGTCTGCCGCATTTCGGCAAGACATTGCCGGCTCCAGTGCGCCCACGCCGGCGTCGTCGCACCCAGGACCAAAAGCAGGACCGCTCCGAATCTCGTTTTCGTCATCAGACAGTATTCACCTCATTCGCGCCGCGTGCGCGCCGTCCCGCCCGCACGTGTAGCATTCCCTCCTGCCGTGCGTGCCGAAGAAGCCCTCCGCGTTCGTATCCCGCGTGTCAGCGTTGAACGCGGCGACAAGTACTACGACGAAGGGCGCGTCTCGCGCATCACGTCCGATCGCGGCGTGATCGAGGGCACGGTGATCGGCAGCCGGCCGTACTCCGTCGCCCTGATCCTTGGCAGCGACGACCATCTGATCGTCGATTGCGAATGTCCGTTCTACGAGCGCGAGCTGGAGCCGTGCAAGCACATCTGGGCGCTGATCCGCGCGGCGAGTGCACAGGACCTCTTGCCGGATCACGAGCTGGTGCTCGAAGCGGGCGACGTCGACGACGACGAGCCGCCCGCACTGCGCTATGGACGCTCGTCGCATGCGACGTGGGAGCGCTTCCTCCAGGCGCTCGGCCCCGCGCTGCACAAGTCGTTTCCGGTACGCAACGCGCCCGACGAAATCGCGTACGTGATCAACCCGTCCGCCGGCTCGCACGCGCTGCTGCTGCGCATCCTCGGGCGGGCGCGGCGGAAGAACGGCGAGTGGGGAAAGTGGAAGCCGATCTCGCTGCGGCTCGACGACCTGCAGGCACTCGATGCGTTCGATCGCGAGAGCATCGCGCTGCTCAATCACGGCTACAACGTCGAGTCGTCGATCGTCATCACGCCGGCGACGACGGCGTGGTGGATCGAACGGCTCGCCACCGCCCGGCGGCTGGTCGACGCCGACATGCAGCCGATCGCGTGGGATGACGGGCCGCCGTGGAAGTTCCGCGCCGAGATCACGAGCAACGCCTCGACGTATCAGATCTCCGGCTCGATCGAGCGCGACGGCACGACGCTGCCGCTCGATGACGTCGACTCGATCGCCAACGGCATTCTGATCAGCGGCGGACGCGCCAGCCGCTTCGACGACGGCGGCCGCTCCGACTGGCTGAACGCGTTGCGCGTGAGCGGTCCGATCGAAGTGCCGCACGCCGACGCCGAACGTTTTCGAGAAGCGCTGCTCCGCGCGCCGATCGCCGGCATCAAGCTCCCCGAGGAGCTCGGGTGGGATCTGGTGGAGACGGGGCCGCGGCCGGTGCTCTCGCTGCAACGCGACGAGTGGATGAGCGAGCTGATCGGCGAAGTCTTCTTCGTGTACGACGAGTGGCGCGTCGCGAGCCGCTCGGGCGAGCTGCAGAAATCGATCGGACGGAAGCTCATTCGGCGCAATCGCGCGTTCGAAGACGCGCATCGCTCGCGGCTCGTCGCCCTCGGCGCCATCGGCACGCGCGAGGGCTATCGCGTCCGCCTGGCGCAGCTCGAGGAGCTGGTGCGGACGCTGACGAACGAGCACTGGTCGATCGAGATCGACTCGGCTCCGCTGCGCGTCAGCGACGACTTCGACGTCGAGATCTCCAGCGGCATCGACTGGTTCGACATGAACGTCAGCGCGAGCTTCGGCGAGACGCGGCTCGAGCTGCCGGAGCTGCTCGCAGCAGCCGAGGCGCGGCGGGGATTCGTGCGGCTGCGCGATGGGTCGTTCGGCATCGTGCCGAGCCGCTGGGTCGAGTCGCTGGCGCCGGTGATCGAGTTGGGGAAACGCGAGGGGAACGGGCTGCGGTTTCGGACGTACCAGTCGCGCGTCGTCGATGCGTTGCTGCAGGTCGGAGGACAGGCGAGGGCGCCTGTCCCCACACTGGAAGCGCCGCAACCGCAACAGGAGCCGCCGACGCTGAAGGCCGAGCTGCGCGAATACCAGCGCGCCGGACTGGGATGGCTGCAGTTCCTCCGCGCGTCGCGCATCGGCGGCTGCCTCGCGGACGACATGGGGCTCGGCAAGACGGTGCAGACGCTCGCGCTGCTGGAAGCGATGCGCGCGGAAGGGGTCGCGCGGCCGTCGCTCGTCGTCGCACCGCGCTCGCTTCTCTTCAACTGGGCGGCGGAAGCGGCGCGCTTCGCACCGCAGCTGCGCATCCGCGAGCATCACGGCACGGAGCGGATGCGCGATGCGTTCGCCGATTGCGACGTCGTGCTCACGACCTACGCCACGATGCGCCTCGACATCGAGCATCTCGCCGCGGTCGACTTCGAGTACGTCATCCTCGACGAAGCGCAGGCGATCAAGAACGCGTCGAGCCAGGTGGCGAAGGCGAGCCGCCAGCTGCGTGCACATCATCGCCTCGCGCTCAGCGGCACGCCGATCGAGAATCACCTCGGTGAGCTCTGGTCGCTCTTCGAGTTCCTCAATCCCGGACTCCTCGGCACCTCGCGCTGGTTCCAGCGGACGTTCGTGGCGAAAGGGACGCCGCCCGAGCGCCGCGAAGCGCTGGCCCGCGCGATGCGGCCGCTCATCCTGCGCAGGACGAAGGAGCAGGTCGCGCCCGAACTTCCGGAGCGCACGGAGCAGACGCTCTACTGCGAGCTCGAAGGGCAGCAGCGGAAGATCTACGACGAGCTGCGCGATCACTACCGCGCCGCGCTCCTCGGAAAAATCCAGAAGGCCGGCATCGACAAGTCGCGGATGCAGATCCTCGAGGCGCTGCTCCGCCTGCGCCAGGCGGCATGTCATCCGGCGCTCATCGATCCGCAAAGCGATTCGCCGAGCGCGAAGAGCGAGCTGCTCATCGAGGAGGTCCGCGACATCCTCGACTCCGGCCACCGCGCGCTGATCTTTTCGCAGTTCACCTCGTTCCTGGCGATCGTGCGCGACGCGCTCGACGAGGAGGGCGTGCCGTACTGCTACCTCGACGGCAAGACGAAGGACCGGCAATCGCTGGTGGAGGAGTTCCAGAGCGACGACGGTCCGCCGCTCTTCCTGATCAGCCTCAAGGCGGGCGGCCTCGGGCTCAATCTGACCAACGCCGACTACATCTTCCTGCTCGATCCGTGGTGGAACCCGGCGGTCGAGGCGCAGGCGATCGACCGCGCGCATCGCATCGGACGGGTGCGTCCGGTGGTCGCCTACCGGCTCATCGCGCGCGACACGGTGGAGGAGAAGATCCTCGAGCTGCAGTCGCGCAAGCGGGAGCTGGCGGATTCGATCATTTCCGAGGACAACAGCGTGCTGAGGAAACTCGAGGTGGAGGACCTGGAGCTGTTGCTGTCGTAGCAAGCAACGTCCCTCTCCCCGGGCACGGGGAGAGGGTGCCGCAGGCGGGTGAGGGGTCTCCGTGGCGCGGCGAACGACCCCCTCATCCGCCTGCGGCACCTTCTCCCCCGTACGCGGGGGAGAAGGACATTAAGGCGTGCTAGAATCCGCGCGCCCTAAGCAACCCGTCCTCTGGGAATTCGTGTAGGACGGGATCTCACCGAAACAACTTAACGGAGGAACTATGAAGTCGTGGATCATGCGTGTGCTGGTCCTTGCGGCGATTGCGATGTGTGTCGCCGGCCTCGCGGGTGCACAGGAGTCGCATCCCTCGAGCAATCCGGCCGTCGCGCCACAGGAATCGAATCTCGCCGGACAGCCGGTCGAGGCACGCACCGAGGCCAATTTGGTGCTGCCGGATCTCAGTGCGGTCAGTTTCCTCGGCATCACGGGCAGCAAGCTGCTCATGGCCGGTCTGATCGTCTGCGTCCTCGGGCTGCTCTTCGGTTTCGTCATCTACATCCAGCTCAGGAACCTGCCGGTGCATCGCTCGATGCGCGAGATCTCCGAGCTGATCTACGAGACCTGCAAGACCTACCTCCAGACGCAGGGCAAATTCATCCTGCTCCTCGAGGTCTTCATCGGCATCATCATGGTGTTCTACTTCGGCGTGCTGCGGCATTACGGCTTCACGCGGACGGCGATCATCATCTTCTTCTCGCTCGTCGGCATCGCCGGCAGCTACGGCGTGGCCTGGTTCGGCATCCGCGTCAACACGTTCGCCAACTCCCGTTCGGCGTTCGCCTCGCTGCGCGGCAAGCCGTACCCGACGTACGACATCCCGCTGAAGGCGGGCATGTCGATCGGCATGCTGCTCATCTCCACCGAGCTCGTGCTGATGCTCCTCATCCTCCTCTTCGTGCCGCGCGCGTACGCCGGACCCTGCTTCATCGGCTTCGCCATCGGTGAGTCGCTCGGCGCGGCCGCGCTGCGCATCGCCGGCGGCATCTTCACCAAGATCGCCGACATCGGCTCCGACCTCATGAAGATCGTCTTCAACATCAAGGAAGACGACGCGCGCAACCCGGGGGTCATCGCCGACTGCACGGGCGACAACGCAGGCGACTCGGTCGGACCTACTGCTGATGGATTTGAGACCTACGGCGTCACCGGCGTCGCGCTCATCACCTTCATCCTCCTCGCCGTGCAGGACGCCACGGTCCAGACGCAGCTCCTGGTCTGGATCTTCGTCATGCGCGTGCTGATGATCATCACCTCCGCCGTCTCGTACTGGCTGAACAACGCCATCGCCTCGGCCAAGTACAAGAACGTCGATCACTTCAACTTCGAGCATCCGCTCACGTCGCTGGTCTGGATCACCTCGATCCTCTCCGTGGCCGTGACCTTCATCGTCTCCAAGCTCCTCATCCCAAATCTGGGCGGCGACACGACGATGTGGTGGAAGCTCTCCGCGATCATCACCTGCGGCACGCTCGCCGGCGCGATCATCCCGGAGCTGGTCAAGGTCTTCACCTCGACCGAGTCGCGTCACGTGAAGGAAGTCGTCACCGCGTCGCGTGAAGGCGGCGCCTCGCTCAACATCCTGGCGGGCCTCATCGCCGGCAACTTCAGCGCCTACTGGATGGGCATCACCATCGCCGGCCTGATGGGCGTCGGCGCGTGGATCAGCAGCATGTTCCCCGTCGGGGCCGGCGCGCTGATGATCGCCCCGGCGATCTTCGCCTTCGGCCTCATCGCCTTCGGCTTCCTCGGCATGGGCCCGGTGACGATCGCCGTCGACTCGTACGGTCCGGTCACGGACAACGCGCAGTCGGTGTTCGAGCTCTCCACCATCGAGACCATCCCCGGCATCGAGGACGAGGTCAATCGCGACTTCGGCTTCCGGCCGCAGTTCGAGAAGGGGAAGGAGTACCTCGAGGCGAACGACGGCGCGGGCAACACGTTCAAGGCGACGGCCAAGCCGGTGCTCATCGGCACCGCGGTCGTCGGCGCCACCACGATGATCTTCTCCATCATCGTCATGCTGACCAACGGCCTGACGGTGGATATGGACAAGCTCTCGCTGCTCCACCCGCAGTTCCTCCTCGGACTCGTCGTCGGCGGCGCGGTGATCTACTGGTTCACCGGCGCGTCGACGCAGGCCGTCTCCACCGGCGCCTACCGCGCAGTCGAGTTCATCAAGGCCAACATGAAGCTCGACGCCGGCGCCACGAAGGCCTCGGTCGAAGACTCGAAGAAGGTCGTCGCCATCTGCACGCAGTACGCGCAGAAGGGCATGTTCAACATCTTCCTCACCGTCTTCTTCTCGACGCTCGCCTTCGCCTGCTTCGAGCCGTTCTTCTTCATCGGCTACCTGATTTCCATCGCGCTGTTCGGTCTCTACCAGGCCATCTTCATGGCCAACGCCGGCGGCGCCTGGGACAACGCGAAGAAGATCGTCGAGGTCGAGCTGAAGGAGAAAGGCACGCCGCTGCACGCCGCGTGCGTCGTCGGCGACACGGTCGGCGATCCATTCAAGGACACGTCGTCGGTGGCCATGAACCCGGTCATCAAATTCACCACCCTCTTCGGCCTTCTCGCCGTGGAGCTGGCGGTGGAGATGACGAAAAACGGACAGGGCGGTCTCACCCGCATCCTGTCCGTCGTCTTCTTCGTGATCTCGATGTTCTTCGTCTATCGCTCGTTCTACGGAATGCGCATTCAGAGCGAAAACTAAGCAACCCTCAGTGGGGCGGGTTCACGGACCCGTCCCACTACCTGGTTCCTCCCACCCGCCTTCGCCCGATACAACGCCTCGTCCGCCGCCTGCATGGCGCCGAAGTACGAGCCGCTGCGCCGCGCCGACCCACACACCCCGGCCGAGAACGAGCAGTAGACCGTCGTGCCGTCGAGCGTCGTGTGGCCGATCGCCGCGAACTCCTCGCGCAGCCGGTCGACGAGCCGCACCGCTTCGTCGTCCGACACGTCGTCGACGAACAGCGCGAACTCCTCGCCGCCGTAGCGGCTGATGGCATCGGAGACGCGGACGTGGGCGCGCAGGAACGACGCGAGCCGCGCCAGCACCTGATCGCCGAACGCGTGTCCGTAGCTGTCGTTCAGCATCTTGAAGTAGTCGACGTCGATCATCGCCACCGCCCCTTCGAGGTCGTCCCGCCGGCGCATCCACGCCTCGACCTGGCGCCGGAACGCGCCGCGATTGAGCAGGCCGGTGAGGCTGTCGCGATCGAGGAAGTGGCGGATCTGCCGCGCGCGCTGCACGCGCGCTTCGACCGCCGCGAGCAGGAGATTCGGTGCGATCGGCTTCTCGATGTGATCGTCGCCGCCGGAGCGCATCGCCTCGATGCGCGTCTGCATCTCGCGCTCGCTGGTCAGAAACAGGATCGGCGTCGTGTGATGCTCGTCGAGCTGCCGCGCGAATCGCGCCAGCTCGTAGCCGCTGACGCCCGGCAGCAGGATGTCCATCAGGATGAGGTGCGGCGCGAAGCTGGCGAGCTCGCTCTCGAAGTCCTTCGGATCGTGGCAGGAGCGAACCTCGTACCCCGCGCTCTCCAGCACCGTGCGGAGGTACTCCGACTCGGCGGGATCGTCTTCCACCGACAGGATGCGCGCCACCGTGTCGTCGCGTGATTCGACGAGCGAGCGGAGCCGGCGGATCACCGCGTCGTAGTCGAGCGGCTTCCCGAACCAGGCGTCGGCGCCGGAACGGATTCCTTCGACCTTGTCGCGGAACTCCTCCCGCGCGCTGAGGATGAAGACCGGCGCGTTCTCGCGCTCCGGCATCTCGCGCAGGCGCGACACCGCTTCGTAGCCGCAGCCGTCGCGCAGACCGACGTCGATGATCAGCGCATGCGGTGGCGCGATCGACATCGAGGTCAGCGCTTCCTCCAGCGTGAAGGCGGAGAGGACGTTGAAGCCTTCCTGCGTGAGCCGCGGCCCGAGGGCGGAGTGAACGTCGACGTCGTCCTCGACCAGCAGCACGTCGTACACCTTGCGCGCCGCGCGCTCCGGCTCGTGATCCGGCTCCACGAGCTTCAGCTTGAAGGTCGAGCGATGCAGCGCGCAGACCTCGGCGTCGATGAACGCGAACAGCGCGCGCCAGCGGCGGATCTGGTCCGCCGTCACCGACTCGCCCCCCTTGATCAGCAGGCGGCACTCCCCTTCCCCTCGCGAGCCGGCCGAGTTGATCAGCTCGAAGCCGTCGATGCCGCCTACTCCGGCGAAGCCGTGGAAGCGGCGCATCAGCTCGCGCAGCGAATCGATGTCCGACGCGTTCCGCTCCAGCTTGCGCAGGAAGTGTTCGGCCTCGGCGAGACGCACCTCGGACTCGCGCACGAACGTGGCGATGATGGAACCGATCGACAGGATCGTCATGCGCACACCTCCATCGGAGTCACCCGCTTCAGCGCCGCGGCGAGCTCCGGAACTTTGATCGGCTTGACCAGAAACTCGTCGACGCGGAACGTCTTGAACGCCTCGGCGCGATGCTGGAGCCTGGTGAAGAGCGACGTCATGAGGATGACTTTCGTCGACTCCGCGCGCTCCGACGACTTGATCCGCAGCGAGAGCTCGCGGCCGTCCATCTTCGGCATCAGCGCGTCGGTGATGACGATGTCGACCGGCTGCTGCGCCCAGATGCTCAGCGCTTCCTCGCCGTGCGCCGCGGTCAGCACACGCCAGCCCCATCGCTCGACCAGCGAGGCGACGAGGGAACGATTCAGCTCATCGTCATCGACGACCAGCACGAGTCGCGCGTCCGCATGTTGCTGCTGCGCGGCGGCTGCTGTCCGGAAGCGCTCCGGATGCTCGCGAATACTCCGAGGCGCGGCCGTCCAGAATCGTCGCTTGTACGGCAGCGGCGCGGAGCAGAAGCAATGCAGGCAGGACGGGCAGACGAGCGTGCGGCTGATGCCGGCGCACGAGCACCAGAGAGGACATTGCAGGTCGTACGGCTTCGAGCACTTGAGGCAGCGGAGAATCGGCTGGTTGTTCATGATCGACAGCCACACAGGGCAAGGTGACGGCCAACATGGCCCGGCTCGTAAATGGCCGATAATCTTGCGGTTACGGAATTTGCCGTCTTCGAAGCGTGTCCAGAGCACTTACATCCGTCCGAAATTCGGACATTTTTCGCAGGAGCTGAAAACCATGAAACGAATCGCCCTCGCCGCCGCCCTTCTCTTCCCTCTTCTCGCTCTCGCCGACGACGCCACGATCAAGCGCGGCGCCGCGCTCTCCGACGCGAAGCCGACGCCGGTCGCCGACGTGATCAAGACCCCCGAGGCCTACAAAGAAAAGCCGGTGCTCGTCGAAGGAACGGTGACGAACGTCTGCACGAAGATGGGCTGCTGGATGGAGCTCGAAGGAATGCGCGTCACGTTCAAGGACTACGGCTTCTTCGTCCCGAAGACGTCGAAGGGCTACGCCGCGCGCGCCGAGGGCGTGACGCAGGTCGAGACGCTGTCGAAGGAAGAAGCGGATCACCTGGCGGGCGAAGGCGCCAAGCTGCACCGCAACGCCGACGGCACCGCGACCGAGGTGACGTTCATCGCGAACGGCGTCGAGCTGACGAAGAAGTAAAGTAAAGGTTGGAGGGTCAGGTCTGGAAACTTAACTTAACGCGTGGGTGGTGGTCGTTAAGTTAAGTTTCCAGACCTGACCCTCCAACCTTTACCTCAGCGCTTCGAAGTAGGCGACGAGCTTCGGGGAGAAGGCGCTCTTGTCGAGCCGCAGGTCGCGCTGCAGTTTCAGGGCGGCGCGGAAGTCCGACTTCGCGGATGCGAGCAACGCGTCCGGCTTGCGCGAGAGCATTCCGCGCGTGTAGCGCGCGCAGCCGCGCAGCGCGTAGGCGTGCGCTTCCGGCTTCGAGCCGAGGAGCTTGGTGAGCAGCGACTCGGCGGTGTCGAAGTCGCCGGTGGCGAAGGCGCGGTATGCGAGCTGGAGCTCGGCGCGCGGATCGTGCACCATCGGCGGGGCCGCAACCGGCTTGCGCGCCTTCTCGATCTCCGCCGCCAGCTCGCGATTCTTGATCGCCACCTGATCGGCGACGCGGCCGATCTCTTCGTCCGCCGGCTTCCCGCTCAGGCGGTGATCGAGCCGATACGTCTCCTGCAGCGAGTTGTTGAGATACGTCTGCAGCGCGGGACTGGTCGCGGCGCTTCCCGACGCATCGAGTAGCTTCCGCCGGTACTGCTGCAGCGAGATCCGCGCGCTGACCAGCGCCTCGCTCTCGACGACGACGACGGGCGGTGGGGGCGGGGGCGGCTCTTTCTTCGGTTCAATCTGAACCGGCACCGGCTTCGCGACCGGCGGCGCCGGCGCGGGCGTCGGACGCGCGGCCTTCGCCTTCTTCGCATCTTCCGCCGCGTTCACGAACATCTCGCGCGCCTGCGCCGCGGTGTCGGCGGCGCGCTTGTACTGCGCGATGTTCGTCCCGGCGTGATTGAACTGATCGAGCGCTTCCTGCAGCTTCTGCTTCGCGCCGCGATACGACTCGCTCCGATCGCCGCCCGCGGCGACCGCTTCCATCTGTCCCGACAACGCGTGACTGATCGCCGCGTCCGCCACTTTCCGGCTGTCCGCGGCCGAGGCCTCGGCGTCGCGCTTCTTCTGCTGCTGCGCGCGCGCCACCCAGTCGCGCAACTGCGCGTAGTACTGCGTCGACTGCACGACGCCCTGATCCTCAGAGACCTTGAATTCGCGCAGGCAGCCGTCGATGTCGCCGAGGTTGTACTTCGCGATCCCGAGCCAGAAATGCGGAACGTACGTGATGATCTCGTTGCGCGCGCGGATCGCGCTGTTCTCCGCCGGCATCTCCGCGATCGCGCGCTGCAGCTCGTCCACGCCCGCCGCGTAGTTGCGCGCACGCACGGCGGCCACGCCGCGGTTGTACGCATCCGCCCATTTGTCCGGGGCGGCCGCGAGCAGCGGCAGCGCGAGCGCGAGGATCAGCGCCAGCCGCTTCACTCGCTCCCTCCGAACCGCGGCAGCGGCGCCTGCGACGGATCGGCGAAGTGGACGTCGATCGTCCGCTCCTCGCCCGCCGCCACTTCGACCATCTGCGTGATCGGTTTGCTGAACTTCGGATTCGCCAGCGTCACTTCGTAACGCCCCGGCGCGAGCTCGACCGGCGCGGGCGTCATCAGCGAATCGTTCATCGGGACATCCGCGCCACTATCGATGTTGCGAATCCGCGTGACGGTCGCCCACGGAAACGCGTTGATCCCGAGATGCGCCGCGGCCACGGCCGGTGGAGGCGGCACGACTGCTGCCGCGGCCTTCACCGCGGGCTTCGTCACCGGCACTTCTTCATGCCTGCGCAGCATCCACGCGGCGATACCGAGCATGATCACGATCACCGCGGCAATGGCAATCCTTCGTGGAGCGACAGGCGCCCCCGCCTGTCGATGTTCTTCCGCCGTCTGCACGCGATCGAGCGTCATCTTCCCGACGTTCTCGTCGCGAGTCGTGACCACCGTCGCCACATCCACCTGCGCCGGCGTCGGACGCACGACGCGCGTCGCTTCCTCGGTCGCTTCCATCGCCAACGGCAGCGGCGCGGGCGCGCCGGCGCGATCGTCGAGCGTCGGCAGCACGGCCTCGAGCGCTTGAGCGAACTCGCGCGCGCTGGCGAAGCGTTTCCGCCGGTCCTTCTCCAGCGACTTGAAGATGATCTGTTCGAGCTGCGGCGACGCCGTCACGTTCGGATTCACTTCGCGCAGCGCTTTCGGCTGTTCCGAGGCGTGCAGCATCACGTACGCGTGCGGCGTGTCGGCCTGGAACGGCGGCACGCCGGTCAGCATCTCGTAGAGCACGATGCCGAACGAGTAGAGATCGGCGCGGCCGTCGATGCGCTCGCCGTCCGGCATCATCCCGAGGTGCTCCGGCGAGCAGTACTTCCACTTGCCGACGAACATCCCGGTCTGCGTCTTCGCCTCTTCGCCGCTGCCCGAGCCCTTGGCGATGCCGAGGTCGATGATCTTGACGTGCTCGTTGCCTTCGTCGTCGCGCGTGATCATCAGGTTCTCGGGACTGATGTCGCGATGGACGATGCCGGCGCGATGAATCGCGTCGAGTCCCAGCAGCGCCTGCACCGCCAGCATCGCCGCGTACTTCGGCGACAGCGGACCGCGGCTGTCGATCAGCTCGTGGAGGTTCGTCCCCTCGATGTACTCCCACACCATGAACCACGAGCCGTCGTCGATCGCGGCGAAGTCGAACAGCGTGGCGACATTGGGATGATGGATGCGCGTGGCGAGGCGCGCCTCGCGCAGGAAGCGCTCGTTCGCGGTCGGGTCGGTGGCCACAATGGGCCGCATCAGCTTGATCACGCGCAGCGCATTGAGGTGGATGTGCAGCGCCTTGTAGACCTCGCCCATCCCGCCGATGCCGAGGCGCGAAAGGATCTGGTACTTGCCGTCGACCGGCGTGTCGAAATGCCGGCGCAGAAAATCGCTGATCGGATCACCGCAGAAGGGGCACGCTTTGTACGCGGGGTCGATGGCCGACCTGCAGTGGATGCAGAAAAAGGGCATGGGGGTTCCTGCGATTATAAGCTTCCGTCATGAAGGAGAAGACGATCACGGTCCGCTCAACCGAGCGCGAGCAGATCCTCATCGTGACGCGCGAGATCAACGCCGCGCTCAGCGAGCTCACCAGCGGCGACGGCATCTGCACGATCGTCGTCCCGCACACGACCTGCGCGATCTCTGTCAACGAGAACGCCGACCCCGACGTCCCGGCTGATCTGATTCGAGCGCTGCGCGCGATGATCCCGAACGTGCGCTTCGAGCATGGCGAGGGGAACTCGGACGCGCATCTGCTGTCGATGATGATCGGGACGTCGATGTCGTGGCCGTATCGGGATGGCCGCCTCGTGATGGGGACGTGGCAGGGGGTGTACTTCATCGAGCTGGATGGGCCGCGGAGTCGTAAAGTGGTTGTGTATGTCTAGCTGTTGAGCTGTTGAGCTGTTGAGCTGTTGAGCCGCTTCGCTCAATCGCTCAATCGCTGAATGGCTGAAAAGCTCGATTTGATCGTCATCGGCGGCGGCACCGCCGGCCTCGTCACCGCCTCCGGCTGCGCGCGCCTCGGCCGCCGCGTCGCGCTCATCGAAAAACATCTCCTCGGCGGCGACTGCCTCTGGACCGGCTGCGTCCCGACGAAAGCGCTCGTCGCGACGGCAAAGCTCGCCCATCAGATGCGCCATGCGGACGCGTGGGGACTCGAGCCGTACGAGCCGAAGCTCTCGCCGCGCGCGATCATGGAGTCGATGCGCGAGGCGCGGCGCATCACGTCACGCCACGACGATCCCGAAAAGTTCCGCCGCCTCGGCATCGACGTGATCTTCGGCAACGCGAAGTTCATCGCGCGCAACGAGGTCGACGTCGACGGCCGGCGCCTCATCGCCAAAGACGTCGTCATCGCCACCGGCTCCCGCACCTCGGTGCCACCGATCGAGGGACTGGCCGACGCAGGCTTCCTCGATCACGCGTCGTTCCTCGATCGTGATGAATTTCCGCAATCGCTGCTGATGCTCGGCGGCGGCTACATCGGCATCGAGTTCGCGCAGATGTTCCGCCGCTTCGGATGCGAGGTTACGGTCGTCGAGATGCTCGACGAGATCGTGAACAAGGAAGACCACGACGTCATCGCCCGCGTGCGGCAGGTGCTCGACGACGAGGGGATCAAACTGCACACCGGCTGGGCGGTGAAATCGGTCCGCCGCGACGGCGCGAAGAAGATCGCGCGCATCGAGAACAAGAGCGGCGAGTCGCGCGAGGTCACGGTCGATGAAGTCTTCGTCGCCTCCGGACGCCGCGGCAACATCGAGGGCCTCGGCCTCGACGAGATCGGCGTGAAGACGAACCGCTCGTTCGTCGTCGCCGACAAATATCTCCAGACCTCCGTCCCGCGCATCTGGACCTGCGGCGACATCCACGGCGGCATGCAGTTCACGCACGTCGCCGCGCACGAGGCGGTGAAGCTCGTGCGCAACATCCTCTTCCCCGGCAAGTCGGCCGTGGTCTACGACGACGTCCCGTGGGCGCTCTACACCGACCCCGAGGTCGGCCACATCGGCATGACGGAGTCGGAAGCGCGCAAGCAGCTCGGCGACGACGTGCGGACGTACAAGGTCGAGATGGCCGACGTCGACCGCGCCGTCGTCGACCGCATGACGAAGGGCTTCGTCAAGTTCGTCTGCGACGCGAAGGGCCGCATCCTCGGCGCCCACGCGATCTGCACGAACGCCTCGACGTTGATCGAGGAGCTCGTCCTCGCGCGGAAGAAGAAGATGAAGGTGGGCGAGCTCGCGCAGCTCGTGTCGCCGTACCCGTCGCTGGCCGATGCGGTGGGCAAAGCGGGGGCGATGTACTACCAGAATCTCGCGACGTCGTGGCTGGGGGCGGTGGGGAAGAAGATTGCCGCGTGGTCGCAGTGAGCGCCTGCGGCGATCACTGGCATTTGCACGAAGGGTTGGCAGTCAAGCTGCCGTAGTTGCAGCACGCGCATTTGCCCGCGGGACACCCCACGGAACAAGTCAGACTCCGGTTGGTGACGCTGCACGACGTCGCGGGACAGCCACCGGCATCACAGGTGCTGCCGCCACCGCCACTATCTCCCCAATCGTTGAAGCACTCGGCTCCCTGCTCGCCCTGGCAGCCGATGGACGGAACCGGTCCGCTGTTCCGCATCCTGCGCGCGACACGCGGTCCCCACTCGCGCGTAATCCCGATGCCGTTGGTGAAAAGAAACTCCGTCCCATCACTGCTCGCGCGCGGAGACACGCGCTGATCGTTATTCGCGAAGGTCAGGCGAATCTTCTCGACCGGAGCGCTGATCACGACGACCTGACCGTCGAAGTCATCGATGTGTGCCACCTGAAATGCGTAGTGGAGATCCGGAGCTTCCGTGTCGGTGTAGAACTTGTACACGTAATCGATCGCCCCGTCGTTACGGCCACCCTGGCCGAACGCGTCGATCGCGATCAGGATGAATGAAGCAGGACCCGACCCGCGCTGAATGACGACGCTCCCGATTGCATCGCGCGCCGGCTGTTGCGCTGAAGCTGCCGTGGCCGTGAGCAAGAGGAAAGCAAGCACAGCGCATTTCATGAAATCCATCCTGCTGTATTTAACTGTTCACGTCAAGAAACCTATGCGCTCCTTGCATCCATGTGCGTACCGACGATCTGGTATGTTCACCTCCTCGATGCTCGCCCTCGCGCTCGCCGCCCAGCTGCTCACGATCGACAAACCTCATGGCGAAGTGCGATTCGGCGCGATCGTCCAGCCTGATGCGATGAGCCGGATGTTCGGCGTGAAGGGGCACCACGCCATCGTCTGGCGCGGCGGGAAGTCGAGCAAGTACGCGCTCTTCGTCGCCGATCCGTCCGATCACGACGTCCGGGTCGCGCTCGACTCCCTCGGCGCGCATCGCGGCGAGAACCTCACGCCCGACGCCTGGAACAGGCGCGACGACGACCATTCGGCCGAGCCCGACAAGCGCGTGGAGGGGACTCCGGTCGACGTCTTCGTCGAATGGCGCGGTCAGGCACGCGTTCCGCTCGCGTCATTGCTGGAGGAGAAAGGCCACGCCTCACCGCTGCTCGATCTCCGCTACGGCGGCAACGAACGATTCCAGGCCGAGTTTCAGTCGGGCTGCATCGTCTGTCTCTACTCCTGTCCCGGCGGCGCGGTCGGCAATCACTCCCATCCGATCCGCGACTACGTCCGCGACGGCGTCGTCTACACCTCGCGACCCGATCGGCTTCCCCCCGCGGGGAGCCGCGTCACGATCATCCTCAAACCGAGACTGGAGGCCCAATGAAAACGTTCGCAGCCATCACCTTCATCTCCCTCGCGCTCGCATGCGCAACCAGCCAGCAGAGCGGCCTGACCGCCATGGCCACGCTGTCGCCGACCACCGGCCAGACGGCGACAGGGACCGTGCACTTTCAGGATCTGAAAGACGGCGGCACCGAGGTCGTCGTCGATCTGACCAACGTCCCGCCGGGCGTGCATGGCTTCCACATCCATGAAGGCGCGAGCTGCGCCGACGACGCGAAGGCGGCCGGCGGCCACTTCAACCCGAACAACATGCCGCACGCCGACCCGCAGGCCGCCTCGCATCACGCCGGCGACTTCGGCAACGTGATCGCCGACGACAAGGGCGAGGTGCACGCGACGTTCGTCACGCACTCCGTGACCGTCGCCGCCGGAACGATGTCGGCGATCGGACATGCCGTCGTGCTGCACGCGAACCCGGACGACCTCACGACGCAGCCGTCGGGCAATGCCGGCGGACGCATCGCGTGCGGCGTGGTGATGGCAGGAACAGTGCAGCACTAGCGCGCATGAAGCGCGCTTTGCTCATTCCGATTCTTCTTCTCTCCGTCGCCTGCGCATCGCATCAGGCGGGGTCGACGCAATCGAGCGGACAACCGGGACACGGGGCGATCTCCATGACGGTCGTCCCGAACCCGATCGTGGCCACGAGCCTCGGCGGCGACATGTACGAGTTCCCGTTCGAGGTCGTGCTCCGCGAGACGGGCGGACATCCGGTGACGATCACGCGCGTGTCGGCCGACGTCTTCGCCTTCGGCTCGGTCAAGGTCGCGACGGAGAGCTACGACGCGGCGAAGATCAACAGCCTCGGATATTCGACGACGCTGCCGGCGAACGGCGAGCTGCGCTACGCGTTTCGTCCGCGCAAGCAGGTGACCGATGACCGCCTCTTCGGCGGCGTGACCGCCGAGGTGCGCGTCGATGCGGTCGACGACACCGGGACGGCGGCGAGTGCGTCGACGACGGTGGGCGTGCGGAGGTAGACAGCGGACAGCAGACAGCGGACAGCAGAGGCGAACCGCTGTCCGCTGTCCGTTGTCCGCTGTCCGGCGATTACAGCAGCGCGAACTCCCGCATCTTCCGCCAGAGCGTCGCGCGCGAGATCCCGAGGGCCCTCGCCGCCTCTTCGCGGCGCCAGCGATGCGCTTCGAGCGCGAGGCGGATGCGATCGGCTTCGCCCGAGACTTCCTCCGCGCGGAACGCGAGCACGTAGCGGACGCCCTCGAGCCCGAGGTCTTCCTCCGACTCGAACGGCGCCACGGTCACGACGCCCGGCCGCGGGCCGCGCACCGTCTGCACCATCGTGTGCAACGACTCCCGATGCTCGCCGCGCATCGACAGATCGACGGCCATTCCGAAGACCTCGGCCACCGTCCTGCCGCGAAGCTCGCGGTACGAGTCGGGAGCGAAGACCACGCGCCCATCGACGTCTGCGCAGACCAGCACTTCTCCGACGGATGCGAACAACACGCTCGCCGCTTCAATGGCGGCCTTTTCTTCGACTACCGGCATGGTGTGGACAGAATCGGTCGAGGGATGGCAGTAAGGATGTGACGGCCGATGCCTCGATGTGTGACGAAGCGTTGCTACGAAGCGGCTTTCTCGACGATCAGGACCGCGCCGGCTGTTGCGAACCGTCCAATCACATGCGCGCCGGCCGCCGCGATCTGCTGATGAACGGCGAATTTGTCGTACTCGTTGATCGCGGTCGAGGCGCGTTCCTGCGGGATCGCGCGATCCCCGGCAACGGTCCGGGCAAAACGGCGCAGCCGCTCGCCGCGGCGCTCGAACGTCACGTGCAGTGCGGCGACGCCGGACGGCGCGAGCCCCCGCAGAAGAACGTCGATCATCGCGTGACCGGCAGCGGGCGGGAGGTACTGCAGCACCAGCAGCGAGCAGACAAAATCGAATTGACCTTCGAGACCGGCCAGCTCTTCGGGCTCGATGAACGTCACGTTGTTCAGTCCGGCGTCGAGCACGTTCTGACGGGCATGCGCGAGCATCGTCGGCGCGATGTCGCAGGCGACCACTCGCGTCGAGCGTCGCGCCAGCGGAATGGTGAGACGCCCGGCACCGCATCCGAAGTCGAGCGTCGACGTCAGCGGAAGGTCGTGCCCGAGACGCGCGGCGATGGCGGGGAGCAGCGCCGCGATGTCCGCTTCTCCGGTCTCGAAGAACTCCTCGCGCGTCGCCTGCCCGCCATGATCGAGCACAGGGAAGTACGGCTCGCGGCGCGCGAGCTCTTCCCACTCCGCGGCGTCGCGGCGGTTCACACCCGATGCCGCTCCTTCATCGCCTGCTGATGCCGCCGGTGCAGCTCCTCGGCGGACAAATCTTCGATGTGCGTGCCGATCCACCACTCGTTGCCGAACGGATCGCGCACGCCGGCGGTGCGATCGCCGTAGAACTGATCGGACGGCTCCATCATCGACGTCGCGCCGGCGTCGAGCGCGCCGCGGTACGTCGCGTCGACGTCGGCAACGTACAGAAAGTTCGAGCCCGGCAGCGGCGGGAAGTTCTCCATCCCCTCGGTGAGCATCACATGCGAGTCGCCGATCGTGATGTCGGCGTGCATGATCGAGCCGTCGGGGGCGAGCGAGCGATGGTTCTCCTGCGCGCCGAATGCGCGCTGCAGGAACTCGATGAACTCCGCGGCGCCGGTCACGCGCATGTACGGCGTGACGGTGTGATATCCGGACGGAATCGGGTCGGCCATCTCGTCTCTCCTATTCGGTCATCGCTTTCAGCGCGCTCATGCTCGGGATGAGGAAGCCGCTCTTCTCGGTCGCGACCAGGTCGTCTTTCTGCCAGCGGCTCATCAGACGAATGGCTGTTTCCAGTGTCGTGCCGATCAGGTCCGCGATCTCCTGACGCGACAGCGGCAGCGGGATGAACGTGCCGCTTCCGCGCAGGATCCCGACGCGATCGGCGAGGGTGAGAAAGAGCCGCGCGGCGCGCAGCTCGGCCGAGCCCATCAGATCGGCGATCCGCTTGTTGACCATCATCAACCGCAGGGTCAGGCCTGCCAGCAAATGCCGCATCATCTCCGGCCGCTTCTCGAGCAGCGCGAAAAACTCGCGCTCCGGAATGGAGAGGATGCCGCTCGGCTCGAGCGCGACGGCGCTCGCTGGGAAGGGCCGGCGCTCGAACACGGCGACCGCGCCGACCGGCTCGCCCGGCCCGAGGAGCTCGATGATCACGTCGCGTCCGCCGGCGGCCTTCACGATCTTCACCTGGCCGATGTGGACGAAGCAGATGCGATCGGCCGGCTCCCCTTCGTGAAAGATCGTGTCGCCCTTGTCGTAGCCGCGCATGCGGCAGAGCGGCGCGAGCGCCTCGCGGTCGTCCTTTTTGAGGCCGGCGAGAAGCGGGATGGCATCGAACGGGATCGGCGCTTCGATCGGCATCGCGTCCGAGTATGACAAAAATCATGGTGCCGTCCGCGGGCGCCGCCGAAACTGCATGCATGGACACGAACACGAAATCCCAGGCCGTCGACGAGGCGCGCGACTGGTCGTCTGAATCGCTGGAGACTCTGCAGCAATACATCATCGACGCGCATCACGTCTTCACCCGGCAGGCGATGGAGACGATCGGCGTGCTGTCGGAAAGGGTGGCCGATCGTCACGGCGCGGGGCATCCTGAGGTGCTGCGCGTGCGCGAGCTCGTCGTCGCGCTTTGCAATGATCTCGAGCCGCACATGATGAAAGAGGAGGTCGTCCTCTTCCCGTACGTCGCGGCGCTGGAGCGCGGCGAGGAGGCGCCGAACTGTTTCGGCACGGTGCGCAATCCGGTGCGGATGATGATGCTGGAGCACGACGCGGTCGGCGGCCTGCTGCACGACCTGCGCGACGCGACCGGCGGCTACGCGCTCCCCGACGATGCCTGTCTCAGCTTCCACGCGCTGTACGAGCGGCTGGTCGAGCTCGAGCACGATCTGCACACGCACATCCACCTCGAGAACAACGTGCATTTCCCGCGGGCGATCGAGATGGAGGATGGGCAGTGACGACGACGGTCGCGGCGATGCCGCAGCTGCGGCCCATCGCCCTCCCGACGGAGCACGGCGGCTGGGGATTCCTCCTCGAGCCGCTCGTGCTGGCGATGATCGTCGCGCCGTCGTGGTGCGGCGCGATGCTCTGCGCCGCGTCGATCTGCGCGTTCCTGACGCGCCAGCCGCTGAAGCTGGCGATGCAGGACCTGCTGCGCAAACGGATCTATCCGCGCACACGCTGGTGCGCGATCTTCGCGGCGTCGTACGCCGCAAGCGCGGCAGTCGCGGTCAGCGCGGCCATCGCATTCGGCGGCTGGCGCATCGCCATCCCGTTCGCAATCGTGGCGCCGCTGGCGATCGTCAACATCGTCCATGACGCGCGCAACAAGAGCCGCGCGATCCTTCCGGAGATCACCGGTCCGATCGCCATGGCCAGCAGCGCCGCGGCGATCGCGATCGCGGGGGGCGAGCGGATGCCGATCGCGTTCGCGCTGATGACGCTGATCGTGTTGCGCGGCATCCCGTCGATCTTCTACGTCCGGACGCTCATCGCCCGCGCGCATCGGCAGACGTCATCGCCGATCATGCCGATCGTGCTGCACCTCATCGCGCTGATCGCGGCGCTGCTGCTGTGGCGCCTCGAGCTCGCTCCGCTCGCCGCGGCGATCATGCTGACGCTGCTCCTCGGGCGCGCCGCGTACGGATTGCAGCAGGAAGTTCCGCCGGCGAAGACAATCGGCTGGCGCGAAGTGGCGTGGGGCACGGCGTTCGTAATCATCACCGCAATCGCATAGAGGCGTATGGTGGGTCGCAAGGAGACCGTCGCATGCGCCGAACCGTTGTCAGTTTTCTCTTCGTCACTTTCGCCGCGGCCATCGCGGTCGCCCACTATCCCGCCAAGCTGAAAATCGACGAGGCCGCGAAGAAGCAGCCGGCCGTCACCTTCGATCACGCCAAACATGGCGACACGCTGGTCAAGAGCTGCGACACCTGCCACCACACGCAGAAAGGCCTGACCAAAGCGCAGACCGACAAGGTCGACGTGAAGAGGTGCAGCCAGTGCCACCTCGATCCGAAAGACCCGAAGATGCCGGGCATGCGCGAGATGGCGATGAACAAGAACCCCATGCACATCCGCTGCATCGCCTGCCACAAGGAGGGGAAGAAGGGGCCGACGGTTTGTAAGGACTGCCACGTGAAGGGGTGACGCCTACTCCACCCACTTCGCCAGAAACAGATTCGTCTCGTGGCTCGCCTGGTCCGCGCGATTGCTCGCCCACACGAGCCACTTGCCGTCGGGGCTGAACATCGGGAAGCCGTCGAATCCGGCCGCCGTCGTGATCCGCTCCGGCTCGCCCCCCTCCTTCGAGATCAGGTAGACGTCGAACTCGCGGCCCTTCGGATCGCCGGCGTTCGAGCTGTAGATGATTTTCTTGCCGTCCGGTGTGAAGTACGGGCAGAAGTTGGCCTTGCCGTTGTTCGTGATCTGCCGCTGGTTCGTGCCGTCGGCGTTCATGACGAAGAGCTCCATCGCCGTGGGGCGGACGAGTCCCTTCGCCAGCAGGGCGCGATAGTCGTCGAGCGCGGTGCCGGTGGGGCGGCCGGCGCGCCAGGCGATCTCGGTGCAGTCGGCGTTGTAGAAGGCGCCGCCGTCGTAGCCGGGAGTGTTGGTCAACCTCTTGACCTTTCCGTCTTCCGTCCTCTCGTACAGGTCGAGGTCGCCGTCGCGCATCGAAGTGAAGACGAACTTTCCTCCCTTGTGGCACCACGTGGCCTCGGCGTCGTAGCCGGGGGTCGTCGTCAGCTTGTGCACGTTCGAGCCGTCGGGATTCGCCTCGACGATGTCGTACGTCGGGTAGATGGCCCAGACGTAGCCCTGCGAGCGGTCGGGCGGTGGGGGACACGCGTCGTCGCCTCCCTCGGTGGTCGCGTAGATGATCCGGTCGCCCTGCGGATAGCGGAAGTAGCCGCACGTCGTGCGCCCTTTGCCGCTCGAGATGCGCTCCGATTTTCCGGTGGCGAGGTCGAGGATGTACTCCTGATCGCACTGCGCGCCTTTGACGGTCGCCTGGTAGATCAGCTTTTTCGAATCGGGACTCCAGTACGCCTCGGCATTCTCGCCGCCGAAGGTGAGCTGCTTGATGTCGGTGAGATGGCGCTCGCCCTCACCCGCCCTTCGGGCACCCTCTCCCGCTGCGGCGGGAGAGGGAGGTGGTGGCGGAGTGGCGCTGCGCGAGCCGAGCGTTGCGCGCAGCTTCACCCGCTCGCCGCCGCGGACGACGATCACGTCGATCGTCTCCCCCGGCTTGTGATCCTGCAGCGCGTACGACATGTCGTAGAGGTTCTCGATGCGCGTCCCCGCCATCTCCACGATGCGATCGCCGCCTTTGATCCCCGCCTTCTCTCCCGGACTGCCGGGACGCACGTCGGACAGCAACACGCCGCCCTGCGTTGCCTCCATGGCGCGATAGTCCGGGACCGTACCGAGGTAGGCGCCGTAGCCGCGGCTGTCGCCCTGCATCGCGGGCGCGGCGCTGGTGCGCGCGTAATGCGGCGTGAGCTCGCCGCGCGCGAGCGCCGCGACGAGATCGCTCGTCACCGCCACCGTCTTCTCCGCACCGGCGTAGTTCAGAAACTCCGCCTTGTCCTCGGGCGTGTGATAGCGCTCGTGCGCGCCGGTGAAGAAGTGCATCACCGGCACCTTCGCCGCGTAGAAGCTGGTTTGATCGGAGGGGCCGTAGCCGTCGCCGCTCGACTTGATGGTCAACTTGTTGACGGTCGCAATTTTGTCGATCGTCTCCTTCCACTCCGGCGCCGAATCCGACCCGAACGCCACCAGCGTCTCGTCCTTCATCATGCCGATCATGTCGAGGTTGACCATGGCCAGGATGTGCGCCATCGGATAGTGATCGACGAGGTACGCCGAGCCGGCGAGGCCGGTCTCTTCGCCCGAGAAGAGCGTGAAGAGAATCGTGCGGTGATTCGGCACCTCGGCGAGCAGCTTCTTGAGCCGCGCCGCGGACTGCAGCACGCCGGCGACGCCTGACGCGTTGTCGTCGGCGCCGGGATGGATGGCGTGCTCGTTCGGCTTCATCGAGCCCTCGCCGCCGTATCCGAGGTGATCGTAGTGGGCGCCGAGGACCACGATGTCGCTCGCCAGGGCGCCGCGACCCGGGAGGATCGCCGCGTAGTTCGCGGTGTCGGCGTACGTCGCCTTCACATCGACATGACCGTTGAGCATCTTGTCGAGCGCGCGCGAGCGCGGCTTCATGTCTTTGTCGACGTCCTTCTGCCATTGCTCCAGATCGACGCCGAGCCACTTCTGCGCGACCGAGGTCTTCACCTGCAGCACCGGAATGCCGGCGGGACTCTGCGGGCCGTCGTTCTTCAGCGTCGGGATGCCGTCGCGCTTCTCGTCCTGCAGCGGACCGGTGGCGAAGATCACGGCGATCGCGCCGCGCTCGCGCGCCTGCAGCGTCTTGTAGCGCATCGCCGACCAGCGGCTCGGCTTGCGTCCGTCGAACGGCGAGTTGTCGTCCTTCTCCTGCGGCTCGTAGCGCAGCATCAGCACGACCTTCCCCTTCACGTCGATGCCGGCGAAGTCGTCGTAGTTGAGCGGCGGCGCGGAGATGCCGTAGCCGGCGAACACGAGCGGCGCCTTGATGTCTCCCGAACTGGAGAAGCCGAGCGGCGTCCAGTCATCGTTCGACAGTCCGTCGATGTGATTGTTCGCGCCGAGCGCGACGCCGGTCTTGACCGGGAACGTCTGCTTGTACGACTTGTCGAACGCCGGCTTCAGACCGAGCGCTTTCAATCGCGATTCGATGTACGCGCCGGCCTTGACGATGCCCTTCGTGCCGAGGCCGCGCCCTTCCATTTCAGGGGCAGCGAGGGTGCGGACATCGGACTCGAAAGTCTGGGCGAAAGCAGACGTGGAGAGAAGGAGCAGCAGCAGGCAACGCTTCATGGGCGTTAGTGTACGATTCGCGCCGTCATGCCGTCGCCCATCAAAGACTTCATCCGCCACCACTACCGCCATTTCAACGCCGCCGCGCTGGTCGCCGCGGCCGACGACTACATCAAGTACGTCGACGCGGGGAACAAGATGCTCGTCACCCTCGCCGGCGCGATGTCGACGGCGGAGCTGGGGATCTCGCTCGCGGAGATGATCCGCGCGGACAAGGTGCACGCCATCAGCTGCACCGGCGCGAACCTCGAGGAAGACATCTTCAACCTCGTGGCGCACGATCACTACGAGCGCGTCCCGCACTATCGCCAGCTCTCGCCGCAGGAGGAGCAGGCGCTGCTCGAGCGGCACATGAACCGCGTCACCGACACCTGCATCCCGGAAGGCGAGGCGATGCGCCGCATCGAGTCGGCGGTGCTCAAGCACTGGGTGGACAAGGACAAGGCGGGCAAGCGCCTCTTCCCGCACGAGTTCATGTACGAGATCCTGCGCGACGGCTCGATCTCGCAGTACTACCAGATCGATCCGAAGCATTCGTGGATGATCGCCGCGGCCGAAAAAAATCTCCCGATGTTCGTTCCCGGCTGGGAGGACTCGACCCTCGGCAACATGTACTCCGGCCACTGCATCTCGGGCGACGTGAAGAACGTGCACACGGTGCGCACCGGCATCGAGTACATGATGGAGCTCGCCGAGTACTACACGAACACGTCGACCGATGGAAAGACGATCGGCTTCTTCCAGATCGGCGGCGGCATCGCCGGCGATTTCCCGATCTGCGTCGTCCCGATGCTCCACCAGGACCTGCAGCGCACCGGCGTCCCGCTCTGGGGCTACTTCTGCCAGATCAGCGATTCGACGACGTCGTACGGTTCGTACTCCGGCGCCGTGCCGAACGAGAAGATCACGTGGGGGAAGCTGGGGATCGATACGCCGAAGCACATCGTGGAGAGCGATGCGTCGATCGTGGCGCCGTTGATGTTCGCGTACATCCTCGGGTGGTAGCTGTTGAGCGGTTGAGCTGTTTAGCGATTGAGCCCTCAACAGCTCAACCGCTTAATCGCTCAACAGCTCAGCTCCCCCGTCACGGCAGGTCGACGAACGCCCTCTTCGCAATCACCGTCAGTCCCTTCTTCTTCACCCGCACATCGAGTCGATGAAGCTTCCCCGCCACGGCAGCGACTGGACTACGGATCTCAATCTCGTAGTGTCCATACAGGAACGCCTCGAGCCGCGGCAAGAACCTGATCTCCATGCCGCTGAGCGGACTCGCGGCGGGACTGCCGCTGTAGAACCCGCCGGTGTCGGCCGCGACTTTCATGAGCCCGACGCTCAGCTGTCCGTTGAGACCGAAGTTGAACGCGCACACCGTCACGCGGGCTGCGGCCAGCTCGCCGGCGGCGCGCAGAGTGTCGGGCGTTTGCACGGGCGCTCCGCCCGGCATGCGGTCGCCCATTCCCCAGCCGAGGAGCAAGAGGTGTTTCGGTCCTTCGACCTGACGCAGCGCCCGCGCGATCAGAATCAGCGCCCGCTCGCTCGTCGGCGCGTAGAGCATCTCCTTCGGATCGAGCAGCGCGGCGAGCGACGGCGGCTCGACCGGCTGCGGTGGCGGCGGCTGATCGATCGCCAGGACCGTGGGGAACATCCGCTCGAGTTGCGCGCGGTCGGTGGTGAAGTCGAGGCGCAGCTTCAGATGAGAGTCGAACGAGAGCAACGCGACGCGATCGTTCGGCTGGAGCATTTCGACGAACGCGTGGAACGACGCGATGACTCCCATCTCGCCGACCACGCGGTGCGAGTTCCGCGCGAAGTCGGTCTGCACGAAGAGCACGAACAAGCGGCCCGGCGGCGGGATCACCGTTCCCTTCGACTCGTGGCCGTCTTCGTCGACGAACACTTCTTCCGCCGAGACCTCGTCGCCGATCCAGGAGACCGATTCGATCGGCGCTTCTTTGCCGTCGACCAGCACACGGAAATCGTCCGCTTGGAGGTCGGTGATGATCTCGTTGTTGATGTCGAGCACGCGCGTGTCGACGATGATCCGGCGGACCTCGATCGTCTCGTCGATCCGCGATTGAGGCGCGGCAAACAGCAGCAGCGCCGGCAGCAAGAGCACGTTCATTGCGGGCATCGCTCGCTGGCCTGCACGCGCAACGCGCTCAAGGGGTCGGCGGCCACCCACACGATGTGCTGCTCGTCGAGCGAGCGGCGGACCTTTTCGACCGCGACGCTCAGCCGGTCGAGCGTCGAGATGTCGTCGACCGCGCCCCACGAATCGGCGAGCTCGGGACGCGGGCCGCTGAGCGACCAGACGAAGAGCGGCACGCCGATCGATCCGAGATAGCGGCGGACGGCGGACGGCTGGTAGTGGCTCTCGTCGGGCTGCGCGCTGAGGAGCAGGATCACCGCGCGGCGCCGCGCCGAGCGCACCGCGCGCACGCCGGCGACCGCAACGGCATCGGCGACGAGGCGCGGTTCGTCGAAATTGCGGCGCGGCAAGCCGAGCGTCAGCAGCCATGGGACGCCGTTGTCGGTCGCCTTGCGCTTCCCCGACTGCACGAACAGCCGCGTCTCCGGCTCGCCCGGCTCCTCGAGCTTCGACGCGACCGGCCAGACGAAGAACAGCGACGTGTCAACGTCGAGCGGCAGATCGTTCTTCAGCCGCGAGGTCGGTCCTCGGAAGATGGCGCGCGCCTCCGCCAGATCGGGATCTTTCACCATGATGAGCAGGGCATCGGACCGGTCCGCAGCGGTGACGCGCACCGCCTTGCCGTTCACGGTGAAACAGCCCGACGACAGCTCGCGATGCACGGCGATCGGTGTGAGCTGCGTTCCCACCTCATCCGAAAAGCCGCCCTGGATCACGTGATCGCAGCGCGCGACGGTCGAGTCGTTGAAACGCATTTCCGCGGCGATGAGATGCGGATGGTCGCCCTTGAACGCAGGCAGCCGCGCCGTGAACTCGCGCGTCACGCGCAGCGGCGACCCGTCCACGCTGATCGTGGCGCGCTTCGGCTGCGCATGCTCCCGATGCCGCCAGACCAGGCTGACCGTTTCGCCATGAACGACCAGCTCGAGCTCCGCCACAGGCCGCGGCAGATTCAGCACCTGGCTGGCGCGGGCGATCGGTTCGTTGCGGTCATTGAACCCCGTGGCCACGAGCTCACCCGGCGCGAGGCCGTCGCCGAGGTCGATCGCCGTCTGCCATGGAGGCTTGTGCAGCGCGGCGAGCTCGCGCCCGTCGAGCGTGATCCTGATCGACTGCACTTCAGGATCGGCCCGCATCTCGACCCATTGCGTCCCCGAGACGAGTCCGAGAAAGAGAGAGACGAAGACAATGCGCTCCACGAATTCGATCCCCGCGTATGACAACGTTTCAGGTCGTCAAAACAACAGGTCGGGAGCTTCTACGACTTCAACATCCCGTGCCGCAGAATCTTCGAAATCTCCCCCACCACCTCGTCCGTGCTCTTGCCGAAATGGTCCTTTACGCCGAAGAGGATTTCGACGGAGAAGTAGTTGTAGAAGATGCGGGTGGCGAGCATGACGGCAGAAATCGGGGAGAGGCCGTCGTGCAGTTTAGTCTTCAATTGATCCTCGAGGCCGTGGGCCTTGAGGAAGGTGTCGAAACGGCTGGCCATGTCCTCATAGAACTTGCGGATGTGCGAGCCGTCGAATTCGACGACGTCGACGTAAATCAGCGCCACTTCTTCGCGGTATTGCTTGACCGTCTCGCGCGCGGCGCGGCCCAGCTCTTCGAGATTATCGGGAAATGTCCCCTTGGCCAGAGCCTGATTGAAGGGGAAATCGGGACGGGACATGGCGCTGAAATAACGGTCGAGCAGCGCGCGGAAGATCGTCTCCTTGTCGGGAAAATGGTGATAGACGTTTCCCTTCGACAATCCGGCGGCCTCGGCGATGTCGCGCACGCTGGTGGCGCCATAACCGCGATGCGAAAAAAGCTTGAGCGCCGCATCGAGGATCTGCGCGCGACTCCGCTCCGAACGCTCTTCCTGAGTCATTACGGGCAGTTTATCCCGCCCTGCACGTCCCACAGCCGGTTCAATGGTCATTCGATCATCCCGCGTAATTTTTCTTTTTCGACTTTTCCGTAAGGAGTGCGCGGCAATCCATCGACGAATACGAATTTGCGCGGCACTTTGTACTTCGCGATGCGCAGCGTCAGATACGACGCCAGCTCGTCCTCACTGGCAGTACCGACGACGAACGCCACACCGACTTCGCCCCATTTCTCATCCGCGACGGAAATCACCGCCGCGTCATTGACCGCCGGATGCGTGACCAGCTCCGCCTCGATCTCCGCCGGATAGATGTTCACGCCGCCGCTGATGAACATCTCCTTGCGCCGCCCCGCGATGTAGAAGAAGCCGTCCGCGTCGCGCCGCGCGAGATCGCCGGTCCGGAACCAGCCGTCGTCACCATAGGACGTCGAAGTGGCCTCGATATTGTTCCAATAGCCCTTGCTGACATGCGGACCGCGGATTTCCATCTCCCCGATCTCGCCGTCCATATTCACCAGCCGCACCTCGGTGAACATCATCGGCCGGCCGATGGAGCCGGGCTTGCGATACGAATCGTCGACGGTCATGGTGAAGCAGTTCACGCCGACTTCCGTCATGCCGTATCCCTGTTTGAACACCACGCCGCGCTTCTGGAAGGCCTCGATGATGTAGTGCGGGAGCGGCGCCCCTCCGGAAATGAACCAGCGGACGTGCTCGAGGTTCGCGGTGGCGAACTCCGGCGCTTCCATCAGCATCTTCCAGATTGTCGGCACGCCGAGGACTACTGTGCACTTCTCCCGCTCGATCGTCTGCCACACTTCGGAGACATTGAAGGAGCGGTGCAGGATCATCGTCCCGCCGGCGGTGAAGATCGGGATCATGAACGCGGCGAGTCCGCCGGCGTGATAGATCGGCGTGTAGAGCGGCGAGACGTCGTCCTCGCGCAGGCCCCAGTTGACGACCGTGTTGTAGCCGTTCCAGAAGAGCTGGCGGCGCGGGATCATGACGCCTTTGGGTTTGCCGGTGGTGCCACTCGTGTAGAGGAGGCAGGCGGTGGATTCGGGGTCGTGAACAGTTGCCGGTTGCCGGTTGCCGGTTGCCTTTGCGTCGAGCGGCACCACTTCCTTCATGCCGCAGTCGAGGGCGATCTGTTCGCGCTCGTGATCGGTTGCTCGGGTCGATAACGGGACGACGATCGCGCCGATCTTCATGCCTCCGAAGAAAAGCGCGATGAACTCGACCCGGTTTTCGCCGAGGATGCCGAAGCGGTCGCCCTGGCGGATGCCTCGCTCCAGCAAGGCGCTCGCGGCGTCGCGCGCGCGCGACTCGAGGTCGGCGTAGGTGAGACGCTCCCCGGTTTCGAGGACCACGAGGGCGAGTTTGTCGGGGGTGACGCGTGCGCGTTCGGACAGCAGGTCGCTGTCGAAGATCATTGCATCGCCTCGCGGAAGAGCCGGAGGAACTCGTCCGGGGTCTGGCGATGCGGGATGTGCGCGGCCTTGTCGATGACGTTCAGCTTCGAGCCGGCGATGCGCGACTGCAAGGTGTTCGCGTACGCGAGCGGCAGGAGGCCGTCGTTCGCGCCCCAGATCAGCGTGACCGGCATCGTCAGCTTCGGCAGCCGCGCGTCGACGATCCATTCGAGGATGCCGGCTTCGAGGACGCGCTTCTGCGGCATGTCCTTCGCGTTCAACACCGCGTTGATGAGAAAGTCGGGGATCTTCGCGTCGGGACCGTGCACCAGGCGCAGGAGCTTCAGCGCTTCGTCGCGATCCTTCGGGAAGAGCGGCACGTGGCGGAGGTCCCACGCCATCCCGCTCGAGTCTTCGAGGATGAGATGCGCAACGCGCTCGGGATGCTCGGTCGCGTAGAGAATGCTGACCCAGCCGCCCATCGAATTGCCGACCAGCACCACCGGCGCATTCGGTGATTCGCGATCGATCACCGCGGCCAGCGCGTCGATCATCGAGCGCATCGGCAGCGGTCCTTCCTTCGGCTCGCTCTCGCCATGTCCCGGCAGATCGATTGCCACGAGGCGGAAGTCTTTCTTCAGCTTCGGCGTGACGGCCGACCACGTGCCCGCCTGATCGTTCACGCCGTGCACGAGGACGACGGTCCGCTCCCCTTTGCCGCCGGTGAACCAGACGACGCCGTCCGCGGAGTGCCTGGTCATGCCGCTCTTGCGCAGCGCGGTGCGGGTCGTTTTTTCGAAGGCCTCGAGCGGGTTCGCGCCGAGGAAGATGGCGAGGAGCGCGGTGAAGAGGTTCATGCGAACAACCGCCTGTCGTCGGGAACGCGGAACGCCGCTCCCGCCTGGTTGTAGCCGACGCCCGATCCGACCATCACCACGAGATCGCCGGCCTTGATTTTCTTTTCCCGGAACGCGTCGTCGAGCGCCATCGGGATGCAGGCGGAGCCGGTGTAGCCCCACTTCTCCATCACCGTGTGCGTCTTCGACATCGGGAGCCCGAGGTCGTTCATCACCAGCTCGATCGTCGGCTTGCGCACCTGCGTGAAGATCAGGAAATCGATCTCCTGCACGTCGAAGCCGCCGTTCTTCGCCACGTCGCGCACCACCGCCGGCCAGCCCTCGTTGTTGATCTCCGGCGGATAGCGCTCGTACATCTTCACGCGCGTGTGGCCGTTCGTCACCGACTCGCCGGTCGACGGCTCGACCGTGCCGCCGGCGAAGATCGCCCAGCGCTTCGCGTACGAACCGTCCGCGCGGAACGCGGAGGACACGAAGCCCTGCGTTGCGCTCCGCTCGAGCACCGCGGCGCCCGCGCCGTCGCCGTAGAAGAAGATCATCGGATCGTCGGGCTGCGACAGCTTGTGCATCATGTAGACGCCGATGACGAGCACGGTCTTCAGGTTCGCGTTCGTCGCCATCATCCCCGCGGCCGCGGTGTAGGCGGTGGGGAATGAGGCGCACGCGCAGCCGACGTCGAACGTCCCCGCGCGCCGCGCGCCGAGCTTGTCCTGCACGATGACCGACGTCGCCGGCGTGATGAAGTCGGGCGAGTCGGTGCCGACGAGGATCATGTCGACGTCGTCCGGCGACTTCCCCGCGCGCTCCAGCGCGATGCGCGCCGCGCGCACCGCGAGGTCGGACGTCGCCCAATCCTCCGGCGCGTACCAGCGCGTGAGGATCCCGCTCGACGCCTCCATCTTGTCCACGAACTCCGGCGACGAGCCGTTGAAGCGGGCGCGGAGTGTGTCGTTGCTGATCTCGATCTCCGGCAGGTAGGTGCCGGTTGAAACGATGGTTGCGAACATTAAGTCCCCAGCACCAGCCCACCATCCACCGACAACACCGCGCCATGAACGAACTTCGCCGCATCGGACGCCAGCCACGCGTACGCGTTCGCGATGTCCTCGGGCTCGCCCATGCGGCCGAGCGGCGTGTGCTCGCGCATGCCGGCGAGCACTTTCTCCGGCATCGACTTCACCATCTCCGTGGCGATGAATCCGGGAGCGACGGCGTTGACGCGGATGTTGTGCTTCCCGAGCTCGCGGGCCCACGTCTGCGTGAAGCTGATCACGCCCGCCTTGGTCGCCGCGTAATTCGTCTGGCCGAAATTTCCGTAGAGGCCGACGATCGACGAGGCGTTGAGAATCACCCCGCCGCCGGCGCTGATCATGTGCGGCACGACGGCGCGCGTGCAGACGAAGACGCCTTTCAGGTTGACCGCGATGACGGAGTCGAAGGTCTCGTCGTCCATCTTCACCAGGCGCGCGTCGCGCACGATGCCGGCGTTGTTGACCAGCACGTCGATGCGGCCGTATTTCGCGATGACGTCGTTCGCCGCCGCTTCGACCTGCTCCTTGTTCGTGACGTCGATCGGCGGATCGGAGGTCACGTCCCAGGCGATGACGCGAGCGCCTTCCTGCTCGAAGCGCGCGACGGTGGCGCGGCCGATGCCGGCCGCGCCTCCCGTCACGATGACGACTTTGTCTTTGAGGTTGAGGTCCATGACTGGTTCCTGTCCCTCGCCCGCCGCAGCGGGAGAGGGTGGCGCGGAGCGCCGGGTGAGGGTCCCCTCATCCGGCCTTCGGCCACCTTCTCCCGCCGGGAGAAGGGCGACGGTTGGCTAGTACACCCACCGCACACCCAGCTGAATCTCGCGCGGCGTGAGCGTCGACGTGTACTGGCCGAAGCGCGGGTTCTTCACCGCTGCGGCTGCCGGATTTGCGATCGTCGGGCCGCTGAGGAACTCGCCCGCCTGGATCGACTGCACGTCGAAGTTCTTGAAGTTCGTCACGTTGAACGCCTCGGCGATCGCTTCGAGCTGGCCGTGTCCGCCGAGCGGGAACGCCTTCGTGATGCGGAGATTGAGATTGCGGTACTTCGGACCCTTTTCCGTGTTGCGGCCGACCCCGAGCGGACGATCGGAGTTCTTGCCGTCGCCGTTGAAGTCGTAGCCGAGACGATGCGTCCACGGCTGGCCCGAGCCGTACTCGAACACCGGCGCCACGACGAAGCCCCACGGCGCGTGGAAGATGCCGGAGAGCACGGCGCGATAACGCTCGTCGCCGCGCGCGCGGCCGTACTCCGCCTCGAGATCGGCCGGATCGTTCGGATAGCCGGTCGGGAAGTCGGGGCTGAAGTCGTCGCTGATGTTCTTCTTGTTGGCGAACGTCACCGACGCGGTGATGAGGTCCGCGCCGCGCACGTTGCCGTTGAGACTGAAGACGAGGGCGCGGTACTTCGAGTGTCCCTCGTTCGAGTATTCGTTGACCTGGTCGTACGCGGTGATCGGACGCTTGTGCGTCGCGTTGCCGCTCCAGTTGATGTCGTGAATGACGACCTCGTTCTCGCCCTTCGCGTAGATCGCCTCGGTGTCGAAGAACATGCGCGACGAGCCGAGCTTCATCGCGTAGCCGATCGACGCCTGCGTCGCCTCGGGGTTCTTGTACGTCGGCGAGAGCAGCGCGATGGCCGGCTTGGAGACGATGCCGGTGGTGGTCGGATGCGCCGGGTCGAGCGCCAGCGCCGGGATGCCGAACAGCGCGCCGTTGAGGCGCGTGTAGGTCAAGCGGCCGGTGACGCCGTTCTGCTGGCGCTCGGTGAGCGCCGGCACGAGGAGGAAGCGGCCGACGAACTTGCCGGCGCCGCCGCGCAGCACGCTGGAGCCGTCGCCCTTGAGGTCGTAGCTGAACGACGCGCGCGGCTGATAGTTGTTCGTGTCCTTCTTGCGCGCGACCGGGATCAGCGGATGCGTGTAGCCGGGGTTGTTGCCCTTCGAGTCGAGGTCGTAGCGGACGCCGAGGTTGACCACGAGGTTCGAATTCGGACGCCACGCATCGGAGATGAACGCGCCGTAGATGTTCGTGTCCATCGAGACATCGGACGAGCCGACGCCGTACGCGTATGCCAGCGGGAGCGCCTTCGTGTCGGTGAGCCAGAGGAAGAGGCCGTGCTCGTAGGTGTCGATGCGCAGACGCTCATCGACCTGCTGATACGACGCGCCGACCCGGAACTCGTGCGAGCTGCGGCCGACGGTCAGGTGATGGCTGTACGTGTCGCGCACTTCCCACGTGTCGCCCTCGCCGAGGAGATCGCCGAGGATGTTGCCGCCGGTCTGCAGCGTGTTGCCGGAGGAGTACCAGTCGGCGACCGCGTCGGAGTTCGTCGGCTCGAAGAACTTGCGGTGGCCGAACTGCACGCGCGCTTCATTCGCGCTGTTGACCGAGACCGCCCAGTTGTTCTCGAGCGTGGCGTTCCAGTTCTTCCGCTCCAGCGTCTGGCCGTACGACTGATCGGCCACGCCGCCGACGCGGAAGTTGTCCTCGGTGTAGTCCTCGTACGCGAGCTTCAGGCCGCCGGTCATCTGCGGATTGATGTTCGTGTCGAGGCCGCCGAAGAGGAGCGTCTGATCGAACGGATGGCTGATGTCGGCCGCCTGCCCGGCGAACGCGCCGCCGGGACGGAAGAGGACCACGTTGTCCTCTTTGATCTGCTCCACCGAAGCGAAGTAGAAGAGCTTGTCGTGCGAGATCGGGCCGCCGACCGTGAAGCCGAGCTGGTGGCGCGAGTAGTCGTCGTTCTTCTTCAGATCGAGCTCGCCCTTCGTGCGCAGCGAGGCGTCGCGGAAGAAGCCGAAGACGCTGCCGTGCATGTCGTTCGTGCCCGACTTCGTGACGATCGAGAGACCGCCGCCCGCCGATCCGCCGACTTCCGTGTCGAAGCGGTTCGTGATCACGCGGAACTCGCGGATCGCGTCCTGGCTGAACTTCGCGCGGGAGAGGCCGTTCACCTGGTCGGTCAGATCGACGCCGTCGACCAGCACGGTCGACTGCGACGCGTTGCCGCCGGCGCCGATGACCGGACCGCCGTTGATGAAGCGGAAGCCGCCGCGCTCGCGCTCCACGCCGGGCGCGATGAACGCGAGGCGCTGGAAGTCGCGGTCGGGGACCGGCAGCTGCTCGATCTGCTCCGGCGTGATGTTCGTCGAGGAGTCGGTCTTGTGGACGTCGACGATCGGGACGTCGGCGCTGACGGTGATCGACTCACTCGCCGACGCCTGCATGACGGCGGTCAGCTTCGCCGTCTGGCCGACCAGAATGACGATGCTCTTCTGGTTCACCGGCGCGAAGCCTTCGAGCGAGAACGCGACGTCGTACCTGCCCGGCTGCAGCGCGCCGGCGCGCGCCGTGCCGGTGGCGTCGGTGACGGCGACGGTCGTGTAGCCGGTCTCCGGGCGGGTGACGGTGACGGTCACGCCGGGGAGGGGGGCTTTGGACTGGTCGAGCGCGACGGCCTCGATGGCCCCTTTGTCGACCTGAGCAACGAGTGGGACTGCGATGAGGCAAAGCAGGACGATCGAGAGGAACGCACGTGGGCGAAGCAGCATCATTCCCTCCTGGGCGATTTACCGGCCGACCGGTCGGTTTGTTTAAGTTTCGGGGAGTCTAGGAGGGTTCAAATGGGAAGTCAAGGAGTGCGGCCGGGCGCCGCACTCCTTTCACGAATTACGACTTCGTGTCCGCGCCCAGCGCGTTGATGCTGTCCTGCACTTCGACGCGCTCGGTCTGATTGCCGGCGGCGCTCATCGCCTTGTCGTACCACTCCATCGCCTTCGCCTTGTCGCCCTTCGCGGCCCATGCGTCGCCGATGGCGTTGAGGGCGCGCCACGACTTGTTGTCGCCGAGCGACGCGATCGCCTCGTCGTATTTCTTCTGGCTGATCAGGCGGTAGGCGTTCGACACGGTCGCCACCTCGGGCGCCATGAGCTTGTCGGCCTGCGCGCGGAGCGTCTTCGCTCCCTCGGCGTCGCCCTTCTTCTCGATGATGCGCGCCTTCAGGCGGAGCGATTGCGCGTCGGGCTGCTGTTCGATGGCGTGATTCACGTACTGCAGCGCGAGGTCGTCGTTGCCGTTGCGGAGCATGTAGCCGGCGGCCTGCACCCACGCGGACGGCACCCAATAGAGCTCGCTGCGAAGATCGTTTCTGATCCCCTCGGCCACGAGCTTCTTCGTGTCCGCTTCGACCTTCACCGGGACCCGCGTCTTCTCCCAGCGCATGGCGAGCGTGACGCTGTTCTCTTTCGAGTCGTCGAACGTGAACGCCATCCGCTCGGTCATGTCGACCGGCTGCGGCATGACCTTCACGCGCAGGAGGTCTTCGCCCTGGTCGTAGCTGTACGTCCCCCAGCCGCCGGTGAATTTGTTGAGGACGAGCGTCCACTGCTGCGCGCTGGGGATGAAGAAGAGGCTGTACGTGCCGGCCGGGACGTCCTGCCCCTCGACCTTCACCGGCGTGGAGAAGGTGATTGACGTCGGCTGATTCGCTCCGGCGCGCCAGATGACGTCATAGGGGACGAGTCCGCCGAAGATCTTCCGGTTGTTGACCGCGGGGCGGTGATACGCGACGCGGATGTCCGTCACCCCCATCGTCTCCTCGACGACGGCGCGCGGACTGGCCTGCGGGGTCTTGATGTGCGGCTGGGCGAAGACGAGCGCCGCGTTGGCGCAAATCGACAGAAAAAGGGCGAGGTGAAGCAGGCGACGATTCATACGTTCCTCCGATGGTTTGGATCGTAATCGTCGGAACTCTTTCCGGTTGTTGCGCGACGGTCAACGTTTCCAAAACAGACAGCGGACAGCAGACAGCGGACAGCGGATGGATGTGCTCCCGCTGTCTGCTGTCCGCTGTCTGCTGTCTTGTCTCACCACCCCGGAAATCCCCCCGGCCGCCGCCCGCCCCGCCCCGGGTACGTCCCGCGCGGTCCGCGGCCGCCGGCACCGTCGCGCATCCGGTCGCGGCGGCGCATGCGGGTGGCGTCCTGCAGCGCGGACCATTGCTCGCGCGTGAGGATGGTCCGCTCCGCCGCGAGCATCCGCAGCTGGCGGCCGAAGATCTCGTCGCGCATCGTGCGCACGCGGCTCCCCGCGGCCATGAGGTCGTCGCTCGACGGCTTCTCCGCATCGAGCGCGTTGCGCAGGTCGCGCATCGCGATGACCAGGTCGCGTTCGAGCTTCGCCAGCTCGTCCCCCTGCTCGCTCTGCAGCTTGTCGAGCGCCGCGACCTGCTCGGCCGTCGGCTTCACCCGGTCGGCGATCTCGGCCTGTCGCCACCAGTCGGTCGGAGGAAGCAACGCGTCATCGGACACCGGACGGCGTTCCGGCACGCGCGAATCGTCATCGTCGTAGCCGGCGGAGGCACAGGCGGCGAGCGCGAGGAAGCAGGCGAGGACGGCGAAGCGTTTCATGCCGTTTCGTACGACCTTCGTATCGAAATGTTGAATGAGGTCCGGAGTCGCGGCGGCGATAGAATCGGGATTCTGGAGGCTCACTGAATGTCTCTCCTCATGCAGCGGAAAGGTCCGGCTCTGCCACTTCCCCGCCTCGATGGAAAGGAAGTTCTGGTCGGTCCGGATCCTTCGATTGCCAAGGTCAAGGGTGTCATGTTCGGCGGCCGCAAGCAGTTCCTGATGGACGTCGGCGGCGACGAAGTTTTCTATTCCGTGTTGGCCAAGCTCTCGCCGCGATCGCTGCAATACACGCGCACACCTCTGGCCTCGAGCTGGTGCGAATTCGAGTCGCTGATCGAGCTCGACCGCGCGATCTACGACACGCTGCATGCGAAGTATCCGAACGTCCTGGCGCTGATCGGCGCCGCCTCCGCGGAGCTCGGCATCGGCCGCGTCTACAAGTCGCTCGACACCGTTGAACTGGTCAAGTACATGGAGAACATCGCCCTCTTCAACAGCCAGTATCAGAAGTTCGGACGCGTGAAATTCGAGAAGACCGCCAGCGGCGGCAAGATGATCTTCACCGACTACCCGGTCTACAGCCCGATCTACTGCGCCAGCGGCGCCGGCTACTTCCTCGAGTCGATCCTCCGCCACGGCGGCACCGAGCCGAGTGTGGTGGAGACGAAGTGCCAGACGCTCGGGGATTCGTCGTGTACGTATGAGATGACCTGGAAATAGGGCGCGAGGGTACGGGGGCGCGCGGGTGCGCGGCCCTTCGAGCCCGCGAGCCCGCGAACCCAATGCTTTTCCATCAGTTCTACCTCCCCTGCCTCGCCCACGCCTCCTACCTGATCGGCTCGGATGACGAATGCGCGATCGTCGATCCGCAGCGCGACGTCGATCAGTACCTCGCCGAGGCGGAGCGGCGGGGGATGACGATCCGCTTCGTCATCGAGACGCATCTGCACGCCGACTTCGTCAGCGGACATCGCGAGCTCGCGGCGCGCACCGGCGCGGAGATCGTCTTCGGCGCGGCGGCGGACGCGCAGTTCGCGCATCGCGCGGTGCAGGACGGCGACGTCCTGCGCGTCGGGAGCGTCGAGCTGCACGCGCTCGCCACGCCCGGCCACACGCCGGAGAGCGTGTCGTGGCTGATCGTCGAGGATGGCGCGCCGCGAAAAGTGCTGACCGGCGACACGCTCTTCATCGGCGACGTCGGACGTCCCGACCTCGCCGGCGCGCGCGGCTTCGCATCGGAGCAGATGGCGGCGCTGCTCTACGACTCGCTGCACGGCAAGCTCCTCACCCTCCCCGACGACGTCGAGGTCTGGCCCGCGCACGGCGCCGGCTCGGCGTGCGGACGCAACATCTCGAAAGAGACCTTCTCCACGATCGGCGTCCAGCGAAAGACGAATTACGCGCTGCAGCCGATGTCGCGCGACGAATTCGTCAACATGATGACGACCGACATCGCCGAGCCTCCTCCCTACTTTTCCCGCGACGCCGAGCTGAATCGCCTCGGCGCACGCCCGCTGTCCGACATCGACGCTCCCGCGCTGACGCCGCGCGAAGTGCACGACCGCATGCAGCACGGCGCCGTGATCCTCGACGTCCGCGAAAGCAACGCCTTCGCCGCCGGCCATCTCCCCGGCGCGATCAACATCGCCCTCGGCGGCCAGTACGCGTCGTGGGCCGGCACGCTGCTGTCGCCCGATGACCGCCTCATCATCGTGGCCGATTCGGAAGAGCGCTCGCGCGAAGCGGTCATGCGCCTGGCGCGCGTCGGCATGGAGAACGTCGACGGCTGGCTCGAAGGCGGCGTGCTCGCCTGGAACGAAGCGGGCTTCGCATGCGAGCAGCTCCCGCAACTCTCCGTCGCCGAGCTCCACGACATGAACGTCCGCGTCCTCGACGTCCGCCGCGCGAACGAATACGAGAGCGGTCATGTCCCTGACGCGATCAACATCCCGCTGCACGAGCTGCAGCGCCGCATCGGCGAAGTGGACGCGCCGTTCGCCGTGATCTGCGCGGGCGGCTATCGCTCATCCGCGGCCGCGTCGATCCTCGCGCGGCATGGCCTGCAGGCGGTGAATGTCGTCGGCGGGACCGCGGCGTGGATCCGCGAAGGCTATACGGTCGTGTCCTGAAGCGCCCCGTTGCGCCGCATCACGTGGCGCTCGATGAGTGAGATCCGCGCCAGCAGTTCCGCCTGGCCGCGCAGCAGCGCCTCGATCTCCATCTCTGCCTTCAGGTTCACCTGGTAGTCGTTCTCCGCGAGGAGCTTGTCCTTCGACGACTGGCGGTTCTGACTCATCATGATGATCGGCGCCTGCAGCGCGGCGACGGAGGAGAGCGCGAGGTTGAGCAGGATGAACGGATACGGATCGAACGGCTGGCGCAGCAGTGCGACGTTCGATCCCATCCAGACGACCATGATCGCGCTGAAGAGAATGATGAACGGCCACGAGCCGCCGAACGCCGCGACGCGATCGGCCACGCGCTGACCGAACGTCAGCTGCTCTTCCGCCTCTTCCAGCACGTTGCGCGACACCTGCCGCGACATCAGCTCGTTCGTCTGCCGCATCCGCTCGCTCATCTCCGCGATGATGCGCAGCGCCGCCGCCGGATTCTTGTCGACGAAATCGACCATGTCGGCGCGATCGAGGCGGATGAGGTGCGACTCCTTGATCGCCGTCGCCGTCGCCGAGCGCGGCGCGCCGTCGAAGAGCGACAGCTCGCCGAAGTACTGCCCGGGGAAGAGCGTCGCCAGGCAGACTTTCGCTTTCCCTTCGCCGTACGAGATCTCCACCGCGCCGTTCTCGATGACGAACAGCGACGACCCTTCTTCACCCTGATTGAAGACGATGTCGCCCGGCGCGTAATCGGCGGCGGTGAGGCGTTTGCTGAGCGAGGCGAGATCGTCATCGGTCAGCGACTCGAACAGCGTGATGTTGCCGAGGAGGTCCTCGTACGACATCCGGTGGGCAGGAATCACAGGATCCATTGGTTTAGAGGATAACTCACCCTTCCCGCAGCCGCTGCGCGTGCGCCGTCAACAGATCGCTCCGCGTCACGATCCCGATCAGCCTCCGCGTGTTGTCGCGCGCCACCACCGGCAGCCGTCCGACGTTCTCGCGCACCATGTGATCGGCCGCCTCGCGCAGCGACATGTCGGGGAAGACGACCGACGGCCCGCGCTTGATGAGATCGCGCACGCGCGTCGACGGCGGCTTGCCGAGGAAGTCGCGACGGGTGACGACGCCGATGACGTGCTGATTCGCATCGACGACCGGGAAGCCCTGATGCGTGTCGAGCACGGGACCCGCATCGGCGAGCACGGAATCGGCGGGCAGCGTGACGACCTTCGTCGAGCACGCATCGCCGACCGCGATCTGATCGAGGAAATCGGCGGCGTACTCCGCCGGCACGCGCACGCCGCGGCGCGCGAGCTTCTCGGTCATGATCGTGTTGCGCATCAGCAGCGCGGAGACGAGATAGCCGGCGGTGCAGCCGGCGAGCAGCGGGAGGAGTCCCATCGGCTGCAGCGTGGTCTCGAACGCGAAGACGACCGAGGCGAGCAGCGCGCGCGACGCGCCGGCGAACATCGCGGCCATGCCGACGAGCGCGCAGATGCGCGGATCGATGCCGCTGTTCGGCAGCTCGCGCGCGAGCAATTCGCCGAGCGCCACGCCGGTCGCGCCGCCGATGGTGAAGAGCGGGGCGAGCGTGCCGCCCGACGTGCCGCTGCCGAGGGAGATCGACCAGGAGATGAACTTCATGATGCAGAGGAAAAGCACCACGCGTCCGGCGATGCGGCCCGTGACGAGTCCTTCGATGTTGTCGTAGCCGACGCCGAGCGTGCGCGGCGCGAAGATGCCGACGGCGCCGACCGCCAGTCCGCCGAGCGCGGGCCACCACATCCAGTGAATCGGCAGCTTCTCGAAGAGGTCTTCGACCCAGTAGACGGCGCGCGTGACGTAAACCGCGAGCCAGCCGACGAGCGCGCCGACGAGCGCATAGATCGCCAGCGCCTCGCCGCCCGGACGCTCGAGCAACGGCATGGCGAAGATCGGCTCGGTGCCGACGTAGAGCATGCGCACCGCGGTCGCCGTCGCGCTCGCGAGCGCGACCGGCACGATGGAGCGCGGCCTGAATTCGAAGAGCAGCAGCTCGATCGCCAGCAGCACCGCGGAGACCGGACTGCCGAACGTCGCCGCCATGCCGGCCGCCGCGCCCGCCGCGAGCAGCGTCTTCCGCTCCGACGGCGTCATGTGCAGAAGCTGTCCGACGAGTGATCCGAGCGCGCCGCCGGTGGCGATGATCGGCCCCTCGGCGCCGAACGGTCCGCCGGTGCCGATCGACACGGCGGCCGACAACGGCTTCAGAAACGTGATCCGCTTCGGAATCCGACTCTCGTTCAGCAGCACCTGCTCCATCGCCTCGGGGATGCCATGGCCGCGGATCGCCTTCGAGCCGTAGCGCGCCATCACGCCGACGATCAACCCGCCGATTGCGGGGATGAACAGCACGAGCCATCCGAGGTGATTGTTCGCGGGCGACGTGAACTGCAGCGAGAACCGGCCGTAGAACGCGATGTTCGTAATCAGGCCGATGAGCCCCACCAGCGCCTGCGCCACGAAACCGGTGACCAGCGCGAGCAGGATCGCCCACATCGAGATGAAGACGACGCGCTTGTCGAGCGTCCCGCGCTCGATCGGCACGCGCGCTTCCTCGAGCACCGGGTCGAGGTTAGGAGCAACCGGAACCGCCTCGCTCACTTCCCCTCCTCGAAGAACATCGGTGCAGGGGACGCCCCGCCGTCGAGCCGGTCGATGATCTTCACGAACGTGTCGGCGAAGTGCTTCCGCTCCTCGTCCGGCATTTCGTCGAGGATCGCGACGAGCTCCTGCTGCGCCACGCGCGGCGCCTTCTTCATCGCGGAGCGTCCGGAGCGCGTCGGCGTGATGACCAGGCGGCGCGCGTCGTCGGATGCGCGCTCGCGGGCCAGGAGTCCCGAATCGCAGAGCCGCGTCACGACGACGGAGACCGAGCTCTGGTCGGTGCGGGTCCGTTCGGCGAGCTCCTTGAGCGAGAGCTCGGGGGTTTTGGCCACCTCGTGGAGGACGAAGAGCTGGGCGCTGGAGAGGCCGAGCTGGTTGCGGGCGGCGCGGTCGGAGAGTCGGAGAAGTCTGACCATCCGGCGGATGGCGTCGAGGATGCGTTGCGAGTCAGTCATTTACAACGTCAACAATTACTTGGGCTCCCAAGTAATTCCTGGCCGCGTGCTATTCTCAGCGCCGTTGGACGACCACATTCCAGAAGAGATCGACGAGCGGAGCGTGGCCAGGAAGTACGGGATTCGAGAGCTCGTCTACCCCGGCTCCGAGCAGCTCAAAACGATCACCCATTTCCTCGGCGGAATCGTCGACACGGGACGCTGCGGGCCGGTGCCGAAGACGGCGGTGATGCAGCTCCTCGACTTCCTGCAGGGAATCGTCAACCGCCAGCACATCACGAAGGGTCCGCGCATGTCGCAGGAGGAGTTCGATTTCCTGCAGACGCCCTACTACCTCGCGGCGCGCATCGTCACGAAGCTGATCCGGGAGAAAAAACTGATCGCGGAAAAAGAGGGGAAGGTCTATCACACGACCTACAACGCCCTCGGCAATTTCATCGAGCTGCTGCGCAGCCTCCTCGATCCCGGCTGCTACTGGATCCGCCTCAAGATCGTCCCCGAGGGGATCGGCGAATCGGCGGAGCTGCTGCGCGACTTTCTGTTGCTCTATCCCGAGACGCGTAAAAAAGGTCGCGCGACGTAGAATCCGGATCTGCTCATGTCGCGCTATCTGCAGAAAATCTCTCTGAAGCCTTACAGCGAGACCGACATCTGGACCGGCTGGGAACTGGAAGGACGGACGGGAGAAGTCGAAGGTCTGATCCTCGCGGACGGCATGTCCGATGAAGAGCTCAGGAAGCTCGGGGTCACGGAGTTTCAGCTGATTCCGAAGGAATACCTCGACGTCCGCGACTTCGTCCCGAAAAAGTGAAGCGCTACGACCGCGACTATTTCGACAAGTGGTATCGCCGCGTGCGCGTCCACAGCACGGGAGAGATGCAGCGCAAGGTGGCGATGGCGGTCACACTGTGCGAATACTTCCTCCGCCGCCGCATCCGTACTGTGCTCGACGTCGGCTGCGGCGAAGGCGCCTGGTTTCCCCACCTCCGCGCATTGCGTCCCCGTGTTTCGTACCTCGGCTTGGATCCGAGCGATTACGCGGTGGAGCGTTTCGGCGCCGCGCGCAACGTGCGCAAGGGATCGTTCGCCGACCTGAACGTCGATCGCCGCTACGACCTCGTGATCTGTTCCGACGTCCTGCACTATCTCAATGAGCGCGAGATCCGCCGCGGCCTCCCCGCCCTTGTGCGCGCGACGGGTGGGATGGCGTACATCGAAGTGCTGACGAGCGAAGAGGACATCGTCGGCGATCTCGAGGAGCTCATCCACCGCCCCGCCGCGTGGTATCGCCGCACGTTTACGGACAATGGGCTGACCAATTGCGGGCCGTATTGCTGGCTCGCGGCGGATGTAGCGGTGGAAGCGGCGCGGCTGGAATTGGGATAAGACGTATCCGCCGTCACATCCCCCTGTGCGCGCGCGCATTGCCCTGCCTTTCGCGCAAGCGGAATCTGCATTCATGATCGCCACGACCGTCGCTCGCAAGTCGTTCACATACCGCACATCCACCGAGTGGCTCGGACGCCGCAACGCGAAGATCTCGGCCGCCGGGAAAGCACCGCTGGCGATCTCCTCGCCGCCGGAGTTCAAAGGCGACAAAGGATTCTGGACGCCGGAAGACTTTTTCGTCGGGGCCGTGGAGACCTGCCTCCTGATGACCTTCGCGCACCAGGTCGAGCGACAGCAGCTGCCGGTCGAGGCCTATTACAGTGAAGCCGAGGGCTTGCTGGAGAGCACCGACGACGGGATGCAATTCACAAGGATCGTGGTGAAGCCGACGATCATCATCACCGACAGCCGCGCAGCGGAGAAAACGTTGAAGGCGATCGAGGCCGCGCATAGGGACTGTCTCATCGCGAATTCACTGCGGACGATCGTGACGGTGGTGCCGGACATTCAGTTGTCGGTGATCGAATAGCTCACTATCTGGACGCCGCAACGCGTTGCCACGACCCGATGATCAGAAACTGAATCCCTCCGCGCTCCTGGATCTCGCCGCGAACGCTGATCCGCTGCCCCATCGCGGCGACCAGATCGGCGGGCAACGACGCCTTGTCGCGGGCAGGAAGCAGGATGAACGCCTTATGAGATTTCTGGTCATACAGTGCGACCGGTAATCCGCGTTTCGCGCATTCGATCCCGCATTGTGCGTGCCCCACGCCGCCGACCTGATGCACGGCCCAGCAGTAAGTCTCGACGACCTCTCCTGTGACTGTCGTCGGCGTACCGGCGAAACTCTGGCTGGTCATTAGAAGAACAACTGTCGCGAAGAGGAGGCTCCGCCTCCCGAATGTCCTTATCATCCTGCACCCTCCGGATACTGAACAAAGGAGCCGTCCGAATAAATGATGTCACTGGCGAAATTGCTGGTCGGACCGCTCGCCTCGGCTCGATCGTTCTTGTGATCGTTGCCGAGGGAGCGAATGCTGTAAGAGTCCGCATTGGCGGTGAATTGATACTCCGTTCCCCAACCGTCGACGCGCGGGAATGTGCGGATGTATTTCGGCGAGAGGGCCCGCGCGAGGTCTGTCGTCGTTACAGCGCGTCCGGGAGGCGCCACCGCATACGAATGGACATCGTCGGCCCGCGCCTCCCAGGCCGTCGCTATAGAGCGGATATCGGCCATCGTTCGCTTTTCAGCGCTCCGATTCGTGGCCACGCGATAATTCGGAACTGCGACCGACGCAATGAGCGTCACCAACGTAAGACCGGCACCGGCAGTGAATAATCTCGACATTGCATCCTCGTCTATTGTGAGACGGCGACAACGTGGCGGAAGTATCGAATGGCGAGAGTGCGCGCATAATCAGGCGCGTGAAGACAACGCTTCTCCGCGTCGCGTTCTCCCTCCTCTTCGGCGGCGCCGGCCTCTATCTCCTCAATCTCGCCGGGATGCTCTGGCACCGGCGCCGGGAATGGGTGCGCGACGGCGTGGTCGTCGAAGGCGAAGTCGTGGCGATCAAGGAGCGCAAGGCGACCGGCGCGAAGAATCGCTATCCGACCTTTGCGCCGGAAGTGAGCTACCTCGCCCGGGACGGGAGGAAGGATCGCTTCACGTCATCGCAATCGGAGCGGCCCGCGCGCTACAAGGTCGGCGACAAGGTAATGGTCCGCTACCTCGGCAACGAGGCCGACATCGACGGCGTCGCCCTCGCCGTCTGGCCGCTGCTGGCGGTGCTGCTGCTGGCGACGATCTGCGTGACGGTCGCAATACTGCCGTTCGTGTTGAAGCACAGCTGAGGGACACGTGCCGATCGTCGCGCTTCTCATCCTGCTGCTCCTGAGTGCCTGCGATGACGGCGCTCCTTCGACCCCGTCGAAGCTGCCGCCGACGAACGCCGTGATCATCGTGAAGACGATGTTCGATTCCGACGAAAAGGGGCTGCTCATCACCGACAGGAAGGCGATCGACGAGCTTCGGGACGTCGTCGCCGCGAATCCGCACGCCGCTGAGCATGCGTGCGGTTACCACTGGCTGATCTGCTTCCGCGACGCGACCGGCCAGGTCGCGGCCTTCGCTCACAACCAGGATTGCGAGGAGTACCAGCGGAACTGGAAAGTTCACCGCGTGCTGAAGCGCTACTTCTTTCGGATCAGATGGCATCCGACGCATTTCGCCTTCAATGTCGCGGTCCCGTCGTCGCTCGCTCCGGAGCAGGTCGTTGCGCGCACCGCGCGCGGTCCCGAGCTCGTTTTCTTTCTGGACGGAACCGATCTGCGATTACCGCGAATCAAGCTCCGGCTGACCGAGAGATCGCCGATCCCCGAGGATCGGAGTCAATGGGATGCAGCCGCGGAGGCGAACAGGGCGCGCGGCATTGCGCGCCTGACGGCCATCGTCGCCGCAATCGAAAAATCGGTCGCCGGTGCGCATCACACGACGATCGACAACAACGGCGGCATGTTCGGCGGCGGAACGACAGAGGACTTCATCGAGACCACCGTCTACTTCCCATACGGCACGCCGATCCCTGATGTGCCACCCGAGGTGACGATCCTCGAGCGGGACGTGCCGGCGAGTTACGCCGTGCAGGTCATCGGGCCGCTGCGCAGCGCGGCTGAAGTGAAGAAGACGCTCGAGGCGCAGTTGCGGACGCCGGTGACGGTCACGCCGTATCGCTAATAGGCGATGCGGCGTGACGGCGGACGCGGCACCACGGCCTCGACGCGAATCCTTGCATCGACCGCGATCGCGCCGCGCGGCAGCACCTTCAGCGGATTGATGTCGAGGTCGCGGATTTCGGGACAGAGCCGCAGCAGCTCCGACAGCCGCAGGATGACGTCCTTCAGCGCGGCGACGTCACACGGCGGCGCGCCGCGGAAGCCCTGCAGCAGTTTCGACCAGCGCACCTCGCCGATCATGTCCTCGACGTCGACGTCGTTCAGCGGATGGATGCGGAACGACACGTCGTTCATCAGCTCCACCAGCGTCCCGCCCGCGCCGTACGCGACCACATGGCCGAACGTCGCATCCTCGGTTGCGCCGAGCATCACCTCCACGCCGCCGTCGACCATCCGCTGCACGAGCACGCCCGACATCCGGTCCTCGAGCCGGTCCGCCAGCTCCTCGTACGCCACGCGCACCTCGCGCTCGTCCTGCAGATTGAGGACGACCGCGCCGGCGTCGGTCTTGTGCAGCAGCGTCGCGCCGACCGCCTTCAACACCACCGGAAACCCGATGCGCATCGCGGTCTGCACCGCGTCGTACACCGTCGCCGCGAAGTCCATCGGCGCGGTCGGAATCTTCGTCGCCTCGAGCAGCGACTGCACGTCGAGCGGACCGAGCCAGCCGCCGCCCGCCGCGAGCTTGCGCTGCACGATCTCGCGCATCACCGGGATGTCGACGTCGTCGAAATGCGCGCCCGTGCCGATCGGACGCCGACGCCACTCCGCGTAATTCGTCGCCCGCGACAACGCCGCGACGGCACGCTCCGGGAACGGGAACGCAGGCACCGGATCGAGCGAGGTGACTACGCCCTGCGAGCCCATGAACGTCGCCACCATCGTCTTGCCGTTCGCCTCGGCCGCGCATTCGCGGATCGCGGCCGCGACGTCGTGCGCGTGATCGGGAAGCACCGGGATGTAGATGACGATGATCGAGTCGACCGACGGGTCGGCGGTCAGCAGCTTCAACGTCCGGCGATAGTCGCTCGCCGACGCGGACGCGATCATGTCGATCGGATTGCCGACGCTCGCGGTAGCCGGGAGGTACTCACGCATCTTCGACGCGAGCTCCGGCGCGATCGGCATCAGCTCCAGTCCGCGCGTCTCGCACGCGTCGGCCGCGAGGATGCCGGGGCCGCCCGCGTTCGTGACGATCGCCACGCGGCGCCCGAGGGGCAAAGGTTGATTCGCCAGCACCGCGGCGATGTCGAACATCTCTTCCAGCGTGTCGGTGCGGATGATCCCCGCCTGCTTGAACAGGTCGCGCACGATCGCGTCCGACTCCGCCAGCGCGCCGGTGTGCGACTTCGCCGCGCGCGCGCCCGCCTTCGAGCGGCCCGACTTCACCGCCACGATCGGCTTGCGCCGCGCCACGCGCCGCGCGATCTCGCCGAACTTCCGCGGATTGCCGAAGCTCTCCAGGTACAGCAGCATCACGTCGGTGTTCGGATCTTCCGACCAGTATTGAATGAGGTCGTTGCCCGAGACGTCGGCCTTGTTGCCGACGGA